>Ga0070662_100001447_pt1 | contig 14632 bp, 9 predicted proteins | sample KBSC53metaG_FD_65648 | JGI IMG/M metagenome (GOLD analysis project Ga0070662, IMG submission 65648) | Corn rhizosphere microbial communities from Kellogg Biological Station, Michigan, USA - KBS C5-3 metaG | ecosystem: Host-associated > Plants > Roots > Rhizosphere > Soil ...
CCCACGGCAACCGCACGACGGCATGAGCGCCGGCCAGCAGTACCGCCGTCGCGAGCGCGAGCAGCGTGACCATGCCCCACCGTACGGCGCCGTGCGCCAGCATCGTGGTCAGACCCAGCTGAACGGGGACGACCACAGCGGCGCACCCCGCGACGGCCAGCCCGACCGCGTGAACCGTCCACTGTGGAACGAGCGCACTGCGGCCGCGCACCACGAGAGCCGCCACCGCGAGCGCCACGCCGGCGCCGAGGAAGTACCCGACGAGGTACCCCGTGACCACAGCGGGCAGCACCAGCGCACCGGCCACCCCGAGGACGAGGCCGACCACCGGGCTCACCGCGACGCCGCCGGCCAGCCAGATCAACTGTGTGCGCCCAGACGGGAGCGGCGGGCCGGGCGGCGTCACCGGCGCACCACGCCGCGAACCGACGACAACCGCAGCCACCAGGAGAACCGAGCCCAGCAGCAGCAGCCCGCCCGCGGCGACCCGCCGGTGCGCCTCGACGGCCGCCAACGCCGGACGATGTGACACCGCGTCGTCGATCCAGCGTGCGGCCCGCCGGTGCGTGGTGTCGGCGAACAGCACGCTCACGTGCTCTACGAACGGCACAGCGAGCTGCGAACCATGGTCCGTGTTCGCAAGCGCCCGATCGGCCACCGCAGCCATCCCGGCCGGTTCCAGCCCGCCGCGGATGAGCAACAGGTTGCGCGGGCCGGGTCGCAGGGCCGCCGCCTCGTCGTCGCCCAGCGAGATCGCGACGGTGGCCGCGATCCGCTGGTCGGCCGCGCCGGCCCGGACGACGGCCGAGGCGCCCATCGAGTGGCCGAGCAGCGCCACCCGGTCCGGGTCGACGTCCGGCAGCCCGCGCACGTACCGCACGACGGATTCGAGGTCGCGCACGGCGTCGGCAATATCGGTGTACGGCCGGGGGTTCGCGGCGTGACCGGCGAGATCCGGCAGCGCCACCACGTATCCGCGCCGCGCGAGCGTGTCGGCGAACGGCCGCATCAGCCGCCCCGACCCGGCGTAGCCGTGCGCGACCACGACGGCCGGCCCCCGTGCCGGGGCGTCCGCGCCGTGCACCATTTCCACCGGTACACCGGCCACCCGGACCGACTCCGACTGCAGCCCCCGCCCCGCGGTCCAGAGCCCGTAGCCACCCACCGCCACGAGCAGGACGCTTGCAACGAGACCCACACGCCAGAGCACGGCCAGCACCGTACCGCGCGATCACGCGCCCCGAGGTCCGCTCACGCCGTGGTGGCCCTGCGCCGGAAGACCTGGCGGTACGTCTGCGGCGACACGCTCGTCACGCGGTGGAAGTGCTGGCGCAGGTTCGCCGCCGTGCCGAAGCCGACCCGGCCGGCGATCCGCTCGACCGGCTCGTCGCTCGTCTCCAGCAACTCCTGCGCCACCCGCACCCGCTGCTGCACGAGCCACGTCAGCGGCGTGACGCCGAGCGTGTCGCGGAACCGGCGCGCGAACGTGCGCGGGCTCATGTGCGCCACCGCCGCCAACCTGTCGACGGTGAGCCGCTCGCCCAGGTTGGCCCGCGCCCACTCCAGGGCCGGCGCCAAGTCGCTGTGCGGGTCGTACCCGACCACCGGCTGGGCGAACTGGGCCTGCCCGCCGTCGCGGTGCGGCGGCACCACCATGCGGCGCGCCACCTCGTTGGCCACCGCGGCGCCGTGGTCGAGGCGCACCATGTGCAGGCACAGGTCGATCGACGCGCCGGTGCCCGCAGACGTCAGCACGTCGCCCTCGTCGACGTACAGCACGCTCGGGTCGACCTTCACCTTCGGGTACCGCCACGCGAAGTCGGCGGCGTTCATCCAGTGGGTGGTGGCCCGCCGCCCGTCCAGCAGCCCGGCGGCGGCCAGAAGATAGGCCCCGGAGCAGATCGACGCGATCCGGGCGCCGCGCTCGTGTGCGGCGCGCAGCGCCACGAGCAGGTCGGCGGGTGGCGCGAGTTGCGTCGCGCGGGCGCACGCCGGGACGACGACGGTGTCGGCCGCCACGATCTCGTCGAGCCCGTACGGGGTGTCGACGGTCAGACCGCCCGTGGTGCGCAACGGGCCCGGCTCCCCCGCGCACAGCCGCAGGTCGTACCACGGGTCGACCAGGTCGGCGCGGTCGATGCCGAACACCTCGCACGGCACCGCGAACTCGAAGACAGGGATCCGGTCGACGAGCGCCATCCCCACCACATGAGGACGCCTGCGACGCATGGCAGGATCCTATCGCACATCGGCATTCCTGCCACTGGTCGTGCATCCGTGCACGATGGACAGTCGACGGGTGACAGCGACCGCAACCGAAGCGACCGGGGCCCGGCTGACCGTCCCGCAGGGCGCCGCCCTCTACATCGGCGCGGTGCTCGGCACCGGCGTCGTCGCCCTGCCCGCGCTCGCCGCCCGGGCCGCGGGTCCGGCGTCGCTGGTCGCCTGGCTCGCCCTGGTGCTGCTCTCGATCCCGCTCGCCGCGACGTTCGCCGCGCTGGGCGCGCGCTATCCGGACGCCGGCGGCGTGTCGACCTACGTGCGCTACGCGTTCGGCGCCCGTGCCTCGGCGGTGGTCGGCTGGTGCTTCTACTTCGCCGTGCCGGTGGGCGCCCCGCCGGCCGCGCTGTTCGCCGGCGCCTACACCGCGAGCGCGCTCGGCGGCGGAAAGGTCACGGCGACGGTCACCGCGTTCGCCCTGATGGCCGTCGTCACCGGGGCCAACCTCGGTGGATTGCGGGTGTCCGGCCGGCTGCAGCTCGGGCTGGCCGGCCTGCTGGTGACGCTGCTGCTCGTCGCGACCGCCACCTCGTTGCCGCACGCGCGCCTGTCGAACCTGACGCCGTTCGCGCCGCACGGCTGGTTCGCCGTCGGCACGGCGGCCGCCCTGCTGGTGTGGAGCTTTGCCGGCTGGGAGGCGATCACCCACCTCGCGGCGGACTTCCGCCGCCCCGCCCGCGACCTCCCCCGCGCCGCCGCCGTCGCGGTGGTCGTCGTGGGCGTGCTGTACCTCGGCGTCGCGGCCGCCACGGTGCTGGTGCTCGGATCGGCGGCCGGCACGTCGTCGGCTCCGCTCGCCGACCTGCTCGCGATCGGCGCGGGCGGTCGTGCCGGCGGCGCGGGCGGCGGCGCCGCCGACGCCGCCCGCGCCCTCGCGGCCCTCGCCGCCGTCCTGCTGACCCTCGGGACGATGAACGCCTACTATGCCGGGGCCGCCAAGCTCGGCGCGGCGCTCGGCCGTGACGGCGCGCTGCCGGCCTGGCTGGCCGCCGGCAGCGAGGCCGGCGAGGTGCCGCGGCGCAGCCTCGCCGTCCTCTCCGGGTCGGCCGCCGTGTCGCTGGCCGCCGTCACGCTCGCCGGCGTCGGCGTGCGACCGCTGGTGCTGTTGACGACCGGCTGCTTCGTGCTCGTGTACGCGCTCGGCACGGCGGCCGCGATCCGGTTGCTGCCCAAGGGATCCACGGCCCGGCGGATGGCGTTCGTCGCGCTCGTCGCCGTCGCCGGGCTGCTGGCGGCCACCGGCGGATACCTGCTGTGGCCGCTCGCGCTGGCGGCCGTGGCACTGGGCTACCAGCGCGCGTTCGCCCCCTCAGGTTGATCTTGCAGTTGTGGTGCCAGATTTGGTCGTGATTCGCATACGTTTGTGAGGCACCACAACTGCAAGATCGTCGCGATCACCTAGAACGTCAGGCGCTCGTGGCGGATCAGCGCCGTGGACCGCACGGTCTGGGTGGTGAGCACGAACTCGTTGACCGACAGGTCGGAGGTGAACAGGCGCCGGCCGGCGAGGCGGGCGCGGGCGCTCTCGGGCAACTGCTGGGGCTGCTGGGAAACCGGTCCCGTCACGCCTCCGAAGGCTACGCCCCTCCGGCGACCCCGCCGCCCGTCGGGTTGATCAGCGCCGGGAGGTCGCTGGCCTCGTAGGCGTGGATGAGCGAGAGCACCTCGCCGAGCGGCCCGGCCCCCGTGGTCAGCGCCTCGGCCACCTCGGCGCCCAGCGGCAGCCGCGGCGCCATCTCCGCCGCCGGCCGCTGCATCAGGTCGGCGGTGGCCGACAGCAATCCGACAGTGAACGCCGCCTCGGCCGGCAGGCCCATCCGCTGCGCCAGCTTCTGACACATCCGGGCCCTGGTCACGGCCGCCGACAGCGCACCCTCGTCACCGTGCCGCAGGTCGCTGACGAGCATCAGCGCCGCCCAGTCGCGCAGCCGCTCGACGCCGAGCAGCAGCACCGCCTCGTGGATCGACGAGACGTTGACGGGCAACCCGAGCGAGTCCGCGTTGGCGACGGCCAGCGTGCGCAGGCTCAACGCCGGGTCACCGGTGACGAGAGAGACCACCGACTGCACCTGCATCTCGCCGCCGACAAGCAGGCCGAGCAGGTCGATGCGGCGCAGCCGGGAGGGCGCGATCGCCACCGTCGAGACGACCTCGGGACGGCTGAGTACGAACCCCTGGAAGTAGTCGAAGCCCAGATCCATGGCGACGCGCAGGTGCTCGGCTGTCTCCAGTCGCTCGGCGACCAGTTGGACGTTCGGGTACCGGCGGCAGAGCTCCACCGCCCGGGTCAGGCCCGAGGCGTCGAGCGCCAGCGTGTCGATCTTGACGTAGGTGGCCAGCGGCAGCAGCCGCTCCTGGCCGGAGCCGGGCTCGAAGTCGTCGAGGGCGATCGGGTAGCCCTGGGCGGCGAGCCGCTCGACGCCGGACACCACGGCGTCGTCGACGGTGACCGTCTCCAGGACCTCGAGGACGGCCCGCTCCGCGTCGAAGGGCAACGGCAGCTCGCCGACGAGGAACTCGCGGGTCAGGTTGACGAAGCACCGCTTGTCGTCGGCGATCGTCGCTATCCCGATCTCGGTGAACGCCGTGATCAGGACCTGGCTGGTGGCGTACGCGCCGCGCTCGGTCGCGTCGACGGCCTCGGCGTCGAGCCGGAACAGCAGCTCGTAGCCGACGACGGTGCCGGCGCGGTCGTACACCGCCTGGCGGCCGACGTGGACTGCGGTACAGGTGCCGGATGGGTGCGGGAGCATGCCAGCGAGATCGGCCCGCGCCGGGGTGGGCTGAGCGGTTCCGGCGTGGATTCCCTTCGATAGATTGCCCACTGATGACTGCACCTGGACGGACCCGCGACGAGTCACCCGAAACCGGGCAGGACGAGCGGACCACCACACCGGCCGACCGCGGCACCGAGCCGCCGGGAACCGCCCCGGCGCTGGCTGCGGGACCGGTCCAGCAGCCGGTTCCGAACTCCGCGCTGGCTGCCAGCCCGCTGGGTGCTCCGGCGCCCGCCGCCGGCGCGGGAGCGCCGCCCGCACTGCTGATGACGATGGGCGCGCCCGCCGGCAACCGGGCCGTGGCTGGCCTCGTCGCGGGACCGGCCGGACCCACCGCGGACGCCGCGGTCGCGAAACCAGCCGCCATGACCGCGGCGCCGGCGCCCGTGATGAACGCCGCCCCGCCGACGGCCGCACCCGCGCTGCCGGTGTCCACTGTGGAGCCCCCGACCGGCGAGCACCTGACCGGCCTCGTCGCGGCCACCACGGCCGCGCGCCAGCGGCTCGAGCAGCTCACCCTCGATTCGGCCACCCGGGTCCACGAGGCGGCGGCCCTGCAACGCGACGCGGTCGCGCGGGCCACGCAGGACCAGGTGGTCCGCGTTCAGGCGGCGTACGCGCAGGCGGCGTCCGCCGTGCAGGACTCGCAGCTCACCGCGCAGCAGCAGATCACCGCCGACCGCGACGCCGCGATCCAGGCGGTCAGCCAGAACACCGAGCGGACCACCGCGGCGCTGGCAACCGCCGTCGCCGACAAGCAGCGCCTCGTGCTCGCGACCGGACAGGAGCAGGCGGCCGCGGCCGAGGCGGTCGGCTCCGCGCAGGCGGCCCGGGCCACCGCCGACTCCCGGCAGCAGGCGGCCGCCGCGATGCAGGTCGGCCAGCAGAAGGCAGAGCAGTGGCGGCCGCAGGAGGACGGCCCGCGGATCGCCCGCGAGGCCGGCCAGTTGGCGGCCGAGGCGGCGAAGCAGATGGTCGGGGCCGGCGACGCGGCCGCGGGGCAGGCCCGTGAGGACACGGCGGGCCTGGCCGGGCGGATCAGGCAGGAGGCGGTCGACGCGTCGGTGTCGTTGACCGGAGGGCTCGAGCAGTCGCAGCAGCGCGTCCAGCAGATCCAGGCCGACGCGGTGGCGGGCATCCAGGCGGCGGCCGACGCGGCGCTGGCCAAGCTCGCCGAGCAGGCCACGGGTCTGACCGGGCAGCTCGCCACCCAGCAGGCCGACGCTGTGGCGGGCGTGCAGCAGCAGGGCGACCAGTCGATCACCGGGATCACGGCGGCGGAAACCCAGGCGGCGACCGCGGTGCAGGAGTCCGGCGCGGCCGCGCTGACCCAGTTCGACCAGGCCACCGCCGACGTGTACCAGCAGTTCGCGGACGTCGCGCCGCGCGAGGCTTCAGAAGCCGCCCCCGAGGCCGCGGCGCAGTTGCAGGCGGCCGTCGACGGCTACGCGGCCGAGGCCGGCAGCCGGATCGGCGAGGTGGAACAGTCGTTCGCGACGGCCGCAGACCAGGCCGGTGCGGCGCTGGCGCAGACCGGCGACCAGCTCACCGCCGGCACCGCGCAGGCCGCCACCGGGTTCGACACGGCCGCCCGCGGCATCGCCGAGGGGACGGCCACGGCGATGTCCGACCGGTCCGCCGAGGCGGCCGGCGGCATGAACGACGTGGTGACGGGGCTGGCGGCCGAGCTGCAACGGGCGGTGGACGAGTCCACCCGGTCGTGGACCGGCATGGTCGCGCAGGCCGACCGGGACATCTCGGCGAAGGTCGACAAGGCGCTCGCCGGCATGCGCGACACCGGGACCGCGCTGCCCGGGAAGATCGACGAGAGGGCCCGCGAGATCCAGGACGAGAGCTGGTGGGACCGGGCCGTGTCGTTCGTCGGCGGCATGCTCGGCGGCATCCTCGAGAGCCTGTGGGACCTGGTGAAACTGGTCGCACTGGTGGCGCTCGTGGTGATCGCGGTCATCGTGGTGGCGGTGGTGCTGGGCGCGATCATCGGCGGGCTGTCCGGCGTGCTCGCCGTGATCGGGGTCATCGCGACGATCGCCTCCGTGGTCGGAGCCATCCTGCCGTTCGCCCTCGCGTTCGGGCTCGGCTTCATGATCGTCATGGACCTCTTCAAGATCGTAGAAGCGATCCGACGCGACGACCTGAGCCCGGCCGAGCGCGGCAGGCTCGTCGGCAACGTGGTGTTCGACGTGGCCACCGTCGTGTTCGGCGAGCAACTGGCGAAGCTGGCCGGCGGGCTGTTCCGCGGCCTGCGCGGCGGCCGCGCGGCCGAGGAGGCGCGGGCGATGGAGGAACTGGCGGAGGCCGAGGCCGCCGCCGGACGCAAACCGCCGACGCAGGACGTGCTCGACGCGCTGCCCGACCAGACGGTGATGCAACCGGCCCGGCCCACCAGCGCCGCCGACGCGTTCGACATGTACCACAACACCCGGGCCGCCGATCCGGCCCGCGAGGCGGCGATCTATCGCAACACGGAGACGGGCGAGTACATCGTGGTGCAGGGCGAGCAGGGCACCGTGATGGTGGGACCGGGCGAGGCGCCGCAGCCGGGCGGCTACGCCCAGCGGTGGAAGGAGATCCTCGACAGCGGCTCCGACGTCGGGCGCTGGGAACTGCAGGCGCACAGCCACCCGATCGACCCGGCGACGGGGGTCGTGTCCGAGGTGAACATGATGCCCAGCGGCGCCAACGGCGACATGGGCGTGGTGTACGGGGAGTCCCTGGCGTCCGGGCAGGCGCGCTCGTCGACGATCCACTACACGACGGCCGACGGCCCGCAGCAGACGGCGTTCGGCTACGCCCCGGAGCACCCGGAGCCGTTCTGGGTGGACCTGCCCGACGGCGCCGGCGGGCGTCGGGAACTGCGCTTCGATTCCATCGACGCCTACCACGACTACATGGCGAACACGATGAAGGCACCGCAGGGCGACGTGCCGGCGTGGTTCCGGCCCGCCCAGCCGGCCGGCGAGGCCGGCGCGGCGGGCGAGTCGGCCTTGTCCCGCGCGGGCGAGCGCGACCTCGTGCCGGCGGCGGCCGACCGCCCGGTCGCCACCGTCGACCCGGCCGACAACTCGGTGCGGGTGCGGGTGCGCGGCGAGATCGAGGACGCGATCCCCCGCGCGGACGCACCCGGCTACGAGAAGTACAACGAACCCGGTTCGGCGTACGGGCTGGACGATTACCAGCGCGCCCACATGTACGGGCCGGGCTTCGGCGACGAGGTCGCCGACGGCATCATGCTCGCCCACAAGGACGTCAACCTCAAACTGCAGAACGGTGCCATCGAGAAGGCGATCCGGATGCTCGGGAGGCTGGCGCGGGAGGAGGGCGGCGCGGTGATCGTGGACGTCGGGGTGAAGAGCCACCCGCGGGTGCCGGGCCAGCCGCTGCTGCTCAGGAGCGCCGAGTACAAGGTGAGTTTCCGGCGCCCGGACGGCACTGTGGTGGAGGCGTTCGAGGCGAACATCGACGAGATCGGGCTGCCGGGCACGAGGAGCGCGACGAACCCGGAGGTCAGCGTCACCGAGCTGGAGTTCGCCCGCGACAACCCCGAGCTGATCGAGATCCTCCAGGGCGGCGACTGACGGCGCGCTCGACCGACCGACGGGCGTCCGCGCGCGGGATCGGGCGGCCGGCATAGGCTGGCCGGATGTCAACCGATCATGTGCCCGCCTGGCTGGCGTCCGCCGTGCTGTACCAGATCTACCCGCAGAGCTTCGCGGACAGCAACGGCGACGGCATCGGCGACATCGCGGGCATCGAGGAGCGCCTGGAGTACCTGTCCTGGCTGGGCGTCGACACCGTCTGGCTGAACCCGTGCTTCGCCTCGCCCATGCGCGACGCCGGCTACGACGTCAGCGACTACATGTCGATCGACCCGCGCTACGGCACGGCCGACGACGTCGTCCGGCTCGTCGAGTCGGCCGGCCGGCGGGGCATCCGGGTGCTCCTGGACCTGGTCGCGGCGCACACGTCCGATCGGCACGCCTGGTTCGTCGCCTCGGCCGACGACAGCGACGACCACCGCTACATCTGGTCAGACCGCGCGATCGGCCCGGACGCCAGCCCGGCGAACCTCGCCGGGTTCCAGCCGTCGCCCGGTCGGCGGCCCGGCTACTACCTGCCCAACTTCTTCGCGTTCCAGCCGGCACTGAACTTCGGCTACGCGCGGCAGTCGCCCGACGAGCCGTGGCGGCAACCGGTCGACGCGCCGTGGCCGCGGCGCAACCGGCAGGCGCTGCGCGACATCATGAGTCACTGGTTGGGCCTCGGCGTGAGCGGCTTCCGCGTCGACATGGCCAGTTCCCTGGTGAAGGACGACCCCGGCCACGCCGAGACGTCGAAGCTGTGGCGCGAGCTGCGCGACTGGCTCGACGGCGCCTACCCGCACGCCGCGCTGTTCAGCGAGTGGGGCGATCCCGGGATCGCGGTGCCGGGCGGCTTCCACGTCGACTTCTTCCTGCACTTCACCGGGCGCGCGTTCCGCTCGCTGTGGCACAACGGCACGATCGTCAACGACGCGTGGGAGGCCGGGCCGGCCTTCTTCGACCCGAGCGCCACCGGCTCCCCGGAGCACTTCCTCGCCGAGTGGGCGGCCGCCACGGCAGCCATCGGGTCGCGCGGCTACGTGTCGCTGCCGACCTCCAACCATGACTTCCCCCGCCTGGTCGCGGGGCCGCGCACCGCGGAGCAGTTGCGGTCCGCGTTCACGTTCCTCCTGACGTGGCCGACGATGCCCGCCATCTACTACGGCGACGAGATCGGCATGCGCTACGTCCCGGATCTGCCGGACGTGGAGGGCAGCCAGATCCGGCCGGGCTACAACCGGGCCGGCTCCCGCACGCCGATGCAGTGGGACGCCGCCGACCCGGCCGTCACGTACCTGCCGCCCGACCCGTCCCCGGACCGCCCGAACGTGGCCGCCCAGCGGGCCGACTCCGGCTCGCTGCTGCACCTCGTCCGCGACCTCATCGCGCTGCGCCGGGCCAACCCGGACCTGCGCACGGCCGGCGACGTCGAGGTGCTGTCAGCGGGGTACCCGTTCGTCTACCGGCGCGGCCGGTTCCTCGTCGCCGTGAACCCGGGCGCCGCACCGGCGTCCGCGACGGTCTCGCCGCCCGGCGAGCAGGTCGTCGGCGCGGGCGTCAGCCACGACGCCGACCGGCTACACCTCGACGGTTTCGCGTACGCCGTGTTCCGTGCCTAGGGTTGGTGCGACAGCCAGGTCGAGTTCGAGTTCACCCTGGACCTGCTGCTCGACGGGCTCGACCGGCTCCGCGGCCGAGCCGGCTCAGCCCGCGAACCGGTCCGGCTTCACCCCCCGTGCGTCCGGGTCGAGCAGCAGAACCTGCCCCGACAGCGGCGCCGCGGCGAGCGCGTCGGCCGACAGCCCGATCCGCGCGCTGGTCACCGCGAGCAGGCTCAGATCCGGACCGACGAACGCGCACCGGGTCGGCCGCGGCACCGGCAGGTAGACGACCCTGTCGACGGCGCCGTCCGGGGCGTACCGGACGACGCATCCCCCGTCCCATTTGCAGTTCCACACGAAGCCCTCGGCGTCGACGGTGACACCGTCGGGGAACCACGCCTCGCCCTCGTCGGAGACGAACAACCGCCCGGCGCCGACCGCACCCGTCTCCGGATCGAAGTCGTACGCGGAGATCCGCCGCCGCGTCGAGTCGACGTGGTACATGGTGCGACCGTCGAGGCTCCACGCCGGCCCGTTCGAGCAGATGATGCCGTCGAACGCCGGTGCCGTGGTCAGGTCGGGCCGCAGGCAGTAGAACGACCCGCTCGGCTCGGACTCCGCCATGTCCATGGAGCCGAACCAGAACCGCCCGCCGGGATCGACCGCGCCGTCGTTGAACCGGTTGCCGGGGCGGTCGGTCTCCAGTTCCCGCACCACCTCGACGGTTCCGGCGTCCACGTCGACGAACGCGACGGCATGGCGCAGCGCCGCGACCAGTCCCCCGCCGGCGCGCAGCGCAACCGAACCGACCGGATCGGGCAGCCCGAGCGCCACCGTGCGCCGGGTCTCCCAGTCGAGCGCGAGCACGCAGTTCTTCGTGATGTCGACCCAGTAGAACCGGGCCCGGTCGGCGTCCCAGAGCGCGCTCTCGCCGAGCTCGCACGCGACGTCGCTGAGAATGTCAGTCATCTGCCCGCTCCCGGCCGTAGGTGATGAGGATCGCGAGGATGACCAGCCCATAGATGATGTTCCGGCCGTACTCGGGCACCTGCTTGGCCTGTAGCAGGGTGACGATCGCGACCAGCGTGACCGATCCCGCCACGACGCCGGCGTAGTGCCCGCGCCCGCCGAGGATCGACACCCCGCCCACGACGACGGCGGCAATGGACTGGAACAGATACGGGTCGCCCAACCCCAGCGAGGGCTGGCCGCCGTACGCGACGAGGGCGATCCCGCCGACCGCCGCGAACACCCCGCTGAGCGTGTAGAGGGTGACGGTGACCGCGCGCACCGGCACGCCGGCGAGGAACGCCGCGCGCGAGTTGTTTCCGACGGCGTACACCCGCCGACCGAACGTCGTCAGCGTCAACAGCACGGTGACGAACAGCACGACGCCGCCCCACACCAGCAGTTCCGTCGGGACGCCCACGGTCCGGCCGACAACGAGGCGCCGCAACGGTTCCGGCGCGTACGACGCGCACGACCCGCAGGTGAGCCCCTTCGACAGGCCCAGCGACAGCCCCTGCATGACCCCGTTCATGCCCAGCGTCATCACCACGGCAGGCACGCCGAGCCAGGCCACGCCCATGCCGTTCGCGAACCCGACCGCGGCGCCCACGCCGAGGGCCAGCGCGAGCGCGAGCGGCAGCCGGCTCGTCTGCCCGAGACTGGTCGTGGTGAGAACGATCGCGGCACCGTTGAGCACCCACGGCACCGACAGGTCGATCCCGCCGACGAGCACCACGAGCATCTGCCCGGCACCGACGAAACCGATGAAGCTGGCCACGATGAGCATCGCGCGCAGGCTCGACGCGGACGCGAAGCCGCGGTGCACGATCGCCCCGACGGCGAGGACGGCGGCGGCCGCGCCGCACGCGTAGACCACCTGACGGGTGCCGGGGGCGAGTTCGCCGAGCCAGCGCCGCGGTACGGACAGGACAGAGCTCATGAGGTTCCCTTCCGCACCCCGCGCACGAGCACCGCCGCGCCGCCGAGCAGGACCGCACCCACCAGGAAGAGGCCCTGGAACAGCGACTGGTAGAGCGGATCGATGCCGGCGAAGAACAACACGTCGACGCCGAGCGTGAGCGCGAACGCGCCGGCGATGGCGCCCAGCGCGCTCCCCCGGCCACCGCTGAACGCGATCCCGCCGACGACCACGGCCGCGATCGACGTGAGGATGTACGGGTTGCCGGCGTTGGGATCGCCGGACGTCGTCGTGGACACGTAGAACACCGCCGCCAGCGCGCTGCACAGCCCGGACAGCGCGTACACGGCGACCTTGACCCGGCCGGCCGGCACGCCGACGGCCCGCGCGGCCGTCTCGTCGCTGCCGACCGCGAACACCCGCATGCCGAACCGGGTGCGGCGCAGGACCAGCCAGCCACCGACCGCCACCGCCAGCCACACCAGCCCGGTGGGCACGTCGGGGTTGGTGAGCACGGCGCGGATCTCGGGGGCGATGGAACCGCCGGGCACGGGCAGGATCTTCAGCGCGAGTCCACTGTAGACGGACAGGGTGGCCAGCGTCGCGAGGATCGGCGCGATGCGACCCTTCGCGACGATGACGCCGTTCGCGGCGCCGCACGCCGCCCCGATCAGCAGCACCGCGAGGATCCAGCCGACCGCCGCGGCAAGGCTCCCGCCGGACGTCGCCGCGACGATCGCGACGCCGAGGCCGACGATCCCGCCGACGGACAGGTCGATCCCGCCGGTGAGCACGACGAGGCTCTGTCCGATCGCGACGAACACCAGTGGCAGCGACGTGTTGAGCAGGGACAGGTAGTCGAACGGCGTCGGCAGGTGACCGAGGCGGCTGGTGTACGCCGCGAGATAGGCGACGTAGGTGGCCAGCAGCACCAGGTAGCCGAGCGTCAGTTGCGGCAGGAGGGCGCGCAGGCTACGCATCGGACACCTCCCGCAGCGACGCGGCGACGATGCGCTCCGCGTCGCCCACCGGACCCGGTAGCTCGGCGGCGATGCGGCCCTCCCGCAGCACCAGCACCCGGTGGCACAGGTGCGCGATCTCCTCCGTCTCGCTGGAATACAGCAGGACCGCTTTGCCCTGCGCGGCGAGTTCGGCGACGAGCGCGTAGAAGTCGTGCTTGGTCGCGGCGTCGACGCCGCGCGTGACGTCGTACAGCAGCAGGATCTCGGCGTTGGTCAGCAGCCACCGTCCCATGAGGACCTTCTGCTGGTTCCCACCGGACAGCGTGCCGACGGCCTGCGTCTGCGGGCGTCGGGTGTTGATTCCCAACTGCTTGACGATCGCGGCGACCGCGGCCTGCTCCGCGCGGCGCCTGACGAATCCGACGGCCGAGCGCCGGTCGAGCGTCGCGAGGGTCAGATTGTCCCGGATGGACATCGGCAACAGGAGTCCCTCGGCCTTGCGGTCCTCGGGGACGTACGCGATGCCGATGCCGGCGGCGATCGCGTCGCGGGGTCGGCGGATCGTGACCTCGCGGCCGCCGACGGCGACGCTGCCGGCGGCGGCCCGGCGCGCGCCGAACAACGTGAGGAACAGATCGCGCTGACCCTGCCCGGCCAGCCCGCCGATGCCGAGGATCTCGCCCTTGCGCAGGTCGAACGAGACACCCCGCAGCACGCCGCCGCGCAGCCCGCTCACCTGCAGCGCGCTGTCGTCGTGCGGCGGCTGTGCGGTGACGTCGGGATAGGTGCCGGCGAGGGTACGGCCGCTCATCAGTCGAACCGCCTCCGCTTCGGAGATCCGGGTACGGGTGGTGACGCGGGAACCGTTGCGGAACACGGTCACCCGGTCGGCGAGCGTCTCGATCTCGCGCCAGCGGTGCGAGGTGAAGATGACGCAGCAGCCCTCGGCGCGCAGCCGTCGCATGTGCTCCGACAGCCACGCCACCTGGCGGTCGGGCAGCGCCGCCGTCGGCTCGTCGAGAAACAACACGCGTGGCTCGGTGGCGAGCGCCCGCACGATCTCGACCACCTGCCGCTGCGCCACCGACAGGTCGGCGGTGACCGCGCGGGCGTCGATGTAGTCCACACCGTGGCGGCGCAGCAGCGCGTCGGCCTCGGGCGCGAGCCGGCGGCGGCTGACCAGGCCGAGCCGGCCGCGCGGCGGCCGGCGTAGGAACAGGTTCTCCGCGACGGTGAGGTCGGGCAGCAGGGACAGTTCCTGGAACGCGGTCGCCACCGGTCCACTGTGGACCTCCACGGTGCCGCGATCGGCCCGGATCAGTCCACAGAGGACCTTGATCATCGTGCTCTTGCCGGCGCCGTTCTCGCCGGCGAGCGCGTGGATCTCCCCGGGACGCGCCGCGAACGACGCGTCCCGGAGCGCGTGCACCCCACCGAAGCTGCGGTCGATGCCGCGCGCCGACACGGCATCGGCCTCGGGTGGGGC
>Ga0070662_100001451_pt1 | contig 14626 bp, 15 predicted proteins | sample KBSC53metaG_FD_65648 | JGI IMG/M metagenome (GOLD analysis project Ga0070662, IMG submission 65648) | Corn rhizosphere microbial communities from Kellogg Biological Station, Michigan, USA - KBS C5-3 metaG | ecosystem: Host-associated > Plants > Roots > Rhizosphere > Soil ...
GGCGCAGGCGCGCGAGAAGCACGGCGACGCCGTCGTCGTGGGCCGCGCGCCGTGGGTGGCGATCGCGCGCGCGGTGATGTCGGGGAACACCACGGGCTGGGTGAAGACGATCCACGAGTCGACCTACGGCGAGCTGCTCGGCATCGTGATCGTCGGCCCGCACGCGACCGACCTGATCGGTGAGGCCGTCGTCGCGCTCGACGCGGAGGCCACGATCGAAACCATCGCCGACGGTGTCGCGCCGCACCCGACCCTGGCGGAGGGCATCAAGGAGGCAGGGCTCGTCGCGCTCGGCCGCGCCATCCACCTACCGCCGCGGCGGAGGTAGGCTCGACCCGTGAAGCATCGCCGCAACACGATTCTCTGGGCGATCGGCTGGTGGATCGTCCGACGCCAGATCCGCAGGCGCGCCGCGGGTGCCGTCGCGGGCGTCGGCGCGACGGCGGCGGCAACGGCGCAGCGCGGGCGGGTCCGCGCCGTGCTCGGCGCGGTTCTCCTCGTCGGGCTGCTCGCGGCGGGGCTCGTCGCCGCCCGGAAGCTGCTCTCGAGCGGGGAGCCTTCGGAGGCGCCCGCGCTGGCCGACGTGCCGCCCTTCCCCGACGTGCCGCCCTTCCCGGACACGCCGGGGGCTCCGGCCGAGCCGGAGCCGGGCCCAGCTGCCGCGTGACGCCGATCGCCGGGCCGGGGCCGGGCGTCGTCCGCTCGACCCTCGACGGGCTCGTCCCGTACGAGCCCGGCAGGCCCGTCGAGACCGTCCAGCGCGAGCTCGGTCTCGAGCACGTCGTCAAGCTCGCGTCGAACGAAGGCCCGTTCGGTCCCTTCCCCGAGGCGATCGAGGCGGTCGAGCGCGCGCTCGCCGAATCGAATCGCTACCCGGACGGCGGCTGCTACCGGCTCCGCGAGGAGCTGTCCGCACGACACGGCGTCGATTTCGGCGAGGTGGTCGTCGCAGCGGGCGCCGACGCCGTGATCGGCTACGCGTGCCAGGCGACACTCGACAGGGGCGACGAGATCGTCACGCCGTGGCCCTCGTTCCCGAGCTACGTCCTCGATCCGCTGAAGGCGGGGGCGACGACGGCTCGCATCCCGCTCGAGCACGGGCGCGTCGAGGTGGACGCGCTCCTCGGCGCCGTCACGGACCGCACGAAGCTTGCGTTCCTCCCGACCGTGAACAACCCCACCGGGACGATGACCTCACGTGCCGACGTGCTGCGCTTCCTGGACGCGGCGCCGGAGCACGTGCTGACGGTCGTGGACGACGCGTACTTCCACTACGTGGACGACCCAGACTTCCTCGACGCGATCGAGGAGACGGCCAAGCAGGGTCGCCGCGTCCTCGTCCTGCGGACGTTCTCCAAGATCTACGGTCTCGCCGGGCTGCGCATCGGGTACGGCGTCGGCCCTGCCGAGGTGATCACGGCGATGCGCAAGGTGCAGCGCGCGTTCGACGTGACGACGCCCGCGCAGGAGGCTGCCCTCGCGAGCCTCGACGGTGACGCCGAGCTCGTCCGCCGTCGGGCGGTCAACCGCGAGGCGATGGCCGCGCTCGAGGCCGTCCTGCGCGCGCACGGCTTCGACCCGATCGCGCCGGCCGTCGGCAACTTTCTCTACGTCGACGTCGGAGAGGACGCGGAGGCGCTGAACCAGTCGCTCCTGCGCCGGGGTGTGATCGTCCGGCCGATGGGGTCGTTCGGCGCGCCCACAGCGCTCCGCGTCACGGCGGGCACGCCCGACGAGATCGCCTTCCTCGCCGAGCAGCTGGCTGCGGTGCTGGTGTCCGACTTCAGTCGGACACCTTCGCCCTGACGTGTCGGACTGAAGTCCGACACGACATGCACGGCTTCTCGAACCCACAACACCGGGCCCTCCGCATGCTTGGCTACCGTTCAGCGCTCGGGCGCACGGCGCCCTGCTTCCCATGCGAACGACGCTGAAGAGAGGAGTCGGCCGCGGCGCGACGCTGAACGGCAACGGCCGGGCCGCGATGCCGCCCGCCCCCCTCGGGGCGGTGACCGTCTACCGCCAGCCGCCGCCTGTGACGCGCAGCGGTCGGTCGCTGGCGCTCGCGATCCTCGGCTGGTCGGCGCTCGTGCTCGCCGTCCTCGTCGGCGGCACCGCGGGCGGCGCGTACCTCTACCTCCACGAGACCGTCGCGGCGGTCGCCCCTCGCTCGGCCGAGGTCAAAAGGGCGCTCAAGTCGCTCGAGATCGCGCTGCCGGGCGAGCCCGCGACGGCGCTGGTGCTCGGCTACGACCACCGAGCGGACGAGGGGAAGAACACGCCGTCCCGCTCGGACACGCTCATGCTCGTGCGTGCCGACCCGGGCGAGAAGACGATCTCACTGCTCTCGTTCCCGCGTGACCTGAACGTCCCGATCGACTGCCCAGGCCAAACGCCGTTCACCGCGAAGATCAACGCGGCCTACGCGACGTGCGGCGCGGTCGGCTCGCTGCGCACCGTCCGCAACCTGACGGGGCTGCCGATCAACTACATCATCACGATCAACTTCCGCGGCTTTCGCCAGCTCGTCGACAAGCTCGGCGGCGTCTGGCTCGACATCGACCGCCGGTACTACAACGACCACGGCGGTCCGAGCGGCTACGCCAAGATCAACCTCCAGCCCGGGTACCAGCGCATGAACGGGACGCGGGCGCTCGACTTCGTCCGCTTCCGTCACACCGACTCGGACATCTACCGCACCGCCCGCCAGCAGCTGTTCGTGCGCTCGTTCAAGGACCAGATCGAGCACTCCGTCTCGCTCACGAAGCTGCCGCAGGTGATCAAGGTGATCACCTCCAACGTCGAGGTCGGCCAGGGCGGCGGCAAGGATGTCAGCGCGAAGACCGTGCTGCGGTACGCGGTGCTCGCGTACTCCCTGCCGCCGGGCCACACGTTCCAGGCGCGGATCGACGGGATCGAAGGGCTGAACGACCTGACGGCGTCGTCCGACAACATCCAGCGCGCGGTGCGCGAGTTCCGCGACCCGGACGTCAGCTCGCCGGAGAAGGCGACACAGGTCGCGCTCGGTGAGAAGGTGAAGGTGAAGACGCCGTCACCCAAGGAGACGAGCGTGCTCGTCCTGAACGGGAACGGCGTCGAGGGCGCCGCGTCGAGCGCGAGCTACATCCTCTCGCAGCGCGGCTACCAGATGACCCAGCCGGCGAGCGGCCTGCGCGCCGACGCGCCGAGCTACGACTACTTCCGCACCCAGGTGTACTTCAACCCGAACGTGACCGGGGCGAAGCCCGCCGCGAAGAAGCTCGCCGCGCTGTTCGGCTCGGCGGACTCCGTGAAGCTCGTCCCCAAGATCCGCAAGCTCTCGAACGGCTCGATGCTCGTCGTCGTTCTCGGCCAGACGTTCCACGGCCGGCTTGCGTCGGCTCCGATCGACCAGACGCCGCAGCGCCAGCCCGCAAATGTCGTCTCGGGCGCGAGCGCGACCGTCGACCTCCTGCGCCGCTACCGGCAGCAGATCCACTTCCCGCTGATGGTGCCGACACGGATCGAGCGCTCGTCCTGGATCGACTCCGAGATGCCGATCCGCGTCTACAAGATCGATCCCGAGAAGAAGCACTCGGCGGTGCGGCTGACCTACCGCGTCGGCGGCAACCAGTACTGGGGCGTCCAGATGACCGACTGGAAGGACGCGCCGGTGCTCGCGGGCCGCAACTTCACCCGCAAGATCGGTGGCCGCCGGTACGAGCTCTACTACAACGGCCCGCACCTGCACATGGTCGTGCTCAACACCGACGGTGCGACCTACTGGGTCGTCAACACGCTGCTCGACCGGCTTTCGAACGAGACGATGATCGCGATCGCGAAGGGCCTGAAGCCGCTCGCGCAAGTCGCGAAGTCGTAGAGGCCCCAGCGACTATCCTGCGGCCCGACATGGCCGACCGGGGCAATCGCATCGCCGTCTTCGGCGCGGGGTACGTGGGGCTCGTGACGGGCGCATGCTTCGCCGAGCTCGGCCACCGCGTCACCGTGAGGGACGTGATCCCCGCGCGGATCGAGGCGCTCCGCCGAGGCGAGGTGCCGATCTTCGAGCCCGGGCTCGAGGATCTCCTCGAGCGAAACCGCGAGCGGCTGTCGTTCACGCTCGACGTCGCGGAGGCGATCGACGGTGCCGAGTTCGTGTACGTCGCGGTCGGGACGCCGCCCACCTACTCGGGCGACGCCGACCTCTCCGCCGTCTGGACGGTGATCGACGAGCTGCCCGCGGTCGACCACCGCGTCGTCGTCGCGATGAAGTCGACCGTGCCCGTCGGGACGGGCGAGAAGGTGCGGCACCGCCTTGACGAGCGGGGGCTCGCGCACGTCGGGTACGTCTCCAACCCCGAGTTCACGGCCGAGGGCACCGCCGTCCGGGACTTCATGGAGCCCGACCGGATCGTCGTCGGAGCATTCGACGAGGCGGACGGCGACGCGGTCGAGGGGCTCCACCGGGGCATCGAGGCGCCGGTCGTGCGATCCGACGTGGCGTCGGCCGAGATGATCAAGCTGGCTGCGAACGCGGCGCTGATGACTCGGATCTCGTTCATCAACGAGATCGCGAACGTGTGCGAGGCGACGGGCGCCGATGTCGTCAAGGTGGCCGAGGGCATCGGCCACGACCGCCGGATCGGCAAGAGCTTCCTCCGGGCGGGGGTCGGCTTCGGCGGCAGCTGCTTCCCGAAGGATTCGCTCGCCCTGAAGCAGCTCGCCGCGAGCTCGGGGTACCACTTCCAGGTCCTGAACGCCGTGATCGAGGTGAACGAGCTCCAGAAGCGCCGCGTGATCGGCAAGCTCAAGCAGCGTCTCGGAGCCCTGCGAGGAAAGCGCATCGCGCTCCTCGGCCTCGCGTTCAAGCCGAACACCGACGACACGCGCGAGGCGCCCGCCTTCGTGCTGGCCGGCCGGCTGCTGGCCGAGGGCGCCGACGTCGTCGCGTGGGACCCGGTTGCGCACGCGGACGGCCTGCACGGCGTCGAGCAGGTCGGCACCGTGGACGAGGCGACGCGGGGCGCGGACGCCGTCGTGCTCGTCACAGAATGGCCCGAGCTCGCAGACGTCGACTGGGCAGCGGTCGCGGCGCAGATGCGCACGCCCCTCTTCGTCGACGGTCGCAACATGCTCGACCCCGAGACGATGCGCGCCGCAGGGTTCACGTACGACGGAATCGGCCGCGCGGCCGCCGTCGAGCGTTGATGGAGGCGATCGTCCTCGCGGGCGGCAAGGCGGAGCGGCTCGGCGATGCCGCCGGAGGGGTGCCGAAGTCGCTCGTCGAGGTGGGCGGCCGCCCGCTGCTCGCGTGGCAGATCGGCCGGCTCGCCGCAGCAGGCGTCGACCGCGTGATCATCAGCTGCCTCGGCGGCCAGGAGAACGTGTTCGTCGAGGGGCTCGGCGAGGTCGGCGTCGAGCTCGTCTGCGCGGGCGAGCCCGAGCGGCTCGGGCGTGGCGGCGGGATCCGCTACGCGGCCGGCTTCCGTCGCGACGGGGGCGACGTGCTCGCGATGAACGGCGACGAGCTCGTCGACGTCGACTTCGGCGCGTTGCTCGAGCGGCACCGCTCGACCGGCGCCGCGGCGACCGTCACCGTCGCGCAGCCTCCGTCGCAGTTCGGGCAGGTCGACCTGACCGACGACGACGTCGTGACCGGCTTCCACGAGGTCTCGCGCGTCCCGTACTGGGTCAACTGCGGGATCTACGTCCTGTCCGAGGAGGCGCTCGAGCGCTTTCCGGAGAAGGGCGACCACGAGAGTACAGCCTTCCCCGAGCTCGCCTCGGAGGGAAAGCTGCGCGCCTTCCGACACACGGGGCTCTGGCTGACCGTCAACACGCCGAAGGAGCTCCGCCGCGCCGACGAGTACGTCGCCGGCCACCAGGAGTGGCTCGCGTGAGCAGCCGCTTCGCGGTTGAGCCGCGCCGTGTCGAGAAGCCGTGGGGCTGGGAGCTCGTCTGGGCCGAGACAGAGGACTACGTCGGCAAGCTCCTCTTCGTCCGCGCGGGACAGTCGCTGAGCCTGCAGTACCACGAGGTGAAGGACGAGTCGTGGCTCGTGCAGCAGGGGCGCGCGTCGCTCGAGCTGGGGGAGGTCGGAGGCGAGCTCGAGACGATCGAGATCGGCCCCGACGACGTGTTCCGCTACCGCCCGCGCACCGTGCACCGCGTGACCGCGATCGAGGACACGCTCATCGTCGAGGTCTCGACGCCGCACCTCGACGACGTGGTCCGCCTCGAGGACCGCTACGGCCGCGAAGGAACGTCGGCACCGTGAGCCGGCCCGCCGTCCACACCTTCACGTACGCCGAACGCCCCGATCTCGCGGCGAGGACGGGCGAGGTCGAGGACACGATGGCGTCGTTCATGGGGCACGGCGAGGTGGCGCTGCGCTACTGGCATCTCCTGCGCCCCGAGCTGCCCGAGTTGCAGCTCGTGCTCTGGGACGAGGAGCGCGACGCCGTCGTCGGCCATGCGCGCACCGTTCCCGCGCGGATGGCCGAAGGGCTCCCGGGTGGGGTCGACGACATGCTCGAGGCATGGTTCGGCGAGGGTGGACGGCCGGAGCCCGACGTCCTCTCCGCGATGGTCGCCGTGGTCGACCGCGGCCGCCAGGGTGAGGGTCTCTCGACGCATCTCGTCGAGGCGATGCGCGGCCTCGCCCGCGAGCATGGGTATCCGGCGCTCGTCGCGCCCGTCCGGCCGACGTGGAAGGAGCGCTACCCGCTCATCCCGATGGAGCGTTACGCCAGGTGGACGCGGGAGGACGGCCTCCCGTTCGATCCGTGGCTGCGGGTGCACGCGAAGCTGGGTGCCGAGCTTTTGGAGGTCTGCCCGGCGTCGATGCGGATCGAGGCCAGCGTGGCGGAGTGGAAGGAGTGGACGGGGCTCGTCTTCCCCGACGACGGCGACTACCTGGTCCCGGGCGCGCTCGTCCCCGTGCGCGTCGAGGCCGGTCACGGCGTCTACGTCGAGCCGAACGTCTGGATGCGCCACGCGGCCTGATCCGGAGACTACCTTGACAAGACTGTGGTAAGGTTCGGCCGCGTTGCCGACCTTCACCGTCAGCCAGGCCGCCGAGCGCACCGGCTGGTCGCCCCGGATGCTCCGTTACCTCGAGTCCACCGGGCTCGTCGTGCCGGCCCGTAGCGCGTCGGGCTACCGGCGGTACGGGGACCACGACCTGGAGCTTCTCCGCGGGCTGGCCGAGCTGCGGCGCCGGTTCGACGTCGAGCTCGACGACGTGGCGTTCGTCGTCCGGTTGCGGCGCGACATGAAGCTGCGGACAGCCGTCGAGGCATGGCTCGACGGCGCGACCGTTCCGGCCGAGGGAGCGAGCGAGGCCGACTGGATCGCATGGGAGCAGCGCAAGCACGAACAGCTCCTCGTAGCCTGATATGACAACAGAGAGAGGAACGATGGCCACGACCACCAAGCACGACGTCAAGGACCTTGCACTCGCACCGGAAGGTGTGCGGCGGATCGAGTGGGCCGACCGGCAGATGCCGGTGCTCGCCGCGATCCGCGAGCGCTTCGAGCGCGACAAGCCGCTCAGCGGCTACCGCGTGTCGGCCTGCCTCCACGTCACCACCGAGACCGCGAACCTGATGCGGACGCTGAAGGCGGGCGGAGCGGACGTCGTCCTCTGCGCCTCGAACCCGCTGTCGACTCAGGACGACGTCGCCGCGGCGCTCGTCTCCGAGTACGGGATCGGGACGTTCGCCATCAAGGGCGAGGACCACGACACCTACTACGCGCACCTCGAGGCTGCAATCGATCATCGCCCGCACGTGACGATGGACGACGGCGCAGACGTGATCGGCATCCTCCACTCGGCCCGTCGCGAGCAGCTCGGCGACGTGATCGCCGGCACCGAGGAGACGACCACGGGCGTCATCCGCCTCCGCGCGCTCGAGCGAGACGGCAAGCTCGGCTTCCCGGTGATCGCGGTCAACGAGGCGAAGACGAAGCACCTCTTCGACAACCGCTACGGCACGGGGCAGTCGACGATCGACGGGATCATCCGCTCGACGAACGTGCTCCTCGCCGGCCGGACGTTCGTCGTCGCGGGCTACGGCTGGTGCGGCCGCGGCGTCGCGATGCGGGCCAAGGGGCTCGGCGCGCACGTCGTCGTCACCGAGGTCGACGCGATGAAGGCGCTCGAGGCCGTGATGGACGGCTTCCAGGTGATGCCGATGTCGCAGGCCGCCGAGATCGGCGACATCTTCGTCACCGCGACAGGCGACAAGCACGTGATCTCCCGCGACAACATCGAGCGCCTGAAGGACGGCGCGATCCTGGCGAACACCGGGCACTTCAACGTCGAGATCGACATCCCGGCGCTCCGCTCGCTCGCCACCGAGACGCGCGAGGCTCGTCAGCTCGTCGAGGAGTTCACGCTGACGAACGGCCGCAAGGTGTACCTCCTGGCGGAGGGCAGACTCGTCAACCTCGCGGCCGCGGAGGGGCATCCCGCGCAGGTGATGGACATGTCGTTCGCCAACCAGGCGCTCGCGGCCGAGCACGTGATCACGAACGCCGCGTCGCTCGAGCGGACGGTCTACGACGTGCCGAAGGAGATCGACGACGAGATCGCGCGCCTCAAGCTCGCGACGATGGGCGTTGCAATCGACGAGTTGACGGAGGAACAGGCCGCGTACCTCGCAAGCTGGGACGAAGGGACTTGAGGGCGGCTGGTGTCCGACTTCGAGTCGGACACCAGAGGCATGCGGCACGCGTGGGGGCGAGGCTAGTCTCGCCCCCACGCATGTCCGAGCTAGAACCGCATCGGATCGTCCGGCTCGAGGATGACGCCGTCGTCGTCCTCGACCAGCGGTTGCTTCCCGGCGAGGAGGCCGACCTTCGCTGCTCCACCGCGCCCGAGCTCGCCGAGGCGATCCGGGTGCTCGCCGTGCGCGGGGCGCCTGCGATCGGGGTCGCCGCCGCGTACGGCATGGCGCTCGCGGCCGAGCGTGGCGACGACCTCGACATCGCATTCGAGACGCTCGCGGCCTCGCGGCCGACGGCGGTCAACCTCCGCTGGGCGCTCGAGGCGATGCGCGACGACCCCACGCGCGAGCGCGCCGAGCGCATCCACGTCGACGAGGTCGAGCGCTGCCGGCGGATGGGCGAGCACGCCGTCGAGCTGTTTCCGGCCGGCGCACGCGTGCTGACCCACTGCAACGCGGGCGGCCTGGCGACCGGCGGCTACGGAACCGCGGTCGGCGCGATCCGGGCCGCCTACGAAGCAGGGCTCGTTGCGCAGGTCTGGGTCGACGAGACGCGACCGCTCCTCCAGGGCGCGAGGCTCACCGCCTGGGAGCTCGAGCAGCTCGGGATCCCGCACGCGGTGATCGTGGACGGTGCGGCTGCGTCGCTGATGGCGCGAGGCGAGGTCGACGTCGTGGTGACCGGCGCCGACCGCATCGCTGCGAACGGCGACACGGCGAACAAGATCGGCACGTACTCGCTCGCCGTTCTCGCGCGGCACCACGGCCTCCCGCTCGTGGTCGTCGCTCCGACCTCGACCCTCGATCCCGCCGCCGCGACCGGTGACGAGATCCCGATCGAGGAGCGTGACCCCGGCGAGGTGACGCAGCGCTTCGCAGCCCGGAATCCCGCCTTCGACGTCACGCCGGCAGAGCTCGTCTCCGCGATCGTGACCGAGCGCGGCGTGCACCGGGCGCCGTACGCGGAGTCTCTCCCTCGCGAGACTGCCGCCGCGCGATGATCCTCGACGAGGTCGACGCGGGCACGCGAACGGTGCTCGAGCGCTTCGGGTTCGACCCGCGGACGTTCGAGACGCTGCGGGGGAAGGTCGCATCGGGCAAGCTTTCGGCCGAATCGAACGTCGCGCGCGGCACGGTCGAGCCGCCCCGCGAAGACGACGTCGTGCTCCTCCCGGAGCCCGGCTCCGACGACTGGAATGGTGCGCGCGCGGCCGGAATCGAGGTGCTCCGGGCCCGCGGCGTCGCCCAGGTCGTGCTCGCCGGCGGGATGGCGACGCGCTTCGGCGGTGTCGTCAAGGGGGCGGTCGAGGCGGTGGACGGTCGCAGCTTCCTCTCCTGGAAGCTCGGCGAGACCGCCCGGCTCGCCGAGGCCCTCGGCGTCGAGATACCCGTCGCGCTGATGACGAGCTTCCAGACCGAGGACGAGACGCGTGTCCACGTCAGCGGCCTCGGCGTGCCCGAGCCGCTGTGGTTCTCGCAGTTCGTCTCGCTGCGACTGACCGAGGACGGCGAGCTCTTCCTGGACGGCGGCCGACCCTCGCTCTACGCGCCCGGGCACGGCGACCTGCTCGACGCGCTCCGCCGCTCGGGCACCCTCGCGTCGCTGCGTGAGCACGGGGTCGAGCACGTCGCGGTGTCGAACGTCGACAACCTCGGCGCGCGGCTCGATCCCGTCGTCCTCGGCGCACACGTGCTCGCCGGACGGCCGATGACCGCCGAGGTCGCGCGCAAGGAGGGCGACATGGGTGGCGCGCCGGCCCGCGTCGACGGCCGGCTCGGGCTGCTCGAAGGCCCTCAGTTCCCAGCCTCCTTCGACCAGGACCGGATCACCGTCTTCAACACGAACACGACGACGTTCGCTCTCGACGCGATCGACCGCGCGTTCGACCTGGAGTGGCTGTACGTCCGGAAGTCGGTCGACGGGCGGGCGGCGGTGCAGCTCGAACGGCTGTACCACCAGGTCGCGTGGGAGCTCGACGCGACCTTCGTCGAGGTCCCGCGCTCGGGCGATCGCGGCCGGTTCTTCCCGATCAAAGAGCCCGAGGACCTCCGGCGCGTGCAACCCGCTCTCCGCACGATGCTTGCCGCATCGGTGCTCGAGTGACAGATTCGGCACGAACACGGCACAGAGCCGTCACACGTCTCCACCTAGCGTCGGGTCATGGGCCTGCTCGGGCTGGTGCTGCCGACACGCTGCGCGGGATGCGGCGTCCCCGGAGACGCGCTCTGCGAGAGGTGCCTCGCGTCGGTCGTCCGGATCGGGCCGCCGGTGTGCGAGCGATGCGGCTGCCCCGGCGCATGGCCGGTGCGGCGCTGCGTCGAATGCACGGGGCGGAGGCTCGGCTTCACGACGGCGCGGGCCGCGATCGTCTACGACGGAGTGACAAGGCCGCTCGTCTCGGCGTGGAAGGAACGAGGGCGTCGCGACCTCGTCGAGCCGTTCGCGGCGCTCATCGAGGAGGTCGTCGCCCCGCCGTTCGTCGATGCGGTCACGTTCGTGCCCGGAGACAGGGAGCGTGGCCGCGACCGCGGACACGTTCCGGTGGCCCGGCTCGCCCACGCGCTCGCCGACCGCTGGGGCCTGCCCGTCGTGCGGCTCCTCGCCCGCAGCGGACCGTCGTCGCGGCAGGCAGGGCTTTCGCGGGCCGATCGCCGGGCGAACGTCCGTGATCTCTTCGCCGCGCGCCGCGAGGCGCTCGGGAGGCTCGTCCTCGTCGACGACGTCTACACGACGGGGGCGACCGCAGCCGCCTGCGCGACGACCCTGCGGCGGGCAGGAGCTCGGTCGGTCGAGGTCGTTTGCCTGGCGCGGGCCGTGCGCTAGCGTTGGCGTACTGGACAGACGACGAGGAGGTGCCATGCGACTCCAGGTCACCGTGCGGCGTGGACACGTGAGCGACGATGTCCGGAGCTACGTGGAGGCGAAGTTCGCAAAGCTCGGCAAGCGCCTCCACGAGTCGACGCTCGTCGAGGTCGTCCTCGATCGGGAGCGGAACCCGCGGATCACCGACGACCACGTCGTCGAGGCGGAGCTCCATGTGAAAGGCCCCAACCTCCACGGCCGCGAGGCGGCCCAGACGTTCGAGGCTGCAACCGACCGGCTCGTCGATCGACTCGAACGGTCGATCGAGCGAGAGCGGGACAAGAAGGTGCAGGAGCCGAGGCGCCGCGCGCAGGCCGCCGAGCACCCCGAGCCGGTGCCGGTCGAGGAGATCGAGCAGGCTCTGCGCACCGGCGACTGAGGTGCCGCTGCCGCACGATCCCGGGCCGCACTGGGGCGAGGTTGGGATCCACGGGCTCCACCGCCATCGCGAGTGGGACGCCGTCGCGACGGTCGATGCCCCCGATCTCGTCGGCGAGGACGTCTGGTTCGTCGTGCTCGGCCCGGGCGAGGTCGTCGCCGAGGACGGCGAGATCGACGCCCGTCTCGTCTCGTCGATCGCGCTCGCGGCTCCGTTCCGTGCACACGCGGTCAGGCGTGACGCAGGCATCTGGGTGGTCGGGGCCTCGAGGATCCGGACGGTCGCGCTCGTCGACGACCCGGGCGGGAGCTCGGTCGAGCTCGCATGGGACGGCCGGGAGCGCAGCGTGCGGATCGACGGCGAGCCGACGCTCGCCGGCGTGCCGGAGCTCGAGCGCCTCGGCTCCGAGCGCCACACGACGTACGTCGTGACCGCGGCGCGTCTCGAAGGCCCGGTGTGGGAGGTCTTCGTCGCGCCGCTATGAGAGCGGGCCGGACCGCCAGCTGACGGTCGCGCCCTTCGCCCACGCGGAGCCGAGGCTGTCGGTGGAGAAGGGCGGCGTCTGCCAGGGCTTGACAGCGATCACCTGCAGGAGCGAGTCGGCTCCGCTGGAGACGACTCGCGCGCGCACCTGAGTGCCCTTGCGGTAGACGAGCGTGCCCTGGCGGTAGTCGAGCACGAGCCCGCCCGTCGGGAGGGTGACGGAGCTCGTGCCTACGGTCACCGTACGTCCGATCTGCACGACCGCGCCGGGCAGTCCGAGGGCGATCGCGGCAACCGTTCCGGACCCTTCCTGACCGGTGGAGACGACCTGGCCCGCGCGCGAGAGAGTCACGACGCGACCGTCGGCGAGCGCAGCCACGACACGTGCCTGCCGCGGCCCGGCTCCGGTGGCGAGCAGCCGCACGGGGCTGCCGAGATCGGTGCGGAACAGGCGGGCGCCGTTCTCCGCGACGTACGTGACCGTCCCACCGACGGCGTACGGAACAGCCTCGCGGGTGCCGTTCCCGAGCACGATCGCCGGCGGCCCGCCCGTCTCCGACGACGCGAATGCAAGCCGGAGCGGCGTCTTGCGCGTCGGAGTCGCGGTCCAGAGCTGGTAGTCCGTGAAGTTGCCGCCGACGTTCGTCACCCAGAAGACGCGCCGCCCCGAGGTCGCGACCTGCGCGATCCCGAAGCCGCCGCTGAATCCCTCCTCGCAGCCGATGATCGTCCTCGACCCGAAGGTCCAGAGGCCGCGGGTGCCCGTGTCCCAGAGCCTGACCGTCCCGCAATTGGCCTTCGTCTGCCCAACGGCGTAGGCGACCGAGCGGCCGGTGACGGACAGCGCGGAGACCGGTGCGGCGTTCACGACGCTCCGTCCCGGCGTGAGCAGCGCGGCGGCGGTGCCGGTCAGCACGACGGCGGCGAGCGCGGCGAGAGCAAGGGCGATCCTCCTCACGTGCGCATCATGTGCGCGCCCGCGTGAAGGACGCATGACGAATCCGTTCGGAAACGTGGGCGCCGGGGAAGCGCCCCGCGAAGCCGGTACCCTCTCTCCATGGCCACCTCGAGCTTCGGCAAATTCGAGAAAGTCCTGCGCATCGGCGAGGGCCGCCGCCTCAAGCGCCTTGCGGAGCAGGCGGCGTACATCACCTCGCTCGAGCCCGACTTCGAGGATCTGACCGATGCCGAGCTGCTCGCGAAGAGCGTCGAGTTCAAGGAGCGAATCGCGAACGGCGAGTCGCTCGACGACATCCTCTACGAGGCTTTCGCTGCCGCGCGCGAAGCGCGCAAGCGCGAATCCGGGCAGCGCCTCTTCGACGTCCAGCTGATGGGCGGGATCGCGCTCCACGAGGGTGGCATCGCCGAGATGAAGACCGGCGAGGGCAAGACGTTCGTGGCGAGCGCGCCGCTCTATCTGAACGCGCTCTCGGGCGAGAACGTCCATCTCGTGACGGTCAACGACTACCTCGCCAGGCGCGACGCCGAGTGGAACAAGCCCGTGTTCGACCGGCTGGGCGTCTCCGTCGCCGCGATCGAGAACATGATGCCGTTCGCGAGCCGACGCGATGCCTACGCGGCGGACATCACGTACGGGACGAACTCGGAGTTCGGCTTCGACTACCTGCGCGACAACATGGCCGTCTCGCTCGAGGGAACCGTGCAGCGCGGCCACACGTTCGCGATCGTGGACGAGGTCGACTCGATCCTCATCGACGAGGCGCGGACGCCGCTCATCATCTCCGGCGAGCCCGAGACCGCAGCGAGGACGTACTACGACTTCGCGCGTGTGGTTCGGGACCTCGAAGGGGCGCCGCTCACGCGGAAGGTCATGAAGGGCGAGGACGAGACGGAGCTGTCGGGCGCCGACTTCCTCTACGACGAGAAGTTCAAGACCGTCTCTCCCGCGCAGACGGCGCTCGACAAGGTCGAGCGCGCGCTCGGGATCGACAACCTCTACGACCCCCGTCATGTCCAGCTCGTCAACCACCTGACGCAGGCGCTCAAGGCCGAGTCGCTCTACAAGCGCGACGTCGACTACGTCGTGCAGGACGACGAGGTGAAGATCGTCGACGAGTTCACGGGCCGCATCATGGAGGGCCGTCGCTGGAGCGAGGGCCTGCACCAGGCGATCGAGGCGAAGGAGGGCGTCGCGATCCGCGAGGAGAACGTCACGCTCGCGACGATCACGCT
>Ga0070662_100001454_pt1 | contig 14599 bp, 10 predicted proteins | sample KBSC53metaG_FD_65648 | JGI IMG/M metagenome (GOLD analysis project Ga0070662, IMG submission 65648) | Corn rhizosphere microbial communities from Kellogg Biological Station, Michigan, USA - KBS C5-3 metaG | ecosystem: Host-associated > Plants > Roots > Rhizosphere > Soil ...
CCTCCATCACGCCGACCGCCAGCGCTCCGATGCTCGTGGCTCTCCCGCCCTCGCCCGGCGTCCAGCCGCCCACCACCACGTCCTGCGTGTGGACGTTCTTGACCTTGATCCAGTGCGAGGCCCGGGCGCCGGGCTGGTACGGGCAGTCGAGCTTCTTCGCCACCACGCCCTCGATGCCCAGCTCGCGCGTGGCGTCGAACAGCGCCCGGCCCTCGCCTCGGTGGTAGGCCGGGGTACGCCAGGCGGGGCCCTCCAGCTCGAGTCGCTCGAGCAGCCCGCGGCGCTCCTCGTACGACAGCGAGGTCGTCGTGTGGCCGTCGAGGTAGAGGAGGTCGAAGATCACGTACGTAGCGGGGATGTCGCGCATGCGACGCCGGACCGCCGACTCGGACGCGAGGTGCATCCGCGACTGGAGCCGCTCGAAGCTCGGCCGGCCCTGCTCGTCGAGAGCCACGACCTCGCCGTCGAGGATGATCCGGCGCGAGCCGAGCGAGCGCGCGAGCTCACGCACCTCGGGGTAGCGCGCGGTGAAGTCGCTGCCGTTCCTGCCACGCAGCTCGGCGTGGCCGTGGTCGGCGTAGAGCACCGTGCGGATCCCGTCCCATTTGACCTCGAAGCCGTACTGCTCCTCCCGCGCCGGCAGCCTGGTGCTGCTGCGCGCGAGCATCGGCCGGATCTCTGAAGGCATCGGCTCGTAGGTCGGATCCTCGGGCGGATCCATCCGGTGGATCATCCAGTCGTTCTCGCGCGTGCGGAACAGCGCGTAGCGGCCGTGGATCCGCTCGCCGTGGAAGGTGGCGATCACCTCTCCGTCGCGGAACTTCTCGGCCTCGTAGGTGCCCTCGTCCCAGATCCCCATCGTGCCAGCGCCGTACTCGCCCTTCGGGATCTCGCCGTGAAACTCGAGATACTCGAGGGGGTGGTCCTCGGTGCGCACGGCCAGCCGGTTCTCGTCCGGGTGCTCAGGGATGCCGCGCGGCAGGGCCCAGGACGCGAGCGTTCCCTCGTGCTCCAGGCGCAGGTCCCAGTGGAGGCGGCGCGCGTCGTGCTCCTGGATCACGAAGCGGGCCGCCTGCTTCGCCTTCTCGCGCGCGCCCTTCGGCTCAGGCGTCTTCTCGAAGTCGCGCTTCGCCTTGTAGCTGCCCAGCCTGTCGGCCACGCCCCCTAGCTTGCCGCAAGCGGCGTCTCGTCGAGCGCGCCCCTGAGCTCGGCGATCGAGGTGTAGACGTCCACCGCGCCGGCCTCGCGCAGCTCGGCCTCGGAGAAGCCGCCGGTCAGCACCGCGATCGCCGGCACGCCCGCACGCTTGGCGGCTTCGCAGTCCCAGGTCGTGTCTCCGACCATCACGCCGTCCTCTGTGCCGGCCTTGTCGAGGGCCGCTTGGACCAGGTCGGGCTTCGGCTTCGTCGCCTCCACGTCGGCCGAGGTGGTCCAGTCGTCGGTCAGCTCGCGCGCATCGAGGAGGTCGAGGTAGTGCTCGACCTCCTCCTTCTTCGCGGAGCTGGCGAGCACCACGGGATGCCCACGCCGCTTCAGGTCGTCGATCAGCTCGCGCGATCCCTCGAGCGGCCGCACCTCCTCGATCAGCTCGAAGTAGAGGATCCTCTCCGCGGCGCGGATGTCCTCGCCCTTCTCCTCCTCGACCAGCTCTCCGCAGAGCGAGCCGACCAGCTGGTCGCCGCCCATGCCCATGTGACGGTGTATGCGCCAGATCGGGAGCACGATCTCGTGCTGGCGGAAGGCGCGATACCACGCGATCGCGTGGTGGTAGTTGGTGTCCACTAGCGTGCCGTCGACGTCGAGGATGGCCGCGGGGGGCATCCGCCACTCCTACCCGCGCCGCTCGCGTCTAAAGGTGTCCCCGGGATTTCCGAGTCAGAGAGTGATGGCATTCAGAAGGCATGCCGCGCTGCTAGCGGCCGCGCTGATCGTCCTGCTCGCCCCCGCCTCCGCGGCGGCGGCCTGCCGTGGCGCCCGCGCGACGACGAGGACCGCCACCACGGGCACGCTCGTGCACGCGACCCTGTGCATCCTCAACGCCAAGCGAGCCGGCCACGACCTGCGCCCGCTGGTCCTGAACGCGAAGCTCGGAACCGCCGCGCGGCGGCACTCCCACGCGATGGTCCGTGAGCGGTTCTTCTCGCACACCTCGCCGAACGGCGACACGTTCATCGACCGCATCCGCGCCGCGGGCTATCTGGAGGGCGCACGGAGCTGGACCGCTGGGGAGAACATCGCCTACGGCTCGGGCAGCCGCGCGACGCCGCGCTCGATCGGGCGCGCGTGGATGAACAGCCCTGGGCACCGGGCGAACATCCTGAGCAGGTCGTTCCGGTCGATCGGAATCGGGATCGAGTCCGGCACGCCGGTGGGAATCGCCGGCGCCACCTACACGACCGACTTCGGACGGCGGGACTAGGTGCCTCCGCTACGCGACCGCGGCGAGTTCCACGCCCTCCTCGACGAGGTCGGACTCGCGGTTGTCCGCGATCAGGTCGAGCACGGCCTCCTCGACAGCTCGCTGAACGTCGGGCCATGGAGCGGTGTCCTCGCCGAGCTCCGGCAGCGCTCCGCCGATCGTGATGCCGCCATCGAAGCGGTCGAAGACGCGCGGGTCGATGTAGGACGCACGGCAGACCGCCGGCGTGTTCCCTAGATAGCGGGCGACCTCCTTCACGGCACGCGTCTTGGCGCGCTTGCGGGAGGTCTTCGAGCCGGAGGCCATGCCGGCCACGGCCAGCGCTACGGCCGCGAGGACGGTGCCGCTCCAGGTGCGGAAATCCTTCGCGCTGAAGTCGCCGCCCGTGGCCTCCTTCAGGTACGCGTTGATGTCCGCGGACTTCACGTCGACCCAGCGCCCGCCCTCCTTGTAGGCGAGCAGCTCCGCACCGCCGCCGCGGCGCTTCTTCAGTGTGCGGACGATGGTCGCCACCTCGCGGTCGTCGATCGACTGCACGCGCCGCTGTCCGCCCTTGGCCTCGTAGTCGAAGGTCACCCGGTCACCGGAGATCGTCACGTGCCGCTTGCCCATCGTCGCTATGCCGTAGGTGTCGTTCTCCTCCGCGTAGCTCTCTGACCCGATGCGGAAGAAGCCCCGGTCGAGCAGGCGCATCGCGGCGGCGAGCACCCTCTCACGCGGCATGCCGCGCCGCCGGACGTCCTTCGCGACCCGCTCGCGGAGCCGGGGCAGCGCGCTGGCGAAGTCGATCATTTCCTCGAACTTCTGCGCGTCGCGGCGCTCGCGCCACTTGTCGTGGTAGCGGTACTGCTTGCGGCCGGCGGCATCGGCGCCCGTGGCCTGGATGTGCCCCATCGGCCACGGGCAGATCCAGACGTCCTCCCACGCGGGCGGGATCGCGAGCTCCCGGATCCGCTCGAGCACGCTGGGCTCCGTTACCCGGCGGCCATCGTCATCGAGGTACTCGAACCCCTTGCCTCGCCGCCTGCGGCGAATGCCGGGACCGGAGCAGTCGGCTCTCTTCAGTCGGGCCATGGAGGGGTCCCAATGCCCGCTGGGGGGTCGCGCCAATCCCCATCCAAGCGTCCGGCGGGCGAAGGACAGCGGTGAAGGAGCTGGGTCTGACGGGACCGTCCTGGATAAGTGTTGCCCTCCAACACTTGGGCAGGACAGTCGATGTTCAAACGAACGTGGCGGTGAGGCGCTCGAGGATCGCCTCGTCCCGGGCCGCCAGCACTCGTGAGCGCATCTCCAGCGACAGCTCGTCGTCCGCCGGGAAGGCCACCGCGCCGCCCGCTTCGGTGACGAGCAGCTGGGCTGCTGCCGCGTCCACGGAGCGGATCGGGCGCAGTGAGACCATGCCGTCGAGTTGGCCGGCGGCCACCAGGCAGAGCGTCATCGCCACCGAGCCGAGCACGCGCAGGCGGCGGGCTTCGACGGACTCGATGGCGGATGCCGTCGCAGCGACAAGCTCGGGGCGAGCCGTTTCGAGGCCAAGGACCTCGAGCGGTCCGGGGTGGAGCGGCGGCAGGAGCTCGCCGTCGCGAAACGCGCCCTTCCCCTTCACCGCCCACCAATCGCGCCCGGGACGTGGCTCGTCGCCCTCGGAGATCCGCGGATCGAGCTCGGCGACCCAGCCGATCTCGACATCGGCCATTCGAGGCCCGGAGGCCACCGCGATGGAGACGCACGCGAACGGCAGGCCGCGCTTTGCGTTTAGGGAGCCGTCCACCGGGTCGATGACCGCTCTCACCTCGCTGCCGCCGCGGATGAGCACCTCGCCGCGCTCCTCCGACACGGCCACGAGCGGCATCCCGAGCGCCTCGATCTCGCGGAAGACCGCATCCTCAGCAGCGCGGTCGATCACGTACGCGGTGTCGCCGCCCTCGCCGCGGCCCGTCTCGACGGCGCGTTCCTCGGTCGTCGCGTAACCGTGCACCGCGTCCCTCGCGGCTCCCGCCGCGCGCCGGCAGAAGCCGAGCCAATCGGTGCTGTCTGGCAGAGGCACGCTGCGGCGTATCCTAGGCGTCCATGCCCCTAGCCCTGGACGGCCTGAACCGCGCGCAGGAGGCGGCCGTCACACACCCCGACGGCCCGCTCGTCGTCGTGGCCGGCGCGGGCACCGGCAAGACCCAGACGGTCGTCCGCCGCTTCGCGTGGCTCGTGGACCAGGGTCTCCCCGCCGAGCAGATCCTCGCCCTGACCTTCTCGGGCCCCGCGGCGGCCGACCTTCGCGAGCGACTCGAGGCTCTGCTCGAGTCGCCCTACGAGGAGCTCCACGTCGAGACGTTCCGCACCTTCTGCCTACGCCTCCTCCAGGACGAGGCGCTCGAGGCGGGGGTGGACCCGTTCCTCTCTCCGGTCACCCCGGCGGACCGCCTCGCGCTCCTGCTCGAGCGGATCGACGACCTCTCCCTCCGCGCTCATGAGATCCGCGGCAACCCCGCGCCGCTCCTGGCCAGCTTCGTCTCGCGCATCGACCGGCTGAAGAGCGAGATGGTCTCGGCGGCCGACTACGAGGCCTATGCCGAGCGCCTCGGCGCCAGCGGCGGAAGCGATGCCAGCCGCGCCCGCGCCGCCCGCGAGCGCGAGTTCGCGCGCCTCTACGCGGACCACGACCGTCTGCTCGCCGAGCGCGGGGCGCTCGACTTCGGCGACCTGATCCTGCACGCCTTCCGGCTCCTCCACGAGCGGCCACACGTCCGCGAGCGCGCGGCGCGCCGCTTCCGGCACGTGCTGGTGGACGAGTACCAGGAGACGACGTTCGCCGAGGGCATGCTGCTCCGGCTCCTGATCGAGGAACACGACCAGGTGACGGTGGTCGGCTCCGACGACCGACTCCTCGAGGAGCTCCCCGAGGCCACCGCGGTCAAGCTCGAGCGCAGCTGCCGCTCGGGCCGGCGCATCCTCGATGCCGCCGCGGCCGTGCTGCCTGGGCGGCTCACCGGCGTGGGCGGCGGACGCGTGCGCTTCTGGCGAGCTCGCTCGGAGCGCGCACAGGCACAGGCCGTGGCCGCGGAGGCCGAGCAGCTGATCGCGAGCGGCGTGGCGCCCGAGCGGATCGCCGTCCTGGTCCGCTCCGTCAAGAGCGAGGGCTCCGTGATCGCCTCGGCGCTCGAGGAGCGCGCGGTGCCGGCGCGCACATGCGGCGCCGCGGCGTACTTCCAGCGCGCCGAGGTCCGCGACGTGCTCGCGTGGCTGCGCGCGCTCGCCGACCCGAGCGACTCCGGCGCGGTCGTCCGCGCGCTGAGCCGCCCGCCCGTGGAACTGCGCTCGGTCGACGTGGCCCGCCTTACCCAGCTCGCGCGCCGCCGCAAGGTCGACATGCCCTCCGCGGTCGCCGCCGCGCTCGAGGGACCGCAGCTCTCAGAGGAGGGGCGCGACCGCGCGCGGGTGTTCCTGCGGCTCTACCGCTCGGCGTCGAACGCCTTCGAGGACCGCCGCCCCGACGCGTTCGTGCTCCGGCTGATCGAGCGCATCGGCCTCCGCCGCCAGCAGGTCTTCGCCACCCACGCCGACACGGTCGAGCGCCTCCGCAACATCGCGAAGCTCTCCGAGCTGGCCACGGCGTACATGCAGCGCGAGCCGCACGCCACGGCGCGCGATTTCACCCGCTACCTCGCGGCGGTCGCCGAGTCCGGGCTGCGAGAGGAGGAGGCCACCGGCACCCCCACCGCCCCCGCGGTCCAGGTGATGACCATGGGCGCGGCTCGCGGCCTCGAGTTCGACAACGTCTTCGTGCTCGGGCTCTCGGCGGCCCAGATGCCCGGCCCGTACCGGCCCGAGGCCGACGCGATCCCACCCGAGCTGCTGAAGCGAGGGGGGGCGGCGTCGAACGGGCGCGACGCGCACGAGGCGGAGATGCGGCGGCTCCTCAACCTCGCGATGACCCGTGCCCGGAAGGGCCTCGTGCTCGCCTGGGCCGAGACCCCTCAGCAGGGAGCCGGCTCGCGGCCGTCACCGTTCTACGAGGAGGCGTTGGCCGCCGCCGGTGTCGAGGAGGAGCTCTTCGAGGAGGAGCTCTTCGGGCCCGCGGAGGGACTCCATTCGACCTTCCGCATCATGCGCGACGAGCTGCTCGACACGGTGGCTCGCATGGGCGGCCGCCTGGGCGAGATGCGCCTCGACACCTACCTCGACGTCGACCAGGCGGTGTCGCGCTACCTCGAGCTGATCAAGGTGGCGGCCCTCATCGAGCGGGCGAAGGAGGGCCAGTCGCTCGAGGCAGCGCTCCCCGCCCTCAACGAGATCCTGCTCCAGTGCGCCACGCCGGAGCAGCGGGAGATCCTCGAGCAGTCGGGGCTCGACAGCTGGCTGCGCGATACCGAGCGCGACCCGGCCGAGCGGCCCACCGCCGCGCAGAACGGCGCTGAGCCGTCGCTCGACCCCTTCATCCCTCGCCGGGGCCGCGGCCTGATGCTGTCGGCCTCCGACATCGACACCTATCGGCTCTGCCCGCTCAAGTACAAGTTCGCGCGCGTCTTCCGCATCCCGCAGGAGCCGACGATCCACCAGCGCTTCGGCATCGTGCTCCACCAGGTGCTCGAGCGCTTCCACCAGCAGAGCGACCGTTCGCTGGACGCCCTCATGGAGCTCTTCCATGCCTCGTGGCGGCGCTCCGGGTTCGGCGACACCGACGACGAGCTCCAGTTCCGCGAGCGGGCCATCGCGGCCCTGGAGAGCTACTGGCAGCGGGACCGCGAGTCCGACTCGGAGGCCGTCTGGTTCGAGCGCTCGTTCGCCTTCAAGATCGGCCCCCACCTGCTGCGCGGCCGCGTGGACCGGGTCGACCGCCGTCCCGACGGCAGCTACGAGCTGATCGACTACAAGACCGGGCGCGCCAAGACGGAGCAGGAGCTGCGCGAGGACGTCCAGCTGTCGGTCTACCAGATGGGCGCACGCGAGTCGTGGGGCCTCGAGACGTCAGCGCAGAGCTACTTCTACGTCCTGACCGGGGAGAGGGTGCCGGTCGAGCACTCCGAGGAGGAGCTCGAGCGCGTGCGCACCACCGTCGCCGAAATCGCCGCAGGCATCCTGAAGCAGCGCTTCGAGCCCACGCCGTCTCCGGACCTGTGCCGCTTCTGTGACTACCGGATCATCTGCCCGGCGGCTGAGAAGTAGGGGCGTCCGGGCGCGCCCCTACCCCGCCGCGGGGTTTAGCGGACGACCGGGTCGCGGACCCGATCGCGGTCGTCGTAGACGACGTCGCGACGCCGCTCGGTCTGCGTGAGCAGGAACAGCCCGATCACCAGGCCAACCACGCCGGCGATCATGAGGATGAGGCCGATGGTCTGGATCTCGATCCCCTGCACGCTGACGTCCACTGCGTATTTCAGGATCGCCCCAACGGCGATCAGGAATATCGAAGCACCAATTGTCATGTGCCCCTAGTGCCCGACTCGCGGGCGCTGCAAACTAGGACGACTGTCCAGGACCGCCGGCCTCGCCGGGCCCGCGCTGGCGCAAAAAGCGCTGGAAATCGGACGCAATCGTGTCCGCGGAGGGAAGCTGGCCCTCGTCCGGAGGGTTCTCCTCGTTGGCCTCGTCCATTGCGCTCTCGAGCCGTTCGACGAAGGCCTTCACCTCTGGGTCGCTGGCCACCGCGGCCGTGACCTGGCGCTCGTAGTCCTCGGCGGCCTCCTCCAGCTCACCGCCGTCCACGGCGAGGCCCGCCGCGCCCTCGAACGCGCGCACGAGCGCGAGCGCGACCTTCGGATTCGGCGACGCGGCCACGTAGTGCGGCACCGACGCCCACAGGCTCACCGCCGGGACGCCCTCCTCCGCGCACGCGCGCTGGATCACTCCGACGATGCCGGTCGGGCCCTCGTAGCTCGGCGGGTCGAAGCTGAGCCGCTTCATCAGGTCCTCGTCGGACGTGATGCCCGTAACCGACACGGGCCGGCTGTGCGGCACGTCGGCCAGCAGCGCGCCGAGCGTGATCACCATCTGCACGCCCAGCTCGCGGGCGGTGGAGATCACTCCGTCGGTGAAGCGGCGCCAGCGCAGCGAGGGCTCGATGCCCTGAAGCAGGACGAGGTCGCCGTCGGCGCCCGCCACCTGCGCGACCGCGAACGAGTTGTCGGGCCACTCGATCTCGCGCACGCTGCCCTCGGCGAGCTTGACCGTGGGCCTCACCGCGGTGAAGTCGTAGTACTCCTCGGGGTCGATCCTCGCCACGTCGCGCGCGTCGAAGGAGCCCTTGATGTACGAGAGCGCCGCCGTCGCGGCCTCACCGGCGTCGTTCCACCCCTTGAACGCGCAGACCATGACCGGTGCTCGCAGCTCGGGGCGCTCCTGCCAGATCACATCCGTCATCAACCCCACGGTACCCGACGTCCGATCCGGCGATCACGATTGGAACGTGACGATCGCTGAGCTGAGACCGGGCGGCGAGGTCGAGGGGGTCTTCGCGTGCACACGCAAGGACCGCCTGACGGCCCGCAACGGCGCTCCCTACCTCGCGGTGGAGCTGCGCGACCGCACCGGCGCGATCCCTGGCCGCGCCTTTCGGGACGCCGACTTCCTGGCGGGCCAGTTCGAGCGCGGCGACCTGGTGACGGTGAGCGGACGCGTGGAGCGCTTCCGCGACGAGCTTCAGGTCGAGCTCAAGTCGATCAGGCGGGCCGCCGAGGAGGTCCCGGACCCGTCCGAGTTCCTGCCGGTGGCCTACCGCGACATGGAGGAGCTCGACGGCTTCCTCGAGCATCTCGCGCGCGAGGTCTACGACACCGACCTGCGCGCGCTGCTCGACTCGTTCCTGGGGGACGAGGGGTTCCGCGCCGAGTTCCGGCGAGCGCCGTGCACGCGCGCGGGCCACCACGCCTACCTGGGCGGCCTGCTCGAGCACACCGTGGCCGTGGCGACGCTGGCGTTCGAGACCTGCACGCTCCACCGGCGGCTGAACTCCGATCTGCTGCTGACCGCCGCGATCCTCCACGACGTCGGCAAGACGCTCGAGTTCCAGCTCGGCGCGGAGATAGCGCTCAGCGAGGCCGGCGCGCTCGTGGGGCACGTCGCGCTCGGCCAGCAGCTGGTCGCCGAGCGCGCGCGGAGACTCGAGAGCTTCCCCGAGGCGAAGCTGCACGCTCTCTCTCACTGCATCCTGGCCCACCACGGGCCCGACGCACTGCCGGCACGTCGCTTCCGCTCCGCTGAGGCACTGGCGCTGTACCGCCTGAACGCCCTCGACGCGGGCGTAAAAGGCGCGCTCGAGCATGGACTTGAGTGATCTGGACGAATAGGCGATAGCGCGCCGTTCCCGGTCGCGCTCCGAACCGCGCCCGCCGACCGGGATTCTGAGGTGTCAACTGAAGAGTCGAGTCCCGCGACCGCCCATGCGGAGGCAGTCGAGGAGCTGCTGCGTCAGCTCGTCGATGCCCGCTTCGTGCTGACGGATCGCGACGGCGCGGTAACGCGCTGGAGCAGGCCTGCCGAGGAGCTCTTCGGCTGGCCGAACGCGCGCATGCTCGGCCGCCCGCTCGTCGAGACGCTCGCGTTGGCCGGCGAGCTGCCCCAGTTCGGCGGAGTCGTCCAGACCGTGGCACGCCGCAAGGACGGCACGGAGCTCGAGCTCACGCTGACGTTCATCCCCGTCGGGATGAGCCAGAGCCTGGAGTTCAACGGCTTCCTCGAGGCGCTCGAGATCGCGGCCCCGCGCGGCAACGCTCTTAAGCAGCTCCAGCGGAGCCACAAGACCGTGGTCGACTGGGTGAGCGCCTCCATGGGCGGCCACGCCCGCCTCGACGACGACGACCTGGCGGCCGGCACGATCGTCGCCTTCCGGCCGCTGATCGAGCTGCCCCCGGCGCCGCTCCCGCCGGAGGAGGACCCGGAGCGCACCGCCACGGCTGCCGCGGCGGGCCAGATCGCCGACGCCGTGGAGGCGGCCCTCGGACGATCCGAGGACCTCGAGCGCGTGCTGGAAGAAAGGGACGTCGAGCTCGAGCAGGCCCGCGGCGACACGGAGGCCATGCGCGGGGAGGTCGCAAAGGCGAACGAGAGGATTTCGCATCTCGGCGGAGAGCTGACCGACACACGGCGCGTGCTCGACGAGATGCGCGCCAAGGCCGAGGAGGAGCGCGATCGCACGCGCGCAGCCGTCCAGGAGGCGCGTGAGCTCGCCGAGCGCCTCGAGCGCGAGCTCGCCGGCACCCCGCAGGCGCAGGAGCGCCTGAGCGCCCAGCTGGAGGAGACCCGCGCGACCGTTGCCGAGCTGCGCGCGACGCGCGAGAAGGTGGACGCGCTCGAGTCCGAGCTCGTCAAGCAGCGCTCGACGGGCGAGGAGCGGCGCCGGGTCGAGTCGGAGCTGCGGGACACGCGCACGCGCGTCGAGCAGCTCGAGGCCGGGCTCGCCGAGGCGCGCGAGCGCGCTGGGGACGAGACGGCGCTCACCACCGCGCTCACCGAGCTGCGCGAGCGCGTCGAGGCGGTCGCCGGCGATCTGGCACAGGTTCGCGACAGCGCCTCAGGCGAAGAGCTGGAGGAGCTGAGGTCGAGGCTGGGGGCGCTCGAGGGCGCGGGCCCAGAGGCGCCGCCAGAGCTCCGCGAGCTCCTGGACCGGACGAGTGCACGGGTCGAGGAGCTGGAGCGCGTCCACGCCGGCGATGGGGAAACCGAAGGCATCGGCGCGGCGCTCGACGAGCTGCGCGCCCGCGTGGACGCCCTGGCCGGCGGCCTCGAGTCGGAGGCCGCGGAGCGCGACGAGCGGCTGCGCGCGGCAGGCGACAACGAGGAGCGCCTGGCCGTCGAGCTCGCCGAGGCGCGCGCCCGCGCGGAGCAACAGGATCGCCTCCACGCGGACCTCGAGGCGCTCCGCGCCAAGCTCGAATCGATCAGCGGCGAGCGGATCGAGGAGCACCGCGTGCTCGCCGGGGACCTCGCCGACACACACGCCAAGCTGAACGGGCTCGTGCGAGCCGTGACGGACGAGCGGCAGCGCGCCGACGAGGCCAGAGCGCTGCTCGCCGATCTGCGCCAGGAGCTCGCGCAGCTTCGCTCCAGCGGAGTCGCGGCCGGCGACGGCGCGGCCCTGGCACCCGACGCTGTGGCCGCAGTGGAACGGCTCACCGCACTGGCCGAGCAGGCGGCCGACGCCGCCCGGACGCATTCCGGCAGCGCCGAGGAGGCGTCCACCCAGGCCGAGGCCCGCGCAAGCCGGGCGGAGGAAGCGGCCGGGGCCGCCGAGGCGCAGGCGATGCGCGCAGCCGACAGCGTCGCAAGCGTGGAGGAGCGCGTCGTGCGCACCCAGCAGGAGCTGGCGGGGATCGAGGGCGAGCTCACCAGCGCCCGCGCCGCCGCGGAGGCCGTGAACGCGCGCGCGGCACAGGCCGAGGAGGCCGTGACCGCGGTCGAGACGCACGCCTCGCGCGTCGAGGAGGTGGTCGGCGCGGCCGAGGCCCAGGCAACCGCCGCCGACCGACACGCCGCACGCGCCGAGGAGGCCGCGGGCTCGGTGGAAGCCCAGGTGACCCGCGCCGAGGAGGCCGCGGCCGGTGTCGCCGGCGAGGTGGAGCGCGTGGTTCAGGCCGCCGCCGACCAGCAGACGAATACGCAGCGCGCCGAGCAGGCGGCCGAGCGTGCGGAGAGCGCGATCGCCCGCGGCGACGAGATCGCTCGGAGAATCGAGACCGACATCGAGCGCGCCGGCTCCGCCGCGTCCGCGGTGGAGCGGACCATCGAGCGCGCGGACGAGACTGCAGCAGGGGTACAGCGCGACGCCCAGCGCGCGGAGACCGCGGCCGAGCAGGTCCAGGCCGCGGTCCAGCGAACCGCCGAGATCGCCGGCGAGGTGGAGGCCAAGGTCGCCCGCGTGGACGAGCGCGCCGCCGCCGTGGAGCGCGGGGCGGAGCGGGCCGAGGCCGCCGTGACCGCGGCAGGCCGTAGTGCAGAACGCGCGGGCGAGCAGGGCGGTGCGGTCGAAGAGACCGCCCGGCGGCTCGCGGACGCGGCCGCGGCGGCCGAGCGCGAGGCCGCCCGCGCCCGCGAGGCCGCCGAGGAGGCGGCCCAGGCCGCCGGGGTCGCACGCCAGGCGGCCGACGAGGCCGGCGCATCGGCGCACCACCACGCCGAGCAGCTGCGCGTGATCAGCCGCTACGAGTCACAGGGGCCGCCCGCGGCTCACGCGATGCACGGGAATGGCGCCCCGGCCGCGCCCGGCCCCGCCATCGCACCAGTCGCGCCGGTCGCGCCCGCCGCCGACGCACCACTCGCGCCGCGGCGGCCGCTGTTGCCGGCCAAGGAGACCGGCCCGAAGCGGGAGCCGCGTCCCGGCTTCGACGACCTCGAGCAGCCCACCGCGAGGATCGGCCTCGACGGCCGCTTCCAGGAGCTGAACCAGGCCTTCAGCGACCTTGTCGGATACAGCGAGGGTGAGTTCCAGCAGGCGATCTGGCCGCCGGTCATGGACCGCGCGAACCTCGACAAGCACCGCGAGCAGATGAAGGACATGCTCGGCGGCAAGATGGAGTCCGCCGACATCAAGACCGGCTACGTCCACGCCCAGGGGCTGCTCGTGCCGGTAGTCGGGACGATCACGCTCGTCCGCGAGAACGGCGAGCCCTCGCATTTCCTGCTCCAGACTTCGTAGTCTGGAGCATGTGATCCCCGACGGTGGCATGGTGCCGTGGTTCGAGCGGCTGAGCGAGTCCGTCCCCGACCTGGCCCCGCTGGACGCTCACACGCACATCGGGTCGAACGATCCTGACGGGTTCAGCTGCAGCAGCGAGCAGCTTGTGAGCGCGCTCGAGCGGATCGACGCGCGCGCATTCGTCTTCCCCATGCACGAGCCGGACGGCTACCGCGCCGCCAACGACATGGTGATCGACGAGGCCGCCGCGTCGGACGGGCGGCTGTTCGCCTTCTGCCGGCTCGACCCGCACAGCGAGGACCCGCTGGCGGAGGCCGAGCGAGCACTCGAGCGGGGCGCGCGCGGCATCAAGCTCCACCCCCGCGCCGAGCGCTTCGCCCTCGACCACGCCGGGCTCGAGCGGGTGTTCGCGCTCGCGGACGAGCGCCGCCTCCCCGTGCTCGTCCACGCCGGCCGTGGGATACCCGCCCTGGGACGGGACGCGCTCGAGGTGACCGCGCGCCATCCGGGCCTCCGGCTCATCCTCGCCCACGCGGGCATCTCCGACCTGTCCTGGATCTGGCGCGAGGCGCCCGCGCACCCGAACCTGTTCTTCGACACCTCGTGGTGGGCCCCGGCCGACGTCCAGGCGCTGATCGCCCTGGTGCCGCCGGGCCAGATCCTGATGGCGAGCGACGCCCCGTACGGCTCGCCCACCTGGGCGGCCGTCATGACCACGCGCAACGCGCTCCAGCTCGGTCTCGGGCCCGACGCTGCGCGCGCGATTGCCGGCGGCCAGGCGCTCCGGATCGTCAGCGGCGAGGAGCCGCTCGACCTGGGTGAGCCCCCAGGAGGCGACGGCCTGTCGCACGACCCGCTGCTCGATCGCGTCTACTCGTTCCTGCTGAGCGCCATCGGGCAGGCGTTCAACGGGGTCGAGCCAACCGAGACGCTCGCGCTCGTCCGGCTCGCGTGCGACGTGGGGGACGACGCGCCCCAAACGCCGGTCTGCCGCTGGGTCCTGGAGCTGCTGGACCAGCGCGAGAGCTACTCGCCGGAGGGCGACGGCCGGCCGCGCAGGTTCGCCCCGGGAATGCACTTCGTAATCGGCGCGCTCGGCATCGTACGGACGCCGGACGTTCCTCTGCCCGAGTTTCACGCGGTTCCCGCCGGGTAGCTCCACTGAAAGGGCCACCGGAGCCGTGCGTCGGACCTGTGGGGGACGTCACGCGGAGACGGTCGGCCCTCTTTACGGATTCAGGCCACTTCGCGCAGCGCCTCGAGCTCGCGGCGCATGGCGAGCCGCTTGAGCGCCCTCGACTCGATCTGCCTCACGCGCTCGGCCGACAGCCCGAGCCGGCGACCGGTCTCTCGCAGCGGCTGCGGGTCGTCGCCGTTCAGGCCGAACCGAAGCCGGATCACCGCGCGCTCGGTTTCCGGCAGCTCGTCGATCGTGCGGCGGAGCAGCTGCTCTGAAAGGCTCACCTCCACCTCCTGGTCCGGCGACGGCGAGCCGCCCTCGAGCAGGTCACCGAGAGCCGTGTCGCCCTCCTCGCCCACCGGGCGGTCGAGGCTCG
>Ga0070662_100001459_pt1 | contig 14573 bp, 15 predicted proteins | sample KBSC53metaG_FD_65648 | JGI IMG/M metagenome (GOLD analysis project Ga0070662, IMG submission 65648) | Corn rhizosphere microbial communities from Kellogg Biological Station, Michigan, USA - KBS C5-3 metaG | ecosystem: Host-associated > Plants > Roots > Rhizosphere > Soil ...
GCCCACCGACGCGCAGCAGGGCGAGGCCTACCGCATCATCTTCATCCACGTGCCCGCCGCCTGGATGTCGATGGTGATCTACCTCGCGATGGCCTTCTGGGCCGCGATCGGCTGGATGCTCAATGCCCGCATGGCGGCGATGCTCGCGCGCGCGCTGGCGCCGACCGGCGCACTGTTCACGGCGATCGCGCTGTGGACGGGCGCGCTGTGGGGCCAGCCTGCGTGGGGCACCTGGTGGGTGTGGGATGCGCGGCTCACCTCGGAGCTGATCCTGCTGTTCCTCTACCTCGGCTACCTGGCGCTGGTGGAGGCGATCGACGACCCGCGCCGCGCCGACCAGGCCGGCGCGCTGGTGGCGATCGTCGGGGCGGTCAATGTGCCGGTGATCTATTTCTCGGTGCGCTGGTGGAACACGCTGCACCAGGGCGCGAGCGTCAGCCTCACCGCGGCACCGTCGATGGCGGCCACGATGCTCGCCGCGATGCTGCTGATGACGCTGGCCTTCTGGGCCTATGCCTTCGCGGTGGTGTTCACCCGCGCCCGCGCGATCGTGCTCGAGCGCGAGGCGCAGGCGGGCTGGGTCCGTGAGGAGGCGCTGCGATGAACTGGGGCAGCGTGTCGGCCTTCTTCGAGATGGGCGGCTACGGCGCCTATGTGTGGAGCGCCTATGCGCTCACCGCGGCGGTGATGGTGCTGGAGCCCTGGCTGGCCGCGCGGCGCCGACGCCGCGCGCTCGCCCGCGCACACGAAGAGGCCCAGCCATGACGCCACGGCAGCGGCGCATCGCTTGGGTGCTGGGCATCGTCGCGGCCGTGGGCATCGCGAGCGCGCTCGTGCTCAACGCACTGCGCAGCAACATGGTGTTCTTCTATTCGCCGTCGCAGGTGGCCGCGCACGAGGCGCCGCGCGACCGCAGCTTCCGCCTGGGTGGCCTCGTGCAGGCCGGCAGCCTGCAGCGCGACGGGCTCACGGTGCGCTTCCATGTCACCGACCTCGCACAGACCATCCCGGTGCGCTACGAAGGCCTGCTGCCCGACCTGTTCAAGGAAGGCCGCGGCGTGGTCGCGCAGGGCCGGCTCGAGGCCGGTGTGTTCGTCGCCCGCGAGGTGCTGGCCAAGCACGACGAGAAATACATGCCGCCCGAAGCCGCCGAGGCGCTGAAGCGGGCGAAGCAGGGGCCGGCGAAATGATCCCGCAGCTGGGCCAGGCCGCACTGCTGCTCGCGCTCGCAGTCGCGCTGCTGGCCGGCACCGTGCCGCTGGCCGGCGCCACGCTCGGCCGCCCGCGCTGGATGGCGCTGGCGCGGCCCCTGGCGCGGCTGCATTTCGCGCTGGTCGTCGCCGCCTTCGGCTGCCTGGCCGCCTCGTTCGTGCGCAACGACTTCTCGGTGCTGTATGTCGCGGTCAATTCCAACAGCACGCTGCCGCTGGGCTATCGACTGGCCGGCGTATGGGGCGGCCACGAGGGCTCGCTGCTGCTGTGGCTCACGATGCTGGCGGGCTGGATGCTCGCGGTGGCGCAGTTCAGCCGCCAGCTGCCCGAGGCTTTCGTCGCCCGGGTGCTCGCGGTGATGGGCTGGATCAGCATCGGCTTCCTGCTCTTCATGCTGCTGAGTTCCAACCCCTTCGAGCGCGTGTTCCCGCCGCCGCCCGACGGCAACGACCTGAACCCGCTGCTGCAGGACCCGGGCATGGTCGCCCACCCGCCGATGCTCTACATGGGCTATGTCGGCTTCTCGGTGGCCTTTGCGTTCGCGGTGGCCGCGCTGCTCGGCGGCACGCTCGATGCCGCCTGGGCGCGCTGGACGCGCCCCTGGACCACCGCCGCCTGGGCCTGCCTCACCATCGGGATCATGCTCGGCAGCCTGTGGGCCTATTACGTGCTGGGCTGGGGCGGCTGGTGGTTCTGGGATCCGGTGGAAAACGCCTCGTTCATGCCCTGGCTGGCCGGCACCGCGCTGATCCATTCGCTGGCCGTCACAGAGAAGCGCGGCGCCTTCAAGTCGTGGACGGTGCTGCTCGCGATCGTGGCCTTCTCGCTCTCGCTGCTGGGCACCTTCATCGTCCGCTCGGGCGTGCTGTCGTCGGTGCATGCGTTCGCCACCGACCCGAAGCGCGGGCTGATCATCCTGGTGTTCCTGGCCATCGTGATCGGCGGCTCGCTCGCGCTGTATGCCTGGCGCGCACCGACGCTGGGGCTGGGCTCGCGCTTCGGCGTGGTGTCGCGCGAATCGATGCTGCTGGCCAACAACGTGCTCCTCGTCGTCGCGATGCTGTCGGTGCTGCTGGGCACGCTGTATCCGCTGCTGCTCGATGCGCTGGGCCAAGGCAAGCTCTCGGTCGGGCCGCCCTACTTCGACACCGTGTTCGTGCCGCTGATGGTGCCTGCGGTCCTGCTGCTCGGCCTGGGGCCGCTGGCCAAGTGGAAGCAGGCCGCACTGCCCGAGCTCGCGCACCGCCTGCGCTGGGCCGCGGTGGCCAGCATCGCGGCGGCGCTGATCGCCGGCGCTTGGGCCGGGCACATCAGCGCCGGCACCACGCTCGGCCTGTGGATGGCTTTCTGGATCGTGGCTTCGATCGCGGTCGACCTATGGCAGCGCCGAGGCCAATGGCAGGCGCTGCCGCGCGCCATGGTCGGCATGCTGGTCGCGCACCTCGGGGTTGCCGCGTTCGCCTTCGGCATCAGCATGGTCAAGAGCTACGAGGCCGAGCGCGACGTGAAGATGGCGCCGGGCGACACCGCCGAGCTGGCCGGCCATGTGTTCGCCTTCCGCGGCGTGCGTGAAATGCAAGGCCCGAACTACGACGCGTTGCAGGGCCTGCTGGAGGTGTCGCGCGGCGGCACGCTGGTGGCCACGCTGCGGCCCGAGAAGCGCATCTACCGCGTGCAGCAGACGCCCACCACCGAAGCCGCGATCAGCCCCGGCCCGGTGCGCGACCTCTATGTCTCGCTCGGCGAGCCGGTCGACCAGGGGCGCGCCTGGATCGTGCGGCTGTATGTGAAACCCTTCGTCGACTGGATCTGGGGGGGCTGCGTGTTGATGGCCCTGGGCGGCGCGATCGCCGCCAGCGACAGGCGCTACCGCGCCCGCCGCCGCGAGTCGCAGGCCGGCGTGATCGCGGAGGCCGGCGCATGAAAGGCCTGCGCTTCGCGCTGCCGCTGGCGCTGTTCGCGGCACTGGTGTTCTTTCTATGGCGCGGCCTCTCGCTCGACCCGCGCGAGGTGCCCTCGCCGCTGATCGGCAAACCAGCGCCCGCCTTCGCGCTCGCGCAACTGGACGATGCGGCGCCGACGCTGCGCCGCGACGACATGCTCGGCAAGGTGTGGGTGCTCAACGTGTGGGCCTCGTGGTGCACCGCCTGCCGCGAGGAACATGCGCTGCTGCTCGCGTTCTCGGGCGCCGGCATCGTGCCGATCGTCGGGCTGGACTACAAGGACACCCAGCCCGAGGCGCAGGCCTGGCTCGCGCGCTTCGGCAACCCCTACACGGCCACAGCCTTCGACGGCGATGGCCGCGTGGGCATCGACTTCGGCGTCTACGGCGTGCCCGAGACCTTTGTGATCGACCGGCGCGGCGTCGTCCGCTTCAAGCAGGTGGGGCCGTTGACGCCCCAGGTGCTGGAGCAGCGCATCCTGCCGCTGCTGAAGGAGCTGTCTCGTGGCTAGGCGCCTGGTCGCGATGCTGCTGTGCCTGGCCGCGCTGTGCGCCGGCGCGGCCGAGGCGCCGCCGGCGGCCGCCGACCCGGCGCTCGAAGCACGCATGCTGCGCATCGCCGCCGAGCTGCGCTGCCTGGTCTGCCAGAACCAGACGCTGGCCGACTCCAACGCCGCCCTCGCGGTCGACCTGCGCGAGCAGCTGCGCACGATGCTCAGGCAAGGCCGCAGCGAAGCGCAGGTGCTGCAGTACATGACCGACCGTTACGGCGACTTCGTGCGCTACCGGCCACCGGTGCAGCCGCGCACCTGGCTGCTGTGGTTCGGCCCCGCGGTGCTGCTGGCCGCCGGCCTGGGCGCGCTGAGCCTCGTGCTGCGGCGCCGCAGCCGGCTCGCCGATGCGGCATTCGAACCCGACAACGACAACCCCGCTGAAGAGGGAAACCCATGAACGCCACCTTTGTCCTGATCGCCGCGCTCATCGTGCTGCTCGTGCTCGCGCTGCTGTGGCAGCAGCACCGCCTCTCACCCCGCGTGGCCACCGGCCTGGGCGTGCTCGTGGCGGCCATTGCCGCCGGCATCGCGGTGCTGCCCGAGCTGATCGGCCGGCCGGGCCCGCTGGCCGCCTCCGCCGATGTGGTGCGTGCGCGCCACTACGTCGAGCAGAAGAAGTTCGCCGAGGCCGCCCAGGCCTTCAAGCAGGCCTCGGCCGCCCACCCCGACGACGCGGCACTGCTGGCCGACTACGCCTACGCGCTGGCGATGGCCAACCACCGCAACCTGCAGGGCGAGCCGCTGCAGCTGCTCGAGCGCGCGCTGCGGGCTGATCCGCGCCAGCCCAAGGCGCTGGGCCTGGCCGGCACTGCCGCGTTTGACCGCAAGGATTACCCGGCCGCCATCCGCTACTGGACCACGCTGGCCGACAGCCAGCCCGCCGACAGCCCGGTGGTCAAGCAGGCCCGCATGAGCATCGCCGAAGCCCGGCGCCTGGCAGGCCTGTGACCGGACGGGCGCCGGAATTGCCTATGCTTGCGCAAATGGACAAGCCCAAACCGTTCTCGATGATCCGCGAGTTCCACCTGGCGGACTGGTTCACCCTCGCCAACGCCTTCTGCGGCATGGGCGCGCTGTTCTCGGTGATGACCTACCTGCAGGTGCGCGACGTGATGCACCTGTACATCGCCTGCGCGCTGATCCCCGCCGCCCTGGTGTTCGACGTGCTCGATGGCCGCATCGCCCGCTGGCGCCAGAAAAGCTCGGCCATGGGCCGCGAGCTCGACTCGCTGGCCGACGTGATCTCCTTCGGCGTGGCGCCCGCAGCCATCGCCTACGGCTGCGGCATGCAGGGCCTGTACGACCGCATCGTGCTGGTGTTCTTCGTCGCCTGCGGCGTCTCGCGGCTGGCGCGCTACAACATCACCGCCGAGCGCATGTCGGCCGACACCGGCAAGGTCACCTACTTCGAAGGCACGCCGATCCCGACCTCGCTGGTGCTGGTGCTGGTGACGGCCGCCGCTGCGTGGCAAGGCGCGATCGGCGCCAACCTGTGGGGCGGCGTCGTCTGGCTCGGCGGCTACAAGCTGCATCCGCTGGTGCTGCTGTACCTGCTGTCGGGCTCGCTGATGATCAGCCGCATCCGGATTCCGAAGCTCTGAGCGCGGCACGCCGCTTGCCGCGCCCTGGTATTCACGCCGGAGGTGCAGCATGGACGACAAGGCCGTTTCCTCGATTTCCCCGCAGCAGGAACAAGCGCAGCCGTGGCCCACGGCCGCGCGCATCGCGGCCTTTGCCGCCGGCACGGTGCTGGTCGCGCAGGGGGCGCGCCGGCCCAGCCTGCCGGGCATCGCGCTCGGCCTGCTCGGCGCGGCGCTGATGACCCGCGCCGCCACCAACCGCAGCTGGCGCGACCTGCTCGGGGTGGATGCGATCCAGCCGCGCACCACGGCCCACCTCGACCAGCGGCTCGAAGCGCGCGCGCGCAAGCCCGAGGACAAGCTGCCCACCTACCAGGAGCTGCTCGACGACGCGGTGGAGAGCACCTTCCCCGCGAGCGACCCGATCGCACCCCATGCCGCGATCAACACCGCGCAACGTGTCAGCACCTCGGTCGACAACAAGGACTGGAAGCTGAAGCCGGTCGAGTCGCATCCGCCACGCGGCCGCGAGGTGGTGGCCGAGTTCGACGACGAAGCGGCCGCCCGCCGCGCGCAGGATGAAGCGCTCGCCAGCGAACTGCCGACCGCCCGCCTCGCGCTGCCGCCGGGCGACCACACCGAGGGGCCGGCCGCCACGCTGACGATCGTGGCCTGCAACGACGTGCAGCGCAAACGCGCCGAGGAGATCGTGCGCAACGCCGGCGCGGCGCACGTGGAGCTGCGCGCGCAGTAGGCGCACCGGCCTCGCCAGCCCATCTTCGCGGCGCATACTGCGCGCCGTGAAGCAACTCCGCATTCCCGCCGTGTACATGCGCGGCGGCACCAGCAAGGGCGTCTTCTTCCTCGCCGAAGACCTGCCAGCCGACCGGGCCGAGCGCGACCAGCTGCTGCTGCGTGTGCTCGGCAGCCCCGACCCCTATCGCCAGCAGATCGACGGCCTGGGCGGCGCCACCTCCAGCACCAGCAAGGTCGTGATCGTCTCGCGCTCCGAGCGCGCCGGCCACGATGTGGACTACCTCTTCGGCCAGGTCGCGATCGATGCGCCGCTGATCGACTGGTCGGGCAATTGCGGCAACCTCAGCGCCGCGGTCGGCCCGTTCGCAATCAGTGCCGGTCTTGTCGCTGCGCCGGCCGAGGGCACGGCCATCGTGCGGATCTGGCAGGCCAACATCGGCAAGACCATCGTCGCCCACGTGCCGATGCACGGCGGGGAGGTGCAGGAACTGGGCGATTTCGAGCTCGACGGCGTGGCGTTCCCCGCCGCCGAAGTGAAGCTGGAGTTCATGGACCCCGATGCCGGCGGCCTGATGTTCCCGACCGGCCGATGCGTCGATGTGCTCGAGGTGCCCGGCCTGGGCCGCATCGAGGCCACGCTGATCGATGCCGGCAACCCGACGATCTTTGTCGACGCGGCGGCGCTGGGCTTGCGCGGCACCGAGCTGCAGCCGGAGGTCAATAGCCACCCCGAACAGCTGCGGCTGGCCGAAGCCGTGCGGGCGCAGGGCGCGATCGCGATGGGTCTCGCCGCCGATGCCAACGAGGCGTCGGCCCGGCCGCACACGCCGAAGCTCGCCTTCGTCGGCCCGCCGCAGGACTACATCGCGTCGGACGGCCGACCGGTGAAGGCCGACACGATCGATCTGGTCGCACGCATCTTCTCGATGGGCCAGTTGCACCACGCGATGACCGGCACCGGCGCGGTCGCCATTGCGGCAGCCGCAGCGATTCCCGGCACGCTGGTGCAGCGCGCGGCACGCACCGGCGCGGCAGGCCGCACCCGCTTCGGCCATCCCTCCGGCAGCCTGACAGTGAGCGCGGAGGCCATCGAAGAAGGCGGCCTGTGGCTCGTGCGCAAGGTCGTCATGAGCCGCTCGGCGCGGCGGCTGATGGAAGGCTGGGTGCGCGTGCCGCCGGATCGGCCCAACGCCTGAGCAGCTCGCGCTCTGCTTCGGTGATGCCCGTTGCGTTGTTCAGCGGCATCGTCCGCGCGATCACCGCCTGCTGCAGGATCTGCTGCCGGTGCTGCTCGATCAACGCATCGGTGTGCAGCTGCACGTTCTTGTTGCTCACCTGGGCGTTGTGGCACACCACGCAGCGCTGCTCGACCACCGCATGCACCTGCTGCAGCGTGACCGGCCCGGCCGGCACCGCGCCAGCCTCCTCGGGCACACGCGGCGCCAGCGCCGCGACCAGACCCGCGAGCATCACCATGCCCACGGCCGCCGGCCCCCACGGCGCCGGCTTGCCCAGCGCCTTGGCCTTGTGCCGCGCGACGAAGAAGTGCCGTATCAAGGCCCCCGCCACCATCAGCACCAGCAGCACGAGCCAGTTGCGCGGCCCGCTGTACAGGAACCCGTAGTGGTTGCTCAGCATCGCCACCAGCACCGGCAGCGTGAAGTAAGTGTTGTGCACGCTGCGCTGCTTGGCGCGCTGGCCATGGATCGGGTCCGGCTGCTCGCCGGCACGCAACTGGGCCACGACCTTGCGCTGGCCCGGGATGATCCAGAAGAACACGTTGGCGCTCATCGCCGTGGCCATCATCGCGCCGATCAGCAGGAAGGCCGCGCGCCCGGCAAACAACTGGCAGGCCAGCCAGCTCGCGACAGCGACGATCGCAACGATCAGCCCGCCGACGACCGCATCGCCACGCGGCCCCCGGCCGAACCACCGGCACACCGCGTCGTAGGCCAGCCAGAACACGACGAGAAAACCGAGTGCCGCCGCGACCGCTGCGCCCGCAGGCCAGTCGTGCACGTTGCGGTCGACGAGGAAGGTGCCGGCGTTGAAGAGATACAGCACCGTGAACAGCGCAAAGCCGGTGAGCCAGGTGGAGTAGCTTTCCCAGAAGAACCAGTGCAGGTGCTGCGGCAGCGACTTGGGCGCGACCAGGTATTTCTGCGGGTGGTAGAAGCCCCCGCCGTGCACCGCCCACAGCTCGCCATCAACGCCTTTGTCGACGAGATCGGGGGCGGTGGGCCGGGTGAGGCTGTTGTCGAGGAAGACGAAGTAGAACGACGAGCCGATCCAGGCGATCGCGGTGATCACGTGGGCCCAGCGCAGCAGCAGGTTGGCCCAGTCGAGCAGGTAGGCTTCCATCTCAAGGCTTCATTGAAGTAGGAGCGGGATCGAGGCGGCGGGGTGCCCTGCTCCGCTCATGTCCCCCGGGCCGGGCTGCGCCCGACCCTCCTCCTTTACTTCGCTGCGCAGGGCACCCCACCACCTCGATCTGCACGACGGTGGCGTACGACGGTCGCCGCACGCCACGAGTGGGTGTGGGCCAAGGACGTCGGGTGGCTGGCGTAGCGAAGTAAAGGAGGAGGCGCCGGCGCAGCCGGTGCCGGGGGACATGAGCGCAGCCGGCCACCCGATGGCCTTGGCCTGCTCGGTAGCGGCAGGCAGTCGACACCATCAACTGCCGCGGTAAGTGGAGTAGCTCCACGGCGTGCACAGCAGCGGCACGTGGTAGTGCGCATGTGGATCGGCAATGCCGAATTCCAGTGGCACCTCGTCGAGGAAGGCGGGGTCGGGCAGATCGGTGCCCCGGCCGCGGAAGTACTCGGCCACGCCGAATACCAGCCTGTAGCGTCCTGCCACCAGCGCAGGGCCTTCGAGCAATGGTGCATCGGCTCGGCCATCCGCATTCAGGCGCAAGGCCTTGACCTGCACCGCGCCGCCGGCCTCCAGCCGATGGAGAGAGACCGCCATGCCGGCCGCCGGGCAACCGTTCATCGTGTCGAGCACGTGGGTGGTGAGCTTTCCCATAGCCGACGAAGTGTATACACTTTTGCATACGCTTCAACCGCCATGTCGCGCAACCCACCCTCTCCGCCCGCCACGAGCGAGGCCGCCACCAGCAGCACGCAGCGCATCGTCGATTCGATCACCCACGCGGTCGTCGAGCGCCGGCTGATGCCCGGCACCAAGCTCGTCGAGCAGCAGATCGCCGATATCTTCGAGGTCTCGCGCACCGTGGTGCGGCAGGCGCTCAACCAGCTAAGCCGCGACGGGCTGGTGACGCTGCAGCCGGCGCGCGGCGCCTTCGTCGCGCAGCCCAGCGTCGAAGAAGCACGCCAGGTGTTCGAGGTGCGCCGCATGATGGAAGCGGCCATGATCCGGCAGCTGGCCCCCCGCATCACGCCGCCGCAGATCGCCGAGCTGCGCCGCCACCTGAAGGCCGAGCGCGAGGCGGTCAACCGCGTCGACGTGACCGGCCGCACCCGGCTGCTGGCCGACTTTCATGTGCTGCTCGCGCGCATGCTCGGCAACGAGGTGCTGGCGCAGCTGCTGGCCGACCTGCTGCTGCGCAGCTCGCTGATCTCGCTGATGTACCAGTCGTCGCATTCGGCCCACGCCTCGCAGGAGGAGCATGTGGCCATCGTCGACGCGCTGGAGCGGCGCGATGCGCGCGCTGCCGTGAAGCTGATGGAAGCCCACCTGGGCAACGTGGAACACAACCTCCGGCTCGACCCGCGCGGCAGCGACCTCGCCGCTGCGCTCGCCGTGGACCTCAAGCGATGACACAGCCCTACCCCCGCGACCTGATCGGCCACGGCCGCCACCCGCCGCATGCGCAATGGCCCGGCCAGGCGCGGGTGGCGCTGCAGTTCGTGCTGAACTACGAAGAAGGCGGCGAGAACTCGGTGCTGCACGGCGACGCCGGCAGCGAGCAGTTCCTGTCCGAGATGTTCAACCCTGCCTCCTACCCGGCGCGCCACCTGAGCATGGAGTCGATCTACGAATACGGCTCGCGGGTGGGTGTGTGGCGCATCCTGCGCGAGTTCGAGCGCCGCAGCCTGCCGCTCACCGTGTTCGGCGTGTCGATGGCGCTGGAGCGGCATCCCGAGGCCACCGCGGCCTTCCAGGAGCTCGGCCACGAGATCGCCTGCCACGGCTGGCGCTGGATCCACTACCAGCAGATGGACGAAGCCCAGGAGCGCGAGCACATGGCGCGCGGCATGGCGATCATCGAGCGGCTCACCGGCGAGCGGCCGCTGGGCTGGTACACCGGCCGCGACAGCCCCCACACGCGGCGGCTGGTGGCCGACTTCGGCGGCTTCGAGTACGACAGCGACTACTACGGCGACGACCTGCCCTTCTGGCTGCAGGTGCGCAAGACCGATGGCGCGCTGGCGCCGCACCTCGTGGTGCCCTACACGCTCGATGCCAACGACATGCGCTTCTCCAGCGCGCAGGGCTTCGCGACCGGCGACGATTTCTTCCACTACCTGCGCGATGCCTTCGACACGCTCTATGCCGAAGGCGACGAGGCACCGAAGATGATGAGCATCGGCATGCACTGCCGCCTGCTCGGCCGCCCGGGGCGCATGCGCTCGCTGCAGCGCTTTCTCGACCACGCGCAGTCGCACGACCGGGTGTGGATCTGCCGCCGCATCGACATCGCGCGCCACTGGAAGCAGGTGCACCCCTTCGACCCGGCCACCGCCTTCGTGTGGGAGTGACGCCGATGCTGACGCTGCAAGACCTGAACGACGCGCCGCAGGAGCGCTTCGTGGCGCTGCTCGACGGCGTGTACGAGCACTCGCCGTGGATCGCCGCGCGCGCCTGGCCGAAGCGGCCCTTCCGCAGCCTGGCGCAGCTGAAGCATGCGATGGCCCAGGTGGTGCGCGAAGCCCCCCGCGACGAGCAGCTCGCGCTGGTGCGCGCCCACCCCGAGCTCGCCGGCAAGGCGATGGTCGCCCAAGCCCTGACCGCCGAATCCACGCATGAGCAGAGCACCGCGGGCCTCACCCACTGCAGCCCCGAGGAGTTCGCGAAGCTGCAGCAGCTGAACGCCGACTACAACCGGCGCTTCGGCTGGCCCTTCATCCTCGCGGTGCGCGGGCCGCGCGGCACGGGTCTCGCGCGGCACGAGATCATCGCCACCTTCGAGCGCCGGCTCGATGGCCACCCCGATGTCGAGCTGGCCGAGTGCCTGCGCAACATCCACCGCATCGCCGAAATCCGACTGAACGACAAGTTCGGCGTGGTGCCCGAGCTCGGCAACCAGGTGTGGGACTGGGCCGAATCGCTGGCCCGCCACAGCGACCCCGGCTTCGCCGAGCAGGGCCAGCTCACGGTGACCTACCTCACCGATGCGCACCGCGCCTGCGCCAGCGACCTCTGCGCGTGGATGTGGGCCTGCGGCTTCGACGAGGTGGGCATCGATGCGGTCGGCAACGTGGTGGGCCTGTACCACGGCGCCAGCCGCGACGCGAAGCGCCTGTTGACCGGCAGCCATTACGACACCGTGCGCAACGGCGGCAAATACGACGGCCGCCTCGGCATCCTCGTGCCGATGGCCTGCGTCCGCACGCTGCATGCGCAGGGCCGGCGCCTGCCCTTCGGGCTGGAGGTCGTGGGCTTCGCCGAAGAGGAAGGCCAGCGCTACAAGGCCACCTTCCTCGGCTCCAGCGCACTCACCGGCGATTTCGATCCCGCGTGGCTCGAGCAGGCCGATGCCGACGGCATCACGATGCGCGAGGCGATGCGCCAGGCCGGGCTGCCCACCGAGCGCATCGGCGAGCTGGCGCGCGACCCGCAGCGCTACCTCGGCTTCGTGGAAGTGCACATCGAGCAGGGGCCGGTGCTCGATGAGCTCGATTTGCCGCTGGGCGTCGTCACCTCGATCAACGGCAGCGTGCGCTATCTGGGCGAGGTGGTCGGCATGGCCAGCCACGCCGGCACCACGCCGATGGATCGCCGGCGCGACGCGGCGGCGGCGGTGGCGGAGCTGGTGCTCTACGTCGAGCGGCGCGCCGCCAGCGTGCCGCATGTGGTGGGCACCGTCGGCCAGTTGCAGGTACCGGCCGGCTCGATCAACGTGGTGCCCGGCCGCTGCCGCTTCAGCCTCGACCTGCGCGCCACCACCGATGCCGAGCGCGATGCGCTGGCGCACGACGTGCGGGCCGAGCTGGCGCGCATCTGCGAGCGCCGCGGCCTGCACCACACGCTCGAGGAGACGATGCGCGCCTCGGCTGCGCCCTCCGCACCCGAATGGCAGCGCCGCTGGGAAGCCGCCGTGAGCGCGCTGGGCCTGCCGGTGCACCGCATGCCCAGCGGCGCGGGCCACGATGCGATGAAGCTGCACGAACGCATGCCGCAGGCGATGCTGTTCGTGCGCGGCGGCAACGCCGGCATCAGCCACAACCCGCTCGAGACCATCACCGCCGACGACGCGCAGCTGTGCGTCGAGGCCTTCCAGCAACTGCTCGCGCAGCTCTCCGACGCATGAACGCCTACGAACGACTCGACCAATGGATCGCGGAGCACTTCGATGAAGAGGTGCGCTTCCTGCAGGAGCTGGTGCGCGTGCCCACCGACACGCCGCCGGGCCACAACGCGCCCCATGCCGAGCGCACCGCCGAGCTGCTCGCGGGCTTCGGCCTCGCGGCCGAGCGCCATGCGGTGCCCGCCGATACGGTGCGCGACTACGGGCTGCAATCGATCACCAACCTGATCGTGCGCCGCCGCTTCAATGAAGGCGGCCCGGTGATCGCGCTCAACGCGCACGGCGATGTGGTGCCGCCGGGCGAAGGCTGGACGCACGATCCCTACGGCGGCGAGGTGGCCGAGGGCCGGCTCTACGGCCGCGCCTCGGCGGTGAGCAAGAGCGACTTCGCGACCTACACCTTCGCGCTGCGCGCGCTCGAAGCGCTGGGCCTGCCGCTCAAGGGCGGCGTCGAGCTGCATTTCACCTACGACGAGGAGTTCGGCGGCGAGCTGGGGCCCGGCTGGCTGCTGAAGCAGGGCTTGACGAAACCCGATCTGCTGATCGCCGCCGGCTTCAGCTACCAGGTGGTCACCGCGCACAACGGCTGCCTGCAGATGGAGGTCACGGTGCACGGCAGGATGGCCCATGCGGCGATCCCGCACACCGGCATCGACGCATTGCAGGGCGCTGTGCACCTCCTCAACGCGCTGTACGCCTGCAACACGCGCTACCGCAGCGTGAGCTCGCAGGTGCCCGGCATCACCCATCCCTACCTCAACGTCGGCCGCATCGAAGGCGGCACCAACACCAACGTCGTGCCCGGCAAGGTGGTGTTCAAGCTCGACCGCCGCATGATCCCCGAGGAGAACCCGGCCGACGTGGAAGCCGAGGTGCGCCGCGTGATCGCCGAAGCTGCCACGGCGTTCGAAGGCATCACCGTGGACATCAGGCGCCTGCTGCTCGCGCAGCCGCTGAAGCCGTTGCCGGGCAACGCACCGCTGGTGCAGGCACTGCAGCGCCATGGCGAGGCGGTGTTCGGCGAGCCCATCCCCACCAGCGGCACGCCGCTGTACACCGACGTGCGGCTCTATTGCGCGCAGGGCATCCCCGCGGTGATCTACGGCGCCGGGCCGCGCACGGTGCTCGAATCGAACGCCAAGCGGGCCGACGAGCATGTGGTGCTGGCCGACCTGCAGCGCGCCACGCGGGTGGTCGCGCGCGCGCTGCTCGACCTGCTGCAGTAGCTACATCAGCGCGACGCCCTTGATCTGGGCATGCAGCGTGTCGCCGGGCTGCAGCGAGAGCAGGTCGCAGCTCTTGCGGGTGATGCGCGCCAGCAGGTGCTGCCGCCCCACCGCCAGGCGCAGCAGCGCGGTGTGCGCCTCGGCATGCAGGCCCTCGAGCACCGCGGGCAGCACGTTGACGATGCTCGTGGGCCCCGGCGCGCCGCGCGTCACGCTCACGTCGCGCGCCAGCACCCGGGCCCGCACCGGCTCGCCGATCGGCACCGGCCGCGCACCCACCCACAGCGCACCGCCGTCGAACGCGATCTGCATCAGGCCATAGGCTTCGTCGTGCGCCGCGACGCGCGCCTCGATCACCACGCCGGCGTCGTCGGCCTGCTGCAGCGGCAGCGCAGGGTCGGCCAGCAGCCCGGCCAGCGGACCGGCGGCGCGCACGCAGCCGGCTTCCATCAGCACCAGGTGGTCGGCCAGCCGCGCCACCTCGTCCATCGCATGCGTGACGTAGACGATGGGCAGCGCGAGCTCGCGGTGCAGCCGCTCCAGGTACGGCAGGATCTCGGCCTTGCGCGCGGCGTCGAGCGCGGCCAGCGGCTCGTCCATCAGCAGCAGGCGCGGCGCGGCGGCCAGAGCGCGGGCGATCGCCACGCGCTGGCGCTCGCCGCCCGAAAGCGCATCGGCGCGCCTGTCCATCAGCGGGCCGATGCCCAGCAACTCGACCAGCGGCGCGATGTCGGCCTGCGGCGCTGCCCCTCGGCGGCGCGCGTAGTCGACGTTGCCGCGCACGCTGAGGTGCGGGAACAGCGCGGCCTC
>Ga0070662_100001461_pt1 | contig 14563 bp, 14 predicted proteins | sample KBSC53metaG_FD_65648 | JGI IMG/M metagenome (GOLD analysis project Ga0070662, IMG submission 65648) | Corn rhizosphere microbial communities from Kellogg Biological Station, Michigan, USA - KBS C5-3 metaG | ecosystem: Host-associated > Plants > Roots > Rhizosphere > Soil ...
AGCATTGCGATCTTGGGCCGCATCTCTGCAAAGCGTCGGCGCGCTCCTTCGATCCACAGCCGTTCGCGCTGTTCATCGGTGATTGAGAAGATCATGTTGTAGGAGGTGTCGACGTACCGCTCGGGCGCGTCGATCAGCGTATCGATCAACTCCGAGCGGGGCGGCTCAGTAGGAATTGCGCTCATTTGAGTTGTCCTGTTCTTGGTTCAATCAAACGCCAGTCTGCGAGGTTTGTAAGTAGAGCGCGGCATCGATCCCTGCGGCGCCGAAATCACGGTTGCTGGCACGCCGAGCCTCTCGGAAAGATGGCGCGCAATGGAATCAGCGTCTGGATGCTCGACTTTCAATCGGAGTACGTCGGCCGCGCCTGGCGCTATGCCAAACTCCGGCGCGCCATAAGCCTCCAGTTCCAGTTGGACCTGCACGGGAAGCAGACGCACATCGCCAATCACTGCCATGTCCGCCGTGCGCCCGAGATAGTTCCAACGCATCAGCGTTGATCCAGTTGGGCACGGGTCCGTCCGCTCGACCACAACGTCTTCGGAGTCGAAACGCAGCATGAACTGGTCCATCCCGAACATGGTGACCACGAGATGACCCGGCGTGCCGGGCTCCACCTCGCGCCCGGTGTCCGGATCACAAATTTGCGTGATATAATAATTGACTGGCTGTGCCATACCGGAGTGCGTCTCACCGTCTAATACGGAGAAGCCGATACAGTCTGAAACACCGTAGGTATTGCGGACACGGATGTTGTATGCCGTTTCCAACCGCTTCCGGGGGGTCTCCCATTGCATGCTCGCCTCGATGATTGAGACGATGTTGCCGGACAGCAATTCGGCCAAGTCTAACCCAATTGACCTTGCCGCTTCATCATACAGGTTAAGTTGCGGCAAGGAGAGCATCAGGATGTCGACACCGATTTCCTGCCAAACTCTGATATGGCCGACAGCGTCTTCAACCGAAAAAGGAACGCCAACTGGAATTTCGAGCATGCCCGCATCACGCATGCTGCGCCCACCATTGACGTTGGTCGGATATAGGTTCTGCGGAAAACTGAGTGAGTAATGCATGCCTGGTCGGTAACCGGCGCGCCAATAGATGGTGCGATCGATTTCCCGCATGCGATCTATGTCGTCTATTGTATAGAAGGTATACCACGGGCGACCCGTGGTACCCGATGACCGCGCAATTCGTACTGCATCGGCCAGGTTCACTGCTCGATGGCTGCCGAACGGCGGTAGCGCAGCCTCGTTAGCGCGCAGGTCACTTTTACGGACCATCGGGATGTCGCTAAGGTCCGGAATCGTTCCTGGCTTCAATCCCGCCTGCAAGTATCGCTCACGGTAGAAGGGCAACGTCCAGGCACGCTCCCACTCTGTCGTGAAGGCTGCGTGCTGCAGAGCCCTCCGATCGACGGGCGCCATCGCCTCCAACGTTGGATCGAACAGCGAACGGCTTGTGTTATTGAGATAACCGGGATGTACGGCGCCCAAGCGCTGCGCGCCGATTGACCGCCCGACGCTCTGTCCTTGGGCATCTATACGCATCTGCTGCGCGCCAGCCGCTGTGGCAAGGTTCATCCTCTCTCTCCTCGCACCATGTTTCCGCTTTCAGCGGTATGCTTGGCTTGTTAGATTTTCCGTCTACTCGGCAAACCGCCGCAAAGCGCGGGCATTCTTGCTGCGTAAGGGCGATCCTGCTCATTTAGCTGTTGAAGCCCCGAGCATGCGCGGCGATCCTGCCAAGGCATTCTAGAAAACGACTCGAAAACGACCCGTTCAGGCGCAGAAAACAGCCATTTCTTGAGAGGCTCCATGAGGTGATACCCTCACCGATACCCTGGGACTTTTTATCGGAATGGTTCGATTCCCAAAAGGCTTGACGCACCCGCGATCACGACTCTCGAACTTGGAGCCCTCCGCAGGAAAGGGGCTTCTTCGCAACATCTCGCCAGTTGCCGTCGGCATCCTTCAGCGCATTGGAGTGACATCACGGCCCAGGAGTATACGCTATTCGGCTCATAGTACGATTTCAGCTCTCTGGGTCGCTGGGACAGATATGGCACAGGATCCGCAACCGGCTGCGTCCGGAGAGCGCTTTCAGGAACTCCGATGCCTGGTCGATCGAGGCAAGTATGTCATCTTTCATAGATACACAACTATGCAGACGCTGCCTCAATTGCGATGCGGCCGTCCTCGCGCAGGGCACCGCCCAGGAACCACCACGCGCTCCGGCGCGGTGCTTGCAGCATTGTTCATTGCCGGCGGCATGGCGGGTGGCTTCATCGGAACGTTCGCAGCGCGAAGGCTCGCCGCCAAAGAGGCGCTGAGCCGCGTCTTTGCCCTTCTGATCCTCGCTATCGCCGCCTATATGATGTGGAAGAGCGCAATGGCGCTCGGGGTACACCCATGACCACTGACCGAATCATCCTGTGCCCGGCCTGTGCGACGGCCAATCGCGTTCCGGAGGCTCGGCTTGCCGAGCAGCCGAAGTGCGGCAAATGCGGGCGGCCGCTGTTTATCGGCAAACCGGTCGTGCTTGATGCTGCGGGCTTTGACCGCCTGATCAGGATCGGTACCTTGCCCGTGCTCGTCGATTTCTGGGCTGGCTGGTGCGGTCCCTGCCGCTTGATGGCGCCCCAATTCGAAGCGGCTGCGGCCAGGCTCGAACCGCGTATCCGGCTCGTCAAGATCGATATAGAGGCGGAGCAGGAGCTCGCCGCGCGATACCGGATCCAGTCGATCCCAACGCTGGCGCTCTTCGAGCGAGGACGCGAAATCGCGCGGCAGTCGGGCGTGTTGGATCAAAATGCCATGGTGCGCTGGGTTCAGGGAGCATTGGCCCGGCACTGACCGAGCAGCTACTCCTCGTCCGGCACCGAATGTATCTCGTGCCACAGTCCATTGATTATCGCGAAGGCGACGGCGAGGCCAAGGCCGAGAACCCAGGAAAAATACCACATGGGATTGCCCTCAATAAAAATCTGGATTGCTGCGGACGTCACTCAGAGTGACTCGGCCGAACATGACCTTGAACACGAGCGGGCTGATGCCGCCAAGGTATGAATGGCGGCGGCGGGTGTTGTAGAAGCCGTTGATATACTGAAAGATGGCAGCTTCCGCTTGCCGCCGCGTTGGCCATCGCTGCCGCCAGATGAGTTCGGCCTTCAGATATTTGAAGAACGTTTCGACAGAGGTGTTGTCGTAGCAATTACCCTTGCGGCTCATCGACGGACGCAGGCCGTAGGCCTGCAATTTCTTCTGATAGTCATAGGAGCAATATTCGCTGCCGCGATCGGAATGGAAAAGGCAGCCCTCTGGTGGCTGACGCAGGCGCACCGCCATATCCAGTGCCCTGATCGCCAGTCCTTCTTCATCCTGTCGCTGACAGCCCAGCCCACGACGCGGCGGCTATGCAGGTCGAAGATGACGGCGAGATAGAGCCAACCTTCTGCAGTCCAGACATAGGTGATGTCGCCCGCCCACTTACGATCAGGGGCATCGGCGGCGAAATCACCATCCAGCCAGTTTGCCGCGACACCGAGACGATGATGGCTGTCAGTCGTAACCTTGTGCCTGCGCGTGCGAACTGGCTTGATCCCGTTGATGTTGGCTTCGCCGCCCTTCGGGTCATCAGTCATCCGACCCGGCGCTCGCCAACATCGAGCCCTACTTCCTTCAACTCCATCGTCATCCTCGGGCGGCTTCCATCCCTGCGGAATGACCCTTTCCCAACGGTCTCTAACTGATCGAGGCAGACCGCCCGCACGTCGTTATGAATGCTCTTCCACAAGGCTTTCTCATCTTCTTCCTGTTGTGGGATTGTCTTGTCTATGACATTGCAGACGGCATCGATTAGTCCATAAAACAGTCCGGGAGGTATATCCAGAGTTTCGACATGATGTGGTCCACAGTCCAGTAATATGATTTTGACTTGTTCCGGGGATTCCGGCCATTCCATCAGGCAATAGAGAATCTGCTCGACCATTTGCCCTTCCAATTGCCCGCATTTCGATCTGGCATGTTTGACAAAATGTGCGCGCGCTTCCGGGAAGGTGACGTAATATAGATTAAATACATGTGGAGTAACATCTCCAAGAATATCGCATGCACGCTCCATAATAGTGTCAAGTAATTGCATTTTACTGGATGGCGCCATGTAGGCTTCCTTTGGTCAGAGCGGTTTCCGCCCTGCGTCCCGGATGGGCCGGAGATGTCGACTGCCGGGATTTCCGATCCAGCTGGTTCAGCGCGAGCCCCTCCAGATCCCCGGACTGGCGCCATTGTTCCAACTTTTCGACGAAGGCTCTTACGCCGGCGCCATAGGGTCCGCTCCGCGCTGTCCGGTCATCCAGCTTCCCTTCATTGTTGAAGAAACCCGGCGTGCAGTTCTCCCACAGCCGCGACATCAGGGGCGCCAGCGAAACATGATGGTCGACCCACGCCTGCTCGGCCTTTTCTGTCACTTCGGCCACCCGGACTGCGCGGTCACGAAGCGCCTTGATGACATAGGCCACATGGCGCCCCTGTTCGAGCAGCATATGCATGAAGTTGGCGCCCCAGGCGCTCTGCGTGATGCTGACCATCAGGAAATTTGGGAAACCGTGGACGTGAAAGCCGTGGAGTGTTGTTGCACCACTGGCCCACTTGTCCGCCAGCGTCACGCCGCCGCGACCAATCACCGGGATCACCGGGGCATCGGTGTAGGGCCCGAGCTCGAAGCCCGTGGAATACACGATGCAATCAACATCGACCTCTTTGCCGTCAGCGACGAGACCGGTCGCCATAATCCGCTCGACCCCTTTGCCCTGAGTGTCGATGAGCGTGACGTTCTCGCGATTGTAGACGTCGAGATAGCCATCGTGGAAACAGGGGCGCTTGCACAGGCGGTTGTACCACGCCTTCAGGGATTCGGCGGTCGCCTTGTCCTTGACGACCGCATCGACACGCGCACGAACCTCCTCGCCCGTCCGGTAGTCGGTCAGCTGGAGCAGGTCGCCGATGTCGGCTTCCGACATGTCCGGCGTGATCTGCTGCATGGCGGCAAATGTGCGCCGCGTCCAGCCGTCGTTGACCAGGTCTTCCTTGACCGGGTGCATCGAAACGACGTCGGTGAAGTTTTCGATGCGTTTCATCTGCCAGCCGGAGGGCTGGGACTTGTACCAGGCTTCATCGGTCGGATGCTCGTTGCGCACGTCGATTGCGGAGGGCGTGCGCTGCACGACCGTGAGATGCTTGGACCATTGCGCAAGGTGCGGGATGCACTGGATGGCCGTCGCACCCGTGCCGATGATGGCCACGCGCTTGTCTTTCAGCTTGGTCAGGCCGCCATGGGCGTCACCGCCGGTATAGGCAAAATCCCATCGGCTGGTATGGAAGCTGTGCCCCTTGAATTCCTCGATCCCGGGAATGCCGGGAAGCTTGGGCAATTGCAGCGACCCCGAGGTCATCACGAAATATTTTGCGCGAACCGTATCGCCATGGTCGGTGGTTATGATCCACCTGGCCGCCGGTTCGTCCCAACGCGCTTCCTTTACCGAGGTCTGAAGGAGGGCGTTGTCGTAAAGGCCGAACTTGCGGGCGATGGCTTGGGCATGCGCCATGATTTCGGGGCCGCTGGCGTAATTCGCCTTGGGCATGACGCCCATTTCCTCAAGCAGCGGCATATAGACGTAGGATTCGGTGTCGCAGGCAACGCCGGGATACCGGTTCCAATACCACACCCCGCCAAAATCGGCGGCCTTGTCGATGATGCAGACATCATCGATACCGGCCTGGCGCAGGTATACACCCGCATGTATTCCACCCCAGCCACTACCGAGGATCGCCACCTCGACATCTTTTGAAACGGGATCGCGCGTCAGCGGCGGGGCATTCGGATCGGCCTGAAAGTGGGCCAGCTTGCCTTCCATCCGGGCATATTGCCCCATGCCCTCCGCGCGGACCCGCTTGGCCTTTTCTTCTTCATACTTGCGGAACAGCGCGGCGGTATCGACGCCATTTCCAGAACTTTTCTCTACCATATTCCGTTCCTCTGATCTCTATTTGCACGGCCCTGACGCAGTGAAGCCCGTCAACGTGTCTGAGGGAATGTCAGGCAGGCGTGAACGCGTGGCCCCAGTCGCTGCCGCGTGTCGTTTCGAAGAAGACGTTCTCGCTCCAGTCGTTGATCTCCCGGCCACCGGTGCCGAATTCGAGCGAGAAGCCTGCTGGCGTGCGCATGTAGAAGGAGAGCATCTCGTCGTTGACATGCCGGCCGAGGGTCGCCGTGAGGCTGACGCCGATCCGCTTGGCCCGATCAAGGCAGCGCCCAACGTCGTCGATGCTGTTCGCCTGGAACATGATGTGGATGCAGTGGCCGGGAATAGCCAGTTCCCCCAACGCCATGCTGTGCTGGCGCGGATTGGCGCAATGCAGGAAGCTGACCCGCGCCATCCCGGCAGGGCCGGGGACACGCAGGATATCGGATACCGCAAACCGCCCCGGGCGGTCCCAGAAGGCGAGTTCCGCATCATATTCGTCACCCACCGCCAGCGCGACATGGCCCAAGCCCTGCCTGCCTGTCACGAACCCGCTCACTCCGGCGGGCGAGGTAAAAGGAGCGAACTCGGATATCGCGCCCCACGCGATTTCATGTGTTATGCCCGCCGGATCGGTGAAGGAGAAATAGTTCTGCACGCGCCGAAGGTGCGAACCCTGGGGCGTACCATCGTTGATGGCGACCCCGTCTTCTGCAAAACGGGCGCGCGCGGTCTCGAAATGCGCCTCGCACCCGACCAGCCAGCCGCAGGCAAGCAAGCCATCATCATGTCCGGGCAAGACCGCCAGCCGGAAGTCGCGCTCATCAATTTTCAGATAGAGCGAACCATCCGGGCCATCGTGCGCCATCGCGCCGACCACGTCCTGGCCGAATTGCCGCCACGCCGCCGTTTCGGCCGCGCCGACAAGAAGATAGGCCAGTTCTCTGATTTCCATTCCCGCCTCCCCAGTTTGGATGGGACGCATCTGCAACAATTTGTCGATCAGCACTCTAGGCCCTTTGCTAGGCCTCGATCGCCTCGAGCGCGCGCTGGCGGGCATGGCCCTCCTCCGCACCGGCCATTCCCGGTATGGTGTACCGGCCCTCACAGCGGGCGAGCACCCCCGCGACGTCGGCGCGGGGCACGTAGAACTGCTTGTACCAAGTGCGGACCTTCAGGAAGTTGCCGTCGGCAGGCATCTGCATCACCTTCAGGCAGGGTTCCTTGTTGGACCAGATCTCGAAATCCTGCGCGAAGGCATCGAGGCTGAGCTTCTGGAGCGCGCGGGCCTGCACAATGTCCTGGGGGGTCGGCTTGCGCTCGGCGATCTTGCAGAGCACGGCATGCCAGACGCGCACCGAACCGTCATCGACGGGGGTATGGGCGATGAACATGATCGAATCGTTGGAGTTGTCGCCGATAAAGCGCGAGAGAAGGATGCCGGGACCGGTGTAATAGGTGATGAACTCAGAGATTGGTACATCGTGACCCAGGATCTCGTGCTTGCCGCCCAGCAACTGTGTCACGCGATGGCCGCAGATGATGTTCTCGAAATAGAACTGCTTGGTCGTGGCGTGGATTGGCCCAAGGTGCTGCGTGTCGCAGATATTGTCGATCACCTCGATCTGATGCAGGTTCATTGCGCCGAGTTCGTCGATTTCCCATTGCACATAATGCTGATCATCCCACTCGGGAATTTCAGGCAGATCATAGTCAGGTGCCCCGCCTTCGGGATCATGCCAATAGAAGAGGGCCCCGTATTTCTCGACGACCGGGTAGGCCCCCAGCTCGGCGGCGGGCGGAATCGTCTCGGAATAGGGTATCTTGTTGCACTTGCCATCGGGACCGAAGCGCCAGGCATGATAGGGACAATGGATGGATTCTCCCTCGATCTGCTCGCCCCGCTGCGTCATGAATGACGTCGTGCTCTTGCCGATATGCGTGCGCATGTGCGGGCAGTAGGCACCAACCATATAGGCTTTGCCGCTTTCACCGCGGTAAATCACCATATCACGCCCAAAGAAGCGGACACAATAGGGCTTCTGCCCTATCTGGGCAGAGGTCGCCACCATGAACCAGCCTCTAGGAAAGATGAACGGGCCAAGTCCATAATCTTTTGCGGTTGCCATCTCTTTGTTTTCCCAAAAATATATCACTGAAATATTTTTAAGATCATATTCTGATCTGGATTTTGGCAAATCCTGCGATGTTTCCAATGTCCGTTGCGAGCTGCACTTCGTCTTCGACCAGTCGATACTCCGGCGCCATGTCCAGCAATATTTGCAGCATGGTTTTTGCCTGGAGCCGGGCTACATGCGATCCCAGGCAGCGATGGGGACCAAGCCCGAAAGAAAGGTGACGGATGTTGTCGCGGTGGAAATCGATCTCGTGCGGATTTTCATATTCTTCGGCGTCGCGGTTCGCGGCCGCATAGGACATGAAAACCTGTTCACCGGCCCTGACCTGTTGGCCTGCCACGACGACATCCGCGGTTGCCCGACGCACATTGCCTTGCGTCGGCGGGAACACGCGCAGGAATTCCTCGATGGCATTGTCCATCAAATGGGGATTGTGGATCAGTTCGTTCCGGCGGTCCGGGTTGCGCGCCAGCCACACGGCACTCATCCCGAACAGCGCCTGGGTCGTGTCCAGTCCCCCGCCCAGCAGGATCAGGACGATGCCCTCGATCTCGTCCACGCGCAATTTCCGCCCGGCCATCTCGACATTGTACAGATACTCGATCAGGCTGCCTGGTGCCGGCGCGTCCTTGAGGCGGGCGATTTCCGATCGCATATAGTCGATCATCTTGGCCATGCCCTCAAGGCGCTCTTCCATGGGTTTGCCGCTGTAGATCAGTTCATGGAGCGGCGGCGCGTAATATTCCCAATCCTCGGCCGGCAGGCCGGCGACAAGGCAGGTCACCTTGCCAGTAAGCGGCAGCGCATAGTCCCACTTGAGATCGCCTTCGCCCTTTTCGACGATCCTGGACATCAAGGCTTCGGCGGTTTCCCGTACGAAGCTCGTCAGCGCCTTGGCCTTGGCGGGGCCGAAGGCCGGGCCCAGAATGGCCCGATAGTCGTATAACTCCGGCGGATCGACATTGATGGGGATCATCAGAGTCGGTTCGAGGTCGGGAATGACATCTGTGGGATAGTTCGAAAAGACGTCGACATTCTTGGCGATTTCGAGGCAATCCGACGCCTTGGTCGATATCCAGAAGCCGCCATAATTTTCGCTATGCGTAAATGGACATTTCTTTTGCATATGTCCGAGAATGTCGATCGAATGACTGCGATATTCCGGGCTATGATGATCGAAATTGGCCGCAAGCTTGTCGAGCTGGGCTTCGGTAAGATCGTTGGTCGGGCTGAACATTGCTGAATCCCTCGAAAAAGAATTGCGTCTCCGTCGCGGTCAGGCAGCGACAGGCGAAGGGCTGGCGACACGGGCTTCCTGCCCGAGAAAGCGGGCCGGCATCGCGCCGGTATACTCGCCGTCCTGCTGAACCAGGACGCCGCTGACGAACGTGTAGCGAAAGCCGCCAGCGGGCCGCCGCAGGCGCGATCCGCCCCCGGGAACGTCGAACACCTTCTTTTCCGGTGCCCAGTTGAGATCGTCGAGGTTGAAGACCGCGACGTCGGCGATCTTGCCGACCTCGAGCGTCCCGCGGTCGACCAGTCCCAATACCTTTGCCTGATCGCTCGACATGCGCTTGACGGCGACCTCGATCGACATGTCGTGGCGATCACGCACATGGCGGGTCAGGACGAGAGTGGTGTCTCCCGCGCCGTCGAACATACCGATATGCGCGCCCGCATCGCTGCCGCTGATCAGCGACTCGTCAGCCGCGAGCAACTGCCCGACGACATCCAGATCGAGATTGGTAAAGGGGCAAACCAGTTCGGCCTTGAGATTGTTTTCGAGCGCCCAGTCGGCCAGTACGTCGGACGGGTGCCCCCCGCGCTCGCCGAGGATCACGTCGAAAGTCTTGCCGAGATAGTGTTCATATTCCGGCCGGTCGACCGTGATGATCCGGCATCTTGCAAGCCCCCCGCGGCTGGGGAAACCCTCCTGGACGGCATCCCACTGCTCCCGCGCCGTCGCGCGCCATGCCGGGTCGGCAAGGCGACGTTTCTTTTCGTCGTCGGGGACGACCGACTGCACAAGATCGGCCCACGCCGGCATGTACATCATCACCATGCATTGATGGAAGTTCACGACGAGTTCGATCGAACGCGGCGATGCAAAATAATAGAAGGTGGCACCCTTCGCCCGCATCTCGCGGCCGAGTTTGAGAAGGCGCGTTGCATATGTGGCGTCCTCGGGGCGTTCATAGATGCCGTTCGACATGACCGGCACGCCGCCATGCCGGATCGACAGCTCGCACATCTCGCGCAGGTCCTTTTCCTGGTTGTCGAGCGAACTGAGGTCCGGGATGATCTGAACGACACCCTTGTTCTCGGCGGTGACCGCGAAGAGGTCGTCCCATTCCTGCGCATCGGCAAAATAGCTGGGAACCTTGTTTCCATCCGGATTGACGTCAAATCTCGAAGTCGAGAAGCCGAACGCGCCTGCCTTCATTGCCCGATCCAGGCACCCGGCCAGACGCTTGCGCTCTTCCGCCGTGGAGGGGCGGTTCCAGGATTCGTCCCCGACCTCGAACATGCGCAGCAGGGAATGGCTCACCAGCGTCGCCACATTGACGGCATATTCGCGCGAGCGCAGGTCGCTGACATAGGCATCGAAGTCGCCCCAGGTCCACGGGACTTCCGTGTCGAATACGCCGCGCGGCAGATCCTCGATATAGCTGAACAAAGCAGAGATGCCCGGAATTTGGTGCTTGTGAATCGGTGCGATGCCAAGACCGCAATTGCCGATCAGCAGCGTGGTTACGCCATGCTGGGCAATGGGGTCGAACCTGGGATCCCAATATAGTGATCCATCATAATGAGCGTGCGTGTCGATGAATCCGGGCGAGACATAGCAGCCGTCCGCGTTGAACACCTCTTCTTCGCCTGGGGCCAGATCCGGGCCGATCTCGACGATCCTTCCGGTCTTGATCCGCAGATCAGCTGTAAATGCCGGCGCGCCCGTCCCGTCAATCACACGACCACCCTTGATCAGCGCATTACCCCTCACGATCCACTCTCCTCAAGTCAGAACGATACATTCTTTTTCAAGTATAAGTTAAACAGAGGCATGCGGTATTTGACGTAGATCAAAATATATAATAAAATGTTTAGTCTATTCAGACTATGACAGGAGATACTGAGGGTAGTATTGTGTCAAATATATAATTTCCTGCAATATAACTTGCGTGAGATTGATGAATTTTCGCAAAACGGAAATTGTACTTTCAATGGCTGTGGAGTAATTATTGTGGAATCGATATCGCCCTTGGCTATTGCCGACGAATTAGCCGCGCCGACCGTCGAGGATCTTGTCGCACGGGCGCGAGCACTGGTCCCGTTGCTCAAGGAGCGCGCCGCCGAAGACGAGAAAAATGGCCTGGTCAACCCGGATACAGTAAGGCGCATGAAGGAGGCGGGCCTGTTCCGCGTCTTCCAGGCGCGGCGCTGGGACGGCTACGAGCTCGGGCAGCGCGCCTTTGCCGAAGTGCAGATGACGCTCGCCGAGGGCGACATGTCGGTCGCCTGGATTTTCGGCGTAATCAGCCTGCACTCACTGCACATCTGCCTGATGGAAGACCAGGCGGCCCAGGACGTGTGGGGCGAGGACAGTTCGGTGCTGATCGCGTCCCCCTATATGCCCGGGGGCATCGCCAAGCCTGTGCCCGGCGGCTACGAGATCAGCGGCCGCTGGGCCTATTCCAGCGGCTGCGACCATTGCGAATGGACCTTCCTTGGCGGCATCGTCAATGGCACCGACGGGCAGGATCTCCGGTCGTTCCTGCTGCCGCGCGCGGACGCCAAGATCGTCGGCGGGTGGGATGTCCCCGGGCTGCAGGCGACGGGCAGCCAGGACATCGTGGTCGAGAAGGCGTTCGTGCCGGAACACCGCACACACAAGTTCATCGACGGCTATAATTGCCAGAATCCGGGCCGCTTCGTGAATCCGGGCGCGATCTATCGCTCACCGTTCATGCTGGTGTTCATGCGCGGTATTACCAATTCGCAGATTGGCGCGCTCCAGGCGATGGTTGATCTGTTCAAGGAATATGCACGGGAGAAGGTCTTTGTCGGCACTCGGACCGGGCGCGACCCAGACGCGCATTATGCGGTCGCCATGGCCACGGCTGGCATTGCGGAAATGAAGAATACGCTTTTCGCCAATCTCCAGACCATGGCCGAGTATGCAGAGCGCAACGAACCCTTGCCGATGGAAATGCGCCATTTATTCCGCTTGCAAAGCGCTGCGGTGGCTGACCGTTGCGTCCGGCTTGCCGAGGACATGATGACGATTGCCGGCGGCGGCGGCGTTTATGAAAAGACCAGTATCCCGCGCATCTACCGCAACATGCGCTGCGGTCGTCAACACGCTGCTGCACAATTCCGCATGTACGCACGCACGTTCGGCGATCTACTGATGGGCGGCGCACCTGTCGACCTGATGCTGTAGCTGTGGTGGCTATGCGTCAGGCAAATTCCTGACTGATCTGCCCCCTGCTGAGTGGCCCAGAGACTATGATAGTCTGGACCACGAAAGGGACATTGAATGCCGAGCAAGAAGCACAAGCCGGAAGAGATTATCGGCAAGCTACGTGAAGTTGAGATCGTGCTGGCGCAGGGTGCCTAGAGAGCAGAGGCATGCCGGCGGATCCCCTTCGGTCCCTGCCACATCTCCTGGTCGCGATGCGGCAGTTGCGGCAAAGCGCCGGGATGGATCTCGATCGCCTGGGTCAGGTTGAGCGCGATCCGTTCGCACCAGGGGAGCAGCATGCGCTCGACGGTCTCTAGGATCAGCGGATGCATCACGAGGCGCCCGGCCAGCGGGGATCGCGTCAGGAGCGCACCGAAGCGGCGGGTGCGCGCTCCATAGAATGTGCCTTGGCACAAAGGCGTTCTTGTGGAAGGCGCCTCAAGGTCAGCCTCGAGCTTTTGCAGCACGGCCGGATCGAGCACGCGTTCGAGCACACACCATCCGTCGCGATCAAGAGAGGCGGCGCAGCTGTCGGCAAGGCTGGTCATGCCGGCACCCACTGGCTCTTGCCGCTATAGGTTCCTGTCCAGCCCAGCCGCGCGGGCGTCAGGGCGTCGATATGGACCATGAAGGCGCCCACCGAACCGCCGGGCATTCGCATCGCCGGCCCCAGCGGCTCGCCTCGCCAGCCCATGGCCAGCACTTCCTTGGGGAATGCCTCGGGAAGAATGCCGGTATAGCGTTCGATACCCCGTTCCAGCGCGAAATCGACCATCGCCGAAATGAGGAGGTTCCGCAGCTCTCGCCGGCGCGCGGCGCCGTGGCGTTGCGGCAGGCAAAGCCGCGTGCTTTCCCAGATGGTCGGGCCGGTCGGTACGCCGCCAGGGCAGAGATGGGAGAACAGGTCGCCCAGCATGTGGGGACGAATTGTCGGCAGCAGCCGGATCGATGCTTCATGTGCGCCGCCATCATCGGCGGAAATGATGTATATCGTGCCGGGCGTGTCGAACTGGTCGATCTCGAACCGGTCCTGAACGATCGGCACGTCCCACCCGAACAGGTCGATGAAAAGACGTTTCCGATCGGCGATGTGGATCATGGCGTGCTCCCCTTTGGGTGAACACCAGCAAGGAAACAGGAAGCCGGCCCGAAAACAGGCCGGGCAATTACTCGGGTTGACGGCGCGAAAGCTCGGCCAGGCCGATCTCGCCGGCAAAGATGGCGCTGAAGACCAGTTCGGTACGGTCATGTGCGTCGAACAGCAGGCGCGCCTCCGTCAGATAGCCATCGACCGTGCGCGGGGTGAGCGAGAGCGCGCGGGCGATCTCCTTGTTCGAATAGCCGCGCCCAGCGAGAACGACACAATCGCGTGGCCGGGGACGAAGCCGCGGTCGAGGGCCCGGCGCGGGCATTGCGCCCGTCTGGATATGCCGTGCCGCCTGAAATGCGAAAATCCCGAGCATCTGCGCCATGCCGACATAGGATTTTGCCCGCTTTGGCACCCGCGTGCCAGCGAAGGTGCAGGAGCCCATGCATTCGCCAAGGCTCCAATAAGGCACGGTTATCCCCTCGTTCAGCCCTGCATTGGCGCCAAGGGCAATGCTTTCCCGGTCGCGGCGATCCATTGCGATGATGCCGGGAAGTTCGGACCAGCGAAACGCCCGCTGTGCAAAGACACAGCCACGAAGCACTGGATCGCGGCGCCATATTCCCTCACCGATGAGGCGATCCTCGATAGCTGCCGGATAGTCGAGCAACTTCACGCGATCGGCCGGTTCGCCTCGCAGGTCGTCATGATGGATAAGGGCATAGTAGCGGAAGCCCAACTCACGGGTCATCGCGTTCATCAGCCCCGCGAGTTCATCACGTTCGGACACCCGGGCCAGGGCTCGCAATATCGTATCGGTTGCGGCAACGCAGGAGGCCAAGCCGAACCGCGCC
>Ga0070662_100001463_pt1 | contig 14552 bp, 15 predicted proteins | sample KBSC53metaG_FD_65648 | JGI IMG/M metagenome (GOLD analysis project Ga0070662, IMG submission 65648) | Corn rhizosphere microbial communities from Kellogg Biological Station, Michigan, USA - KBS C5-3 metaG | ecosystem: Host-associated > Plants > Roots > Rhizosphere > Soil ...
GCCGACGAGGACCCGCTCGAGCCGCTGATGGAGGCGCTTCGCCACGGCGACTCGCTCGTCATCTTCCCCGAGGGCACGCGCGGCAACGCCGCCGACCCGGCGCCGTTCAAGTCGGGGCTCTACGCGCTCGCGCAGGCGTTTCCCGAGGTGCCGCTGGTGCCGGCGTGGATCGACAACGTGCAGCGCGTCATGCCCAAGGGCGAGGTCGTCCCGGTGCCGATCCTGTGCACCGTCGTCTTCGGTCCGTCGATCGCGCTCGCGCCCGCCGAGGAGCGGCGTGCGTTCCTCGACCGCGCGCGCGCCGCCGTGATCGCGCTTCGCGACGTCGCGTGATGGGCGAGCTGCGCGCGCTCAGCGTCAGCCAGCAGGTCGGCCTGCTCTTCGTCGTCCTCTTCGGCCTGCTCGGCATCGTCACGATCGTCGCGTTCGGCAAGTCGCTGCGCGACCTCACTGCCGAGCAGACTGCGCTGCGCGAGCGCTTCGCGCGCGAGCTGCGCGCGCTCTGGACCGCCGCGGTCGTGTTCTGGATCGCGTGGGTGTCGGGGCCGATCGGCTCGACGCTCCTGTTCGGCTTCGTCTCGTTCCTGACGCTGCGCGAGCTCGTCTCGCTCACCCACACCCGGCGCGCCGACCACAGAAGCCTCCTGCTCGCGTTCTTCGTCGTCCTGCCGCTGCAGTACGTGCTCGTCGGCATGCGGCTCATCAACGCGTTCACGGTGTTCATCCCGGTCTACGTCTTCTTCGCGATTCCCGTCATCAGCGCGCTCGCCAACGATCCGTTCCGCTTCCTCGAGCGCACCGCGAAGATCCAATGGGGCGTCACGGTCACCGTCTACGGCCTCAGCCACGCGCCGGCGCTGCTGCTGCTCGACCTGCCGCGCTACCGCGAGCGCGGCGCGTTTCTCGTCCTCTTCCTCGTCTTCGTCGTCGCCGCTGCGCAGGTCGGCGAGGAGATCGCGTCGCGGCGGCTGCGGCGACGACCGGTCGCGCGCGCGATCAGCCGCTCGTTCTCGTGGCCCGCGTTCGGCGTCGGCGTCGGCGCTGCCGCGGTCGTCGGCCTGCTGCTCGACTGGGTGACGCCGTTCGACCCGCTCGCCGCGATCGCGATGGGCGCGATCGCCGGCGCTGCCGGCATGCTCGGCCAGTTCGTCATGCAAGCGCTGAAACGCGACGCCGGCGTTCGCAGCGCGACCGGCACGCTGTCGGTGACCGGCGCGGTCGGGCTGCTCGATCGCCTCGCCCCGCTCTGCTTCGCGGCACCCGTCTTCTTCCACGCGGTGCGCGCCTATTTCGGCATCTGACCGCGCGCCGCGCGCGGCGGCGCGCGCGCGATCGGTTCCAATGGCGACATGCGCGTTCTCGGCATCGACCCCGGCCTCAGGACGACGGGCTTCGGCGTCGTCGACTGCGACCGCGGCCGGCTCGACTACGTCGCCAGCGGAACGATCCGCACCGGCGCGGTCGCCCTCGCCGACCTCCCGGGGCGGCTGAAGATCATCTTCGACGGCGTGCGCGAGGTCGCGGCGCGCTACACGCCGACGTGCGCGTCGGTCGAGATCGTCTTCGTCAACGTCAACCCGCAGGCGACGCTGCTGCTCGGCCAGGCGCGCGGGGCGGCGCTGTCGGCGCTCGTCGCCGGCGAGCTCGAGGTCGCCGAGTACACCGCGCTGCAGATGAAGCGCGCGATCGTCGGCCACGGCCAGGCGAAGAAGGAACAGGTGCAACAGATGGTGATGCGGCTGCTCGCGTTGCCGGCGCCGCCGGGCCCCGACGCCGCCGATGCGCTCGGCCTCGCGATCTGCCATGCCCACGCCGCTGCCAGCTTCGCCGCCATCGGCAGGAGCGCCGCGCTTTCGCCGCGCACCTCGGGCCGCTACCGGAGCGGGCGCACCTACTAGCCGAATAGTGCGCACGCCGCGGTGTCCTTCGCGGCCGTCGGGCTAGGACCTCAGGCGACAATCGGCGCCCCATGCATGCCCTGTACGAGGATGGCGGCAAGTTCCACGCCGGCCGCGTGATGAGCGAGACCGACACCTCGCTGCAGGTCGAGCTCGCGTCGGGCAAGCGCGCCAAGGTCAAGGCGGCCAACGTGCTGCTGCGCTTCGCCGAGCCCCAGCCCGACGCGCTGCTGCGCAGCGCCGAGGCGCTCGCCGCCGAGATCGACCTCGACCTCGCGTGGGAGTTCGCTCCCGAGGGCGACTTCGCCTTTGCCGAGCTCGCCCGCGACTACTTCGGCGCCAGCGCCGGCGCCGTGCAGGAAGCGGCGGCGCTGGTTGGCCTGTTCGCGGCGCCGCACTACTTCCGCCGCCTCGGCAAGGGACGTTTCAAGAAGGCGCCGGCGGAGATCGTCAAGGCGGCCCTGCTCGGCATCGAGCGCAAGCGCCAGCTCGCGGCGCAGGCCGATGCGTGGGCCGAGGCGCTGCTCGCCGGCGACTGTCCGCAGCCGGTGCGCGAGCAGATCTACCGCATCCTCTTCAAGCCCGACAAGAACGCGGTCGAGTACAAGGCGGTCGTCGAGGCGTCGCGCCGCTCGGGGCGGTCGCCGCTCGATCTGCTGCAGGCCGCCGGCGCGATCGACTCGCCGTACGAGTTCCACTGGCGGCGGTTCCTGTTCGAGGAGTTCCCGCGCGGCACCGGCTTTGCCGACGCCGCCGTGCCCGACGTGCCCGCCGAGCTCGCGCTCGCGACCGCGGAGGCGTTCTCGATCGACGATTCGGCGACGACCGAGATCGACGACGCGCTTTCCGTGCAGGGGCTCGGCAGCGGCCGCGTCACCATCGGCATCCACATCGCAGCGCCGGCCTTGGCGTTCGCCCCCGTCTCCCCGGTCGGACAGATCGCGCGCGACCGGCTCTCGACCGTCTACATCCCCGGCCACAAGCTGACGATGCTTCCCGACGCGGTCGTCGATGCGTTCACGCTCGCCGAAGGACGCGCCGCCGCCGTCGTGTCGCTCTACGTCACGGTCGACGAGACGACGCTCGCGACGCTCGCGAGCGAGACGCGGCTCGAGCGCGTGCGGATCGCCGCCAACCTGCGCTACGACATGCTCGAGGCGCAGATCGACGACGACGCGATCGCCGCCGGATTGCCGCCGTCGCTGCCGTTCGCCGCCGAGCTGACGTTCCTGCACGTGCTCGCGCGATCGCTCAAGAAGGAGCGCGAGCGCGTCCGCGGCAAGCCCGAGAACTTCGGTCGCGCCGACTACACGTTTCGCATCGACCGCGACGGCGACGCGCCGATCGCCGGCGACGAGCGCGTCGAGATCGTGGCGAGGAAGCGCGGCTCGCCGCTCGACCTCATCGTCGCCGAGGCGATGATCCTTGCCAACAGCATCTGGGGCGGCTGGCTCGCGCAATGCGGAGTGCCGGCGATCTACCGAAGCCAGGCGAGCCTCGCGCCGGGCGTGAAGGTGCGCATGGGCACGCAGCCGGCGCCGCACGCCGGCATCGGCGTCGCCCAGTACGCGTGGTCGACGTCGCCGCTGCGCCGCTACGTCGACCTCGTCAACCAGTGGCAGATCGTCGCCTGTGCCCGCCACGGCCGCACGGCCGGACTGGTCGCGCCGTTCAAGCGCAAGGACACCGAGCTGCTCGCAGCGATCGCCGACTTCGACGCGTCGTACGCCGCGTACAACGCGTTCCAGGCGCAGATCGAGCGCTACTGGTCGCTGCGCTGGCTGCAGCAGAACGGCATCGACGAGCTCGCTGCGACCGTGTTGAAGGACGGCCTCGTGCGCGCCGACACGCTGCCGCTCGTGTTTCGCGCGGTCGGCAGCGAGCAGCTCGCGCGCGGCAGCGCGGTGCGCGTGCGCGTCGGCGCGATCGACCTGTTGACGCTCGACCTCGCGGCGTCGGTCGTCGGCCGCATCGAGTCGGCTGCGCCCGCGCCGGCGAGCGAAGAGGACGACGACGAGCCGAGCGCCGGGCCGCTCGCGATCGCCGTCGACGTCGCTGCGCCCGATGCCGCCACCGAGGCCGACCCGGCCGTCGCCGCACCCGCGTGAAGCTCGCGCTGCCGAAGAAGATCACGACGCTGCACGTCGCGCTCGGCGTCTCGCTCGCCGTCCACGGCGCGCTGCTCGGCGTGCGCTTCGTCGATCCCGAAGGCTTCAACCGAATGTTCGAGGACTCGCCGCTCGACGTCATCCTCGTCAACTCGCGCTCGAGCGAAGCGCCCGAGAAGGCGCAGGCGATCGCGCAGTCGAGCCTCGCCGGCGGCGGCGACGCGGCGGCCGGCCGCGCGACGTCGCCGCTGCCGCTGTCGGCCCTGACCGAAGTCGGCGACGCCCATGAAGACGCGAGAAAGCAGATCGAGCAACTGCAGCAGTCGCAGCAGCAGCTCCTCGCGATCGTGCGGCGCGAGCTCGCGCTGCTGCCGCCGACCGACCCGCTGCGCGAGCAGGGAACGCCCGAGGAGCGCGAGCAGGAAGACCGCCGCCGCCAGCTGGTCGAGATGCTCGCCGAGATCGAAAAGCGCATCAACGAGGAGAATGCGCGGCCGAAGAAGCGCTACATCAGCCCGGCGACGCGCGAGGAGGTCTACGCGCTCTACTACGACAAGCTGCGGCGCAAGATCGAGGACCGCGGCACGCGCAACTTCCCGGAGAACCAGGGCAAGAAGCTCTACGGCGAGCTGACCATGCTCATCACCGTCGACTCCGAAGGCCGCGTGATTGACACCGAGGTCGTGCGCGGCTCGGGCAACAAGGTGCTCGACCGCCGTGCGGTCGCGATCGTCCACGCCGCCGGACCCTATGGGCGCTTCACCACCGCGATGAAGCGACAGGCCGACCAGCTCGCGATCCCCTCGCGCTTTCGCTTCTCGCGCGAGGAGGGCCTCGAGGCGACGCTGACCGGACGGTGATGGCTGCACCGCTCAGCCGCTACGTCGTCTGCGGCAATCCCGTCGCCCACAGCCAGTCGCCGTTCATCCACGCTGCGTTCGCGGCGCAGACCGGCGAGCCCGTCGTCTACGACCGGCTGCTCTGCGCGCACGACGCCTTCGCCGCGACCGTGCGCGCCTTCGCCGCCGGCGGCGGCAGCGGCTGCAACGTGACGATGCCGTTCAAGTTCGACGCCTGGGCGCTCGCCGATCGCCACAGCGCGCGCGCCCGCCTCGCCGGCGCGTGCAACGTGCTGCGCTTCGACGCCGACGGCTGGCATGGCGACAACACCGACGGCGCCGGGCTCGTGCGCGACATCGAGCGCAACGCCGGCGTCGCGCTCGCCGGCGCACGGGTGCTCGTGATCGGCGCCGGCGGCGGGGCCGCCGGCGCGCTCGGGCCGCTGATCGCGAGCGGCGCGAGCGAGGTCGTCGTCGCCAACCGCACCGTCTCGCGCGCCCGCGAGCTCGTCGCGCGTCACGTCCAGGCGCTCGGCGGCATCGTGCCGGCGCGCGTCGCGGCGACCTCGCTCGACAACTGCGGCGAATCGTTCGACGTCGTCGTCAACGCCAGCGCGAGCAGCGTCTCGGGGGCACCGGTGCCGGTCGCCGCGAGCGTGCTGAAGCGCGGCGCGCTCGCGTTCGACATGATGTACGGCGCTGCGGCGCGGCCGTTCCTCGAATGGGCCGCGGCGCACGGCGCGGTCGGCCGCGACGGCCTCGGCATGCTCGTCGAGCAGGCCGCCGAGGCGTTCTTCCTCTGGCGCGGCGTCGCGCCCGAGACGGCGCCGGTGCTGCAGGCCCTGCGCGAACGGATCGCGGCGGCATGAGCGCGTCGCGCGGCCGCTCGCTGCGCAACTTCGTCGTCCTCGTCGTCGTCAGCGCGATCGCGCTGCAGCTCACCTTTCTGCTCCGAATCGCGTGCATGGCCGTCGTCGACCCGCAGTCGACGACGTTCCAGCGCTCGGAGGCGTGGCGACTGCTGCGCGCGCCGCGGCCGTTTCACTGGCGGCAGCAGTGGCTCGACTATCCGGCGCTCTCGCCGACGCTCAAGCGCGCCGTGATCGCCTCCGAAGACAGCGGGTTCACCGAGCACAGCGGCGTCGAATGGGATGCGCTCGAGAAAGCGTGGGCGAGAAACGAGCGCGCCGAGACGATCGCCGAGCGCGCCGAGCGACGCGACGGCCCGAAGCCCTCCTCCGGCGCGCGACCGGCGCGGCCGCCAAAGGTCGTCGGCGGCTCGACGATCACGCAGCAGCTCGCGAAGAACCTGTTCCTGAGCGGCGAGCGCAACCTGGTCCGCAAGGGGCAGGAGCTCGTCCTTTCGTACGCGCTCGAGGCGATCCTCGGCAAGCGCCGCATCCTCGAGATCTACCTCAACGCCGTCGAGTGGGGCGAAGGCGTCTTCGGCGCCGAGGCGGCGGCCGAGCGCTATTTCGGCGTGCCGGCGAGCCGGCTCGGGACGCAGCAGGCGGCGCAGCTCGCGGTCCTGCTGCCGGCGCCCAAGCGCTTCGAGAAGCGACCGCAGTCGTCCTACGTCGCCGGCCGCGCCGCGACGATCGCAGCGCGGATGGGCCAGGTCGAGCTGCCGTAGCACCGCGCGAGCCACGGACCGACGCGCTCCCTAGAATGGCCGCATGGCAGGCTCGCAGAGCGCAGCGATCGCCGTCGCCGCGGCGCGGCTGATCGTCGAGGAAGGCCTCGAGTACGGCGCCGCCAAGCGGCGCGCGGCGCGCGACCTCGGACTCGATGCGCGCAGCCGCGAGCTGCCCGGCAACGACGACGTCGAGGACGAGGTCCGGACGTACCTCGACCTCTTCCACGCCGACACCCAGCCCGCCGAGCTCGTCGAGCTGCGACGCATCGCCGCGGTCTGGATGGATCGGCTCGCCGAGTTTCGCCCGCACCTCGCCGGCGCCGTCTGGCGCGGCACCGCGACGCGGCTGAGCAGGATCGCGATCGATCTCTTCTGCGACGACTCGAAGTCGGCCGAGATCGCGCTGATCGACATGCGCGTCGACTACGACGTCTCGAGCGTCGACGGCCCGCGTGGGCGCACGTTCGACGTGCTGAGCTTCCACGTTGTCAGCCCGGAGCTCGGCACGCGGGTGCGCATCGCGCTGACGGTGCGCGACTACGACGACCTGCGCGGCGCGCTGCACCGCGACGCGCGCGGCCGCAGCGACCGCGGCGACCTGGCGGCGCTGCGCCAGCTCGGGAGCGACGCGTGAACCGCCGCGGCTCCGTCGCAGCGCTCGCCGCCGCCGCGTTCGTCGCCGCCGCCGCCGGGGGCGGCCTGCGCTGGTGGCGCGCACGGCACGCCGACGACGACGTCGACGAGCCGGCGGCCGAGATCGACGTCTGGTCGCTCGCCTTTCGCGACGTCGACGGCAATCCCGTCGCGATGGCGGCGCTGCGGGGCAAGCCCCTGTTGCTCAACTTCTGGGCGACCTGGTGCGGCCCGTGCGTCGTCGAGATGCCGATCCTCGATCGCTTCGCGCGCGACCGGGCCGCCGACCGCTGGCAGGTGTTGGCGCTCGCAATCGACCAGCCTGACCCGGTGCGGCGCTTCATCGCCGAGCGGACGCTGCGCGTCCCGGTCGCGATCGCCGGTGGCATCGGCCTCGAGCTGTCGCGCCAGCTCGGCAACCGCAACGGCGGCCTGCCGTTCACAGCGGTGTTCGACTCGGCGGGCAAACGCGCCCAGGGTCACCTCGGCGCGGTCGACGCCAAACTTCTCGACGGCTGGGCCAGAACGGTCCGCTGATCCGCGCGAGTCGGCGCCAAATTGCGGGAAACCGCGCCGATCAGCCTAGAATCCGCGCCTTCTTGCGCCCTGCGGCGCGGCTTCGAAAACCTCGATGGACCTTCGCAAACTGAAGACCCTGATCGACCTCGTGTCGGAGTCGAACATCTCCGAGCTCGAGATTGCCGAAGCCGACGGCAAGGTCCGGATCGTCAAGACGCCGTCCGGCGCGCCTGCGCCGGCGGTCGCTTCGCCGGCCCCGGTCGCGCAGGTGCTGGCCGCTACGGCGGCCGCTCCGGTTGAAAGCGCGACCGCCGGGGCGGAGCCGCAGGAGCCCGCCGGCCACGTCGTCAAGTCGCCGATGGTCGGGACGTTCTATCGCTCGGGGAGCCCGGGCGCGGCGGCCTTCGTCGACATCGGCAGCGTCGTCAAGGTCGGCGAGCCGATCTGCATCATCGAAGCGATGAAGATCATGAACGAGATCGAGGCCGACGCCGCCGGGACGGTCCGCCAGATCCTGTGCGAGAACGGCCAGGCGGTCGAGTTCGGCCAGCCGCTCTTCGTGATCGAATGAGGCGCACCCTCGCGGCGGCCGGCCGGGCGGCTTCCCGCTGATGTTCAAGAAGATCCTGATCGCGAACCGCGGCGAGATTGCGCTGCGCGTCCAGCGCGCGTGCCGCGAGCTCGGTGTCAAGTCGGTGGTCGTCTATTCGGAGGCCGACCGCGACGCCAAGTACGTCAAGCTCGCCGACGAGGCGGTCTGCATCGGCCCGGCGCCGTCGGCGCAGAGCTACCTCAACATGCCGGCGATCATCGCCACCGCCGAGGTCACCGACGCCGAGGCGATCCATCCCGGCTATGGCTTTCTCTCCGAGAGCGCCGATTTCGCCGAGCGCGTCGAGAAGAGCGGCTTCACCTTCATCGGCCCGACTCCGGAGGCGATCCGGATCATGGGGGACAAGGTCTCGGCCAAGCAGGCCATGATCAAGTCGGGCGTGCCGTGCGTTCCCGGTTCCGAGGGCGCGCTGCCCGAGGACCCGAAGGAAGCGATCAAGGCAGCGCGCGCGATCGGCTATCCGGTGATCATCAAGGCGGCGGGCGGCGGCGGCGGCCGCGGCATGCGGGTCGTCCACACCGAGGCGGCCCTCGTCTCGGCGGTGCAGATGACGCGCGCCGAGGCCGGTGCGGCCTTCGCCAACCCGGCGGTCTACATGGAAAAGTTCCTCCAGAACCCGCGCCACATCGAGATCCAGGTCCTCGCCGACACCCACAAGAACGCGGTCTGGCTCGGCGAGCGCGACTGCTCGATGCAGCGCCGCCACCAGAAGATCATCGAGGAGGCCCCGGCGCCCGGCATCCAGCGCCGCGTCATCGAGAAGATCGGCGAGCGCTGCATCGCCGCGTGCAAGAAGATCAACTACCGCGGTGCCGGCACGTTCGAATTCCTCTACGAGAACGGCGAGTTCTTCTTCATCGAGATGAACACGCGCGTCCAGGTCGAGCATCCCGTGACCGAGTGGGTGACCGGGATCGACATCGTGCAGATGCAGATCAGGATCGCCGCCGGCGAGAAGCTGCCGTTCGCGCAGCGCGCGATCGTGGGCCGCGGCCATGCGATCGAGTGCCGGATCAACGCCGAGGACCCGTTCAAGTTCACGCCGTCGCCCGGCCGGGTGACGATGTGGCATCCGCCCGGCGGCCCGGGCGTGCGCGTCGACTCGCACGCCTACACGAACTACGTCGTGCCGCCGAACTACGACTCGATGATCGGCAAGATCATCGTTCACGGCGACACGCGCGAGCAGGCGCTGGCGCGGATGCGCACCGCGCTCTCCGAGACGGTCGTCGAGGGCATCCAGACCAACATCCCACTGCACCGCGAGCTCATGGTCGACGCCAAGTTCATCGAAGGCGGAACGAGCATCCATTACCTGGAAGGCTGGCTCGACCAACACAAGCGCTGATGCATGCGCTCGCGCTTCTCGCCCCCGCCGCCGCCGTCGACGCGCTGAGCGACCTGCTCGCCGACGAGCTCGACGCGCTCGCGGTCTCGATCGAGGACGCCGACGCCGGCAGCGACGCCGAGCAGCCGCTGTTCGACGAGCCCGGCGTCGCCGCCGCGGGCACCTGGACGCACGCCCGCGTCAGCGCGCTCTTCGCCGACGAAGCGCGGGCGACCGCGGCCGCCGCGGCGGTCGCGGCGAACGGCAGCGGCGAGGTCCGCGTCGTCGCGATCGCGGCGGTCGAGGACCACGACTGGGTCCGGCTGACGCAGGCGCAGTTCGGTCCGTCCCGCATCGCCGACGGCTTTTGGATCGTGCCGACGTGGAGCGAGGTCCCGAGCGAAGCGCGCCAGGTGATTCGGCTCGATCCCGGGCGCGCGTTCGGCACCGGAACGCATCCGACGACGCGGATGTGCCTGCGCTGGATCGTCGAGCATCGCGACGCCGGCGTCGCCTGGCCACGCGCGCTCGACTACGGCTGCGGCTCCGGCGTGCTCGCGATTGCGGCGAGCCGCTTCGGCGCGCGCGAGGTCGACGCCGTCGACGTCGATCCCGCCGCGGTCGAGACGACGCGCGCGAACGCCATCGCCAACGGCGTCGTCGTCCGCGCCGGCGCGCCCGACATCGCCGCCGGCCGCTACGCGCTCGTCGTCGCCAACATCCTCGCCGCGCCGCTCGAGCTGCTAGCGCCGGCGCTCGCAGCGCTCGTCGCCGATGGCGGCGATCTCGTCCTCTCGGGAATCCTCGATCGCCAAGCCGACGCGCTGCGCTCGGCGTACGCACCGTGGATCGCGCTCGATGCGGTCGCGCACGACGAAGGCTGGGCGCTGCTCGCCGGCCGACGAACGGCGAAGTCGTGCATGGCATGATTTCGCGATGAGTCTGGCGACGCGCTGCAGCACGTGCGGGACGGCGTTCCGGATCGTCCAGGACCAGCTCAAGGTCTCCGAAGGATGGGTGCGCTGCGGTCGCTGCAACGCGGTCTTCAACGCGCTCGAGGGACTCTTCGACCTCGGCCGCGACGTCCCGACCGACTGGCAGGAGCACACCGACCTCGCGTCCGAGGACGACGCTGCGATGGGCGCGTCTTCGGCGCGCCCGAGCGCGGCAGAGGAGCCGCCGCCCCGCAAGGAGCAGTTCGAAAAGACGCTGCGCTTTCCGCCGGCAGGCGAGCCGACGACCGCCGCGAAGCCAAGCTCACGGCGCCCACCGCCGCCACCGCCGGCGATCGAGCAAGGTGAAGACGAAGGCGAGTCGAGCGGCGGCGAGGAGCCGGCGACCGATCTCGGCGAGCTGCTCGCCGACCCGATCGACGCTCGTCTGTTCGGCCCGCGCAAACGCACCGAGCATCCCAAGCCCAAGCCCGCGGTCGAGCTCGGCGGCCGCGACCGCGTCGAGTTCTCCGACGCGCGCTTCGACTCCGACCTGTTCCCCGACAACCCTCCTCCGGAAGCCGAAGCCGAGCTCGACGTCCTGCCGGCGACCGACGCCGGTGCGCTGCCGCTCGAGAGCGCGTCGCATCCGGAGTTCGTCCGCCGCGCCGATCGGCGCGCGCGCTGGCAGAGCCGCAAGGTGCGCGCGGTGCTCGCGGTCACTGCGGTCGTCGCTGCCGGCATGCTCACGCTGCAGGTCGTGCACCACGATCGCGACGCCATCGCCGCACGCTCGCCGTCGCTGCGCGGCCTGCTTCTTTCGTGGTGCCGGATCGCGGGCTGCCGGATCGAGGCGCCTCGCCACATCGAGGACGTCGTCGTCGAGAGCACCGCGCTGACGCGAGCGCCGGGGCCCGACACGTTCGTCCTTTCGGTGACCCTGCGCAGCCGCAGCGCCGTTCCGGTGACCACGCCGTCGATCGATCTCGCGCTCACCGACGCGACCGGCCGCCTCGTCGCCCGCCGCGTCCTCGCGCCGCGCGACCTCGACGCCGCCGAGGTCCTGCAGCCCAACGCCGAAGCCGGTCTGCAGGTGCTGCTCACCGCCGGCCCGGCAGGCGTCGTCGGCTACACCGTCGAGATTTTCTATCCCTGAACCCTGGCGCGCGACCGCGCGCCGCACCCCTTTTTTATCGGAGAACGCATGGCCGCCCTCGTCTGTGGATCGCTTGCCTACGACAGCATCGCCAACTTCGGCGGTCGCTTCGCCGAGCAGATCCTGCCCAACCAGCTCCACGTCCTCAACGTCTCGTTCCTGGTGCCGACACTCAGGCGCGAGTTCGGCGGCTGCGCCGGCAACATCGCCTACAACCTGGCGGCGCTCGGCGGCGAGCCGGTCGTCGTCGCTGCGCTCGGCCTCGATGGCGACGACTACCGCGCGCGGTTGCAGTCGTGGGGCGCGACTACGGCGCATGTGCGCACCGTGACCGAGTCGTACACCGCGCAGGCGTTCATCATCACCGACAACGACAACAACCAGATCACGGCGTTCCACCCCGGCGCGATGCAATGGGCGCACGAGACGGCGGTGCCGCCCGATGCCGCGCTCAAGATCGGAATCATCGCCCCCGACGGCCGCACCGCGATGCTCGAGCACGCGAGCCAGCTCGCCGCCGCGAAGATCCCGTTCATCTTCGATCCCGGCCAGGGCCTGCCGATGTTCGACGGTGACGAGCTGCGCGCATTCGTCGACCGCGCGAGCTGGGTCGCGGTCAACGACTACGAGGCGCAGATGCTGGTCGAGCGCACCGGACGTTCGATCGAGCAGATGTCGCGCTCGCATCTGCGCGGCATCGTCGTCACCCTCGGCGCCCACGGCTGCGAGCTGTGGCAGCAGGGGGTCCGCACCGCGATTGCCGGCGTCGTCGCCACCGAGGTCGTCGATCCGACCGGCTGCGGCGATGCCTTTCGCGCGGCGCTCCTCTACGGCCTCGAGCGCGGCTGGTCGCTCGCCGATTGCGCCCGACTCGGCAACCGTCTCGGCGCGCTCAAGATCGCGAGCCGCGGCGGCCAGAATCATGTGCTGGATCGCACGTTCGTCGACGCCTGAGGCTCAAGTTACAAGACGCTTCAGCCGAAGACGCTCGCATGGACATTCGTCAAGCCGGCGTGCTCGCGGTCGCGATTCCGATCGCGATCGCAGTCGCTTCCGTCGTCATGTGGGCCGGCTGCCGCTGGTGGTACGGGCGCAAGCTCGCCGCCGCCGCGCATCGATTGCAAAAGAGCGAGAAGGGCCGCCTCTTCTCGCAGCAGCAGACCGTGCAGGCGCGCCAGCAGATCGGCATCCTGAAGGCCGAGCTCGAGGTGCACCAGCAGGCCGCCGCCGAGCTCGAGACCGCGAAGCGTCGCGCCGCGCAGCTCGAAGAGGCCGTCCGCAGCGCCGAGCGCGAGCGCGCGCGCGCCGCGATTCCCGACATGGGCGTCCCGGTCGTGTCGGCGCACGGCTTCGCCGACACCCAGATCCTTCCCGACTGACCGCCGCACCGGCGCAAGCGAGCCGCCGTCACCGGCGGCTTTTTTGTGCGCGTCGCTCGCGCGTGCGACCGATGCGGGCAAGAAAAAGCCCGGCCGTGGCCGGGCTGTGACGACGAGGCGTCTTCCTCAGGGCTTGCTGCCCGTCGGGAACGGCCACGCCGCTTGCGGGCTCAGGGCCGTCTTCGCTGGTGCCGCGGGAGCGGCGCTGGGCGCGGCGCCCATCGACGAAGCAGCCTTCTTGGCAGGGGCCTTTCGGGCCGACTTCTTGCCAGACGCCTTCTTGGCGGCCTTCTTGGCACCGCCAGCCTTCTTGGCGACGCGTCTTCTGGCACCGGACTTTTTGGCCGCCTTCTTGGCGCCCGACTTCTTGGCGGCCTTCTTGGCACCGCGCCGCGCAGTCTTCCTGCCCTTCTTGGCAGCCTTCTTGGCGCCAGTCTTCTTGGCTGCGCGCTTCGCGCCGGTCTTCTTGGCCGCGCGCTTGGCGCCAGTCTTCTTGGCGCTCTTCTTCGCGCCCATCGACTTCTTCGCAGCCTTCTTCGCCGTCGATTTCCGAGCGGCCTTCTTCGCAGTTGCCATCACGTTTCTCCTTGATCAAGTTGACATGGAACCGCCGGCGTTCGACGCGTCGTCGGCCAGCGGCTATTCATCGCCCGTGGACTGCCCAGGAGGGGCGCCCCAGTCCGATGAATCCTGGTGCGGGCCGGCTGCGCTCGTGGGCGCAACTCTGATCCCGCGAATCTTGATCTCTCACTTTGCCGTCGCGATCGCTCGCGACAGCGCTACTCCCACGACAGCGCACCACCCGATTGGTAGTCGATGACGCGGGTTTCGAAAAAGTTGCGCTCCTTTTTCAGGTCGATCATCTCGCTCATCCACGGGAACGGGTTTTCCTCGTTCGGGAAGAGCTCCGCCAGGCCGATCTGCACCGCCCGCCGGTTGGCGATGTAGCGCAGATAGCCCTTGAACATGGACGCGTTCATGCCGAGCACGCCGCGCGGCATCGTGTCCTCCGCGTAGCGGTACTCGAGGGCGACCGCCCTCTCGAACAGCTCGCGGATCTCGGCCTTGAACTCCGCCGTCCACAGGTGCGGGTTCTCGGCCTTGATCTGGTTGATGAGATCGATGCCGAAGTTGCAGTGCATCGACTCGTCGCGCAGGATGTACTGGTACTGCTCGGCGGCCCCGGTCATCTTGTTCTGCCGGCCGAGCGCCAGGATCTGGGTGAAGCCGACGTAGAAGAAGAGCCCTTCCATCAGGCACGCGAAAACGATCAGCGACTTCAGGAGCGTCTGGTCGTTCTCGACGGTGCCGGTGTGGAAGTTGGGGTCCATGATCGCCTCGATGAAGGGGATCAGGAACTCGTCCTTCTCGCGGATCGACGCCACCTCGTGATAGGCGTTGAAGATCTCGCCCTCGTCGAGCCCGAGCGACTCGACGATGTACTGGTAGGCGTGGGTGTGGATCGCCTCCTCGAACGCCTGGCGCAGCAGGAACTGGCGGCACTCCGGCGCC
>Ga0070662_100001468_pt1 | contig 14517 bp, 13 predicted proteins | sample KBSC53metaG_FD_65648 | JGI IMG/M metagenome (GOLD analysis project Ga0070662, IMG submission 65648) | Corn rhizosphere microbial communities from Kellogg Biological Station, Michigan, USA - KBS C5-3 metaG | ecosystem: Host-associated > Plants > Roots > Rhizosphere > Soil ...
CCATGACGATTGCCCCGATTCCCGAGCTCGTCGCCGACCTCGCCGCCGGCAAGATGGTCATCCTGGTCGACGAGGAAGACCGCGAGAACGAGGGCGACCTCATTCTCGCCGCCGACCACGTCACGCCCGAGGCGATCAACTTCATGGCGCGGCACGCGCGCGGCCTCATCTGCCTGACGCTGACGCGCGAGCGCTGCGAGCGGCTGCACCTGCCGCCGATGGCGGCGAAGAACGGCGCCCAGCACGGGACCGCGTTCACGGTGTCGATCGAAGCGGCCAGCGGCGTCACGACCGGCATCTCGGCCGCCGACCGCGCGCGCACCGTGCAGACCGCGGTGCGCCGCGACGCCAAGCCGAGTGACCTCGTCCAGCCCGGCCACATCTTCCCGCTGCAAGCGCAGGACGGCGGCGTCCTCATGCGCGCCGGCCACACCGAAGCCGGCTGCGACCTCGCCGCGATGGCCGGGCTCACGCCCGCCGCCGTGATCTGCGAGGTGATGAACGACGACGGCACGATGGCGAGGCTTCCCGACCTGGCGGCGTTCGCCGAGCGGCACGGCCTCAGGATCGGCACGATCGCGAGCCTCATCGAGCACCGCAGCCGCAACGAGTCGCTGATCGAGCGCGCCGGCACGCGGACGATGACGACGCAGCAGGGCGACTTCACGTGCAGCGTCTACCAGGACCGCACCGGCGGCGTCCACCTGGCGCTCACGCACGGCCGCTGGACGCCGAACGACGAGGTCCTCGTTCGCGTCCACGAGCCGCTCTCGGTGCTCGACCTCCTCGACGCCGGCCCCGGCGAGCACTCGTGGCCGCTGCCGCGCGCACTCGCTGCGCTGAAGCAAAGCGAGCGCGGCGCCGCGGTGCTTCTAAACTGCGGCGAGACCGCCGAGGCGCTGCTGCCGCACGCGCTCGCGACGAGAGGCCGCAGCGTCCGCAAGCCAGCGCTGCCGCTCGACCTGCGCACGTACGGCATCGGCGCGCAGATCCTGCGCGACCTCGGCGTCGGTCGCATGAAGCTGCTCGGCAGCCCGCGCCGCATGCCGAGCCTGCTCGGCTACGGCCTCGAGGTGACCGGCTTCGTCACCGACGACGCCTCGCCCGCGAGCACCGCCCGCCATGCGCAACGCTGAGCGCGGCGAAGCGGAGCGACTCGACGGCCGCGGACTGCGCATCGCCGTCGTCCAGGCGCGCTTCAACGTCGAGGTCACCGACCGCATCGCGCGCGCCTGCGTCGACGAGCTCGTCCGGCTCGGCGTCGCCGAAGACGACATCACCCACGTCCGCGTGCCGGGCGCGCTCGAGATCGGGATCGCGCTCAATGCGATCGCCGACGGTGACGAGCACGACGCCCTGATCGCGGTCGGCTGCGTTCTGCGCGGCGAGACGTACCACTTCGAACTCGTCGCCAACGAGAGCGGCGCGGCGGTCACGCGCGTCGCCATCGACCACGGCATCGCGGTCGCCAACGCGATCCTGACGTGCGACACGCCGGCGCAGGCCGACGCGCGCGCCGAGGAGAAGGGCCGCGACGCTGCGCGCGCCGCGGTCGAGATGGCCAATCTGCTCGACGAGCTTTCGTGAGCAGCGAAGACGCGAACGTCGCGCGCGCGGCGCGCCAGCGCCCTGCCGCTCGCCGCGGCGAGGCGAAGTCGGCGCGGCGACGCGCGCGCGAGCTCGCGCTGCAGGGCCTCTACGAGTGGCTGCTCAGTCGCGCCGACGCCGGCGCGGTCGATGCCCACGTCCGCGAGCAGGAAGGCTTCGACAAGTGCGACCGCGAGCACTTCGAGCTTCTGCTGCACGGCACGATCCGCGACGCCGAGGCGATCGACGCGATGCTCGCCGCGCACATCGATCGCAAGGTCGAGCTGCTCTCGCCGATCGAGCACGCGGCGCTCATGATCGGCGCGTTCGAGCTCATGCGCTGCATCGAGATTCCGTACAAGGTCGCGATCAACGAGGCGGTCGAGCTCGCCAAGAGCTTCGGCGGCACCGACGGGCACAAGTACGTCAACGGCGTCCTCGACAAGGTCGCCGCAGAGGTGCGCCGGATCGAGGTCGACGCGGCACGCAAGAAGAACGGATAAGGCGCCGACGAACGGCCGCGCGTGTCGCTCGCGGACGGCGAAAAGCGCGGCGCATTGCCGCTCTTTGGTGAGCTTGTGTTACGAACGTTGGCGAGGAAGTGTTTTTCACGCCGCTCGCGCGTGCGCGTCACGTAAGCTGGCGACCTCGTGAGCGAACAGACCCAGCCGCCGCCTTCTGCTCCGGGCGACACCGAGCCCGGGCCGCCGCCGAGCCTTCCGGTCGCGTTGTGGAGCGATTCCGACCCGCCGCCGACGCCGCCGGGCGCGGCAGTCGCGTTTTCCGGCCTGATCGCTTCGCCTACCGATCGCGCGATGCCGACGATCGGCCACATCGGCCGCTACGCGCTCAAGTACCAGCTCGGCGAAGGCGGCCTCGGCACCGTGTACGCGGCGCACGATCCGCTGCTGTCGCGGCTGATCGCGGTCAAGACGCTGAACGTCAAGGTCCCCGAGCACGAGCGCGAGTCGTTCAACCGGCTGTTCCTCGACGAAGCGCGCGCCGCCGGGGGCTTGAGCCATCCGCACATCGTCACCGTCTTCGACGCCGGCATCAGCGACGACCGCGCCTACATCGCGATGGAGCTGCTGAAGGGCCGCGACCTCGCCCAGCTGCGCCAGGAGGGCTGGCGCGCGACGCCGGCGCAGGCAGCGCTGATCGTTCGCCGCGTCGCCGACGCGCTCGCGTTCGCGCATTCCAAGGGCGTGATCCACCGCGACATCAAGCCGGCCAACATCTTCATGGTCGGCCGCACGCAGCCGCGCGTGCTCGACTTCGGCATCGCGCGCGTCGCCCACCAGCAGGAAGACGGCGACCCGCACACCGGCGCCGGCTCGCCGTACTACATGGCCCCCGAGCAGGTCCGGCGCGAGACGGTCGACCGCCGCGCCGACGTTTTTTCGCTCGGCGTCGTCCTCTACGAGCTGCTGACCGACCTGAAGCCGTTTCGCGGCGAGTCGCTCGCGCAGATCCGCGACGCGCTGCTGCACCACGACCCGACGCTCGCGAGCAAGGTCGACCCCACGGTGCCGAAGGCGCTGGCGCTGATCGCGCAGCGCGCGATGGCGAAGGACCCCGAGCAGCGTTTCCGCTCGGCGCGCTCGTTCGCGCGCGAGCTGCGCCAGTGGATCGACGAGAACCCGGCGACTCCTGAAGGCGAGCGCCCGACTCCCGCGCTCGAGCCGAAGCAGCAGCCGCGCGTCCTCGCAACGATCGCCGCAGCCGCGGCAGCGGTGTTCGTGATCGGCGGCCTCGCGACGTGGGGCCTGCTCGCACGCGGGTCGGGCGACAACGTCCCGATTCCCGAGGCGCGCGCGCAGAGCACGGCTGCGCAAGCACCGGCGGTGCAGCCGCAGGCGCGCAGCGCTGCCGACACGTCCCCGGCGGTCGCTTCGCCGGCTCCGGTCGTCGCGCCCCCGGACGCCGCGGTCGCGGCGAACGCCGCGAGCGAAACCACCGCGCCCGCGAACGCCGCGACGTCACCGGTCAACGGCGGCACGGCGGCGCAAACGACCACCGCCGCCGTCGCGCCGGTCAAAGCGGCGGCGGCCACGAACGCCGGCGCCGCCGTCGCCGCGACGCCTGCACCGAAGGAGACGACCAAGGACCGCCGCGCCCGCGAAGCGCGCGAGCGCGAAGTCCGCGAAGCGGACGCGCGCGCGGCGAACGCCCGACTCGTCGCGCCGGCGACGGGCACCGTGCGGATCGCGATCAGCCCCTGGGGGCTCGTCGAGGTCGACGGCACCTCGTCCGGCGCCGCGCCGCCGATCACCGAGCTCACGCTCGCCGAGGGCAGGCACCAGATCGTCATCCGCAACGGCGACTATCCCGCGTACACGACGCAGGTCAACGTCACGGCGGGACAGACCGTCACCCTGCGCCACAAGTTCGGCTCCTAGCACATGCAGGCTTCACGTTCGCGGCAGCTGCGGCTTCGTGTCGCGCTAGCATCGGCCGCCCTGCTCGCGGCGTGCGCGCAAACGGCGCCGGCCCCGGTCGGCGTCATGGACCTGAGCGCGCGGCCGGCCGAGGGCGCCCTGCTCGCCGGGCTGAAGGCGTACGACGATGCCCAATACGAATCTGCCGAACGCCGGTTCCGCGAAGCCCTCGCCGCTGGGCTGGCGTCGCCCCGCGACCGCGCCGAGGCGCACAAGCGGCTCGCCTTCCTGCACTGCGCGGGCGGCCGGCTCGCCGAGTGCGAAGCGGAGTTCCGGCTGGCGCGCCAGTCTGACCGCAATTTCGCGCTCGACAAGTCCGAGGCCGGGCATCCGGTCTGGGGCCCGGTCTACAAGAAGCTGCAGCCCTGAGCGCGGGCCGTCGCGGGAGCGACGGCGATGATGGCGGCCACGAGCCAAGCGGCGTTCAGCGTCCCGGTTCGTGTCTACTGGGAAGACACCGACGCCGCGGGGATCGTCTTCTACGCCAACTACCTGAAGTTCTTCGAGCGCGCGCGCACCGAGTGGCTGCGCGGCTTCGGCTTCGGCCAGGAGGAGCTCCGCCGCGACGGCGTCGCATTCGTCGTCAGCGAAACGACGCTGCACTACCTGAAGCCCGCACGGCTCGACGACGTCGTCGACGTCAGCGTCGAGGTCGTCCATCTCGGCCAGGCGAGCCTGCACCTCGCGCAGCAGGCGCGCCGGGCCGGCGAATTGCTCGCCGAAGGAACGATCCGCATCGGCTGCGTCGAGCTCGGAACTTTCCGGCCGTGCCGAATCCCCAACGACATCCGCATGTCCATTCATCGATGAACCAGGATTTCTCGATCGTCCCGCTGGTGCTGCACGCGAGCACTGTCGTGCAGGTAGTGATGGCGGGGCTCATGATCGCGTCGCTCGCGAGCTGGACCGTGATTTTCGGCAAGCTCTTCGGGCTGCGCCGCGTCAAGGCCGCCAACGACGAGTTCGAGCGCGAGTTCTGGGCCGGCCGCAACCTCAACGACCTCTACGCCGACGCGACGCGGCACAACGGCAAGGCGCCGATGGAGCGCATCTTCGCGTCGGGGATGCGCGAGTTCTTCAAGCTGCGCGAGAAGCGCGTCGTCGACACCGGGGCCCTCCTCGACGGCGCACGCCGCGCGATGCGCGCGAGCTTCCAGCGCGAGCTCGACGCGATCGAGTCGAACCTCTCGTTCCTCGCTTCGGTCGGCTCGGTGTCGCCGTACGTGGGCCTCTTCGGCACGGTGTGGGGGATCATGCACGCGTTCATCGGCCTGTCGAACATGACGCAGGTGACGCTCGCGACGGTCGCGCCCGGGATCGCCGAGGCGCTCGTCGCGACCGCGATCGGCCTTTTCGCCGCGATTCCGGCGGTGATCGCCTACAACCGCTTCGCGCGCGACATCGACCGCACCGCGAGCCAGCTCGAAAGCTTCATCGAGGAGTTCTCGAACATCCTGCACCGCAACGCGTCGGCGATGCCCGCCCCGGCGCCGGTGCCGAACGCCGTGGTGCGCTGAGACGGGAGCGACGATGCCCGGCGTCCTTCAGCGCGGCCCGCGCCGGCGAACGATCAGCGAGATCAACATGGTCCCGTTCATCGACGTCATGCTGGTGCTCTTGATCATCTTCATGGTCACCGCGCCGCTCATCACCGCCGGCGTCGTCGACCTGCCGAGCGTCGGCAAGGCGCGTCAGCGGAGCGAGCCGCACGTCGTCGAGCTCGTCGTCGGCGCCGACGAAGCGCTGCGCCTGCGCGTCGACGGCAAGGAAAGCGGGACGCTCGCGGTCGGCGACGTCGCCGCGCGCGTGCGCGACGCGCAGCGCGGCGTCGAGACGACGCCGGTCATCATCTCGGCCGACCGCAACGTGCGCTACGAGTCGGTCGTGAAGGTGATGGACGCGCTGCAGCGCGCCGGCATCCAGCGCGTCGGCCTCTCGGTCAAGAGTCAGCGCGGCGGCTGAGTCGCGCGTTGTTCTTCGCAAGGCCTCTTTCGACATGACCGCAGCCACCGCCGAGCGCGACATCTTCGCCCCGCCGAAGCTCCCCGGGATGCGAAGCGGCCTCGCGCTCGCGATCGCGGCGCACGTGCTGCTCATCGTCGCGATCGCGTGGAGCGTCCACTGGAAAGCGAGCGAGCCCGAAGGCGTCGAGGCCGAGCTCTGGGCGGCGGTGCCGCAGACCGCCGCGCCGCGGGTCGAAGCGCCGCAACCGCAACCTCAACCGCAGCCGCGGCCGACTCCACCGCCGCCCGTCGTCCAGCCCGCGCCGCCGACGCCGGCGCGGCCCGACGCGCAAATCGCGATCGAGCGCGAGCGCGCCGCACGCGAGAAGGCGCGCCAGGAAGAGCTCGAGCGCGCCGAAGCCGCGCGCAAGGCCGCCGAGCTGAAGAAGCGCGAGGACGCGAAGAAGCTCGAGGCCGAGCGCGAGCGCCAGCGCCTCGCCGACGAGGCGGAGAAGAAGAAGCTCGCCGAGCAGGCGAAGAGGGACGAGGCGCGCCAGGCCGCGATCCGCGAGGCGAACCTGAAGCGGATGATGAAGGAAGCGGGCGGCAGCGACGACCCGCTCGCCAGCGGCAACGCGGCGCGAACCGCGGGTCCTTCGGCGGGCTATGCCGGTCGCATCAAGGCGCGCATCAAGCCGAACATCGTGCTCACCGCGTCGATCGAAGGCAACCCGCTGGCGACCGTGCGTGTGCGCGTCGCCCCCGACGGCACGATCGTCAGCAAGCAGCTGGTGAAGAGCAGCGGTTCGGCGGCCTGGGACGACAGCGTCCTGCGCGCGATCGACAAGACCGAGGTGCTGCCGAAGGACGTCGACGGCACGGTGCCGCCGACGATGGACATCGACTTCCGGCCGCGCGACTAGGCGCTCACTCGAGCGCGACGCCGCTCACGTAGGCGACGCTGTGCGACTGCGTGTTGTCGGAGTCGGCACCGACGGCGATGCCGACGATCGGCGGCACGGTCTTGCTCTCGTCGCTGAACACCTTGAGGAAATCGGCGCCGACGTCGCGCTTCTCGGCGACCCACTTGTTGAGGCGATCGGTCCCCGACTGAAGGACGATGTAGCGCATGCGGCGGGTGAACGCGTTGTCGAGCGTCGTCCCTGCGGGCAGCTTGTTGTCCCAGACGTAGCAGACCGTCGCGGTCGGCACCGGGTCGCTCGTCTTGCCGCGCGCGAGGCGCAGCAGCTGGCGGTCGGCGAACGGCACGTTGTCCATCGGCAGGTCGAAGAAGACGCAGACCTTGACCGCGGTGTCGTCGCCACGCTTCTCGTGCAGGTCGGCGGCCTCGATCGGCTTTTCGATCCGCCACTGCCAGCTGAGCTGCGCCGGCGCGGTGAGGTCCTTCACGGGATGGACGAGGTTGCCGTACGAGAGGTCGGCCTCGATCTTCAGCGCGCGCTTGCCGTCGACCTCGACGACCGAGAAGCGCGTGAACGGCTTGCTCTGGTTCGGCAGCCCGATCACCTTCCACGGCGCCTGCGGCGCTCCTCCGGCGGCGCCGAACGGCGTCAACGTGAAGTCGGCGGCATGCGCGGCGCCGCTTGCGACGAACGCAACGGCGATGAGCGCAGAAGTGACGATGGCAGGCGCGAGCGCCCGGCGGTGCGAAAAGGGGCGGTGGAGGTGGGGCATCTGCCGAGTGTCGCTGCTCCGGCGCAGCGCCGCCACTAGGCGTTGCCGCACCCGCCGCCGCCCGGCGTCTCGATGACGAAGACGTCGCCCGTAGCCATCTCGACGCTCGCGATGTGGTCGAGCGGCTCGACGCTGCCGTCGGCGCGCTCGACCCGGTTGACGCCGGGCTTGCCAGGCGAGCCGCCGGCGACGCCGAAGGCGCCGGCGTGGCGGCCGTTCGACAGGATCGACGCCGTCATCGGCTCGAGGAAGCGGACGCGGCGAACGCCGCCGTCGCCGCCGTGCCAGCGTCCGCCGCCGCCCGATCCGGCCCGGATCTCGTAGCTGTCCAGCCGCACCGGGAAGCGGAACTCGAGCACCTCGGGATCGGTGAGGCGCGAGTTCGTCATGTGCGTCTGCACGACCGAGGTGCCGTCGAAGCCGCCGATCGCGCGCCCCTCGGCGTCGTAGACGAGCCCCGCGCCCGAGCCGCCCGACACCGTCTCGTAGTATTGGTGGCGGGCGTTGCCGAAGGTGAAGTTGTTCATCGTGCACTGCGACGACGCCATCACGCCGAGCGCGCCGTAGAGCGCATTGGTGATGCAGGTCGACGTCTCGACGTTGCCGGCGACGACCGACGCCGGCGGCCGCGGGTTGAGCATCGAGCCTTCGGGGATGACGACCCGGATCGGCTTCAGACAGCCGGCATTGAGCGGGATCTCGTCGTCGACGAGCGTGCGAAAGACGTACAGGATCGCCGCCATCGCGACCGCGGTCGGCGCGTTGAAGTTGTTCTCGAGCTGCGCCGAGGTGCCGGTGAAGTCGATCTCCGCCGATCGCGATTTCGCGTCGACGCGGATCGCGACGCTGATCTTCGCGCCGTTGTCGAGCGGCAGCGTGAACGCGCCGTCGCGCAGGCGCGTGATGACGCGGCGCACCGACTCCTCGGCGTTGTCCTGTACGTGCTTCATGTAGCTCCGGACGACGTCGAGCCCGTACTGCTCGACCATCTGCGCGAGCTCGCGCGCGCCCTTCTCGTTGGCGGCGACCTGCGCCTTCAGGTCGGCGATGTTCTGCGCCGGGTTGCGCGCCGGCCAGCGCCCGCTCTCGAGCAGCGCCCGCGTCTCGTCCTCGAGGAAACGGCCGTCCTCGACGAGCTTGACGTTGTCGAACTCGACGCCCTCTTCCTCGATCCGCGTCGAGAACGGCGGCATCGAGCCCGGCGTCGTGCCGCCGATGTCGGCGTGGTGGCCACGAGAACCCACGTAGAACGTCGGGCTGTCGCTCGCGTCATCGAGGTAGACCGGAGTGACGACGGTGACGTCGGGCAGGTGCGTGCCGCCGTGGTACGGATCGTTGAGCACGTAGACGTCGCCCGGCCGCATCTTGCCGGCGTTCCTCGCGATCACCGTCTTGATCGACTCGCTCATCGAGCCGAGATGGACAGGCATGTGCGGCGCGTTGGCGATCAGATTGCCGTCGGCGTCGAAAAGCGCGCACGAGAAGTCGAGCCGCTCCTTGATGTTCACCGAGTACGCCGTGTTCTGCAGCTGCAGACCCATCTGCTCGGCGATGTTCATGAAGAGGTTGTTGAACACCTCGAGCAGTACCGGGTCGACCGTCGTGCCCGCGGCGCGCCGCGCCGGTCGCGGCGTCGTCCGCTCGAGGACGAGGTGGTCGAGCGCGGTGACGCGCGCCGTCCAGCCCGGCTCGACGACGGTCGTCGCGTTGCGCTCGACGACGATCGCCGGCCCCGCGATCGCCTGTCCGGGACGCGCGCTGGTTCTCTCGACGAGCGCGGCGTCCTGCCAGCGACCGTCGAGGAACATGCGCACGGTCGCCGCGACGGGTGCAGCGCCGGCGACGAGCGGCTGCGGCGACTCGAGCGCTGCGTCGCCGGCGCCGACCGCCTCGACCGAAACCGCCTCGACGATCAATCGCCGCTCGGGCATCAGGAACGAGAAGCGCTGCCGGTACGCCGCCTCGAACGCGTCCTGCAGGCCGCGCGGATCGGCAAACGCGACGACGAGCGCGGTGTCGGTGCCCTCGTAGCGCAGATGTGCGCGGCGATGCACGGTGATCCGCTCGCGCGCAACGCCCTGGCGTTCGAGCTCGCCGGCGGCCGCCGCCGCGAGCGCAGCGAGCCGCGTCGCCGCGATGGCGTGCGCATCGGCATCGCCGAGCGGCAGCTCGATCGCTTCCTGGCGCAGCACCGCCTGGTCGGCGAGCCCCATGCCGTACGCGGAGAGGACGCCGGCGAGCGGATGGACGAAGACGCGCTCCATGCCGAGCGCGTCGGCGACGAGGCACGCATGCTGGCCGCCGGCGCCGCCGAAGCACTGCAGCGTGTAGCGCGTGACGTCGTAGCCGCGCGCCACCGAGATCTTCTTGATCGCGTTGGCCATGCTGCCGACCGCGATGTCGACGAAGCCGGCGGCGACCGCCTCGGGCGCGAGGCGCGTTCCGGTCGCGCGCGCGATCTCGTCGGCGAGGGCGGCGAGCTTGGTGGCGACGACGTCGCCGTCGAGCGCCTCGTCGCCGCCCGCGCCGAAGACGCGCGGAAAGTGCGCCGGCTGGATCTTGCCGAGCGCGAGGTTGGCGTCGGTGACGGTGAGCGGGCCGCCGCGGCGATAGCACGCCGGGCCGGGATTCGCTCCTGCGCTCTCCGGGCCGACGCGAAAGCGCGCACCGTCGAACGCGAGGATCGAGCCGCCGCCGGCAGCGACGGTGTGGATCGCCATCATCGGCGCGCGCACGCGAACGCCGGCGACGCGCGTCTCGAACGCGCGCTCGAACTCGCCCGCGTAGTGGCTGACGTCGGTCGACGTGCCGCCCATGTCGAATCCGATGACGTTCAGGGCCCCCACGCTCCCTTCGGTCGCTGCCCCCCGAGGGGGCGCGGCCGGGCTTGGGGCGGCCCGGCGCCCGGCCGACCGCTTCGACTCGCGATCGATCTCACGCAGCCCGAGCTCGGCGGTACGCACCATGCCCACGATCCCGCCCGCGGGTCCCGAAAGAATCGCGTCCTTGCCCTGGAACCCGCTCGCCTCGGCCAGACCTCCCGACGACTGCATGAAGTAGAGCTCGACGCCCGGCATCTCCGCCGCGACCTCGTCGACGTAGCGGCGCAGGATCGGCGAGAGATAGGCGTCGACGACCGTCGTGTCGCCGCGGCCGACGAGCTTCATCATCGGGCTCGTCCGGTGCGAGACGCTCACCTGCGTGAAGCCGATGCGGCGCGCGATGCGCTCGGCGGCGAGCTCGTGCGCATGATGACGCCAGCCGTGCAGGAAGACGATCGCGACCGACTTCAGCCCGGCGGCGAACGCTTCGTGCATGTCGGCTTCGAGGCGCGCTTCATCGAGCGCGCGGACGACGTCACCGAGCGCGGACATGCGCTCGTCGGCTTCGGCGACTCGCCGGTAGAGCAATTCCGGCAGCACGATCCTGCGATCGAAGAGCCGCGGCCGGTCCTGGTATGCGATCCTGAGCGCGTCGCGAAAGCCGCGCGTCGTGACGAGCAGCGTCGGCTCGCCCTTGCGCTCGAGCAGCGCGTTGGTCGCGACCGTCGTTCCCATCTTCACCGACTCGACCGTCGCCGCCGTGATCGGTGCGCCGCGCGCGAGGCCGAGCAACCGCCGGATCCCTTCGACCGCGGCGTCGCGGTACTGCTCGGGATGCTCGGAGAGAAGCTTCAGGGTGACGAGCGAGCCGTCGGGGCGCTTGCCGACGACGTCGGTGAACGTGCCGCCGCGGTCGATCCAGAACTGCCAGCGTGCCGGCTTCGCGCTCATGCGATCGCCCTCGTCGCCGTGCCGAGGCGCGCGCGGACGAGCGTCGTGATGTCGTGGACCGGAAGCCCGGTCGCGGCGCGGACCGCGTCGGCGTACGGCGGCAGGTTGGTGCACTCGAGGACGATCGCGCGCACGTCGGGACGCCGCGCGACGAGACGCTCGGCGGCAGCGACGGTCGCCCGCCGCGCCTCGTCTTCGTCGAGCGTGTCGAGGTCGTCGAGCAACGTCGTGCGAAAGCGCGAGCTGGTGGCGAGCCCCTCGACCGGCGTGTCGGCGCGCGCGTCGACCGCGCGCAGGTGATCGGCCGAGAGCGACGCCGCATCGGCAGTGACGACGCCGACGCGCTCGCCCGCCGCGAGGCCAGCTTCGATCTCCGCGACGAGGAGCAGGCTCGAGGTCCACATCGGCACCGCGACGGCCGCTGCGAGCTCGCGCTGGAACAGCGCGAGAAAGCCGCAGCTCGTCGCGATCGCGGCGACGCCTTCGGCCTCGAGCGCACGCGCGGCGACGACGAACGGCGCGATGAGCCGCGCGTCCCGCTCGACGACGACGCGCCGCGGCGACGCGTCTCGCACCGTCGAATAGCGGACCGGAAACGCGAACGTGCGCGGATTGCCGATGTCGCCGACAGGGCGCGGGAAGCGCGTGTCGAGCATGAGGACGCCGAGCGTTGGACCCATGGACGAGGGAGCGGAGGCGAACGAGCGACGCGCTCGTGCAGCCGATTATCGGGGCCGGCCTCGCGACGGCCGACCGCTCGGGCAACAACCGATGCCGGCCGGCGAAGGCAGCCCCTATGCTCCGCCGGTCGTCGTCCATCGCGGAGTGCTCATGATCCGATTCGCCCGTCTCCCCTCGCTCGCCGCCGGCATCGGGGCGGCCGCCGTGCTCTCGATCAGCGGCCCCGCGGCGGCGCAGACCAAGTGGGACCTGCCGGCGGCGTATCCGGCGACGAACTTCCACACCGAGAACCTCGTCCAGTTCGCCAACGACGTCGACAAGGCGAGCGGCGGCAAGCTGAAGATCACCGTCCATCCGAACGCGTCGCTGTTCAAGGCGAACGAGATCAAGCGCGCGGTCCAGGGCGGCCAGGCGCAGATCGGCGAAGTGCTGCTCGTCAACTTTGAGAACGAGAACCCGATCTACGGCGCCGACGGCATCCCGTTCCTCGCCGCCAGCTATGCCGAATCGAAGAAGCTCGCGGCGGCGCAGAAGCCATACCTCGACAAGCTCCTCGCCGCGCAGGGAATGATGTTGCTCTTCACGGTGCCGTGGCCGCCGCAGGGCATCTACGTGAAGAAGGAGATCGCGTCGGTTGCCGACATGCGCGGCCTCAAGTGGCGCGCGTACAGCCCGGCGACGGGCAAGATCGCCGAGCTGATCGGTGCGCAGCCGGTGACCGTCCAGGCCGCCGAGCTGAGCCAGGCGCTCGCCACCGGCGTCGTCGAGAGCTACATGTCGTCGGGCTCGACGGGCTACGACTCGAAGACCTACGAGTCGATCAAGTACTGGTACGACACCCAGGCCTGGCTGCCGAAGAACGCGGTGATCGTCAACAAGAAGGCGTTCGATGCGCTCGACAAGCCGACGCAGGACGCCGTCCTGAAGGCGGCCGCCGACGCCGAGGCGCGCGGAGCCAAGCTCTCCGAGGAGAAGAACGACTGGTACAAGAAGGCGCTCGCCGAGAAGGGCATGAAGATCATGAAGCCACCGGCCAAGCTGATGACCGACATGCGCCAGGTCGGCACGATCATGCTCGCCGACTGGGAGAAGAAGGCCGGCGCCGACGGCAAGGCGCTCGTCGACGCCTACCGCAAGTGAGCCGCGGCGCCTCGTGACCGCCGCCTCCGGCCGCGCGCCCTCGCGGCTGCGCCGCACGCTCGACGCCATCTACCTCGGCGCCGGCTACGTCGGCGCGGTCTGCGTCCTGCTCATCATGGTGCTGATGATCGCGCAGAGCATCCTGCGCGAGATGCACGTGCGCACCGGCGCGGTCAACGACGTCGTCGCGTGGCTCTGCGCGGCGGCCGCGTTCTTCGCGATGGCGCACGCCTTCAAGCACGGCGACTTCGTTCGCGTCACGCTCCTCTCCGAGCAGCTCGGCGAGGGGGCGCGGCGCCGGCTCGAGCTCGCATGCCTCTCGATCGCGGCGATCGCGGTCGGCTATCTCGCGTACTGGGCGAACCGCTTCACGTACGACAGCTACGTCTTCCACGACATGGCGCAGGGCCTGCTGCCGATCCCGATCTGGATCCCGCAGTCGAGCTTCGCCGTCGGCGCGATCCTGCTCTTCGTCGCCGTCGTCGACGAGCTCGTCGTCGTCGCGCGCGGCGGCCGTCCGAGCTACGTCGTCGCGGTCGAGGAGCGGCACGCACAGGGCGACTTCTCGGCCGAGGTGTAGCGCCGTATGGAAAACATCCTCGTCGTCGGCGCGATCCTGCTCGTCCTGATGCTGTTCCTGCTCGCGGGCGGCGTCTGGATCGCGATGACGCTCGCCATCTGCGGCTGGGTCGGCCAGGCGTTCTTCACGACGACGGAGCCGGGCAAGAACCTCTTCTCGGCATTCTGGGAATCGAACGCTTCGTGGGAGCTCGCCGCGCTGCCGCTCTTCATCTGGATGGGCGAGATCCTGTTCCGCACCCGGCTCTCGGAGGAGATGTTCGAAGGCCTCGCGCCGTGGCTCAATCGCATCCCCGGCCGGCTGATGCACACGACGATCCTCGGCTGCGGCATCTTCGGCTCGGTCTCGGGCTCGTCGGCGGCGACGTGCGCGACCATCAGCAAGGTGGCGCTGCCCGAGCTGCTGCGGCGCGGCTACGACGAGAAGATCGCGATCGGATCGCTGGCCACTGCCGGCACGCTCGGCATCCTCATTCCGCCGTCGATCACGATGGTCGTCTACGCCGTTGCCGCCGACGCGTCGATCATCCGCATCTTCCTCGCGGGCTTTCTGCCCGGCTTCCTGCTGATGGCGCTGTTCTCGGGCTACATCGCCTGGTGGGCGTGGCGCCATCCCGAGAAGCAGCCGCCGCCCGATCCGCCGACGACCTTGGGGCAGAAGCTGCGCGCCTCGGGCAACCT
>Ga0070662_100001471_pt1 | contig 14512 bp, 12 predicted proteins | sample KBSC53metaG_FD_65648 | JGI IMG/M metagenome (GOLD analysis project Ga0070662, IMG submission 65648) | Corn rhizosphere microbial communities from Kellogg Biological Station, Michigan, USA - KBS C5-3 metaG | ecosystem: Host-associated > Plants > Roots > Rhizosphere > Soil ...
CAGCGCCGCCCAAGGCGTGGACCGGGGTGCGCGATGCCAACAAGTGGGGCGACACTTGCATCCAGCCGTCGGGCAAGACCCGGCCGATCGGTGTCAACCAGGCGCTCGACATGCCGGATTCGCCCAAGGCGAGCGAGGACTGCCTCAACCTCAACGTGTGGACTCCCGCCAAGAAGGCCGGCGCCAAACTTCCGGTGATGGTGTGGTTCTACGGCGGCGCTTACGCCGAAGGCGGCGGCTCGATGCCGTTCGCCAACGGCGCCAATCTCGCGAGCAAAGGCGTGATCGTCGTTTCGCTGAACTACCGCGTCGGGCCCTTCGGCTTCCTCTCGACGCCTGAGCTGAGCGCGTCCTCGCCGCATCACGCGTCAGGCAATCAGGCGCTGTCGGATTCGATCGCCGCGCTCAAATGGGTCAAGGCCAACATCGCCGCGTTCGGCGGCGATCCGAGCAACGTGACGATATTCGGCCAGTCGGCCGGCGCGTGCATCACCGCTGCGCTGGTCGGCTCGCCGGTCGCCAAGGGGCTGTTCCACAAGGCGATCAGCGAAAGCGGCGCGTGGGCCGGCCTGACCGCCGCCAAGATGGTCACCCGCGAGGAAGCCGAGAAGCGCAGCGCGGAGGCGCTCGACAAGCTCGGCGTCCACAGCCTCGCCGAGCTGCAGGCGCTCCCGGCCGACCAGGTCGCCAAGCTCGGCCGCGCCCAAGGGATCATCGTCGATGGCTGGATAGTGCCGGAAGACCAGTCGATCACCTTCGCCAACGGCCGGCAGAACAAGGTTCCGGTGCTGCTTGGCTCAAACGGCAACGAAGGCGGCAGCTTCTCCTTCGGCCCACCGGTAACGCTGGCGAGCTGGCAGGCCGGCGCAGCGCAACGCTGGAAGGACCTCGCCGATATGGGCATGAGAGCCTATCCCGCGACGACCGACGCCCAAGCCAAGATCGCCGCGACCCGCCCGTTCACGGACGGCATCGCCTGGTTCATGCATCTCTACGCCAGCGATCAGGCCAAGGTCGGCCAGCCGGCTTACCTCTACCAGTTCGTGCGAACCCCGGCCTCGGCGCCGGGCAAGACGAACGGCGGGGCGAGCCACGCGTCCGAACTGGCGTACGTGTTCAACAACCTCGACAAGCCGCGCGAGGTGCCGGACAACAGCGATCCCGCGGTTGTCAGCCAGAGCGCGCCCGACGTGAAGCTGGCCGACCAGATCTCGAGCTACTGGGTCAACTTCGCCAAGACCGGCAACCCGAACTATTCGGGCGCGCCGACCTGGCCGCAAGTGACCAAGCTGGCCCGCAACCAGGCGTTCCTGCTCGACGTGGGCTCGCACGTCGGCGACACGATGACGCCCGAACAGGTCGCGCTTTACGATGCGCTGTATGACCGTGACGTGGCCAAGCCGCTCGGTATAACGAGCTGGAAATAAGCTGAAGAACGAGGGGAGGAGTGTGATGGCGCTGTCTGACAAGGGGCGGCGTTGGCGGCTCCTCCTCTCGGCCGCCGGGTTCGTCGCCATCGGCGGGGCGGCCCTGGCGCAAGCCGGAGCCGGCGGGTCGCAAGCCCCGAACGCCGAGGCCCTTTACGCGCAGCACTGCGCGACGTGTCACGGAGACGCTCTCCAGGGTCAGATCGCCCCGACGCTCAACGACGTCGCCTTCAAGCGGCGGTGGGACGGCAAGGCCCAGGCGCTCCACGAATATATCAGCACGATGATGCCGCCGGGCAGCGGCGGCAGCCTCGCGCCCGAGGAATACGCGGCGGTCACCCAGATGATCCTGGCCAAGAACGGGATCGAGGGAAGCGTCGCGCCCGCGGCCGGCGGCGCACCCGCGGCCAAGCCCGCCCCGCCCCCGGCGGCGCAGGACGAAGGGGGGGTCGGCGGCCTTTCGACCCGCCTCTATCCGCTGCCGCCGGGGCCGAAGATTCCCGACCCATTCGCGAACTTCAAACCGGTCACCGAGGCGGAGCTCGACAACCCGGCCTCGGAGGACTGGCCAGCCTGGCGCCGCAGCCATCGCGGGCTCGGTTATTCGCCCCTCAAGCAGATCGACGCCGCCAATGTCGGCCGGCTGACGATCGCCTGGGCGCAGGCGCTGCCGCCGGGCGTCAACATGAATGAGCCGCTGGTGCGCGACGGCGTGCTCTACGTGTTCGGCTACGGCGACAACGTCTTCGCTTTCGATGCCGCCAGCGGGCGCCAGCTGTGGCGCTATCAGCGCAGGCTGCCGCAGGGCGCGCAGCTCAATTCGCGCAAGACCATCGCGCTGTACGGCGACAAGGTCTACACCGCGACCTCCGACAACCACATGGTCGCGCTCGACGCCAAGACCGGCGCCGCCGTGTGGGACGTGGCCCTGACCGATCGGCCGGGCATGCGCATCCCGGGCGGCCCGCTGGCGGCCGACGGCGCGATCATGCAGGGCTTCGCCAACAACACCGCCGGCGGAGGACTGATCGTCGCAGTCGACGCCGTAACCGGCAAGAAGCTGTGGACCTTCGACACCGTGGCAAAACCGGGCCAGCTCGGCGGCGACACCTGGAACGGCGAGCCGGGCGACCAGCGCAAAGGCGGCTCGGTGTGGACCAGCGGCAGCTACGATCCGGTCAATCACCTGGCGCTGTGGGGCGTCGGCAATACTTACGACACTGGACCGCTGCGCGACCTCAAGCCGGGCATGAACAACGACGCGCTGTTTACCGAGAGCACGCTGGCGTTCGAGCCGCGGACCGGCAAGCTCGTCTGGTATTACCAGCACAATCGCAACGACCAGTATGACCTCGACTGGGTGTTCGACCGGGTGATCGGCACGCTCGATGTCGCCGGCAAACCACGACGGGTGGTAATCACCGGCGGCAAGAGTGGGCTATTCGATGCGCTCGACGCCAGGACCGGCAAGTACCTCAAGACCTACGACATGGGCCTGCAGGACTACATCGACCGGATCGACCCGGTGACCGGCGACAAGCATGTCAAACCTGAGAAGATCCCCGGGCGCGACAAGGGGCCGGTGTTCACCTGCCCCCACGGCGGCGGCGGGCGCAACTGGAACCCGACCTCGTATGTCGAGGCGACACAGACGCTGTTCGTGGCCGCGCGTGACGTGTGCACCGACCTGACGCCGGCCTCGGGCGCAGGTTTCCTCAGCACCGGCGTCAACGCCGTCTACGCGCCGCCGCCGAACGGCGACGGCAACTATGGCATCTTGCAGGCGATCGACTTCAAGACCGGCCGCAAACGCTGGGAAGTGCGCCGGCGCCAGACGCCCGATATGGGCGTGCTGACCACCGCCGGCGGGCTCGCTTTCACAGGTTGGATGGACCGCCATGTCGTCGCCTACGACCAGACGAGCGGCAAGGAGCTGTGGAGCAGCGGCGTCACCGGCGTGCCCAACGCCTCGCCGATCACGTACTCCGTCGACGGCAAGCAGTACGTCGCGATCGTCACCGGCGCCGGCAATCCGCTGTCGTTCGGCATCCCCGACATGATTCCGGAGACCCAGCTGCCAAGCGTCAACAGCTCGTCGGTCTACGTCTTCGCGCTGCCGGACCAATGAAAAGGGCCGCCTCACGGGGCGGCCCCTTTCGTTTGAACCAAGCGGTCGCTCAGCTGCCGAAGATGCCCAGCGTGAAGCCGATCGCGCGGCCGAAGAACACCACCGCCAGCCAGAGAATGATCGACAGCGCCGCGGCGACCTTCACCGCTACCGGCATGCTCGCGTCGCGGTCCCAGTGCTCGACCGTGCGCCAGGTCATGAAGTGGAAGTACATCATGTTGAGCCCGGCCAGCGCCATCGTCGCCATTTTCAGCAGAAAGTACGGGTTGCCCATGTAGTCCGGCGCCTTGCTGATCCACAGCAGGCCGCCGGTGATCGCCGCGCCGACGAATGCGCCCCAGGTCCACGGCAGCGTGTCCTTGGCAATCGCGGTGACGGCGAACTTGTTCGAGGTCCAGCCGAGCATGCGCAAGTCGACCACGAAGATCGTGCCGAGCACGCTCACGAGGAAGATGACGTGGAGGGTCTCGAGCGTCGGGAAGGCCCAGGTGGATTCGGCGATGTACGTGCCGAGGCCGGTCGTCTGGATCTTTTCCCAGAGGGTTGGTGTTTCAGGATTCATCGAAAAAGTCCCCTTAGACCGGCGCGTAGGCGATCCAACGCCCGCACAGCATGATGACGCACCACAAGACGATGATGAGCAGCGCCGCGGTCTTGATCACCGGGCCGGCCGTGCCGCCGGCCGCGAGGCGGCGCATCACCCGGCGGTGGAACCACAGGCTGACCAGCACGGCGACCACCACCAGCGGCATCTTGACCCAGAACACCGGGTTGACCAGCTCGCGCACAGGCTCGGCGATGGTCATCCCGATGCCGCTGATCAGCAGCACCAACAGCGACCACCAGATCCACCGGGTGTAGCGTCGTTCGGTCTCGGCCATCGTGCGGTCGGTTCCCGCGAGCCGGTAGATCCGCAGGTTGACCATCAGGATCGAGCCGAACGCAGCGGAGATCGCCAGGATGTGAATGCACTGCATGATCGGGATCGCCCAGAAGTGGGTGTCCAGCCACATGCTCCACGAGGTGTCGGACAGCCAGAGCGAGAACTCGGTCATCTGCGTCGTGCGCAGCCATTCGGTGAAAGCGTATAACAAGTCGCCCATCAGATACTCTCTTCCCCTGTCCATGCCGGCATTCGCCGGTCGGCTGGAAACCCGTGGCCAAAAGCGGCAGGCTTGCCGAGTTAATTACCGTAACGCCGCGAGTAACACCTGTTACCACCTTTTTGCATTTGGCAAATAGGCTAGCTGCGGAAAACGGCTTGCCGTGCCCTTAATTGACAATGTCCGTGCTGGCAATGCGCAGCTGGATGGTTCGGATCTGTCGCAATTTGACTGCCGCAGCCGACAAACCGTTGTCAAAGCCGACGATCCTGCCTAAACAGGACAAAGTCAATCGATACGGCGCCGACCGCGCGGTGATCTGAAAACAACAGAGGGGATCGGGATGCGCGGCGCACGACGCCTTGGAATTGCGGGATTACTGGCCTTTGCCGCTCCTGTGGCCGTGCTGGCGCAGGATGCCGTCCCGGCCGGGGACTGGCTGACGATCAACCGCGATCTTGCCGCGACTCGATACTCCCCGCTGGACGAAATCAACCGCGCCAACGTCGCCCAACTCGCGCCCAAGTGGTCCTACGCCATGAAGGGCGCCAACACCGCGGCGCCGCTGGTGGTGGGCGGGACGATGTACTTCCCGGTCGGCAACCGCGTCGTGGCGCTCGATGCCGACAGCGGCCAGGAGAGGTGGGTCTACGAGGAGCCGAAGAAAGCCGATCAGGGCCCCGGCAGCGGCGGCGGGGGCGGGATGTCCGGCCGCGGGCTCGGGTACTGGCCGGGTGACGGTGCGCTCGGCCCGCGCATCCTGGTGGTCGCCGGCAAGCAGATCCTTGCGATCGATGCGATGACCGGCAAGCTCGCCGCCGGCTTCGGCAACGGCGGCCGGGTCGACATCAATCCGGCGTACGGCGGCACGCCCACGATCTACAAGAATGTCGCGATCATCGGCGCGGCGACGCTGGAGAACCCGCAAGGCGTTCCCGGCAACCCGCGCGCCTACGACGTGCGCACCGGTCAGAAGCTGTGGGAATTCCAGACCGTGCCGCACCCCGGTCAGCTGGGCGGCGACACCTGGGGCAACGAAGGCTGGAAGAACCGCTCGGGCACCAACATGTGGGCCGCTTCGGCTCCGCTCGATGCGCAGCGCGGCATCGTCTACCTGCCGATCAGCGGCCCCGCGGCGAACTACTGGGGCGGCGACCGGCCCGGCAAGGGCCTGTTCGGCAACTCGATTGTCGCGGTCGATGCGCTCACCGGCAAATACCTGTGGCACTTTCAGACCACCCACCACGACTTGTGGGACACCGACATGCCCAACGGCGGGCTGCTGTTCAACGCCAGGCGCAACGGCAAGACCGTGCCGGTGATCGCCCAAGTGCCGAAGACCGCGTTGTTCTACGAGCTCGACCGAGTCACCGGAAAGCCGGCGCTGCCGGTGGACGAGGTGGCGGTGCCCAAGGGCGATGTCCCGGGCGAATGGTACAGTCCGACGCAGCCGGTTCCCCGGATCACCCCGCCGCTCGCGCGCACGTCACTGACTTACGACGATCTCGTCACCGCCGACGACACCACGCCGGAGCACGCCGCCGCGTGCCGGGCGATGTGGGACAAGGCCGGCGGCTACCTCAACTACGGGCTGTTCACACCGTTCTTCTTCCACCGCGAGGGCACCCCGCCGAAGTCGACCATCCAGCTCCCCGGCGGCACCGGCGGCGTGAACTGGGGCGGCATGGCGGTTAATCCCAACACCGGGATCGTCTTCGCCAACGTGCAGAACACCTCGCTGGTCGGTTGGGTGGAGCGCAAGAACACGACCAAGAGCTACAGCTTCGACGCCAACGACACCAACCAGCCGTATGACCGCGCCAGCGTCGACGGGAAGGGCCCGTTCTTCACCTTCGCGGCGCCGATCTCGGGCAAGTACGACGAGAAGACCGGCCGCCCGGACGGCCCGACCGCGCCATGCTACAAGGGACCGTGGAGCACGCTGACGGCGGTCGACGGCAACACCGGCCAGGTCAAGTGGCAGGTTCCGCTCGGGCTGAACGAAGCGCTCCCGGCGGGAAAGCAGCTGCAGGGAAATTCCGGCAATGCCGGGCCCACCGTCACCGCCGGTGGGCTAGTGTTCGTCGGCGCGACCAACGACAAGCGCTTCCGCGCTTTCGACGCCGAGACCGGCAAGGAGCTGTGGGAAGCGCAGTTGGGCGGCAACGCGAACGCCAACCCGGTCAGCTACCGGGGCCGCAGCGGCAAGCAGTACGTAGCGATCAACGCAGGCGGCACGATTGTCGCCTATGCCGTTCGCTGATAGACAATGTCCGGTTCAAAAAGAGGGAATTTTGGGATGGGAAATTTCGGTAGACTGGCGATGGCCGCGGTGCTGATCGCGGGGACGAGCGTTGTGGCGCAGCAGGCTTCCGCCAAGGCCTCCGCGAAGGCTCCGGCTCGCGCTTCGACCACGGCTCCGGCGACCATCGGCGGGCACCCGAACATCAACGGCGTATGGCAGGCGTTGAGCGGGGCCGACTTCGGGCTCGAGCCGCATTCGGCGCAAACCGCCCCTGCCCCGCAGAGCGAGCGTGAGCTGGGCGCGATCGCGGCGGTCCCCGCCAGTCTCGGCGCGGTCGAAGGCGGCGAGATTCCCTACTTGCCGGAAGCCAAGGCGACCCGAGACGCCAACGCCAAGCTCGGGCCGATGAAGGACCCGGAGGCGAACTGCTATCTCCCGGGCATCCCGCGCGCGACTTACGTCACAAACATGCCGTTCCAGATCATCCAGGGCGGCGGCGATATCCTGATGGCTTACGAATACGATTCGGCCAACCGGGTGATCGCCATGGGACCGGTCGGCATCCCGCCGATCGATACCTGGATGGGCACCTCTTACGGCAAGTGGGAAGGCAACACGCTGGTCGTCACCACGCTGGCCCAAAACGGCGAGACCTGGCTCGACCGCGCGGGCAATTACCTGACCAACAACGCCACGGTGATCGAACGGTTCACGCCCAAGGGCAAGGACCACATGGACTATGAGGTCACGATCACCGACCCGACCGTCTATTCGCGGCCGTGGAAGATCAAGATGCCGCTTTACCGCCGGGTCGAGCCGAACGCCCAGATCCTCGAGTTCAAGTGCGTCCCGTTCGCCGAGATGCACCTCTACGGCGACCTCTACGACACGATGGACGCGGCGGCGAAGGCCCGTCTCGGCCTCGATAAGAAGTAGTCGGCACCGCAAGCGCGGAAACGAACAAATTCACGAAGGAGCACCAAGACAATGCGTATCAAGACCTGGCACAAAGCCGCCCTGGCGGCGGTCTCGGCTGCCGGTATGGCTGGCGCCGCGTTCGCCCACCATTCGTTCGCGGCCGAGTTCGACCGCGACAAGCCGATCAAGCTGCAGGGTGAAGTGGTCAAGTTCGAGTGGGTCAACCCGCACTCGTGGATCCACATCAAGACCCCCGACGGCAAGGTCTGGCGGGTCGAGGGCGGCGCGCCGAGCGCGCTGCTGCGCCGCGGCTGGAACCGCAACTCGCTGCCCGCCGGCACCAAGATCATCGTCCAGGCCTTCCAGGCCCGCGACGGCGACACTCGCGCCAGCGCGGCCGAGATCAGCTTCCCGGGCGGCCGCTCGCTGTCGCTCGGCAACCCGACGACCGAGGCGGTCATCGCCGCGCAGAAGCGCGCGCAGTAATCCGGCGCCCGCCCAAAGGCGGGATGCCTTTTGCAGGCACGCGGATGCCGTGGCCCATGCGGCTGCGGCATCCGCATGTCGGACCCGGCCAGGACAGGAAAGGCCCTGTCGGATAGGCTTGGGCCGGCGCGAGTCGCCCCTGATCGGGCGTCCCGAGAGAGAACGCAGGGAGCGTTGAATGCCGCTGGTCAACATGAAGCCGTTGCTGCGCGACGCGATGGACAATGGCTACGCTGTCGCCGCCTTCAACCTGGTCGACTACGGCTCGACGAAAGCGATGGTTCGGGCCGCCGAGGAGCTCAACGCCCCGGTCATCTGCCAGACGAGCACCAAGACCATCCAGTACTGGAGCCACAAGGAAATCGTCTCGTGGGTCCGCACCGTGGCCGAGGATTCGCCAGTGCCGGTGGTGCTGCACCTCGACCACTGCAAGGACCTGGGCGTCATCGAGGCTTGCGCCAGGGCCGGCTGGACCTCGATCATGATTGACGCCAGCGAGCTGCCGTTCGAGGAGAACCTCGAGCTGAGCAAGCGGGTGCGCTATATCGCCGAGAGGTACGGCGTCGGCATGGAGGCCGAGCTTGGCCAGATCATGGGCGTCGAGGACGACATGGTGGTGCACGCCGACGATTCGGTGCTGACCGATCCGGAGGACGCCAAGCGGTTCTGTGACGCGCTCGACCTGTCGGCGTTCGCCTGCGCTGTCGGTACGGCGCACGGGTTCTATCACGGCGACCCGGTAGTCGATTTCGACCGCATCAAGCGCATCAACGAACTGACGAAAACGCCCATGGCGCTGCACGGCGGCACCGGTCTTTCCGACGAGACTTTCCGCAAGGCGATCGAGCGCGGCGCGGCCAAGATCAACATCTCGACCAACCTCAAGCACGTGTTCGTCGAGAGCTTCGTCGATTACCACACGGCCAAGCCGGAGGACTTCGAACCCCTGCGGCTGATCGACGCGCAATACCAGGCGTGCAAGACGATGTTCTCCGGCTTCATCGAGAAGTTCGGCGGCAAGGACCGCGCACCCGCTTACCTCGCCCGGGCCGCCTGATGCTGAAGGCGATCGTCTTCGACTGCGACGGGGTGCTGGTCGACACTGAGCGCGACGGCCACCGTGTCGGCTTCAACCGGGCATTCAGGGAATTCGGCATCGACGCCGAATGGGACGTGGCGCTCTACGGCAAGCTGCTCCAGGTGGCGGGCGGCAAGGAGCGCATGCGCGCCTACTTCGACGAGTATGGCTGGCCCGAAGGCAAGGTCGCCGAATTCGGCGGGCGCGACGACCTGATCTTGGCACTGCACAAGACAAAGACGCAGATCACCGCCGGGCTGGTCGCCGAAGGGGCGCTACCGCTGCGCCAGGGCGTCGCCCGCATTGTCGACGAGGCGATCGCTGCGGGCGTCACGCTCGGGGTGTGCACCACCTCCAACCCGCGCTTCATCGACGCGGTGCTCGACCGGTTAGGCCCTGAGCGGAAGGCGAAGTTCGCCTTCGTCCATGCCGGCGACGTGGTCGCGCGCAAGAAGCCCGATCCCGCGATCTACGAGCTGGCCAGGCAGTCGCTCGGCCTGCCGGCCAGCCAATGCGTGGTGATCGAGGACAGCCGCAACGGCCTGCTCGCCGCCAAGGGGGCCGGGCTGCCGTGCCTGATCACCACCAGCACTTACACGGTGGACGAGGATTTCCGCGAAGCCGACCGGGTCGTGCCCGAGCTCGGCGACGAACCCACCATCAACGTGACGCTCGCCGACCTAGGCGAGCTGCTCGCCGAGTTCGCGGGCTGAAGGAGGACAGGATGGCCCAGATTTCGCAGGCCCAGATCGAAGCGGCGATCAAGGCCACGTGCGCGACCGTGCTCAGGAACGAACACTACTTTTCAGACCTCGACGGCCTCGCCGGCGACGGCGACTTCGGCACCTCGCTCGCGACCGGCTTCCGCCAGATCGACAAGGAATGGGACGATGTTCCCAAGACCGACATCGGGGCGATGCTGCTCAAGATCGCGATGATCGTTTCGAAACACGTCGGCGGCAGCTCCGGCCCGATCTGGGGCACCGGCTTCATGAAATCGGCCATGCTGACCCGCGGCAAGACCGAGATCACGCTGCAGGACCTGGCCGATATGCTCGGCTCGGCGATCGAGGGCATCCAGGCGCGCGGCGGGGCCAAGCTGGGCGACAAGACCCTGCTCGACGCGCTGATCCCGGTGCACGAAAAACTCACTGAACACGCGGCCGCTGGCGATACCGCGGCGGCGCTCGCACAATCGGCCCAGGTCGCCGACGAGGCGGTCGACGCCACCCGCCACCTGGTCGCCCACCGCGGCCGCGCCAGCCAGGTCGGCGAGCGCAGCGCCAACACGCCCGACCCCGGCATCGTCGCCATCGCCACGATTCTGACCGACTGGTGCAAGACCAACGGAATCGACCGGACGCCCAGCGCGCCCGAAGTCGCCAAAGCCACCGCCTGACCCGCCAATTCCACGGAGAGGACCGACCCATGAAGAAGTTCGTCAACGACCCCGCGCAGTTCGTGCCCGAATTCATGAAGGGCATCGTCGATGCGAACCCCGATCTGCTGACCTTCACCCCCGAGTTCCAGATGATCGTCCGCAAGGCCGGTCCGGACAATTCGAAGGTCTCGGTCGTACAGGGCTCCGGCTCGGGCCACGAGCCTGCTCACGTGATGGCGGTGGGCCCGGGCATGCTCACCGGCGCCTGCCAGGGTGCGGTGTTCGCCGCCCCGCCGGTCGACGCCTGCTACGAGACGATCAAGGCCTGCGCTTCGGATGCCGGGGTGCTGGTGCTGGTCAACAACTACCAGGGCGACCGGATGGCCTGGGACATGGCCACCGAGATGGCCGTGGCCGAGGGCATCAACGCACGCCAGTTCTGGATCAACGACGACGTCGCGGTGGAAGACAGCCTCTACACCGTCGGCCGCCGCGGCGTGGCCGGCAACTTCTTCGTGATGAAGTGCTGCGGCGCCGCGGCCGACGCCGGCCAGAGCCTCGATCAGGTCGAAGCCATCGCCAGGAGGGTCAACGACAACGTCCGCACGATGGGCGTGGCGCTGACCAGCTGCATCCCGCCGGCGAAGGGCACGCCGATCTTCGACATCGGCGACGACGAGATGGAAGTCGGTGTGGGCATCCACGGCGAGCCGGGCCGTCGGCGCGAGAAGATCAAGCCGGCCGACGCGATCACCGAGGAACTGTTCGAAGCGGTAGCCAAGGACATTCCGTTCAACTCGGGCGACCGCATCGCGCTGATGATCAACGGTCTCGGCGGCACGCCGATCACCGAGCTCTACGTAATGTATGCCAAGGCGCACGAGCTGGCAGAGAAGGCCGGCTTCAAGGTCGTCCGCAACTATGTCGGCGAATACTGCACCAGCCTTGAAATGGCCGGCGCCTCGCTGACGATCCTGCGCCTAGACGACGAGATCGAGAAGCTGCTCGCTGCTCCAGCACAGACGGCGGCGCGCATTTTCTGAGCTCCGTCAGCCGCATTCGAAGGCGCTCCGGAGCGATCCGGGGCGCCTTCGTTCATGCATTCCGTGCATCCTTGCGCGACGGGCGTTGCGTTTCTCGCAACTCTCGTCGCCTTCTTCGCAATTGCACAATTTGCTGCGATGCACCATTTGCGCCCGGACCAGCAGCAGCAAGCTGCCAGCAGGGGAAATGAAATGACTACCGTTCTTGCCCGTCTCGCGTCCGCCATGGTTGCGGTTTCGCTCAGCGGCGCCATGCTCAGCCTGGCGCTGGTCTGACGAGCCGCGCGGCTTCAGGCGGCGCCAAACGAAAGGGGCGTGGTCCGCAATGGACCGCGCCCCTTTCGTTTGCCGTCGTGGCCGAATTCAGGTCCGCTTGGCGGCCGAAAGCAGGCGCGCGGTTTCGATCGGCGCGGCGAACGAGGTGCCGGTAGCGACGACTTGCGAGCCGTCGGCGAGTTCGGTCGGCACTTCGACGCCGAGCTGCCAGACATAGCGATAGCCGGTTTCGCTGGCCTCGGGCCGGTTGGTCCCTTTCCACGGCTGCCCTTCGGCATCGAGCGCGCCGACGAGCACCGTGTTCGGGAAGCCCGCGCGCGCCAGGCCGAGATTGCCCGGCTTGGCGAGCCCGTCGTTGCCGGCGGCGAGGACCACGGCGATGCCGTGCGCGGCAGCATCGTGCACCGCGGCGATCACGCGCGGGTCTTCCTTGAGGTTCAGCGAGATGTTGATCACCGAAACGCCGATCTCGGTCGCCTTGCGGATCGCGTCCACGATCGGCCCCACATCGCGCTGGCACGGCGGGTGGGCGCCTTCGGGGCAGCCGGCAAGGTCGTCGATGCGAAAGGAGATGATCGCGATCGGCTGCTTCGCTTCGCGCGTCAGGATTGTCGCCACCATCGTGCCATGGTCGTAGCGCGGCTGGAACGCGGGCCGGCCCGGTTTCACCGCCATGTCATATTCGCCGATTAGCGACCCTGCGATCTCGGGCGTGCGCGCAATGCCGCTGTCGATGATCGCGACGACCGGTCGCGACGCGGGTTGCGCGTCGGATGCGGCGGCAGCGGCTCCGATAGATTGGAGCGGCGCGAGGACGAAAGCTCCTGCGACGAGCGCGAGGAGCGACCTTTGAAAACCCAATCTGACCCCCATTCGACGGTAGCCCGCCAAACGAATCCCTACCGGCGATCCCTGCCGGTTGTCCGACCATAGTTAAAAGGGATGAATATGGCTTTACCGCGGCAGCCACTTTCAACAGTGTCTTGCGCGAAGGGAAGCCATGGCGATCGAAACCCGCTCGCTTGCCGCGAACGGCCTCACATTTGTTGCCGACTGCACCGGCGACGGCGACACCGTCGTCCTGATGCTGCACGGCTTCCCGGAGAGCCGGGCGAGCTGGCGGCAACAGCTCCCCGCCCTCGCGGCGCTCGGCTGGCGGGCCGTCGCGCCGGACTTGCGCGGCTACGGCGAAAGCTCGCGCCCGCTCGGCAAGGCGGCGTACCGGATCGAGCGGCTGGTCGAAGATGTCGCCGCATTGTTCGAGGCGCTCGACGCCCAGCGCCGGATCCTTATCGGCCACGACTGGGGCGGCGCCATCGCCTGGGCGGCGGCGCTGCGTGGCGTACCGCTTGACGCGCTGGTGATCCTCAACGCGCCGCATCCCGCCGCCTTTGGCCGCGCGCTCAAGACGTGGGACCAGCGACGCCGCTCGTGGTACATGGCGTTCTTCCAACTACCCTGGTTGCCCGAGGCGTTGCTGACCGCGGACGACGGCAGGCGGCTGATCGGTGGGCTGGCCCGGCAGAGCCCTCGCTTCTCGCCCGACCTGCTCGAAACGATGCGCCGCAACGTGACGGCGCCCGGCGCGGCAACGGCCATGCTCAACTACTACCGCGCCAATTTTCGGCGTCTCCGGGCACCGGCGCCCGATCCTGCGGCGATCGACATCCCGGCGCTGCTGATCTGGGGCGAGGACGATGTTTACCTCGGCCCCGCGCTTGCGTCAGGCAACGAGAAGTGGGCGAACAACCTCACGGTGCGGCGGCTACCGGGGGTGTCCCATTGGGTGCAGCAGGACGCGCCGGAGATGGTCAACCGCACGATCGCCGAGTGGGCGCGAGATCAGAATCTGACAGCGCCAGCGCTCCGCTAATCCCTCGGCGGCTGCGCGATCGGCTGGGTCCCGTCGGCGAGACGGCCGACCTTGAGGGAGGCTTCCTGCTCCGGTGTGCCCGGCGGGGCCTCGTAGGCGCCGACCGGCTCGACAGGAAAGGGCTTGCCGGTCACTGGGTTCGGGTAATGGAACGGCACGATCCAGTAGGCCGGGTAGGTCAGGTACACCGTCGTCGGCGGCAGGTCCGGCGGCGGGTCGAACTTGTCGGGCCAGGTGTTGTTGAGCGCGTCGTGCCCCCAGCCCTTCCAGCTCGAGTACATCGTGAACGGGCCGCTCTCGCGCTTGAACTTCCACACGCCGCCTTCCTTGACGAACTCGTCCTCGTAGAGCGGCAGGCCCCAGCCGCCGACGCTCATCACGAAGGCCCGGCTGCGGACCCAGGCGGTCTTGCCGTCGGGCGAGATGTCGACGATCGGCTGGAACTGCATGTGGTTGGCCAGCACGCCTTCTTTCGGCCCGTCCTTGCCGAACGCGGTCTGCATGTATTCGAGCACGCGGCTTTTGCCGAGGAACAGGCCCTTGCCGCCGATCTC
>Ga0070662_100001475_pt1 | contig 14502 bp, 17 predicted proteins | sample KBSC53metaG_FD_65648 | JGI IMG/M metagenome (GOLD analysis project Ga0070662, IMG submission 65648) | Corn rhizosphere microbial communities from Kellogg Biological Station, Michigan, USA - KBS C5-3 metaG | ecosystem: Host-associated > Plants > Roots > Rhizosphere > Soil ...
AGGCGGGCAGCGGGATACAGCGACACACAGTCAGCTTAACGGTCGTTAGGGAAGTTACCGCTGAGTCGCGTCGGATTGTGTTCAGAGCTCGCTGAACCACTGCCGCGCGCCGCCGGCGCTGCCGGTGCCCAGCGCGACCATCAACGCGAGCCGCGCTTTCGGTGCGGACAGGCCGCGGGCGCTGACGGCGCCCGCAGCGGCCGCGATGCTCGCACCCAGGCCGAGATCGGCAAGGTCACCCTCGCCGGTGCGGCTGCGCGAGGCGACGACCACCGGGATCTTCCAGTCGGTCAGGTCACTGATCGTGGCGAGCAGGCTGGCCGGAACGTTGCCGGCGCCGGTGCCCTCCAACACGATGCCGGCCGCGCCGGCATCGACGGCGGCCATGAGCAGGGTGCCGTCCATCCCCGGATAGGTCTTGATCAACGTGACGTCGGTGGCCGGCTCCCCCAGCGGGCGCGGTGGGCGTGGCGGCGGGGTCGCGATCGTCTCCACCCGGTCGCCGACCACCCGGCCGAGCGGCGGGTACGGGGCGCTGGAGAACGCGGCGGCGCCGAGCGCGTCCACCAGGGTCACCCAGCGGGCGGCGTGCAGGTCGTCGCCGGCGCACACCACGGCGCCGGCCAAGCGCAGGGCGGGGTCGCGCGCCGCGGTGAGCGCCGCCGCGAGGTTGCGCGGGCCGTCCGGGTACGGGTCGTCGGCCGTCGCAGAGCGCCGGTGAACACGAGCCCGGCACGCGCGGTGGCGGGCCCGGCGAGCAGGTCGGTCAGGAACGCCGTCTCCTCGACGGTGTCCACGCCGTGGCTGACGACGACGCCCTCGTAGCCGTCGTCGAGGATCGCGGAGCGGACGCGGCGGGCCAGCATCAGCATCGTGGCAGGGGACATGTCCCAGCTCGGCTCGACCCGCACGTCTTCGGTGACGATCGTCGCGCCGCGATGCGCGCCGGGCGGCAGGGTCGCCAGCAGTTCGGCACCGGTGAGGACGGCGGGTGCGGCGCCCCGCCGTCCGTACGCGATCGTGTCCCCGGTCGCGATCAGCAGGACCTTGGCCATGTCACTGCACGCGGGTGGCGGCGATCGAGGCGAGCGCCTCGGTCACGTACGCCTCGACCGCCGCCTTGTCGACGCCGGCCCGGGAGAGTACGCCGTCGCCGTCCTCCTGCTCCAGCAGCGCCAGGAGGATGTGTTCGGTACCGATGTAGTTGTGGCCGAGGCGCAGCGCCTCGCGGAACGTCAGCTCCAGCGCCTTCTTCGCGGCCGCGTCGAACGGTACGAGGTCCGGCGGGTTCTCGGCGTCGCCCGGCAGCGACGCCTTCACCACCTCGATCACCTGGTCCAGCGATGCCACCTGGCGCAGGATCGCCTTCGCGGCGAGCCCGTCGGAGACGGCGAGCAGGCCGAGCACCAGGTGACCGGTCGTGATCGTGGCCGACTTCCCGGCCCGCGCCGCGTTCTGCGCGGTGACGATGACCTGGCGGGCCCGGTCGGTGAAGCGGCTGAAGTCCTGGCGGGACTCGTCCTCGCCCTTGGCCACGAACCGCTTCTGCGCGGCCTGCTTGGTGACCCCCATGCTGCGGCCGATGTCGGTCCAGGACGCGCCGGAGCGGCGGGCCTGGTCGACGAAGTGGCCGATGAGATGGTCGGACAGCTCGCCGAGGTGATCGCCGACGAGGACCGCGTCGGAGAGCTGGTCGAGCACGTCGGGCCGGGCCTTCTTGATCGCGTTGATGAGCTCGTCGAGCCGGACGGGCGGGTCGAGTCGGAGCGGATCGGTCATGCCGTCAACTCTAGGTTGACGATGAAGCGCGCGTCAACCTGGAGTTGACGGACGTCGGCTATGCCAGCTGCAAGCCGGGACCGCTTGACCGTGGGCTCCGCTCCGCTGCACCCACTGGCGGCCCCGGCGTGGCAGGCTGGCACCCGTGACCAGCCGCCCCCTGCTCATCGTCGACGCCGCCAGCATCTACTTCCGCGCCTACTTCGGGATCCCCGAGTCCGCGGCCAAGGCGCCCGACGGCTCACCGGTCAACGCCGTGCGCGGCTTCATGGACATGGTGGCCACGCTTGTGCGCACCCGGCGGCCCGACCGGCTGGTCTGCGCGATGGACGCCGACTGGCGGCCGGCCTGGCGGGTGGCGCTGCTGCCGGAGTACAAATCCCAGCGGCTCACCGGCGCCGGCGGCGAACTCGTCCCGGACGGGCTGGTGCCCCAGGTGCCGATCATCGAGGAGGTGCTCGAGGCGCTGGGCATCTGCGCGGTCGGCGTCCCCGGCTACGAGGCCGACGACGTGATCGGCGCGCTCGCCGCGCGCGAGCCCGGCCCGGTCGAGGTGGCCACCGGCGACCGCGACCTGTTCCAGGTCATCGACGACGCCCGGGGCGTGCGGGTGCTCTACTGCGGCCGCGGCGTGGCCAAGCTCGAGGTGATGGACGACGCGTCGGTGCAGGCGAAGTACGCCGTCCCGGCGGCCGGTTACGCCGACTTCGCCGCGCTGCGCGGCGACCCCAGCGACGGGCTGCCCGGCGTCGCCGGGGTCGGCGAGAAGACCGCGGCCCGCCTGATCGCCCGGCACGGTGACCTCGACGGCCTGCTGACGGCGCTCGACGACCCGTCGTCCGGCTTCGCCCCGGGCCTGAAGGCGAAGCTCGTCGCCGGTCGCGAGTACCTGGTGAAGGCGCGCCAGGTCGTGCGGGTCGCCGTCGACGCCCCGGTGCCGCCGGTCGACTGCACGATGCCCCGCGAGCCCGTCGACGCCGAGCGGCTGTTCGCGCTCGCCGAGAAGTGGGGCCTGGCCAGCCCGGCCAAGCGCATGGTCGACGCCCTCAGCGGCTGACCGCTGCGGCCCCTCGCGATCAGTGGTGGGCCACGCGATGGGCGGTCAGTACGTCGTCGCCGAAATCGGCGCCCGGACGGCGCAGCACGGTGTGCGCGTGGTTCGCGTCGTTGTCCCGGTTGTCGTACTCGATCAGCAGCGCCGGCGCCTGGATCCGGTAGTAGTGCGGCCCACCGGGCTGCGTCGAGCCCTCCCAGGCGAAGTGCAGCCGGTCCGGCTCGAGCCGGGCGGTCTCGGCCGCGGCCAGTTCGCCGTCGAGCCGGGAGAGGTAGACGCCGACGAGCCGCGCCAGCAGGTCGCGCGCCGCCGATCCGAGGTCCGTGGCGGCGACGCCGGCCGGCACGATGCCCGCGTCGACGTCGGCCCGCGGACCGCTGCGGATGTCGGCCGGCGGCCGATCGGCGACGATCGCAGCCGCGCGAGCACCGCGGCCCATCTCCGCGAGCAGCGCCCGGGCCAGGTCCTCCTCCGGCGCGAGCGGACGCGACACGACGTGCCCCGCGTGCTCCACCCGGGCCGGGTTGGCGCCGAGGAACACCGGGGTCGGGGCGACGACGTCGCCGTCCAGGGTCATCGTCAGCGACAGATGGTGGCCCTCGAACCGCCACGCCCACGGCGCGTCGCCGCCCGGTTCGCCGAACAGCACCATCGCGTAGTCGTTGCTGTGCCGACCGCGGCGCCAGCCCTCGGCCCTGTCGAGCACCTCCTCCAGCGCCACGATCGCCATCGCCTGCGCGTACGCGCCGGGGCTCAGCGCCGTCGCGAGCAGGCGGTGGGCGTTCTTGCGGGCGGCCGGGGCCAGGTCGCCGAGCGTGACGCCGGGCCGGGGCTCGGGCCGGTACTCGAGCCACCTGCGCTGGGCGTGGTCGAACGGCAGCACCATGCGGTCGCGTATGTCCGGTGCCACGCTGTCGCGCAGCGCCGTCGCGGCGGCCCGCATGGCTCTCGATGCTCCCCCTGTCACCATGCTCACACCGTATCCGCCGGCATGCCCGCGTACGACGGGCCGTGCAAGGCTTGGGGCGTGACGAACACTGAGGTCCCGGCCAGTCATGTCGACCTTCTCGACAAGCCGATGTTCGCGCACCTCGCGACGGTGCGGCCCGACGGTTCCCCGCAGACGCAGGTCATGTGGTTCGTCTGGGACGGCGAACGGATCCGCATGACCCACACGAAGACCCGGCAGAAGTACCGCAACTTCCAGCGCGAGCCCCGGGTGGCGCTGTCGATCGCCGACCCGGCGAATCCGTACCGGTTCCTGGAGGTCCGCGGCACCGTCGAGAAGATCGACGACGACGATGCCGAGGCGTCGTTCTACCAGTCGCTGCAGCAGCGGTACGGGCGGAGCTACCCGATCCCGGACGCCGCCGTACGGGTCATCCTCTCGATCCGCCCGGACAGGTTCATCGCGCACGACGGCTGAACCCACACACCGCCGGCACACCACGTTCGCATCGACGCCCGACAATCGTCCGCGTGACCGAACGACGCCCGGCAACCGAGTCGGCACCGTGGCTCCTCGCGCTGGCGTGGCCGCCCGGAACCGTCTTCCTGTGCTGCCTGAGCCAGGCCGACACGTACACCGGGCTGTGGGAGCGGCCCGATCCGCCGACGGCCCTGACGTGGATCTTCCTGACCTTGTTCGCGGCGTTCACCCTGCTCGTCCCGGTGGCGGGGATCGCGGTCAGCGCGCGGCGCCGACAGTTGGCGCCCGCACTCGCCCACGTAGCGGCGCTGATCGCAGGGGTGGCCCTGGCCACGGGAGCGGTGTACGCGCTCGACCTCTGACCCTTCCTCCGCGATCTTGGACTTCCACCGGTGCCCCAGCACCGACAGGAGTCCAAGATCGCGGAGGAAGGTCGCTCAGCCGGCCCGGCGGGCCTCGAAGGTGAAGCAGCCGGCGTCGGTGCTGCGCACGTGCACGAAACCGATCTCCGGGTTCGCGAGCAGCGCGCGCACCGTCGCGTCGTGGTCGTCGTCCGGCCCGACGAACGTGATGTGGCCGTAGGCGCGCGCCCCGTCGCGGTCGAACGTGTTGAGCATGCGCCGGCTGCCCACGAACGCTGCCGGGTAGGTGCCCGTTTCCGTATAGCCGGCGCACGGTCCACTATGGACGAACACGGGCCCGGCCTCCATCCACGGGTCGGTCCTCGTCCACGGGGTGTATGTCATCAGGACGATCGACTCGGCCGGATCCGCCGTGCGCAGGCAGCAGCGCAGCGGTTCCCCGCCGGCGGCCGGGTACGGCGCCCACACGTTGCCGAACTCGTCGGCGCCCTTCGCGCGCATCGCGGCGAGCCGGTCGGGGTCGATGGGACGGTACTCGATGTCAGCCATGCCCGTAGCCTGCCGGTTGCCGCGCCGCGAGTCCGGCGGGATTCGGACATCGCGTTTCGAGCCGGCGAGCGCTCGGCCGACCGATCCCTCAGCCGGCGTCCACGAGCTTGCGCAACAGCGTCGTGAGCTGACGGCGCTCGGCCGGCGCGAGCGGCGCGAGAACCCGTTCCTGGATCTCGTCGAGCACGCGGTCGAGCGCCTGCAACTGCTCGCTCCCGGCCCGGGTGATCGCCACGATGTTGCGACGCCGGTTGTCCGGGTTGACCGTGCGTTCGACGAGCCCACGCCGCTCCAGCTCGGCCAGCGCGTTGGCGACGTCGCTGCGGTCGACGCCCGTGCTGCGCCCGAGGTCCGCCTGGCCGACCGGACCCCACTCCTCCAGCGCGGCCAGCAAGCGGTAGTGGTAGCCGCGAAGGCCGGTGCCGCTGGCCGCGAACCCGTCGTTCAGCAGCCCGGACGAGCGGCCGTAGGTGCGGCTGATCAGCCAGGTCGGCCGATCCCGGATCCGGGACGGGGCGGACGTGTGGCGGGACGGCGGCGACTCGGGCACGGGCCGAGGCTACCAGTTGTTGGTGCCACCAACATGAGCTATGTTGGGCTTACCAACATTGGCCTGGCCCACATTTGAGGAGCCGTCATGCTCACCCTTCCCGTAGCCGGCACCGCCGACGCGAACCCGTCCGCTCGGATCCTGGCGATCGGGCGTAGCCCCACCGTGCTGTCCGAACTGGTCACGATCCTGCGTGCCAGGGGCTACGCCGCGGGCGCCACCAACGAGTTCGACCGCGTTCTCGACCTGTTCGACGTCGGGCGGCTCGACCTCGTGATCTTCGGCGGAGCGGTGCCGCCGGACACCCGCGAACACCTGCAGGAGGAAATCTCGGCGCGCAGCCGAAGGGTGGTTTTCGTCCGGGGCCACGCCGGCATTGCGGGACTTGTCGCGGCGCAGGTCGAGGAGGCCCTCGGCGGCGACACAACCGCCCAGGTCGCCTACGGGTCCCGGTCGATCCGGGTTTCGCTCGACGCGCCACGGGGCGTCACCGTCACCGCGTGGTGGCACACCTCGATCGTTCCGCCGGAACCCGAGAGCACCTCACGGGTGATCCTCGACGGGTTGCTCGACGCCGGCGACCACACGATCGCGATCCCTGACGACGTCCCCGCGCTGGCGTCGTTCGTCACCGTGTCCGTCGGATCGGCGGTCCACACATTCGTACTCGGGCCCGTGCCGGGCGGGACGACCCCCGTCAGCCCACGGCCGAGTACGCCAGCACCCCGCGCCTGATCGCGTCGATCGCGGCCTGCGCGCTGACCCGCACCCCGCCGGACCGGGCGGCGCCGGCGCCGGCCGACCCCGGCCCGGCGAGCTGCGCCAACTGCCCGAGCAGGTCCAGCACCTGGCGCGCCCAGCGCACGAAGTCGCCGGCCGGCATGTCGCCCTCGATGCCGTGCGCGCTCGCCAGCACCTTCGTCAGCGACTCGCCGCGCGCCCAGCGGTACATCGGCCAGGCGAATCCGAGGTCCGGCTCGCGGGTCAGCGCGAGCCCCCGGTCGGCCTCCTCGGCGGAGAGCTTGCGCCACAGCGCCAGCGTCGCGTCGACGGCGTCCGCGGCCGCCCCGCGCGGTACCGACGCCCGGTCGCCGATCCGGTCGGAGAGGTCGCGCCGCGACTCGTACAGCACCACGGAGACGGCCGCCGCCAGTTCCGCCGGCGCGAGCCCGTCCCACACGCCGGTGCGCACGCACTCGGCGACGAGCAGGTCGGCCTCCGTCCAGATCCGGGCCAGCGTGCGGCCGGCGTCGGTGACCCCGCCCGTCGGCGTCAGGTAGCCGCGGTCGCCGAGCAGCGCGCAGACCCGGTCGAACGTGCGGGCCAGCGATCCGGTGCGGGCGGCCACCTTGGCCCGCAGCCCCTCCGTCTCGCGATGCAGGCGCCACCGGCGTTCGGCCCAGCGGGCGTGCTCCTCGCGGTCCGGGCAGCCGTGGCACGGGTGGCGGCGCAGCGCCGCGCGCAGGTCGGTCAGCACCGGGTCGTCGGCCGCTCCGCCGCGCCCCGCCGCCCCGCGCGCGCGGCCGTCGCGGCGTCCTTTCGGACGGTCGCCGCGCCGGCCGCCGCCAGAACCGCCACCAGCGCCGCCGCCGGAGCCGCCGACCGGAGCGCCGGCCGCGGCCGCGGCGTTGCGCAGCGACGCCGCGAGGTCGCGGCGCGCCTGCGGCGAGCGCGGGTTGAAATGCTTCGGGACGCGGACGCGGGCCAGCGGCTCCACCGGCGCGGCGAAGTCGGCCCCGGCGATCCGGCCGGCCCAGCGGTCCTCGGTGAGCACCATCGGGCGCGGCTCGCCGAACCCGCCGGTGCCCGGGTCCAGCACCACGGCGAGGCCGGCCCGGCGGCCCGTGGGCACCTGGATGACGTCGCCGACGCGCAGCCGCTCCAGCGACTCCACCGCCGCGGCCCGGCGCTGCGCGGCTCCCTGCCGCGCCAGCGTGCGTTCCCGGTCGGCGATCGCGATGCGCAGGTCGAAGTACTCGACGAAGTCGCCGAGGTGGCAGGCCATCGAGCGCTCGTACTGGCCCATCGCCTCGACGTTGCGCTGCACCTGGCGCGCCACCCCGACCACCGACCGGTCGGCCTGGAACTGGGCGAACGAGCTCTCCAGCAGGTCGCGGGCGGCCGCCGTGCCGACGTTGCCGACCAGGTTCACCGCCATGTTGTACGACGGCCGGAAGCTGGACCGCAGCGGATAGGTGCGCGTCGACGCGAGGCCGGCCACGTGCTGCGGGTCGACCTCCGGCGCCCACACCACCACCGCGTGCCCCTCGATGTCGATGCCGCGCCGGCCCGCCCGCCCGGTGAGCTGGGTGTACTCCCCCGGCGTCAGGTCGACGTGCTGCTCGCCGTTGAACTTCACCAGCCGTTCCAGCACCACGCACCGGGCCGGCATGTTGATGCCCAGCGCCAGCGTCTCGGTGGCGAACACGGCCTTGACGAGGCCGCGGACGAACAGCTCCTCGACGATCTCCTTGAACGTCGGCAACATGCCGGCGTGGTGGGCGGCGAGGCCGCGCTCCAGCCCGTCGAGGAACTCCCAGTACCCGAGCACCTGCAGGTCCTCGGCGGGGATGTCGCGGGTGCGCTCCTCGACGACGGCGCGGACCTCGGCCCGCTCGTCGGGGCCGTTGAGGCGGATGCCGGCGGCAAGGCACTGCTGCACGGCGGCCGAGCACCCGGCCCGGCTGAAGATGAAGTGGATCGCGGGCAGCAGCCCTTCCCGATCCAGCCGGTCGACGATCTCGAACCGCGACGGTACCGCCCGGCGCCGGCTCGACCGGCCGCGACGGTCGTCGACCCAGTCCAGCCGGCGCTGCTGATCGCGCGTGTAGCGCAGCAGTTCCGGGTGGACCTCGTGGTGCTCGGCCGCCTCCTGGTCGTGGAACAGGTCGAACATCCGCCGCCCGACGAGCATGTGCTGCCACAGCGGAACCGGCCGGTGCTCGCTGACCACGACCCCGGTCTCGCCGCGCACGGTGACCAGCCAGTCGGCGAACTCCTCGGCGTTGGACACGGTGGCCGACAACGACACCAGCGTCACCGACGCGGGCAGATGGATGATCACCTCCTCCCACACGGCGCCGCGGAACCGGTCGGCGAGGTAGTGAACCTCGTCCATGACCACATAGGACAGTCCGTGCAGCGCCGGCGAGCCGGCGTAGAGCATGTTGCGCAGCACCTCGGTGGTCATCACCACCACCGGCGCCGCGCCGTTGATCGCGTTGTCGCCGGTGAGCAGGCCCACCTTGTCCGCCCCGTGCACGGCCACCAGGTCGTTGTACTTCTGGTTGGACAGCGCCTTGATCGGCGTCGTGTAGAAGCACTTACGGTCCTGCCGCAGCGCCAGGTGCACGGCGAACTCGCCGACCACGGTCTTGCCGGCGCCGGTCGGCGCACACACCAGCACGCCCGACCCGCGTTCGAGCGCGCGGCACGCGTCGCGCTGGAACGGGTCGAGCTCGAACGACAGGCCCGCCACGAACTCGGTCAGGGCGGGTTCCTTCGCAGCCACCGCGGCTCGCTCGCGGGCCTCGGCGTACCGCTGGGCAGGGGTACTCGACGCCTCGCTCATGTGCTCAAGGCTATGCGAGGGGCCCGGGACCCGCCCCTGGGTATCGTGGCCGGGTGCCGATCTCCGCCGTGCTCTTCGACTTCCACGCGACGTTGGCCCAGGTCGAGGAGCCGACCGGGTGGGTGGTCAAGGCCGCGGCGGCGTGCGGCGTCGACCTTCCGACGGACGACGCGGCAGGCCTCGCGAAGGCGCTGGTCGCCGCCGGGCGTGCCGGCGGGCCGTTCCCCGACGCCGTTCCGGCCCACCTCGCCGACGTGTGGGAGCGGCGCGACCTGTCGGCCGAGGCGCACCGGGCGGCGTACGTCGGGTTCGCTGCCGGGGTCGAATGCGACATCGACGGGCTGCCCACCGCGCTCTACGACCGGCTGTTGATGCCCGACGGCTGGCGCCTCTACGCCGACGTGCCGCCGGTGCTGACAGCGCTGCGGAACGCCGGCGTGAAGGTCGCGATGGTCAGCAACATCGGCTTCGACCTGCGCCCCCTCTCGGCGGCACTGGGGATCGCCGACCTGATCGACGCGTACGCGCTGTCGTACGAGGTGGGCGCGTGCAAGCCGGCGCCGGAGATCTTCCGGGCCGCCCTGGACGAGCTGGACGTGGCGCCCCGCGACGCGCTGATGGTCGGCGACACCCCGGCCGACGCCGGCGCCGTGGCGATCGGCTGCCGCTGCCTGATCCTGCCGCCGAGCCCGCCCGACGCCGTGCACGGCCTCGGCGCGGTGCTGGACCTGATCCGCTAACCCACCAGGGTCAGGGCGCCCGGAACGGCCTCCACGGTCACCGGAAGGGGCAGCGCCCGCTCGCCGTCGGCGTAGGTGGTGATCCCCTCGGCGGCGATCGTCACCGTGCGGGCCCGGTACTGGTCCACCAGCGGATGGTTCACGTGGGTGCCCTCGTACAGGCTGGGCTTGATGCGCATCATCGTCAGGCGCGACATCGGCCGCCCGATCACTACGTCCAGCAGTCCGTCGGTAGGGTCCGCGTCCGGGCAGACCCGCATGCCACCGCCGTAGCTCGCGGTGTTGCCGACCGCGACGATGATCGCCGGCTCGGTGCGCTCGACGCCGTCGAGCGTCACCGTGTAGACCCGGGCCTTCAGCCGGATCAGCTCAGCCATGATCGCGACGTCGTACCGGCGCGGGCCGCGCGGCCAGCGCATCCGGTTCGCCCTCTCGTTGACGATCGAGTCGAAGCCGGCGCCCAGCACGGCACCGAACCACACCGGGTCGGTACCCTCGGCGCCGGTCATCCGGGCGAGGTCCAGCGCCCGGGCCTGCCCGTCGGCCAGCCCGCGGGCGATCGCGGCGGCGGCCTCCTGCGGATCGGCCGGCACGCCGACCTGGGTGGCGAAGTCGTTGCCGGTGCCACACGGCACGACGCCGAGCGCCGTGCCGGTGCCGGCGACCGCCTGCAGGGCGAGATGCAGCGTGCCGTCGCCGCCCACGGACACGAGCGCCGCGATGCCGTCGCGCACTGCCTGGCGCGCCGCGGCGAGCGCGCCGTCGCGGTCCGGCGCCTCGAGGGTGCGGACCGGATGCCCGGCCGCGCCCAACCGCTCGACGACGGCCGCGAACGCTCCGGCGTGGCGACCTCGGCCGGCGGTGGGATTGGCCAGCACGGCGATCGGCTGGTCGAGCGCGACGGTGAGCGGCCGCGCGTTCCGGGGGGTGGAGGACGGCAACGGCTGGGCTGCCGGGGGCTCGGCTGCCGGGGGCTCGGCTGCCGGGGATTCGGGTGCCGGGGATTCGGCTGCCGGGGATTCGGCTGCCGGGGATTCGGGCGCCGCAGGTGCCTCGGGGTGCGACATCGCGTCAGCGTAGCGGTCCCGTCGCTCGGTCAGGGATGCCCGAAAGTCCTCGCTTTCGCCAATGGCCGCGATCTTGGAGGTTCGTTGCCCCTCTGGGGGCCACCGGCCTCCAAGATCTGGATGGGGCCGGCGGCCGCGACCCGAAGCCAGGTCGAGTTCCTACGTGATGTCGTCGTAGGTGCGGTCCAGCGGCAGCGCCGACGCGACCGAGCCGGACGCGGTCACCGCGCCGGAGGCCGTCACCGGTTCCGACGCGCCGACCGGCTCGGCCGCGGCCACCGGGTCGAGTTCGTCGACGGGTACGTCGTCGTACTCCAGCGGCGAGATCTCGTCGTCGGAGAGGTTGCCGAAGTTCTCCCTGTCGCGCCGCGCGCGCCGCTTGTCGTTGAGGAACGCGAGGCCGACGGCGCCGAAGTACAGCGCGGACAGGGCCAACGCCAGGAGCGACATGCCGAACGGGTCGCCGGTGGGCGTCGCCACGGCCGCGAACAGGAAGAACAGGAAGACGACGATCCGCCACCACTTGAGCATCCGCCGACCGGTGACCACGCCGGCGACGTTGAGCAGCAGGATCGCCAGCGGGAACTCGAACGCGACGCCGAAGAGCAGCATCATCCCGGTGACGAACGAGACGTACCGGGTGATCTCCAGCGTCGTCGTCACGTCGGCGTTGGTGATGTTGAGCAGGAACTCGAGGCCGAACGCCACGCAGTAGTAGGCCAGCACGGCGCCCAGCGCGAACAGCGGCGCCGCGGCGGCGGCGAACGCGTACGTCCAACGGCGCTCGTGCCGGTGCAGGCCGGGCGCGATGAACGCCCACAGCTGGTACATCCACAGCGGCGCGGAGATGATCAGCCCGCACCACATCGCGATCTTGAGCTTGAGGACCAGCAGGTCGGTGACCCCGAGCTGGACGAAGCCGCAGTCCCAGTCGGCCGGCAGCGCGCCGCCGTTCTTCTCACGGGCGATGCTCGCGGTGAAGTCGCAGTACGGGCTCTGCAGGATGTGCAGCACCCAGTCGGCCAGGAACCAGCCCACGATCGTCCCGATGACGATCGCCACGCAGGCCCGGAACAACCGGTCACGCAGTTCGTACAGGTGCTCCATGAGCGTCATGGAGCCGTCGGCGGCTCGCGCGAACTGCGTCTTCCGGTTCCGGCGCAGGGTCGGCAGGTTCACCGCTCAGCGTTCGCGGGCGCGTTCGACGGGGTCGGTCACCGGCGGCGGGGAGGGGCGCTCCTCGGCGGGCAGCGGCGTCCGCGCGTTCTGGGCCTCGGCCTTGGCCTGCACATCGTCGTCGGCGAGACCGCGGGTCTCGGCCTTGATGATGCGCAGCGACCGGCCGAGGGACCGGGCGGCGTCGGGCAGGCGCTTCGCTCCGAAGAGGAGGATCAGCACGACCACCAGGACAATGATGTGCCAGGGCTTGAGTGCGCCCATGGGATCCACCTCGCTACGTCGTCTTGCGGTTTCGACCATCCTACGGCGACCGGCGGATAGGTCCATACCAGCCACCACCCGGCGGGCGCCGGAGTGTGAGCCTAGCTCGCCTCCGCGTCGGCCTTGCGGGCCGCCCGGGCCTCGACCTTCTCCTGGATCTTCAGCACCGTCTCCTGCATCGCCTCGGCCTTCTGCTGCAGTTCCAGCGCGGGCGCCATGAGCTGCTGCGCCTGGTCGGCCCGCACCCGCAACGACCGCTGCACCCGGCGGAGACGGCGCAGGCGGGGCACCAGCCGCGCCACGGCCACGATCAGCACCAGCAGCCCCAGGCCGGCGATGGCACCGGCGATCCACCACACCACGAGAGCAGACCCTAATGCACAGACGTCCCGGCCGCCGCGTTCGCGCGCGTGGCGTACCCGTCCAGCGCAGCGCGGGCCTCGCCGCCAACCACCGCGACCAGCTCCGGCGGCGACACGACGGTGACGTGCCCCCCGAGGCCGAGCACCAGCCGGCGGGCCCAGCCGAGGTCGGCCGCCCGCAGCGACACCAGCCACTGGTCCCGGTCGCGGCGTACCTCCTCGCACGGGTAGTACTCGGTGATCCAGCGGGCCGCGCGGCCCACCCGCAACTGCACCAGCGGCAGGTCAGGGGTGGGCCGGAAGACGCCGTCGCGCACGTCGGTCGGGCGGGCCTGCGCCGGTGGGGCGGCCGGCTCGTCGAGCTCGGTGTAGGCGTCGATGCGGTCGATGCGGAACAGCCGCACCGCCTCGGCGCGCCGGCACCAGGCCTCCAGGTACGCCTTACCGCCCACGACCAGCACCCGCATCGGGTCGACCACCCGATCGGTGGTCTCGTCCCGGGTCGCCGTGTAGTAGGTCATCCGCAGCGCGCGCTTGCGCTGCACCACCCGGCGGAACTCCTCGAGCCGGTCGGCGTTGCCGGCCAACCGCACCGCCACCGGCGCCTCGGCGAACTCCCCCGCCGCGCTCTCCAGCTTGGCCAGCGCCCGCTCGATCGCCTCCCGGTGGCCGACGCCCGGCGTTTCGCTGAGCATGCGCAGCGCGACGATCAGCGCGAGCGCCTCGTCCTGGTTGAGGCGTAGCGGGCGGTCGATTCCGGCGTCGTAGGTGATCGTGACTCGGTCGCCGTCGAGCGCCATGTCGATCAGGTCGCCCGGGCCGTAGCCGGGCAGCCCGCACATCCACAGCAGCTCCAGGTCCTCGCGCAGTTGCTTGTCGCTGACGCCGAGGTCGCCGGCCGCCTCGTCGACGAGGATGCCGGGCCGCGAGAGCAGGTACGGCACCAGGTTCAGCAGCCGGCCGACCCTATCCACACTGCTCATGCGATCGCCTCGCTTCGCTCCGCGATGCATTCGCACGGCGCTCTGCTGATGATTCGCTCGCTCCGCTGGCTCATGCCAGCACCTCCCGGCGGCTGGCGGGCGCGGGTACCGCCGGCCTGGCCGGGTGGGCGAGCGAGATCTGCTCCAGCCGGGCGATGATCCGCTCGCGCAGCTCCGGCGGGTCGATCACGATCGCGTCGGCGCCGTAGCCGACCAGCCAGGCCGCCATCCCGTCGAGGTCGCCGTAGGTGAGCACGATGCGGTCGCCGTCGGCCTCGGGCACCACCTCGGTGGCCCAGCGCCGCACACCCGCGGCCCGGCCGGGCTTCACCAGCACCGTCGCCCGCTTGCTGCGCTCGATCGGGCCGGAGAACTTGGCCACGTAGCTGATCAGGTCGAGATCGGCCGGCGGCTCGTAGGAGCCGGCCCGGCCGCTGCGCCGCACGGTGCCGACGATGCGGCTGAGCCGGAAGCAGCGGGTGGCGCGCCGGTCGAGGTCGTGGCCGACCACGTACCACTTGCCCCGCCAGCACACCACGCCCCACGGCTGCAGGCGGCGGGCCGTCGTGGTGTCGTTCTCCGGCGGCTGGTAGTTGAACGCGACCTGCTGGCGGGC
>Ga0070662_100001476_pt1 | contig 14497 bp, 9 predicted proteins | sample KBSC53metaG_FD_65648 | JGI IMG/M metagenome (GOLD analysis project Ga0070662, IMG submission 65648) | Corn rhizosphere microbial communities from Kellogg Biological Station, Michigan, USA - KBS C5-3 metaG | ecosystem: Host-associated > Plants > Roots > Rhizosphere > Soil ...
GGTGGCCGAGCGAGTCGTTGATCTGCTTGAAGCGGTCGAGGTCGAGCAGCAGCACCGCCATGCGCTTGCCGGTCTGGCGCACCGCGTCGATCGCCAGCGCCGCGCGCTCCTGCAGCAGCGTGCGGTTGGGCAGGCCGGTGAGCTCGTCGTGGTGCGCCATGTGGCGGATATAGGTCTCGCTGCGCTTGCGCTCGGTGATGTCGTAGGCGATGCCGAGGAAGCCGCCGAGGTGCCCCTGGGTGTCGCGCAGCGGCGCCAGCGCCAGCACCACCGGCACGTGGCTGCCGTCCTTGCAGACGTAGGTGCATTCCATCTCGTCGCTCTGGCCGCGCATCGCGCGCACGCCGAGCACGCTGGCGGGCGTGACCGGCTGGCCGGTCTCGGCGCTCAGGCGCGCGGCATGCGCGGCCAGCTCCTCGGCCACCAGCACCGTGCGCGCCGCGTCCTTGCCGATCAGCTCGCCGGGGCCGTAGCCCAGCATGCGCTCGCCGGCGGGGTTGATGCTGCGGATGCGGCCGACGCGGTCGGTGGCGATCACGCAGAAGGGTGCGCAGGCGAGGATGGTGTCGTTCAGGTGGCCGGCCTCGTCGGCCAGCGCACGGGCGCGCTTGAGCTCGCTCACGTCGCTCAGCAGCATCACGTAGCTGCGCGCGCCGTCGTCGAGCACGGCCTCGCTGGCTGCCACGAGCAGCGTGGTCTCGCGGCCTTCGTTGCTGCGGGTGATCTCCGTGCGCCATTGGCGCACTGCGCCTTCGGGCGCGGAGGCGGCGTCCAGTTGCTGCTGCATCGCCTCCAGGTCGATCGGCAGCCATTCGGTGAGCTGGTGGCCGCTGACCGTGTCGTCGCCGATGCCCAGCAGCGCGCGGGCGGCGGGGTTGGCGGTCAGCACCCGGCCGCCGCGATCGATCGCGAGGATGCCCTCGGCCGCGTTGTCCAGCACCGTGCGTACCCGCGTCTCGCTGGCGCGGTAGGCCTCGCTGAGCTGGTCGGCCAGCCCGACGGCGCGGCCGCGCATGTTCAGCAGCGTGCCGACGAGCAGCCCCAGCACGGCGGTCAACAGCAGGCCGCCGCCGAGCACCAGGCCCGAGCGGGTCGAGGGCTGGCCGGCATCGAAGTTGGGCAGCGTCGCGAGGTGCAGCGTCCAGCGCCGGCCCGACACGTCGAGCACGCGGGTGGTCTCGAAGCTCGGCCGGAAATGCGGGATCGAGCGGGCGGCGCTGCGGTGCGATTCGTAGAGCAGCCGGGCGTCGGGGCCGGGGCCGTCGCCATCCCACAGCTCGACCAGCAGGTCGTCGGCGCGGCGCTTGACCAGCGCATCCATCAGGTCGCCCAGGTTCAGCGGCGAGTAGATCCAGCCGCTCAGCGCGGCGCGGCGCTGCTGCGGGGTGCCGGCGGCTTCGTTCTTGCGGTACAGCGGCAGGTAGAGGATGGCGCCGCGGTAGCTCTTGCGGTCGAGGTCGCGCAGCAGGTCCAGGCCGGCCGAGAGCGTCGGCGTGCCGCTGTCGCGCGCCGCTTCCAGCGCCTGCCGGCGCACCGGCTCCGACAGCAGGTCGAAGCCGAGCACGCGCTGGTTGCGCGTGTTGAAGGGCTCGCGGTAGAGCACCGGTGCGTACAGCGGCCGCGTGCCGGCAGGCCATACGGTGTATTCGGAGAAGCCTTCGCGCTTGACCATCGCCACGTGGGCGGGCAGCTGGCCTGCCGGTACCACCGGCGCGTAGCCCAGGCCGGTGAGGCCGGGGAAGCTGTCACCCAGGTTCAGGCTGTCGGCGAAGGCCCGCCAGTCGGCGCGGTTGACGTCGTCGGAGGCCGCGAACAGCGCGGCGGCGCTGCGCAGCAGGCGCAGTGTCTCGTGGACGCGCAGCTGCATTTCGCCTTCCAGGTCGGCGGCTTGGCGATCGAAGCGTACCTGGTTGGCTTCGCGTTCGCTCGCGAGGCTGTAGCGCCAGGCGGCGACCGACAGCAGCGCACCGCCGAGGACCACCGCGAACAGCACGATCCATCCCCAGCGGGGCATCAATGACGACCCGGTCGTGGTGTGCGGTGGCAGGGGTGCGGGGAGCGAGCGCATCGACGGTTTATCGGTTGCCGCCGCGCCCCTCTTAACGCCACGAGATGCTTGCCGCGCCTTGGCGTTAATAAATCACGCGGACTATTGCGTGACTCGCCACAACGCCTGTTGCCAGTCGCTGATGAAGCGCTCGATGCCGAAGCGCTCCTGCGCATCGCGCCGCGCCTCCTCGCCCATGCGGCGGGCTTCGTCGGGGTGCTTCAGCAGGCGCTGCATCGCGTCGACCAGCCGGTCGATCCGGGTGTCGACGAAGCCGTTCTCCCCATTGCGCACCACCGTCACCAGCTCGGTCGTGGCCAGGCCGACGATCGGCAGGCCGACCATCATCGCCTCGATGATCGAGAGGCCGAGGCTGGTGTAGCGGATCGGGTTGAAGAAGAAGCGGTGCCGCGCCATGAAGCCGGGCAGCTCGTGGTTGGGCACCTCGCCGTGGCCGCCCGAACGCTCGGCCCCCATGCCCACCAGCGTGAGCGGCACCTGGTCGGCCGCCGCCTGGTACACATCGGCGCCGAGCCGGCGGCCGCGGCGGTCGAGGTTGTTCACCACCACCACGCCGCGCACCAGCTCGCCGCTGTAGCGCGCCGGCTGCAGCAGCCGCACGCCGTGCTCGATCACCTGCGTGGGCGAATCGCGGCTGTCCCACATCAGCGCGTTGAACGGCGTCACATGGACCAGCAGCACATTCTGGTCGTTGACCCAGTGGTGCGTGTTGGTCGGGTGCTCCTGCGGCGGGTCGTGCTCGAGGTAGATGCGCGGCAGGCGCTGCTGCGCGGGCGAGAGCAGCGTGAACTGCTCGCGCTCATAGGCCTCGCGCGACTGGAACAGCACCACGTCGAACTCCATGTCGCGGATGCGGTTCACGTGCGCTTCGTGCACGTTGGGCCCCCAGGGCAGGGTGCCGCTGCGCCCGCTGTGGTGCACCGAGCGCTCGTCGTCGGTGACCAGGTAGAAGTCGTGCGGGACCTGGGTCAGGTAATAGAGGTAGTTGCCGTGCACATGCCAGGTGAGGATGCGCAGGCGCTTGTCGTTGGCCATGGTCTTGCAGTGCTTTCGTCTTGAAGAAGCTCCAGCGCGGCGGCGATCACCTCGTCGGGCGTGATCGCCGCCGCGCACTCGTGCTGGGTCGGGCAATGGGCGTGCGCGCAGGGCCGGCAGGCCAGGTCGTGCCACAGCACGCGGTGGCGAGCGCCATCGAGCGGCGCCCAGCGCGCCACGTCGGCGCCCGAGCTGACGATCACGCTGGGCGTGCGCAGCGCGGTCGCCACATGCGACAGGCCGGTGTCGTTGCTGACCAGCAGGCTGGCGCGCTCGAGCAGCGCGCCCAGCATCCAGAGGTCGGTGCGGCCGGTGAGGTCGATGGCCTCATGCTTCATCGCGCCGCACAGCTCGGCGGTCAGCGCCGCTTCTCCGGCGGTGCCGGTGACGACGACGGCGCAGCCGCGGGCCGCGAGTGCATCGGCCACCGCCGCGAACCGGGCCGCTGGCCAGCGGCGCGAGGCCAGCTGCGCACCGGGATGGACGACGACGAAGGGCCGCGTCGCATCGGCCACCCCGGGCCACGCGGCGCGCAGCCGCTCGCGATCGACCGGCTCCACCGGCAGCTCGAGCTCCATGCCGCAGCGCGGCAGGCCGAGGGCATCGGTCAATGCAAGGCAGCGCTCGATTTCGTGCCCCTGCTCAGGCCAAGGCGTGAACAGCGAGGGCTCGGGGCAGAACTGGCCCGGCACGAAGAAGCCGGCCGTGTGCCGGGCCGCGAAGCAGGTGACGAGCGCATTGGAGATCCCGCCGCTGCCGTGCATCTGCAACGCCAGGTCGAAGCGGTGCGCCTGCACTTCCGCAAGGAATGCCGGCAGCGCCTGCAGCCTCGCCGCCTGCTCGGGCAGGCCGGGGTAGCCGGGGAACGCGATGAACCGGTCGACCTGGCGCAGCCGCTGGACCCACGCTTGCGCCCAGGGCAGGCCGATGAGCGTGATCTCGGCCTCGGGGTAGGCGGCGCGCAAGGCCCTCAGCGCCGGCACCGCGCACAGCAGATCGCCCAGCATCAGCGCGCGGAAGACGGCGATGCGCTGGGCCGCGGGCGGAGGGATCGAGGGGGGCACTTGCCTTACCTTTGAGGTTGGAGCGGGCAAGGCTGCGGGCGGGCTGCCGCGGGGGCTAGGCGGACTTGGCCTCGCCGCGTTGCGGCGAGGCTTCCCTGCGGTGCTCGGAGGCACGGCCCGTCGGCGAACTCACTGCGAGCGCTGCGCGCTCTCCGTTCAAACAGCGCCGACGAGTCAGTGCTTGAAGCGCGCTGGCGCGCGCGGCCACGCCCCCTGTGCTCCTCGGCTGCGTCCGATACGCCCCCGCGGCAGCCCGCCCGCAGCCCTGCAGCACCGTTCGCTGCAGGGCACGGATGAATTCTTCTCTGCCCACCACCACTGGTTCGACAAGGCCCTGGGCAGCCGGGCGGCGGGGCGTATCGGCTGGTGCTGAGCAGCACAGGGGCGAGGGCGGCGCGCGCAGCGCGCTTCAACAACTGACTCGCTGGCGCTGGTTGAGCGGAGAGTGCGTAGCACTCGCAGCGAGTTCGCCAGCGCGCCCTCGTCGCGAGCAGCGCAAGGGAGTCGGCCGCAACGCGGCCGACCACCAGACGCCTAGCCCCGCCGCCCGGCTGCCCAGGGCCTTGCGCGCCGTACCCTTCGACAACCGCCAACACCCGAGCGCCCCTCAGAAAAACGGCACCCGAAACCGCCACGCCCCCGCCAGCCGCCAATACAGCGACAGGAAGGGAATGGCCGCCGAGGTCAACAGCATCTCGATCACGTGCGCGGGCGAGCGCGAGGTGCCGCGCAGCCGGACCAGCGTGAGCCACACGATCATCAGCGCGGCGGCGGCCAGCATCAGCAGCGCCAGCTGCGATTGCCCCGCGATGCCCAGCAGCGGCGCGGCCAGCGTCGACAGCACGATGCCGTAGTACAGCGGCGGCGCGCGCAGGCGGCCGACCTTGTCGCGGTACAGCTCGGGGTGCTTCTTGAACAGCAGCGCGTCGAACATCATGTTGGCCTGCTGCTTCACGCTGATGCCGAAGGGCGCCTCGCGCACCGGGTGCTGCACCATCGCCATCGGCGCCTTGTCGATCGGGCCAAACGCCTTCAGCAGCTTGAAGTGCAGGTCGGAGTCCTCTCGCCAGGCACGCTGGAAGCGCTCGTCGAAGCCGCCCACCTGCTCGAGCGCGCTGCGCCGCACGAAGCAGTTGGCGGTGACGAACTCGGCCTGCTCCAGGCCCTTGGTCATCGCGGCGTGGTCGGTCATCGCCGGCGGCACCGGCACCTGCACGCGGCCGCGCACCGCCATCGGCACGCGGCCGGAGATCGACGCCATTGCGCGCAGGCCCTGGCGCAGCCAGTCCTCGTCGGGCAGCGTGTCGTCGTCGGTGAAGGCGATCACCTCGCCCAGCGCGGCGCGCCAGCCCCGGTTGCGCGCCGCCGCCGGGCCCCTGGTGCCCAGCGGGCGCAGGTAGCTCAGGCGCGGCCGGCCCTGCGTGGCCGCCGCCAGGTTCTCGACCAGGGCCCGCGTGTCCTCGGTCTGGCCGTCGTCGACCACGATGATCTCGTACAGTTGCGGGTCCAGCGTCTGCTTCAGCAGCGGCGCCAGGCAGCGCTGCAGCAGGTCGGGCCGGCGATAGGTCGGGATCACCACCGAGATCTCGGGCGCGGGCAGGGTGTCCATCAGCGTTTCTCCACCACGAAGGCGCCGATCACCAGCGCGTCGAGCGGCGTGCTGAAGAAGGCATTGATGGCATCCTTGGGCGAGCACACCATCGGCTCGCCGCGGACGTTGAACGAGGTGTTCACCAGCACCGGCACGCCGGTCTTCGCGCCAAAGGCCTTCAGCAGGTCGTGGTAGCGCGGGTTGGTGTCGCGCCGCACTGTCTGCACGCGCGCCGTATGGTCGGCGTGGCACACGGCAGGGATCTTGTGCGCCTGCTCCGGCCGCACGTCGTAGATGAAGAGCATGAAGGGCGCCGAGCCACCGTTGGCGTCGGCCGGCGTGAACCACGCGGCCAGGTCTTCCTCGGGCACCACCGGCGCCACCGGGCGGAAATCCTCGCGGTCCTTCAGCTCGTTGAGCCGCGCCTGCATCTGCGGGTTCAGCGGCGAGGCGAGGATGGAGCGGGCGCCGAGCGCGCGCGGGCCGAATTCCATGCGGCCCTGGAACCAGCCGATGATCTTGTCCTGCAGCAGCAGTTCGGCCGTTTCGGCGGCCACATCGTGCAGCCGGCGGTAGGGCAGCTTGGCCCACTTGAGCAACTGCTCGATCTCGTCGTCGCTGTAGCCCGGGCCCCAGTAGGCATGCTCCATCGTCCACACCCGCGGCGCCAGCACGCCCGCGTTGCCCGAGCGGGCCTGGCCGTCGACCCACAACGCGGCGCCGAGCGCGGTGCCGGCGTCGCCGGCCGCGGGCTGCACCCAGACCTCGTCGAAGATCTTCGAATCGCGCAGCTTCGCGTTCATCACGCAGTTGAGCGCCACGCCGCCGGCCATCGCGAGATGCGGCTCGCCGGTGGCCTGCCGCAGCCAGCCGGCCAACTGCAGCACCGTGTCCTCCAGCACGCGCTGCAACGAGGCGGTGACGTCGAAGTGGCGCTGCTCCAGCGCCGCGCCGCGCTCGCGCTCGGGGCCGAACAGCTCGGCCGGGTCGAAGGCGGCGATGCGGTAGCGCCCGCCGTCTTCCAGCGTGATCAGCGAGCGAAACGCCTCCAGGTAGGTGGGCCGGCCGAGCGCGGCCAGCGCCATCACCTTGTATTCGTCGCTCGAGTGCAGGAAGCCGAGGTGGCTGGTGATGCGCTCGTACAGCATGCCCAGCGAGTGCGGCATCAGCACCTCGCCCAGCCGTTCATAGCGGCCCCCACCGTCGCGCCCGGCCTTGCCGCCGCGGTAGACGCCGTAGGTGGTGGTGGCTTCCTCGCCGCGGCCGTCGAGTGTCATCACTGCGCAGCGCTCGAACGGCGCGGCGAGGAAGGCGCTGGCCTGGTGGGCGAGGTGGTGGTCGATGAAGTGGAAGCGGTAGGGCCCGTCGTGCCGCACGCCGGCAAAGCGCTTCTTCAGGTGATGCGGCGCGCCGCTGGCCAACTGGCGCGGCGCGTTGACGAGGTAGCTCGCGAACAGCGGGTCCCACACGCTCTCCCAATCGCCCTTGTCGTGGGCCGAGGGCTGCAGCGGCAGCGTGATGCGGTCGCCCTGCACGCGATCGCGCACGAAGCGCGCCGGGTCGTAGCTGTAGGCCACGTGGTTCACGTCGGCCAGGTTCAGCCCTGCCTCGCGCAGGCAGTACTCGATCGCATGGAAGGGCAGCTCCCAGGCGGTGAAGGGCACCGGGCGCTTGCCGTGCTTCACATGCGTGAAGCGCTCTTCCTCGGCGGCGGCGACGAGGCGGCCGTCGATGACCAGCGCGGCGGAGCTGTCGTGGAAGGCGGCGTTGATGCCGAGCGTGATCATGCGGCGGACCTCTGCGAGTGGATGAGCGAGAGCGCCGCTTCGGCGACGGCCTCGGGCGGCACCTTCAACAGGCAATCGTGGTGGCCCTGCGGGCACACGCTCTTGAGGCAGTTGCGGCAGGGCACATCGTGGTTCAGCACGCGCGAGGGCACCTGCCATGGCGTGTGCTGCGGATTGGTCAGCGCATAGAGGTCGACCACCGGCGTGCCGAGCGCGGCGGCCAGGTGCACCGGCCCGCTGTTGTTGCTGACCAGCGCCTGAGCGCCCGCCACCAGCGCGCCGAGTTCACCGAGGCTCAAGGCGCCCGCGAGCGAGATCGAAGGCCGGCGCATCGCCGCCTGCGCCTGCGCGATCAGCGGCTGCTCGGCCGCGCTGCCGCTGAACACCACGGTGCAGCCGCTGTCCTGCGCGATGCCTTCGGCCGCGAGGCCGAAACGGTCCGCCGGGTAGCGGCGCGAGGCCGCGGTCGCGCCCGGGTGCACGACGATCCATTCGGCGCCGGGCGCCAGGCCGGCCTGGCGCAGCTTGGCGGCCAGGCCTTCATGATCCTGCGGGCCGAGCGCGAAGCGCAGGCGCGTATCGGTGGTGTGCCAGCCGAGGTGCTGCACCAGCTCCAGCTGGCGCTGCGCCTCGTGGCGCGCTGCGGCCACCGACAGGTCGGGCTCGGGCAGCCAATCGGTCAGCAGCTCGTAGGGGTTCTCGCGGTTGTAGGCCGCGCGCAGCGGGATGCCGGCGAGCCGGCACATCATCGCCGCCGGCAGCGCGCTCTGCGTGCAGACGGTGAAGATCACCGCGGCATCGAAGCTGCGCTCGGCCAGCGTGTCGAGCAGCATGAAGTCGTCGAGCGCGGTGGCGGGCTGCTCATGCTTGACCCACGGCGCCTTGTGCACCAGCACGTGGTCGACCATCGGCAGGTGCGGCTGCAGCAGCGCGCCCGAGGGCGAGCACATCAGCGTGATCTCGGCCTGCGGCACGCTTTCGCGGATGGCGGCCAGCGCCGGCGTGGTCATCAGCACATCGCCCAGGTTGTCCAGGCGGATGGCGAGCACGCGCCGCACTTGCGACCAGCGGGTGGATCGTTCAGGCGTCATGGGGGGTGGCATCGCGTTCAAGGTGGGGCGCGGGTCGCTCGAGGCCGTCGGCGCGCAGGATCGCGTTGGCGGCTTCGAGCAGGTGGGCGCAGCGGTGGTGCGGCTCGCGCAGCGGCGACATCTGCCATTGCGTTTCGTTGCCAACGTCGAGCAGCACGGTGCGGCAGCCGGCGCGGCGGCCGGCCTCCACGTCATGCAGGATGTCGCCGACCATCCACGAGCGCGCCAAGTCCACGCCATAAGCCTGGGCGGCCTGGCGCAGCAGGCCGGGCGCCGGCTTGCGGCACAAGCAGTTGGGCCGCTTCGGGTCGGCCGACGGCGCATGCGGGCAGGCATGGAAACCCTGCAGCCGGATGCCGGCATCCGCAAGCATCTGCGTCAGCGCGGCCTGCAGCCGCGACAGCTCCGCGCGGCCGAAGTGGCCGAGCGCGATGCCGGGCTGGTTGGTCACGACGATCAGCAGGTAGCCGTGCGACTGCAGCAGCCGCAGCGCCTCGAGCGCATGCGGCGTGAACTTCAACCGCGCCGGATCGACGTTGTAGGGCACGTCCTCGACCAGCGTGCCGTCCTTGTCGAGGAAGACGGCGCGATGCGTCGCGGTCTTGTGGGCCGACGGGACGTCGAACGCCAGGGCGGACAGCGGATCCGCCGCAGTCATTTTGCGGCGACGAGCGCGGCGGCCGCTGCGGCGCGCCGGCGGCCCGAGGCCGTGCCGGCGCGTCCCTCGGCCTGCTTGCCGACGAGCTGCAGCCGCGCGCGGGCGGCCGGCTTGGCCTCGAGGGCCGCACGTTCCTGCGCCGGCTGCAGCGCGCCGTAGGTCGCGGCCAGCTGCGACGCCACCTGCTCCCAGGTGAACATCGTCTGCGCGCGGCGGATGCCCGCCAGCCCGAGCGCGCGCGACAGGGCGGGGTGGGCCTGCAGGTAGCCCAGGTGCTCGGCCAGCGCCTTCGGATCGTTCGGCGGCACGAGGTAGCCGGTGAGCCCGTCGACCACCGAATACTGGATGCCGCCGACCTGGCTGCCGATCACCGGGGTGCCGCAGGCCATCGCCTCCAGCGGCGTGATGCCGAAGGGCTCGTACCACGGCGTGGTCACGAAGACGTTGGCGGCGCAGTAGTAGGCGCGCAGCTGGTCGCGCTGCTTGCGGCCGGTGAAGGTGACGATGTCGTCCACCTCGAGCTGCCGCGCGATGCCTTGCAGCCGCCCGATCTCGGGCGTGGCGCGCGGATCGGGCGTGTCGGATTCGCCGCCCACCACCAGCAGCCGCGGGTGGATGTCGCGCGGCAGCAGCGCCATCGCGCGCACCACGTTCTCGATGCCCTTGCGCGGCACCATGCGGCCCAGCTGCAGCACGATGAATTCGTCGGGGTCGAGGCCGAGCTTCTCGCGCGCCTCGAAGCGGCTCATCGGCGCGAACTCGCGCGGGTCGAAGCCGCAGGGCACCATCGTCATCTTGCGCGGGTCGGCGCCATAGAGCCGGACCAGGTCGGTCTGGTCCTGCGGGCATTCGGCGACGATCGCATCGGCCTCGCGCACCAGCGTGCGCTCGATGTCGATGCGCTCGTCGGGGAACGCGTCGGCCTCTTTCTGGTGCTCGCGGCGCACCAGCCCGAGCGCATGGAAGGTGATCACGAAGGGCAGGCCCAGCGAGCGCTTGAGCTCCAGCGCCACCCAGCCCGACATGAAGAAATTGGCGTGCACCACGTCGTAATGAAGGCCGGCGCGGCACAGCCGTATGCAGGCCTCTGCGAACTCCGGCATGTACTGCAGCAGCTGTTCCTTCGGCACGAACGAAGGCGGCCCCGCCGGCACGTGCAGCACACGCAGCCCCGGCTTCACGTAGACGACGGGCTGCTGCTGCTCGTCGTCACGCCGAGTGAACACATCCACCGTATGGCCTTCGTTGACCAGGCACTGGGCCACGTGGGCCACGTAGATGTTCTGACCGCCGGCGTCGACACCGCCGATGGCGGCCAGCGGCGATGCGTGCTCGCTGATCAGGGCAATTCTCATGGCGCAGTTCCTTCTGCTGTGACGTGGATGCCAGTCCAAGGCAATCGTTGTGCCCTGCACGCCGGGCGGCAGATCGCATACCTGCACTTCTTCTCGAAGGCGTGACACCCGCGCCTGGCCGACGTGCAACTTTGTCCGGCACTTCTTGCCGGGCCCGGCCGACTGCACCAGGGTGCGGGGCGCTCAGGCGCTGGGCACGCGGTTTGCGGCCACGCCCGAGATGACGAACAACAACGGCAACAGCGGCGACACGCAGCGCAGGGTCTTCATCGGCTTGTGGGAAGCGATCTGGCGGTACCGGCGCCGAACGCTCGCGGCGCTGGTGCTGCTCGTATTGGCGAAGGTCTCGGCCATCTTCGTGCCGATGCTGCTGAAGGCCATCGTCGACCAGTTCAGCCGGCCCGAGCGCCTGGGCGGCACGCTCGGCGGGCAAGCCGGCCCGATGCCCGACGGCACGCCGACCGTGCTCGTGGTGCCGGTGTTCCTGCTGCTGGGCTACGCGCTGCTGCGCTTTGCCGGCACGCTGTTCACCGAGCTGCGCGACCTGGTGTTCGCGCGCGTCACGCAGCGCACCGTGATCGGCTTCGCCGACCGCACCTTCGCGCACCTGATGTCATTGAGCCCGCGCTTCCACGTGCAGCGCAACACCGGCTCGCTGATCCGCGATGTCGAGCGCGGCACCGGCGGCATCGGCTTCCTGCTCAGTGCCGGGGTGTTCACGATCGTGCCGACGCTGGTGGAGTTCGGCGGCGTGCTGGTCGTGATGGTGGCCGGCTACAGCCTGTGGTTCACGCTGGCGATCATGGTCACGTTCTTCGTGTATGCCTCCTACACGATGCTGCTGACCAACCGGCGCGAGCTGCGCCAGCGCAAGGTCAACGAGCTCGACTCTCGCGCCAACGGCCGCATGGTCGACAGCCTGATCAACTACGAGATGGTCAAGACCTATGCGCGCGAGGAGTTCGAGCGCAAGCGCTATGCCGGCGTGCTGGAGCAGTGGCTCGAGGGCAGCGTGCACAACCAGCGCGCGCTCTCGACGCTGCACATCGGCCAGAGCGCGATCATCGCGGCCGGTGTCGCCGCGGTGATGCTGCTGGCCGGCGAGCAGACGATGCGCGGCACCATGACCGTGGGCGACCTGGTGATGGTCAACAGCTACATCATCCAGATCTGCCTGCCGCTGAACGCGCTGGGCTTCGTGTTTCGCGAGGCGCGCGATGCGCTGGTCAACACCGAGAAGCTCTTCTCGCTGCTCGAGCAGAAGCCCGAGATCGAAGACAAGCCCGACAGCACGCCGCTGCGCATCGAGCGCGGCGACGTGGTGTTCGACCATGTCGACTTCTCCTACGAGCCGGGCCGCCAGATCCTGCAGGACGTGAGCTTCCACGTGCCCGCGGGCAAGACGGTGGCGGTGGTGGGCGGCAGCGGCTCGGGCAAGTCGACGCTGGCGCGGCTGCTGCTGCGCCTGTACGACGTGGCCAGCGGCCGCATCACGGTCGACGGGCAGGACCTGCGCGCTGTCAAGCTGGCGAGCCTGCGCGAGGCCATCGGCGTGGTGCCGCAGGACACCGTGCTGTTCAACGACACCATCGCCTACAACATCGGCTACGGCCGCACCGGCGCCGGCATGGCCGATGTGATCGAGGCCGCCAAGGCAGCGCAGGTGCACGAGTTCATCCTCTCGCTGCCGCAGGGCTACGAGACGGTGGTGGGCGAGCGCGGGCTCAAGCTCTCGGGCGGCGAGAAGCAGCGCATCGCCATCGCGCGCGCCTTCCTGAAGAACCCGCCGGTGATGATCTTCGACGAGGCCACCTCGGCGCTCGACACGCGCGCCGAGCGTGCGATCCAGAGCGAGCTCGACCGCATCGCGCAGGGCCGCACCACGCTGATCATCGCGCACCGGCTGTCGACCATCGTCAATGCCGACCAGATCATCGTGATGGACAAGGGCCGCATCGTCGAGCGCGGCCGCCACGAAGAGCTGCTGGAGCGCGACGGCCTCTATGCGCAGCTGTGGAACCTGCAGCGCCAGCAGGCGCAGGTCGAGCGGCTGGAGCGGCGCCTGGCGCGCCAGCCGGTCAACCTGGCGGTGCTGATGGCCAACGTGATCGATGGCCTGCGCGAGGCGATCGAGGCGCGCGGCGTCAAGCTCTACAGCGATGTCGACCTCGAGAACGCCCGCATCACCGGCGACCCGAGCACCTTGTCGCAGACGCTGCGCGAGCTGTGCATGCAGGCGGTGGAGGCCACGCCGGTCGATGGCCGCATCGAGCTCAAGCTCGAGCGCCACGAAGCCAATGCGCGCCTGATGATCACCGACGGCCGCCACGGCCTGCCCTCGGCCGTGACGCCCACCGCCGCGCCGCCGCGGCCCGATGCGCCGCCGCGGCTCAAGCTGGTGCCGCCGGCGGCGCGCCCGCCGGAGCCGCAGCATCCGCAGCCGCATGGCACCGACGAGGCGGCCGATCCGCTGCAGCTGCGCTCGACGATCGAGCGCCAGGGAGGCGCCTTCCACATCGAGCCCCCGAGCTCGACGCACGGCATGCGCTATGTGATCGAGATGCCGCTGCGCGCGGTGAATGCCGAGACCGTGCCGCCGCAGGTGGCGCCTGCTGCGGAGGGCGAGGCGCCCGCCGTTGCGCCCGGCGTGCAGCCGCTGGCCGGCCTGCGCGTGATGAGCATCGACGACCGCGACGACGCGCGCGAGGCGCTGGTGGCGCTGCTCGAGGCCGAGGGCGCCGAGGTCAAGGCCTATGCCACCGGCGCCAAGGCGATCGACTGGCTCGAGCACCACGGCAGCCGCGACTGGCCGCAGGTGATCGTCTGCGACATCGCGCTCGGCGAGGAAGACGGCCACCAGGTCGTGCGCCGCATCCGCCAGATCGAGCAGCAGCGCGGCGTCCCGCTGGACGACCGCGTACCGGCCGTCGCCTTGACCGGGCTGGCGCAGGCGGGCGACCGCATCCGCGCGCTGATGGCCGGCTTCCAGGTGCACCTGGCCAAGCCGGTCGAGCCGCAGGAGCTGGTGTCGACGCTGGCCACGCTGGCCGGCCGGCCCGGCGCGGGGGGGCGCCCGGCGGCCGCGGCGGCCTGAAGGCGACGCCACGCAATACGCACTCCCGCGATAGCCCCGGGTATGCCGCCTGCCTGCGGCAAGGCCCGAGCGCGGCGCGGGGCCGCGTGAAAGGTGATCCACATGACTTTGAATGCCAAGCGCAGTTTCTTTGCCGACGCCGATGCTGCGCAACAGGCGCTGAAGATGGCGCTGCCGATGATCGAACCGCTGATGACGCGCAAGGATGTGTGCGGCAGCGGCTTCCTCTACATCGTGATCATGGATCCGGCGCTTAGCGCCGGCGAGGCGCGCTTCGACGAGGCGGTGCTGCTGGAGCATGCGGTCGGCGACCGCTCCAAATGGGATGCCGACTATGCAAGCTTTGCACGCGCCAAGGCCAAGGCGAGCTGGGAGCACGCGCTCGACGGCCATGCGCTGCAGGGGCTCAAGCCCTACCGGCTGCGCGAGGGCGACAGCCTGCTGTGGGGCGCCTGCAACCTCGACGGCATCGTCGTCGGCGTGAGCGGTGCGCATGCCTACTACGACGAAGCCTTCGCCACCACCATCGCCGCCTGCCTGCGGGCCGTGGCCAAGGACCGCTGGCAGCAGGCGGTGGATGCGCGGCAGCTGTTCGCGGGCGGCCGCGATCCGGCCCGCTGAGCTCGGGCACGCCGGCTGCCTACGCAGCTGGGTCACTTCTGTCACCACCGATCGTGCCTGCGGCATCCACCGTCCACCTCTATGTCTTCGATGGCTTCGCCGACTGGGAAGCAGCCTTCGCCATCGCCGGCAT
>Ga0070662_100001486_pt1 | contig 14424 bp, 10 predicted proteins | sample KBSC53metaG_FD_65648 | JGI IMG/M metagenome (GOLD analysis project Ga0070662, IMG submission 65648) | Corn rhizosphere microbial communities from Kellogg Biological Station, Michigan, USA - KBS C5-3 metaG | ecosystem: Host-associated > Plants > Roots > Rhizosphere > Soil ...
GCCGACTACATCAAGAACATGATCACCGGCGCCTCGCAGATGGACGGCGCGATCCTGCTGGTGGACGGCACCGAAGGCGCCGCGCGGCAGACCATCGAGCACGTGCTGCTGGCGCGCCAGGTGAACGTCGGCCACATCGTGGTGTTCGTGAACAAGATGGACCTCGTCCCCGAGAGTGACCGGGCGGAGATCGCGCAATTGATCGAGATGGAGATCGGCGCGCTGCTGGCGACGCACGGCTATCACGATGTGTCGTTCGTGTTCGGCAGCGCGATGAAGGCGCTGGCTGCCGCCGAGCGCGGTGAGCTCGACGGCCCGGACGTGCAATGCGTGATCGAACTCGTGAACGCGCTGGACTCGCGCATCCCTGACCCGGTGCGCGACTTCGACAGCCCGTTCATGATGCCGATCGAAGGCGTGCACACCATCGCGGGCCGCGGCACCGTGGTCAGCGGTCGGGTCGAGCGCGGCGTGGTCCGCGTGGGCGACAGCGTCGAGATCGTCGGCCTCACCGCAGACGAGGGCCAGGTGGTCGTCACCGGCGTGCAGTCGTTCCACAAGGATGTGGCCGAAGGCCGTGCGGGCATGAACGTCGGCCTGCTGCTTCGCGGCGTCAAGCGTGACGACGTGGTGCGCGGCCAGGTGCTCGTGCAACCGGGCGCGGTCAAGCCGTACCGAACCGGACGTGCGCAGATCTTCGTCCTCAGCAAGGACGAAGGTGGACGTCACACCCCGTTCGGCTCGGGCTACCAGCCGCAGTTCTTCTTCGGCACGACCGACGTGACCGGTGTCATCCGTGTCGACACGGAAACCGGCCTGGTCGAGCCGGGCACGCAGGCCCAGATCAGCTTCGAGCTGAACAAGCCGGTGGCCATCGAGAACGGCATGCGGTTCGCGATGCGCGAAGGCGGAAAGACCGTCGGCGCGGGCATCGTGACCGAGGTGCTCGGCTGAAGAGCTGATGCGGCTCTTGCCCCTGTCGCCTGTTTCCGGGCGGCGGGGGCTTTTCATCGCGGAGCAAACCGACATCTTGAACCGCCCGCTTCCATCCCTATAATCCTTGTTGCTAGCACTCACCAAGATCGAGTGCTAACGGTCGAGTCCTGATGCTCGGCTCTGCATGTGAATGAGCGCTGACTTCATCAGCGCTTCTTTTCTGAGCTCACTGCGAATTTCCAAGGAGATGCAATGAAACTTCGTCCTTTGCACGATCGAGTGATCGTCAAGCGTCTGGAGAACGAAACCAAGACCGCCTCGGGCATCGTGATCCCCGACAACGCTGCCGAGAAGCCCGATCAGGGCGAAGTCCTGGCCGTCGGCCCGGGCAAGCGCAATGAGAAGGGCGATTTCGTGGCCCTGAACGTCAAGGTGGGCGACCGCGTGCTGTTCGGCAAGTACAGCGGCCAGACCGTCAAGGTCGATGGCGACGAACTGCTGGTGATGCGCGAAGAAGACCTCTTCGCCGTCGTCGAAGCCAAGTAATCCACCCTTACCCCAGAATCCGGAGAGATACACATGGCAGCTAAAGACGTCGTGTTCGGCGGCGAAGCCCGCGCTCGCATGGTCGAAGGCGTGAACATCCTGGCCAACGCGGTCAAGGTCACGCTGGGCCCCAAGGGCCGCAACGTGGTGCTCGAGCGTTCGTTCGGCGCCCCCACCGTCACCAAGGACGGTGTGTCGGTGGCCAAGGAAATCGAGCTGAAGGACAAGCTCCAGAACATGGGCGCCCAGATGGTCAAGGAAGTCGCTTCCAAGACCTCTGACAACGCCGGTGACGGCACCACCACCGCCACCGTGCTGGCCCAGGCCATCGTGCGCGAAGGCATGAAGTACGTGGCCGCCGGCATGAACCCGATGGACCTCAAGCGCGGCATCGACCGTGCCGTGGCCGTGCTGGTCGAGCAGCTGAAGAAGCAGTCGAAGCCCACCACCACCTCGAAGGAAATCGCGCAAGTCGGCACCATCTCCGCCAACAGCGACGACTCCATCGGCCAGATCATCGCCGAGGCGATGGACAAGGTCGGCAAGGAAGGCGTGATCACCGTCGAAGACGGCAAGTCGCTGGCCAACGAGCTGGATGTCGTGGAAGGCATGCAGTTCGACCGCGGCTACCTGTCGCCCTACTTCATCAACAACCCGGACAAGCAGTCGGCGATCCTCGAGAACCCGTTCGTGCTGCTGTTCGACAAGAAGATCAGCAACATTCGCGACCTGCTGCCCACGCTGGAGCAGGTGGCCAAGGCCGGCCGTCCGCTGCTGATCGTCGCTGAAGAAGTCGAAGGCGAAGCGCTGGCGACCCTGGTGGTCAACACCATCCGCGGCATCCTGAAGGTCGTGGCCGTCAAGGCGCCTGGCTTCGGCGACCGCCGCAAGGCCATGCTGGAAGACATCGCCATCCTGACCGGCGGCAAGGTCATCGCTGAAGAAGTGGGCCTGACGCTCGAGAAGGTGACGCTGGCCGACCTGGGCCAGGCCAAGCGCGTCGAAGTGGGCAAGGAAAACACCACCATCATCGACGGCGCCGGCGCCGCTGGCGACATCGAAGCCCGCGTCAAGCAGATCCGCGTGCAGATCGAGGAAGCCACCAGCGACTACGACCGCGAGAAGCTGCAAGAGCGCGTGGCCAAGCTGGCCGGCGGCGTGGCGGTGATCAAGGTCGGTGCCGCCACCGAAGTCGAGATGAAGGAAAAGAAGGCGCGTGTCGAAGACGCGCTGCATGCCACCCGCGCTGCCGTCGAAGAAGGCATCGTGGCCGGCGGTGGCGTGGCGCTGCTGCGTGCCCGCCAGGCCGCTGGTGAGATCAAGGGCGACAACCCCGACCAGGACGCCGGCATCAAGCTGATCCTGAAGGCGATCGAAGCCCCGCTGCGCGAGATCGTGGCCAACGCCGGTGGCGAGCCGAGCGTGGTGATCAATGCCGTGCTGAACGGCAAGGGCAACTACGGCTTCAATGCCGCCAACGACACCTACGGCGACATGATCGAGATGGGCATCCTGGATCCGACCAAGGTGACCCGCACCGCGCTGCAGAACGCCGCGTCGGTGGCCTCGCTGATGCTCACCACCGAAGCCATGGTCGCCGAGGCGCCCAAGGACGAAGCCCCGGCCCCGGCCGGCGGCATGGGTGGCATGGGCGGCATGGGCATGGACATGTAAGTCCAGGCTTCACCAGCCACACCTCGAAGGGCCGCAGCGATGCGGCCCTTTTTCATTGGGGGCGGCGCGCCGCGTACCCGATAATCCCTCGAACGCACACGGCCCCGTTGCCCATGCCCCACGCCAATCCGCTGCTGCAACGATTCATCGAGGACGAACTCGCGCGTGCGCCGCTGCTGATCGAACAAGTGCTGCAGTCGCTGGCCGACGAGCCGCTGCGCTTCCCCCCGGAATCCACCCCGGCCGAACGCCAGGCGATGGTCGACGCGCGCAAGACGCTCGAGACGAGCCGCTCATCGCTGGTGCGCGCGTTCTCCAGCACGCTGCGCGAGCAGATCCATGCGGTCGCGCAACAGCAGGCAGCCGATGCCGGCGGCACCAAGAGTGCGGGCACGCTGTCGCTCTCGCTCGTCGACGAGAACGAGGTGCTGGCCGATGTGGAGCTGTCGCGCGCGGTCGAGATCATCCACAGCGTGGCCGAGTACGAGCTGCGCGAGCTCGGCGCCTTCACCTCGGCGCTGGTCGGCGACCTTGCCGTCGCCTACGACACCAACCCCTTCCGGCCCGAGGCCTACGCGCGGGCGCTGTGGGCCGCCGCCACCGCGCTGCCCGGGCCGCGCGCGCAGCAGGTGAGCCTGATGCGCCAGGCCACGACGCCGCTGGCGCAGGCGCTGCGCAAGGCCTATGCCGCGGCCTGCACGCGGCTGGAGTCACAGGGCGTCGAGCCGGGCACCTACCGCACCATCGTGCTGCCCTCGGGCAGCCGCTCGCCGCGCCCGCCTGAGCGCCATCCGCCGGCCGACCTGAACATGCTGCGCGACAGCATGCCGGTGCCGCTCGACATGGCCCCTCCTCCGCCCCCGCCGCCCCGCGCGGCGCCGGCTCCAGCGCCACAGCGCGCGCCCGCCCCCGAGGCACCGGCTTCGCGCAGCGACCAGCAGCTGGTCGAGCTGATGACGCGGCTGTTCGACGCGATCCTGGGCGACCGCGCGATCCCGGCCGACGTGCAGTTGCTGCTCACACGCCTGCAGGCCTCGGCGCTGCGGGTCGCACTGCGCGACCCGACCACGCTCGACAGCTATTCGCACCCGGTGTGGCAGTTCATGGACCGCCTCGCCTTCGACGCCGAACGCCTGGTGCCCGAGGCCGAGCACCGCGAGCGCCTGCTGCAGTACGGCCAGAGCCTGGTCGACAACATGACCCGCGAGCCGGCGCAGGAGGCCAAGCTCTACCGCTGGGCGCTGAGCCGGCTGCAGGCTTTCGAGAACCACCTCCTGGCGCAGCATTGCGGCGCCGTGCAGCCGCAGATCGACTCGCTGCGGGCGCTGGCTGCCGCGCCACCGCCCCCCGAGCTGCGCAGCCCTGCCCCCGGCACGCCCGAAGCGCTCGACATCGGCAGCCTCGACACCGTGCCCGCCGACCTGATGGACGCGCCCTCCGCCCTGCCCTCCTCGGGGCCGGCAGATGCGTCGCGCGAACTCCCGGCACCCGAGCCGGGACAGTGGCTGCGCGTGTTCCTGCAGGGCAACTGGCGCGACGTGCAGCTGCTCTGGACCGACAAGCAGGCGGAGCTCTGGCTGTACCGCCAGGGCCGCGGAGGGCGCACCTGGGCGCTGCGGCGCGGCGCGCTCGAGCGCCTGCATGCCGAAGGCCTGGCGCATCCGCTGCAGCCGCGCTCGCTGCTGCATCACGCGGCCCAGCAGGTGCTGCGCCAGATACCGCTGCCCGGCAGCGCGTGATGGGCCGCGCCTTCTGGCGCGCGGCAGCGCTGCTGCTGGCCGCTGCGCTGAGCCTGCCGGGCCGCGCCGCCGACACGCCCATTCCCCACGATGGCACGGCGCGTCCACGCATCGGCCTCGTGCTGTCGGGCGGCGGCGCCCGCGGCCTTGCGCACGTGGGCGTGCTGAAGGTGCTGGAACGCGAGCGCATCCCGGTCGACCTGATCGCCGGCACCTCGATGGGCGCGATCATCGGCGGCCTCTACGCCAGCGGCATGAGCGCCACCGAGATCGAGCGCGAGCTGCTGCAGGTGCGCTGGGACGAGGTGTTCTCCCCGCGCGTCGATCGCCCGCTGCTGCCGCAGCGCCGCAAGGAGCAGGACTTCGAGTTCTCGCCGGCGCTGGAGCTGGGCATGCGCGACGGCGTGCTGATGACGCCCAAGGCCGCCGTCTCCAGCCGCGGGCTCGACGAGCTGCTGCGCCGCTACACGCTGCGCGCCGGCAGACTGCGCAACTTCGACGTGCTGCCGATCCCTTTTCGGGCCGTCGCCACCGACATGGAGACCGGCCAGCCGGTGGTGCTGCGCGAAGGCGACCTCGCCATCGCGCTGCGCTCCAGCATGAGCGTGCCCGGCGTGTTCTCGCCGACCGAGGTCGACGGCCGCATCCTCGGCGACGGCGGGCTGGTCGACAACCTGCCGGTCGACGTGGCGCGGGCGATGGGCGCCGAGCGCCTGATCGCGGTGAACATCGGCACGCCGCTCGCCGGCCGCGAGACGCTGGGCACCGTGCTCGGCCTCACCGCGCAGATGATCAACATCCTCACCGAGCAGAACGTGCAGCGCAGCCTGGCCTCGCTGGACGCGCGCGACGTGCTGATCGCCCCACCGCTGAAGCAGCTGAGCTCGAGCGACTTCGACAGGGCCCGCGAGCTCGTCGCGCTCGGCGAGCAGGGGGCGGAGCAGGCGGTGGCGCAGCTGGCGGCCTATCGGCTCGATCCGGCGGCCTATGCGGCCTGGCGTGCCGGCCGGCCCCAGGTGGCGGCACCGCAGACGCGGCTGGCCTTCGTGCGCTTCGAGGGCAGCACGCAAACCCGGCCGCAGCGCTACACACCGCAGCTCGAGTCGCAGCCCGGCCAGCCCTTCGACGCGGCGCGGGCCGAGCGCGATGCCCGCCGCCTCGCCGCCAGCGGCGACTACGCCCGCAGCGACTACCGGCTCGAGCACACGCCCGACGGCGACGGCCTGGTGTTCGAGGTCGAAGACAAGCCGTGGGGGCCCAACTACTTCCGCGTCGGGCTCGACCTGTCGACCGATTTCGGTGGCCGCAGCGCCTTCAACCTGAAGGTCTCGCACACCCGGCGCTGGCTGACCGACACCGGCACCGAATGGCGCAACCAGCTGCAGATCGGCCAAGCGACAGGGCTGGACACCGAGCTCTACCACCCGCTGGCCGCCGCGCCCGGTTGGTTCGGCGACTGGTTCGTCTCGGGCTACGCCGGCGGCGAACGCCGGCTGCTCTGGCTCTATGACGCGGTAGACGGGCATGAGCGCGCGCAGCTGCGGCGCAGCGCCGGCCGCTTCGGTCTCGATCTCGGCCAGGCCTGGGGCCGCTACGGCGAGGTGCGGCTGGGCCTGCAGTCGACGGTCTGGCGCACGCGGCCCAACATCGTCGGCAGCGATTTCACCGGCTCGCTGGCCTCGGAGGGCTGGCGCGAGCAGGGCCTGCGCCTGCGTGCGGTGGTCGACCAGCTCGATTTCGCGAGCTTTCCGCTGCATGGCTACCGCGCGGAGGCAGAGATCGGCCGCGGGGTGCGACGCGGCGATGCGCACGAGAACTACACCCGCCTGGAAACCAGCGGCTCGCTCGTCGGCACCTACGGCGCCGACACGCTCAACCTGCACGGTCAGCTGGACGTCTCCGACACGCCCGGCGGCTCCACCGTGGGGCGCTATTCGCTCGGCGGCTTCCACCAGCTCTCGGGTTTCCGCAGCGGCCAGCTGGTCGGCAACGCGCTGCTGTTCGGCCGGCTCACCTGGTACCACCGCCTGACGCAGCCGCTGGTGCTGACGCGCGGCTTCTTCGTCGGCGCCTCGCTCGAGGCCGGCAACGCCTGGGCCGACCGGCGCCAGCTGAAGCTCAGCGGCGTGCATGGCGGCATGAGCCTGTTCCTCGGTGCCGACACCGGCCTCGGGCCGCTCTACCTCGGCCTCACCTATGCCCCGCGCGGCGAGGCCGGGATCGCGCTGTTCATCGGTCGCCCATGAGGAGCCGTCAGCCCGTGAGCCAGCCCTCGATCTCGCGCACCAGCCGCTGCGGCTGCTCGTGCACGATCCAGTGCGTGGCGCCCGGCACGCGCACGATGCGGCCCTGCGGCAGGTAGTCGGCCAGCCCGTCGAGCAGGCTGGGCGGCAGCGCGGTATCCGCCTCGCCCCACAGCACCAGCGTGGGCACCTGCACCGTCACCGCCTCCTTGGCGAGCGTGATGCGGCGCACCGCATCGTTCTGCGGGATCGGCGGCTTCAGCGGAGAGGCACGGTAGTAGTTGAGCGGCCCGGTGAGCCCATTGCGCCACACCTCGCGATAGCGTTGCCGCACCGGCTCGGTCAGCCAGCCGCCACCGGGATGCCGCGGGTCGGTGCCGCCGTTGTTGATGAAGAACGACCACAGCCGCTCGAAGTCGTTGCGTGCGAGCAGCGCCTCGGCATCGGGCCGGCAGAGGAAGTGCATGTAGGCGCTGGCGGCCTGCTGGCGCGGGCTGTCGCGCAGCTCGCGCAGGAAGACGGCCGGGTGCGGCGAGTTCACGATCATCAGCCGCTTCAGCAGCTGCGGGCGTTGCGCGGCGAGGCTCCAGGCCAGCGCACCGCCCCAGTCGTGCGCGACCAGCAGCTCGACGGGGGCGCCGAGCTGCTCGATCAAGGCCGCCACGTCGGCCACCAGCAGCTTGGGCAGGTAGGCCTCCACCTCCTTCGGGGCCGACGAGCGCTCGTAGCCGCGCAGGTTGGGCGCCACGCAGCGGAACCGGCCGCCGAGCGCCGCCATCACGTCGTCCCAGACGAAGGCGGCTTCGGGAAAGCCATGCAGCAGCACGATCACCGGCGCGTCGCGCGGGCCGGCGGCGCGGCACGACAGCGTGATGCCATGGGGCAGCGCGAGATCGAACAGCTCGATGGAGGCGGCGGGATCCGGCATGGCGTGCTCCTTGGGAGGAGCGAGTATCGCCACTTCGACCCGCCCGCCGAGTCAACCGGACGACAGCGCGGGATGGGCCCAGCCGTAGAGCGTCTCGGCCGCGTCGCCGACGCCGCTCTTCTTCAGCGCCGAGAACAGCGAGATGCTGACATCGGCATCGTCGGTCGCCAGCTGGCCCAGCACCTCGGTGGCGCCGCGCAGCGCGGCATCGGCCTCCTTGCGGTTGAGCTTGTCGGCCTTGGTCAGCAGCACCAGCAGCTTGACCTCGCCGGTGCCCACGCGCGGCGCGACGAAAGCGAGCAGTTGCTTGTCGAGTTCGGTGAAGCCCAGGCGCGAGTCGATCATCACCACCACGCCCGAGAGGCTGCGGCGGATCTCGAGGTATTCGGCCATCACCTGCTGCCAGCGCAGCTTGGCCGAGCGCTCCACCGCCGCGTAGCCGTAGCCGGGCAGATCGGCGAAGAGCGCGTCGGGCGCGTCCTTGGGGCCGAGCTCGAAGAGGTTGATGTGCTGGGTGCGCCCGGGCGTCTTCGACGCGAACGCCAGGCGCTTCTGCTGCGCCAGCGTGTTGATCGCGGTCGACTTGCCGGCGTTGGATCGGCCGACGAAGGCGATCTCCGGCAGCTCGTTGAGCGGCAGCTGGTCGAGGCGGCTGGCCGTGGTGAGGAAGCGCGCGGTGTGGGTCCAGGCCAGCGCTGTTTTGGCCGCGGCGGAGCCGTCGGAAGAGGTCAGGGGCATGGGCCATTGTAAAATCGATGGGTTTGCACCCACCGAGCTCAAGAACACCATGAAGGTCACCCTTGCTCTGCTCCTCGCTGCCACGCTGGCTGTCCCGGCCTTTGCCGAAGAAGCGAAGCCCGCGGCCAAACCCGACGCCGCCAAGGGTCAGGCCATCTCGACGCAGGTGTGCGCGGCCTGCCATGCCAACGACGGCTCGCGCGGCAACGCCACGTATCCCATCCTGCAGGGCCAGCAGCCCGAATACATCGTCAAGCAGCTCGCCGAGTTCAAGGCCGGCAAGCGCCCCGGCACCGTGATGAAGGGCTTCGCCTCGGCGCTGAGCGAGGACGACATGCGCAACGTCGCCGCGTTCTACGCCGGCAAGTCGGCCAAGCCCGGCTTCGCGAAGAGCAAGGACACCGTGGCGCTGGGCGAAAAGATCTACCGCGGCGGCCTGGCCGACAAGCAGGTGCCCGCCTGTGCCGGCTGCCATGGCCCGGCCGGTGCCGGCATCCCCGCGCAATACCCCCGCCTGGCCGGCCAGCACGCCGACTACACCGAAGGGCAGCTGAAGCAGTTCCGCGACGGCACCCGCGCCAACAGCGCGCAAATGGTCGGCGTGGCCGCCAAGCTCAACGACCGCGAGATCAAGGCCGTGTCCGACTACATCGCCGGCCTGCGCTGAAACAATTTCCCTTCATCGAAAGGCCGGTCCACGCACCGGCCTTTTTTCATGGCCTGACGATAATCCGCGGATGAGCAGCCCTCCTACGACAGCCACGGCCGGGATCGAAGTGAAATCCGGTGCACGGTGGTGGCGCGACACCGTGGAGCTGGTGTCGTCGATGCGCTTCGCGATCTCGCTGCTGACGCTGATCTGCATCGCCGCCACCATCGGTACCGTCGTGCGGCAGCACGAGCCGCTGAACAACTACGTCAACCAGTTCGGCCCGTTCTGGGCCGACGTGTTCGACGCGGTGGGCCTCTACACCGTCTACAGCGCCGGCTGGTTCCTGCTCATCCTGGCCTTCCTGGTCGTCTCGACCAGCCTGTGCATCGCCCGCAACACGCCGAAGATCCTGCACGAGCTGCGGGCCTTCAAGGAGCACGTGCGCGAGCAGGCGCTGCAGGCCTTCCACCACAAGGCCGAGGGCCTGGTGCCCGAGAGCCGCGACGCGGCGATCGCCCGGCTCTCGGCGCTGCTGGGCAGCGCCGGCTGGCGGGCCAAGGCCCAGGTGCGCGAGCACGGCGTGATGATCGCGGCGCGCAAGGGCATGGCCAACAAGATCGGCTACCTCGCCGCGCACTCGGCCATCGTGCTGGTGTGCCTGGGCGGCCTGTTCGACGGCGACCTGATCGTGCGTGCACAGATGGCGCTGCTGGGCAAGACCAGCTTCACCGGCGGCGGCCTGATCCGCGACGTGAAGCCCGAGCACCGGCTCTCCCCCTCCAACCCCACCTTCCGCGGCAACCTGCAGGTGCCCGAGGGCGGCCGCGCCGGCACCGCGGTGATCAGCATGCCCGACGGCGTGGTGCTGCAGGACCTGCCGTTCGACGTGGAGCTGAAGAAGTTCATCGTCGAGTACTACGAGACCGGCATGCCGAAGCTGTTCGCCAGCCAGATCGTGATCCATGATCACGAGACGGGCCAGCAGATCCCGGCCACGGTGAAGGTCAACGAGCCGATGGTCCACCGCGGCGTGGCCATCTACCAAAGCAGCTTCGAGGACGGCGGCTCGCGCCTGAAGCTGCATGCGATCCCGATGAAGAGCAGCGGCGGCCAGCCCTTCGACATCGTCGGCACCGTCGGCAGCAGCACCACGCTGAGCAACGGCAGCGAGAAGCTGACGCTGGAATTCGGCGGCCTGCGCGTGATCAATGTCGAAAACCTGGGCGGCAACGCCGACCCCGCAAGCACCGATGTCCGCAAGGTCGATCTCGCCAACGCGCTGCAGCGGCACCTGGGCTCAGGTGCGAAGAGCGACACGAAGAAGACGCTGCACAACGTCGGCCCCTCGGTGAGCTACCGGCTGCGCGACGCCTCCGGCCAGGCGCGCGAGTTCAACAACTACATGCTGCCGATCGAGATCGACGGCCAACGCATGCTGCTCGCCGGCGTGCGCGAGGACCTGAACGAAGGCTTCCGCTACCTGCGCATCCCCGTGGACGAGAACGACTCGATCGACGGCTGGTCGCGACTGCGCTCGGCGCTGAACGACGCTGCCGCGCGCGAGCAGGCCGTCAAACGCTATGTCGCGCTCGCCACACCGGCCGACAAGCCCGAGATGGCCAACCAGCTGCAGACCACCGCACTGCGCGCGCTCGGCCTCTTCGCCGGCGCAGAGCCCGCCAAGAAGGACCAGGCCCCCACCGGCGGCCTGCAGGCGCTGGCCGACTTCATCGAGGCCAACGTGCCCGAGGCCGACCGGCCGCGCATCTCCGAGGTGCTGCTGCGCATCCTCAACGGCTGCCTGTTCGAGCTGGCCAACCTGTCGCGCGAGCAGGCGGGGCTGAAGCCGATGCAGCCCGGCGACAAGGCCCAGGCCTTCATGACGCAGGCGGTGATCTCGCTGTCCGACAGCTTCTTCTACCCGGCGCCGGTGCTGCTGGAACTGGCCGACTTCAAGCAGGTGCAGGCCAGCGTGTTCCAGGTCGCGCGCGCGCCGGGCAAGACGCTGGTGTACCTGGGCGCGGTGCTGTTGATCATCGGCGTGTTCGCGATGCTCTACGTGCGGGAACGCCGGCTGTGGATCTGGCTCCAAGACGAACCCGAGGCGCCGGCCGCAGCCACGCGGCTGACACTGGCGCTGTCGACCACCCGCCGCACGCTCGACGCCGACGCCGAGTTCGAGCAGCTGAAGAAAGCCATCTTGCAGGAGACGGCATGAACACCACCACCCAGACCCTCACCCTCGGCCGCAGCGGCTTCCTGCAGCGGCGCAGCGTCTTCGACTGGCTCTACGCCGCGGCGGTGCTCCTCGGCACCGCCTATGCGTTCAGCCGCTACGGCGCCTCGATGGACGGCTACGAGAAAGGCATCCTGGCCGGTGCGGCACCGGCGCTGATCGGCCTCGGCTGGTTCTGGGGGTCGCTGCGGATCCTGGCGCTGCTGGTCGGCGGCTCGACGCTGCTGGCGATCAGCCTCTACAGCCGCACCCCCGACGGCTTCGGCGCCGATCTGGCGGCCGGCGAGAAGGTGTTCTGGCTGAAATACCTGCTGTCGAGCCAGAGCGCGATCCTGTGGATGGGCGTGCTGTTCTTCCTGAGCACGCTGTTCTACTGGATCGGCCTGTTCGCGGGCGGCACCGACAACACCGCGCAGCGCATCGGCTCGCGCATGGCCTGGGCCGGCGTGTTCTTCGCGCTGGTCGGCACGATGGTGCGCTGGTACGAAAGCCACCAGATCGGCCCCGACATCGGGCACATCCCGGTCAGCAACCTCTATGAGGTGTTCGTGCTGTTCAGCTGGCTGACCACCGCGTTCTACCTATGGTTCGAGCAGCACTACCGCACCAAGGCGCTGGGCGCGTTCGTGATGCTGGTGGTGAGCGCCGCGGTGGGCTTCCTGCTCTGGTACACGGTGGCGCGCCAGGCCTCCGAGATCCAGCCGCTGGTGCCGGCGCTGCAGAGCTGGTGGATGAAGCTGCACGTGCCGGCCAACTTCATCGGCTACGGCACCTTCTCGCTGTCGGCGATGGTCGCGCTGGCCTACCTGCTGAAGACCGCGGCCCCGCGCTCGCTGTGGATCGGCCTGGTCGCGCTGCCGGCCGCGCTGATCCTGCTGCCGCTGCTGGGCTTCTGGGGGCTGGGCTCGCTGCAGCCGGCCACGCAGGCCGGCGTCGCCAAGGCGCTGCGCATGGTCGGCGGGCTGATCGCCTTCTTCGCGCTGGCCATCGCCGCCCGCCCGGTGATCAACCGCGGCGTGCCGTCGGCCGAGGTGATGGACGACCTGATGTACAAGGCCATCGCGGTCGGCTTCGCGTTCTTCACGATCGCGACCATCCTCGGCGCCTTCTGGGCCGCGGAGGCCTGGGGCGGCTACTGGAGCTGGGACCCGAAGGAGACCTGGGCGCTGATCGTCTGGCTCAACTACGCGGCCTGGCTGCACATGCGCCTGATGAAGGGCCTGCGCGGCGCCGTGTCGGCCTGGTGGGCGCTGGTCGGCCTGGTCGTGACGTCGTTCGCATTCCTCGGCGTGAACATGTTTCTGACCGGCCTGCACTCCTACGGGGAGTTGTGACGGACCGCAACGCAGGGCTATAGTCGGGCCATGCCTTTCGTTCGCCGCTCCCCCGAAGGCCAGATCGACAGCCTGCACCGCCACCAGAGCGGTGACGCGCAGGAATTCCTGGCGGACGACCACCCCGATGTGCTCGCCTTCCTCGGCGTAACGCCCCCGCGGCGCGAGGACTTCGACCGCCTCGACGCGGATTTCGTCCGCGTGATCGAGGACGTGATCGACACCCTGATCATCAAGAACGTCATCAACATCACCGACCTGCCGGCGGAAGCTCAAGCCAAGCTGTTTGCGCGCAAGAGCTTCCGGGAGCGGATCACCAAGCATTCGCTGAAGCTGTTCGGCGACTCCGGGTTCGCGGATGTCGTCGATGACACCGGGTTTTCAGAGCTGCGCTGAGCCGTATCGTCTGCTTCGCTTCTCCCGCTACGGGAGGACCAGCGGGTTGCCACTCGCGTCGACGATCTCCAACCCGTCCAGATAGACCAGCCGATCGGTTTCGGTACGCACAATCGGCATCAACAGTGCGAGGGCATCGGCCGACGGCCAATCCACCGTGATCTGCCGCCGCCCGGCGACGATCTGCGTGGCAGGTGGCAACCAGCTTGCCGCGGTGTAGTACCGGGGCCCACCGCCCCACAAGTCGCGCGTACGCGAATCGACGAACATCGCCGTCCGGAAGATCACACTGCCGTCTGCCGCCACGTACGCACCCGCCGTCATTGCACGCGGCGTCCTGGCTGCGCCCGTTACTCGGACCGCCTCGGAAGACTGTTCGGCGGATGCCTCGGAGATACCGGCCAAGAGGTAGGAAATACTGGCCACCTTACCCCAGCCCCAGATGTTTCCTGAGGCCGACGCAAACGACGCGTCATGCTCAGCGCCGATCATCGTCACTCCAGACAAAGGCCCGTGCACTGCGGCGCTGCCGACGCCATCGCTCGCCTGAACCTCCACCGCATCCAGCCAATCCGCCGCTGTGGCCGCCGGGTTGCCGACCTGCCCCAGCGTACCTCGACCTTCGGCAACAACATGGCCATCGGTCCCGAGGCAAAGAACATGTTCTGCCCCAGCGCTGATGGCGGAGAACTGCCCGGCCAGTTCACGCTCGAAGACGACGTCTGCAAACACCAGCGGCCGGTTGACCACCAGGGGCAGACGGTACTGGCGGACCCGCCCCGCGCCCGTCAGCACATACAGCCTGCTGACGCTGGGAGCCGTTGTTTTCACCACGAGCGCCACTCGGACAGCGTCGCTCACGTCATCGAGCACAACCGGTCGCCCTGTTCTGGCGCCGTCATAGAGATCGGAGTGCCGAAGCACTGCGACCTCTCCCCGCTCGACGGCGGCCACGTAGCTCGTCTCATTGCCCACCACCTGGGTCTGGGCGACATCGATCAC
>Ga0070662_100001496_pt1 | contig 14384 bp, 14 predicted proteins | sample KBSC53metaG_FD_65648 | JGI IMG/M metagenome (GOLD analysis project Ga0070662, IMG submission 65648) | Corn rhizosphere microbial communities from Kellogg Biological Station, Michigan, USA - KBS C5-3 metaG | ecosystem: Host-associated > Plants > Roots > Rhizosphere > Soil ...
ATCGACGTCTTCGCGGGCACGTCCGACATCGGCAACGGGTCGAAGACGATCCAGTCGCAGATCGTCGCGGAGACGATCGGCGTCCCGTACGACTGGATCACGTACGACAACTCGAACACCGACTCGTCGCCCGTCTGCACCGGGACGTTCGCGTCGCGTGCGACGTTCGTCGCGGGCAAGGCGGTCGAGAAGGCGGCCGAGCGAGTCAGGGAGCGGATCCTCGACATCGCGGGCAAGGAGCTCGAGATCGACCCCTCCGACCTCGAGATCGTGGACGGCGAGGTGCTGGCCAAGGGCGCGCCGCAGAAGAAGATCGCCGTTCCCGACGTCGCCGCCGCGGCGACGTGGACGTACGGCGAGCTGATCACGGGCGCCGGGGCGCAGCTCAAGGACTTCGCGTCGATCGTCGACCCCGAGACGGGGGAGGTCGACAGCCCGCCCCACTCCGCGATCTCGTACGCCGCGTGCGCGGCCGAGGTCGAGGTCGACGACGAGACCGGCGTCGTCCGGGTGACGCGCCTGGTCCAGGTCTACGACGTCGGCCGCGCGATCAACCCGACGCTCGTCGAGGGCCAGATCGAGGGCGGTGCCGTCCAGGGCCTCGGGCTCGGCGTGCTCGAGAACTGCTACCCGTACTACCCCTCCGCCGAGCACCGCGGCGGTCAGTTCGGCTCGTACCTCGCGCCCGGGTTCGAGGACCTGCCGCAGATCGACACGATCATCATCGAGAACCCCTCCGCGGACGGCCCGTACGGCGCGAAGGGCATCGGGGAGATGGCGAACAACGCGCAACCCCCCGCGATCGCGTCGGCGGTGCACGACGCCGTCGGCGTCTGGGTGACGGAGCTGCCGATCACGCCGGAGAGGGTGCTCCGCGCGCTCGAGGCGAAGGCCGAGCCGACGCGCAACGGGAAGACGGTCGTGTTCGACGCCGAGCTGTCCGTGAACGCCGTCGCGCGGGGCGGGATCGCTTTCGAGGTCCCGGCCTAGCCTCGTGGCGGACTCGCCGTTCGAGACGTTCGACGGCCGTGAGCCCCACCCGCTCTTCCCGGGCGTGGGGCTCAAGGCCGTCGCCGGCGACCAGGTCTTCCTCGGGCACGTCACGTACGCGCCTGGGACGACCGTCGCGCGCCACAGCCACGAGCACACCGAGCAGGTGATGCTGATCGTCGACGGTTCCGTGACCATGACGATCGGCGATCGCACGCAGGAGATGCGCACTGGTGACGTGTGCGTCGTCAATCGGGGCGTCGAGCACGAGCTCCACTCGGCGGACGGCGTCACGTTCATCGAGGCGCTCGGCCCCGTGCCGCTCGACCACATCCCGGACGCCGAGCGCGACCTCGTGCTCGGCGACCTCCGCGGCTCACTCCACGTGGATCGTTAGCGCGAAGCGGGAATCCGCAGAAACGGATTCCCGCCGCGCATCCCCGCCTCCGGCGGGGCAGATCCCTGAGGCGTCCCCTTTTCGGGGCCGCAACCGCCTCGCCATGCCAACCCGCATACAGTGGAGGGATGGCGACGTTCGGTCTCGTCCACGGCTCGTGGCACGGTGCCTGGTGCTGGGAGCGACTCGAGCGCGAGCTCGACGCGCGCGGTCGCCGTTCGGTCACGGTAGACCTCCCGATCGAGGATCCTGACGCGGGCCTCGGCCGACACGCCGAGCTCGTCGCCGACTCCCTGCGCGGGGTCGACGACGACGTGATCCTGGTCGGGCATTCGATGGCGGGCTCGACGATCCCGCTCGTCGCACGTCACCGGCCTCTTCGGCACCTCGTCTTCCTCGCTGCACTCGTCCCGGAGCCGGGCGCAAGCGTCACCGACCGTTACACGAAGGAGGACGTCTACGTGCCGGGCTTCGTCGGGAACACACTGTTGCGTGACGACGGAGCCTCGTACTGGCCCGACCCGGAGGCGGCCATCCGGTGCTTCTACCACGACTGCACGTCCACGGACGCGGCCTGGGCGGTGTCGATGTTGCGCCCCCAGTCCGCCGCCCCGCGACTCGATCCGTGGCCCGTCGACGCGCTCCCGGACGTCGAGCGCACCTCGATCCTCTGCCGCGACGAGCGCGTCATCGCGCCGGCGTGGTCGCGGACGATGTCGCGCGACCTTCTCGGCGTCGAGCCGATCGAGCTCGACGGCGGCCACTCACCCTTCCTCTCACGACCCGCTGAGCTCGCCGAGGTCCTCGTCCGGCTGGCGTAACCAACCGCGCACCGCACGGCCCCGGGCAGGGCTACCGTAGGGAGTCGTGACCCCGCTCGTTGCGACCGCGACGGACGACCTCTGGAAGGCGTGGTCGTTCGACCCGCTCGTGCTCGCGGGCGGGGTCGTCGCGGTGGCGTTCTTCGCGCAGGGCTGGCGTCGGCTCCGCCGCCGGCGGCCCGAGCTGGCGCCGTGGTCGCGCTGGCCGCTGTTCCTCGCGGGCGTGGCCGTCGTCGTGCTCGGAATCGTCTCGCCGCTCGACGCGATAGCGGAGGAGTATCTCCAGTCGGCGCACATGCTCCAGCACGTGCTGATCGCCGACCTCGGCGTCGCACTCGCGCTCGTCGCCGTGCGCGGGCCGCTCTCGATGTTCTTCCTTCCCCGCGACCTGCTGGCGCCCCTGGCACGCCGGCAGGCGCTGCGCCGCGTGCTCTCGTTCCTCCTCCGTCCGCGTGTCGCGGTCGCCCTCTGGCTCGGCGTCCTCGTCGCATGGCATCTCCCCGTGCTGTACGACGCGGCGCTCCGGCATCCACTCGTGCACCGCCTGGAGCACCTCTCGCTCGTGGTCGTGGGCGCGCTCGTCTGGACGCTCATCGTCGACCCTGCCGGGCACGGACGCCTGAGTGTCAACGGGCGCATCGGCCTCGCGGCACTGATGCTCTGGATGGGCCAGATGCTCGCGTACGTGTTCGTCTTCTCGTTCCACCCGTACTACGACGTCTACGTGGAGCAGCCGGAGCGGCTGTTCGGGCTCTCCCCGCTCATGGACCAGAAGCTGGCGGGTGTCGTGATGATGGTCGAGCAGGGGCTCACGCTCGGCACCGCGCTCGTCCTGCTGCTGCTGACGGCCAGGCGCGCGCGAGCAGCCGAGCCGCGCGCAGCCCCCGAGCCGGCCTGATGCCCTCGCCCTGGTCGTTCACCTTCGAGCCGCTCTTCGTCCTGCTCGGAGCCGTCGCCGTCGTGCTCTACGCGCGGGCGTGGCGCCGAGAGCCCGGGCCGGCGTGGCGCGCCTGGTGCTTCGGCGCCGGCGTCGCGCTCGTCGTGCTCGCGCTGAACTCGCCGCTCGGGACGATCGCGATCGAGTACCTCGTCCTCTTCCACCTGCTCCAGAACGTGATGATCTCCGACTGGGCGCCCCCGCTCCTCCTGATCGGCCTCACCCCCGCGATGCGCGCGGGAATCGCGGCGCGCGGCGGAGCCTGGTTCGCGTGGATCACGCGGCCGCAGGTGGCGCTGCCGATGTGGCTCGTCGGCTGGTACGTCGTGCACCTCGGCGCGGTATACGACGCCCTCGTGCGGAACACCCTCCTGCTCGCGGTCGAGCACGCGTTCCTGATCGCGATCGGGCTCGTCCTCTGGTGGCCCGTGCTCTGCGATGTTCCGCACCGTGTCCCGACCCTCGGCCGGATCGGTTACGTGATGGCGGCGTTCGTCGGCTCCGCGTTCCTCGGCCTCGCGTTGACGTTCTCGCCGCCCCTCTACGACTACTACGCGTCGCTCCCCGAGCGGCTCTGGGGGATCTCGGCCGAGAAGGACCAGAACCTCGGCGGCATCCTCATGTCGACCGAGCAGGCGCTCGTCTTCTTCGCGGCGATCGTCTGGCTTCTCACGGTGCTGTTCCGGGAGGAAGCCGAGGCAGAGGAGCGGCTGGCCGCGGAGCAGCGCGCCGCAGGGCTGCGGGAGCACTGAAGGCGATGACGGCGCTCGAGACCGACCCGGACACGATCGAGCGCTGGAAGGACGCCCGCCAGGAGGAGCTCGACGCCGAGGCGATCTACCGGGCTCTGGCGGCCGCGCAGACGACCCCGGAGCGAGCGGAGCTGTTCGGCGCGATCGCCGAGGACGAGCGGGGACATGCCGCGCACTGGGAGGAGCGCCTCCGTGCGGCGGGCGTCGAGCCCGGCCCGGCGCGACCCGGTCAGCGGGCGCGCATCCTCTGCCGGCTCGCCGGCGACTTCGGCGACACCGTGGTCGTGCCGATCATGCGCGATCGCGAGGCGCACTCCACCGAGGCGTACATGGACGAGTCCGGCGCCTTCGCGGCCGACGAGGAGCGCCACGCGCGCGCCCTGGCGACGCTCGTCGGCGAGGCGCGAGGCGAGCCGATCGGCCGGGCGCTTGCCCGCCTCCAGCGGGGCCGTGCCGCCGGCGGCAACGCCCTCCGCGCGGCTGTGCTCGGCGTGAACGACGGCCTGGTCTCGAACGCGAGCCTCGTGATGGGAGTCGCGGGCGCGGGCGTCGCCTCGAAGGACATCCTGGTCACGGGTGTCGCCGGGCTGATCGCCGGAGCGTGCTCGATGGCGATGGGCGAGTGGATCTCGGTGCAGTCGAGCCGGGAGCTGAGCGCCAAGGAGCTCGCGATCGAGCAGAGGCACATCGCGACCGAGTCGGAGGTCGAGCAAGCCGAGCTCGCGCTCGTCTACGAGCAGAAGGGCCTCCACCCGAGTGAGGCGAGGAAGGTCGCCGAGCGACTCTCGGCCGACCCGGAGACGGCTCTCGACACCCACGCGCGCGAGGAGCTCGGCATCGACCCGGAGGAGCTGGGCGGCTCGCCGTGGGTCGCGGCGGGGATGTCGTTCGTGCTCTTCGTGCTCGGAGCGATCGTTCCGATCGTGCCGTTCGCTTTCCTCTCGGGGAACACCGCGGTCGTGACGGCGCTGGCGCTTTCGGCGCTCGGCCTGTTCGGGATCGGCGCCGCGATCACGCTCCTCACCGGGCGGAGCGTGCTCGCGTCCGGGTCCCGGCAACTTGCGTTCGGCGCCGCGGCGTTCGCGGTGACCTACGGGATCGGCGCGCTGTTCGGCACTGCGATCGGCTGAGATTTGTCCGCGAGGCGGGATTCCGCAGATGCGGAATCCCTCCGCTCATCACCCGCCTGCAGCAGGGGCAGATCCCTGAAGGCGCCCGCTTCGCGGTCGCTGGCGTGCAGAACCGACGATCTCGAGCTCGACCGGCGCCGCGCCGGGTACGACGGCGCGCGCCTCCTGCGCGTGGAGCAGCGTCGTCCGGACGATCAGCTTCGCCCGCGCGAAGTTGTCGAGCTCCGTCGGGACCGGCCCGACGCGCTGCCCGAGCGCGTACCCGGCGGCGTTGCGTCCCATCGCGCGGTAGCTGTCGAGGGTGTAGAGCGGGCTCATCCCGAACAGCTCGAGGTTGTCGAGCGGCTGGAGATCGGCGCGGTGGATCACCGCGGTTCCCTTCGACTGGAGGCCGAGCGCGACACCGGACCCGGAGAGCCCGGCGCCGTCATAGCCGATGAAGGCGACGTCCGCGGCCCGCAGGATCCGAACGATGCGCGGCGACCCACCCGCCTCGCGCACGCCGTCGACGACCGCGGCCAGCACGTCGTCGTGCGGCAGCCCCGCGATCGTCTCCCGCAGGCCGTCCGCGAAAGCCGGGCCGACGGCGATCACGACCTCTGCCGGGTCGCTGCCGGGCACGGCCGGGCCGGACTCTTCCACGATCGCGTCCGCATCCGCGACGGCAGCTCCCAGGCTGCGCGGGTCGACGACGTGCGGCAGCGCCTGGAGAAGCGCCCAGCGCTCTCCCTCGAGCCGGTAGCCGGTCCCCGGTCCGAGATAGAGATTCGGGTCGTTGACGGCGGAGCGGACGAGCCCGTCGGGCTCGATCACCGCGGCGGTCTGGAGGTAGTCCGCCGCGATCCGCTGGCGCAGCATCCCTACGACCGCCTCGGCGACGTCCTCGAAGCCCTGCCGGTCGAGGGCGAGCGCCACGTCGAGCGCCGAGATCTCACGGGCGAGAAGCTCGTCCGCGGCCTCGACGTCGGCGGCGCGGTCGCGGTCGGGCATGTCCGCGCTGCCGTGGGCGAGGGTCGCGGCCTCGACCTCCGCCTCGGTCACGGCAGGCAGGCCGAGCTCCGCGAACACGGCCTGCACCGCTCGTGCGGCACGCTCGCGGACCCGGAGAGCCTCGAGCTCCTCGATCGGCTCGATGCCGCCGTCGACCTGCCAGTCGCGCTGCAGCGTCAGCCACTCGTCGATGTCGTCCGCGTCGTAGTTGCCGCCGCCGAACGTGTTGTCGCGCCGGCCCATGATCGAGTAGCCCGAGGTGACGAAGTCGGTGCCCGGGAGGAACTGGCCCATGAGCTTCGCGGTCTTGCGGATCGGCGAGTGCGACGCGATGGCGTCGTTCCCGGACGCGACCTCGAGGTCGAGCCACGCCGCGAGGACGTTCTCCGCGAGGATCGCGCGCGTCCCGCCCGGGACGGCGAGCACGAGCGCGACACACGAGATGGATCCGTTCTGGACGCCCTGTGCGCCTGCGGCGCGCACGACGGAGACGCAGCGGGCCTCGAGGTAGAGCATCGACAGGCCCTGCGCGTGCCCCATGAGCGCCTCGGAGCCGGTGCCCGACGTGAAGCGCACCTTGACGCCGCGCGACGCGTACGCCGAGGCGAGGAACGCCTTGGACCACGGCGTGTCGTCGCCGTCTGCGAACACCGGCTCGGTGCCGTAGACCGACAGCGTCTCGGCGTAGGTGACGAGGCCGCGGATCGCGAGCTCGAGGTTCCGACGCTCCTCCACCGCGCACTGCGTCATCACGCCCGGGCGCCCGACCTGCGAGCCCACCAGGAGGGCGAGCGCGTTCAAGGGTGCGTACCGCGCGACGCCGACCGTCGTCTCCAGCTCGTCGAAGCCGCGTCGCGCCGCCTCGGCCGCATCGGCCGCGAGGAGAGCCGGGCTCTCCTTGAGGTTCGTGACGTGCGCCTGGTTGCCGGGGTCACGGCGCGCGCGCAGCTTCTTCAGGGCCATCATCAGCTCGACGGGATCGAGCATCCCGACGACCCGCGCGAGCTTGGCGGGCGTCAAACCGCGCGCGAGGCGCACGAGCGCGTCGCGCGGGACGTCGACGTCGACGAGCATGCGCGCGAGCCGCTCGTCGGGGAGCGCCATCGCCTCGTCGGCGACCTCCAGATCGAGGCCGTGCGCGACGAGGAAGCGGTCGATCACGTCGAAGTCGGCTGCATCCCGACCATCGAGCCGCACGACGCGGCCGTTCTCGACGACGAGCTCCGGCTCGGGGTCGGCCGGTCCGTCGGCGGCGACGAGCCCCAGCTCGGGCCACGGCTCGACGAGCACCTCCCGCCGCAGCTCCGATTCCTCGCGCGCCGTGAAGCGCCTGCTGCGGCGCGCGTCAGCCATCCGCTGTGAGCCCTCGAGCGCGGTACGCCTCCGCCGCCTCGCGGACGAAGACCGCGTTGTGCCCCGCGCCGAGCTCCTCGAGTCTCTCCGCCCACGCCTCGAGGTCGACCGCCGAGGAGCGGCCCGGCCGGAGCGCCGTGTAGATCGCGAGCAGCTCGTCGTCCGGAACCCGCGTCAGCTCGGCCGCGCGCTCGATCCCCTCGGCCAGCTGGACGCGTCCCGCGGCTCGCGCCACCTCCGCCTGGAGGGCGAGCGTCCCCGCGGTCGCGCGCGTGTCGTCCGGAGCGAGCGAGCCCGCCCGGGCGCCGGCGAGCGTCACGTCGTCGAGCGGGAGCCCCGAGGGCGTCGTGACGAGGTCCGGGCGACGGCTGCCGAGCGGGTAGTCGGTCACCGGATCGAATGCCACGACGAGAAGTTACGCTAGCCGCCGTGGCGCGGAACGAGCATCGATTCGCCGGCCGCGTCGCGCTCGTCACGGGCGGGTCGAGCGGCATCGGCGCAGCGACCGCCAAGCGGTTGCTCGACGAGGGAGCCCGCGTGGCGTCCCTCGACCTCGGCACAGATGCGCCGGAGGGCGTCCTCGCGCTGACGGCCGACGTCTCGAGCTCCGCGCAGGTGGACGCTGCCGTGGCGAGGGCAACGGAGGAGCTCGGCCCGCTCGACATCCTCGTCTGCGCCGCCGGGATCACCGGCGCGTCGCTGGCCACCGTCGACGTCACGGACGAGGAATGGCGACGCGTGATGGCGATCGACGCCGACGGGGTCTTCTTCTGCAATCGTGCCGTGCTCCCCGGAATGGTGGAGCGTGGCTACGGGAGGATCGTCAATGTTGCGTCGATCGCGGGCAAGGAGGGCAACCCGATGGCCACTGCCTACTCGTCCGCCAAGGCGGCCGTGATCGCGATGACCAAGGCGATCGGGAAGGACGTCGCCCGCACCGGGGTGCTCGTGAACTGCATCGCCCCCGCCGTGATCGAGACACCGATGCTCGGTGGCATGACCCAGGAGCATGTGACGTACATGGTCGAGCGCATCCCGATGGGCCGGATGGGATCCGCAGCCGAGGTCGCGACGCTCGCGTGCTGGTTGGCGAGCGACGAGTGCTCGTTCTCGACCGGCGCGACGTACGACATCTCCGGGGGCCGGGCGGTCTACTGATGCGCCGCATCGTCCGCTGGGTGGACGGCGCCGGGAGAGTCTCGGTCGGAGTCGAGGTGGACAACGAGGGCCACTTCCGGAGGCTCTCCGGCATCGAGGACCCGATGCCGTTCCTCCGAGGAGAGATGTTCTCGCCCGAGGGACGGCCCGTGACCCCGGCCGACCCCTACAGCCTCGAGCTCGGCGACGGCCTGACGCTGATCACGCCGCTCGACCCGCCCGAGGTCTGGTGCGCCGGCGTCACGTACGAGCGCAGCCGCGACGCACGCGTCGAGGAGAGCGCCGTCCGCGACGTCTACGACCTCGTCTACGAGGCGCACCGGCCCGAGCTCTTCCTCAAGGACGCGGCCAGCCGGCGCACGGTGGGGCCGGGCGAGCCGATCGGGATCCGCGGCGACTCGACGTGGAACGTGCCCGAGCCCGAGATCGGCGTCGTCGTCGGCGAGCGCGGCAAGATCCTCGCCTACACGATCGGCAACGACGTGTCCTCACGGGAGATCGAGGGCGCCAACCCGCTCTACCTGACCCAGGCGAAGGTGTACGCCGGCGCCTGCGCGATCGGCCCTGCGCTCTACATCCCGCCGCGCGAGCCGCAGGGCTTCCAGATCATCATGCGGATCTCGAACGAGGAAGGCGACGTGCTGTACGAGGACAAGACCTCGACCACCTACATGGTGCGCACGTTCGACGAGCTCGCCGCCTGGCTCGTCAAGGAGAACCCGGTCCCGCCCGGGTCCGTTCTTCTGACGGGCACCGGGCTCGTCCCGCCCGACTCGTTCAGCATGGTCCCCGGCAACTGGGTCGAGATCCACGTGCCCGAGATCGGCACGCTCGTGAACCCGGTCGCGCTGGCAACCACACTTCTCTGAAAGGACCCGCGATGACCGAGACGCTGACCGACACGCCTGCCCGCAACTACGTCGGCGGCGAGTGGCTCGAAGGCGGATCGGGCGAGACCTACGAGCAGCGCGACCCTTGGAGCCCGTCGACCGTCACCGGCGTCTTCCAGTCGTCGTCGGCCGACGACGCGCACGGCGCCGTCGCGGCTGCGGCTGCAGCGTTCCCCGCCTGGGCGGCGCTTCCCGCCCCCGCTCGCGCGGCGTTCTTCCACAAGACGGCGGACGCGATCGAGGCCCGCACGGAGCTGATCGCCCGCGACATGACAGCCGAGATGGGAAAGCCGCTCCGCGAGGCGCGGATGGAAGCCGCGCGCGCCGCGACGATCCTTCGCTTCTCGGCCGGTGAGGCGTGGCGGCCGGTCGGTGAGGTGTACGCCGCGTCCGTGCCGCTCCAGCGCCTCTACACCGTGCGGCGGCCCGTCGGTGTCGTCGGCCTGATCACGCCCTGGAACTTCCCGATCGCGATCCCGGTCTGGAAGCTCGCCCCCGCGCTGATCCACGGGAACACGGTGGTGCTGAAGCTGGCGCACGACGCACCGCGCACGGGCCTCCACGTCGCGGAGTGCTTCGCCGAGGCCGGGCTCCCGGCCGGTGTCCTGAACGTGCTCACCGGCTCCGGCTCGAAGGTCGGCGCGGCGCTCGTGGAGAGCCCGGACGTGCGCGCGATCTCGTTCACCGGGTCCGTCGAGGTGGGTCACGGCGTCCGCGCCGCCGCGACAGCCCGCGGCTGCCGCGTGCAGCTCGAGCTCGGCGGCCAGAACCCGTTCGTCGTGATGGCAGACGCCGAGCTCGATCGCGCCGTCGAGGCCGCCTACGCCGGCGCATTCTGGTCTGCCGGCCAGAAGTGCACCGCAACGCGCCGGATCCTCGTCCAGGAGAACGTGTACGACGCCTTCCGCGACAAGCTCCTGGCGCGGGTCGCCGCGGGCAAGGTCGGCGACCCGTCCGACCCGGAGACCGAGGTCGGGCCGCTCGTGGGCGAGAGCGCGCGCGACGACGTCGTCGCCGCGATCGAGCGCGGGCGGAACGAGGGCGGCACGGTGCTGGCAGGCGGAGAGGCCGCCGAGGGCGACGGATACCTCGTCCCTCCGACCGTCTTCGAGGACGTCGCCGAGGACGCGAACCTCTCCTGCGAGGAGGTGTTCGGCCCGGTCACCTCGCTCTACCGCTTCGCCACGCTCGACGAGGCGATCGCTCGAGCGAATGCGGTCGAGTACGGCCTCTCCGCGTCGATCTTCACGCGCGACCTGCACGCCGTGCAGCGATTCTCGGAGGAGCTCCAGGCGGGGATCCTCCACGTCAACTCGCAGACGGCCGGCGCCGACGTGCACGTTCCGTTCGGCGGCCTCAAGGGATCGGGCTACGGCCCGCACGAGCAGGGCCGCGCCGCGCTCGAGTTCTTCACCGACGCGGTGACGGTGTACCAGGACGCGCCGCTTGACTGAGCGCCGCGTGCCCGGGGCGTGGCTTCGGCCTCGCCCCTCCAGCACACGCACGCCGGGGGCGTGGCTTCAGCCTCGCCCCTCTTGGCTAGGGGCCAGGTGAGCGAGCGCGTCCTCGTCACCGGCGTCCTCGGCTGCCTCGGCGCCTGGGTCGCGCGCGCGGTGCTCGCAGACGGCGACGACGTCGTCGGCTACGACCTGGGCGAGAACACGGCGAGGCTCGACCTCGTGCTCGGAGAGGACGCGGCCCGCGTGACGCTCGTTTGCGGGGACATCACCGACCTCGAGGCGCTCGAGCGCGTGCTCGACGAGCACGAGATCACGCGCGTCGTCCATCTGGCGGCGCTCCAGGTGCCGTTCGTGCGCGCGAACCCGCCGCTCGGGATGCGTGTCAACGTCGCGGGCACCGTCAACGTCTTCGAGGCCGTCTCGAAGCGCCTCGACCGGATCCCCGGCGTCGCCTACGCGAGCTCGACGGCCGTGTACAACCCAGCCGACCCCTCCCCCGCACCCGAGGCGGGCGGCACCGCGCCCAGCACGCTCTACGGCGTCTCGAAGCTGGCCGACGAGGGCATGGCGCGCGTCTACGCGGCCGACAACGGGCTGCCCTCGATCGGCCTGCGGCCGTACGTCGTCTACGGGCCGGGCCGCGACCAGGGCATGACGTCGGGGCCGACGATGGCGATGCTCGCAGCGGCGCGCGGCGAGCCGTACGCGATCGGCTATGGAGGCACCGCGCAGTACGACTTCGCGCCCGACGTCGCGCGCGCGTTCGTCATGGCCGCCGGCGCGGAGCGAGAGGGCGCCGCCGTCTACAACGCCCCCGGGGCCGTGGCAGCGATGGAGGACGTCGTCGCGGCGATCCGTACGGTCGTGCCGGAAGCCGAGATCACGTGGTCCGGCGACCCGCTCCCGTTCCCGCCGAAGCTCGAGGCGGTCGGCTTCGACCGTGACGTCGGCACCTTCCCACGCACCCCGCTCGACGTCGGCGTCGCCACGACGATCGAGCACTTCCGCGCGAGCGGCTGAGCCACGTCAGCCGACGAGCGCAGTCTCGAGCGCGAGCTTCATCACGTCGTCGGTGACGGGAAGCAGCGGTGTGGAACATGCCGTACGCCAAACCGGCAACGCCGCGCAGGTCGAGCGCCGTCGTTCGGAGCTCGACGTGCAAGACCTCCTGGATCACGGAGGTCGACGTCGCCGCGTCCACGCGTCCGTCGAGCATCGCTTCGAGGATCCCGACACACGCCGATGCCGGCGGGCTGTCGGGGATCGCCGCGTAGAGGATGACGTTGGTCTCGACGAAGACCCTCAGGTCGTGCCGTCCAAGAACTCGACGGTGCGCGCGTCCTCAATCAGGGCTTCGAGCTCGTCAGGGGAAAGTACGATGCCGCGGTTCCGCTCGCCGATCGCACGGAGCTCGCCCAGGGCACGCCGACGCCCATCCCGGTCGACGGGATCGTATGCCGCGTCGACCGCCTTGCGAACCAGCGACCCGACCGATTCCCCACGGTGCTCCGCTTCCGACTCCAGCTTGCGCCGCTGCTCGGGTGTGACGAGGATCTGAAGGCGCTCGCTGTGCATGTGCATACCATCTGAGAAGGTGGCAGTGCGCAAACCCGCGGTGGTGAGCGGGTATCCGCGAGGTGCGTGGGGCGTCGCGGGTGCGGGATGCGAGTCGCGTCGGGGTATCACGTCGCTCCTCCCCGTGCGCGAATCGCGTCGAGGAGTTCCCCGGTGGTGTGGATCTCGATCCCCGTAGCCTCGAAGTCCTTGTCTTGTGACCAGATCGGAAGGCTGGTTGCGAGGGCGAGCGCGACGGTGGGCCAGTCGTCGGGGTCGCGTGTTCCGATGAGCCGTTCGGCGTCGGACCGGAACGGGAGATAGGCCGTGGAGGGACGCCATTCGATAGGGATCACCGCCAGCGCAGCGGTCACGAGCGTCGGGTCGAACCCGCGGCGCTCGGCGATCCCTGGCAGGTGCTCGAGCACCTCGTCCGCGACCGCGGTCGCGCCGATGCAGGTCGGCCCCAGGGCCGAGGCGAACACGAGTCGCGCTCTGCCGCCGATCAGCGCGGAGACAATGACGTTGGCGTCAGCGACGACCGCGAGCGGCAGCGAAGTCGTCGAGGACATCCTGCTCGCTCACGTCACGGCGCTTGCGCTGCGCGGCGATCTCGTCGCTCAGCCGCAAGAAGAGCTCGCGACGTACGTCGTCACTCAGGCGCGACTCTGTCCAGGGAAGGAAGAACCCGGCAGGGCGGCCCTCGCGGGTGACGAGAATCACATCGTCCGAGCGGAACATCTCGCTCGCACGATCACGGAAGTCACGCACCGTCACAACCTTCATGTAGCCACTATTAGTGGCCACATAGACAGCTGGTCAATACACCCTCGCCCAACCCAGTGTCACCACCCATAGCGGCAACCCCGTCAACTACGTTGAGACCGACGGGCATGCGGTTGCCGCGATCGACGACGAAACCGGTGCTACTGGGCAGTTGCAGCACAGCGAGGGCGCTACTGGCGTCCGTATGAGGCAGTGGCGGAGCCTGTTGGGGAACGATCTCTTGCAGGGCTTCCGCTTCCTGGGACGGACACAGCTCGTCCCCGTCGCCGACCACAACGTCGGCTAGGTTGGAGCCCCGTGAGCACGACGCGGATCGTGGACATCGCGGCCATGCCGGGAGCGCAGGAGGCGGACGAGCGCGCCGCCGAGCTTGCCTGGCGGCTGCCGGCGGAGCTCGCGCCGCTCGCGCGAATCGCGCTCGACTACCGCTGGTCATGGGACCCGGATGGGGCGGAGCTCTTCCGCGCGCTCGACCCGCACGCCTGGGAGCTTCATGCCCGAAACCCGGTGCGACAGCTGGCCGACCTGACGCCGCACCTGGCGGAGATAGCGGCGTCGCACGGCCCGACGCTCGAGCGGATCGCCCGCCTCCAGCGCGTGCTGGAGGATGACCGCCTGCGCCCCGAGACGCCGATCGAGGGCCTCGGCGGCCCTGTCTGCTTCGTCTGCGCCGAGTTCGGCGTGCACCCGTCGCTACCGATCTACTCGGGCGGGCTCGGCGCTCTCGCCGGCGACATCCTCAAGGCTGCGAGCGACCTCGCGCTGCCGGTGATCGGCGTGGGCCTGCTCTACCGCAAGGGGTACTTCCAGCAGCGCGTCGACCGGACGGGGCTGCAGCACGAGTACTGGACGCAGATCATGCCCGAGCGGCTCCCGACCGTTCAGGTGCGCGACGACGGCGGCGGCCCGCTCACCCTCTCTTTCCCCTTCTTCGGCCGCGAGGTCGCGTTCCACGTCTGGCGGGCGGAGGTCGGGCGCGTGCCCCTCTACCTCCTCGACGCCGAGCTCGAGGAGAACGATCCGCTCGACCGGTGGATCACGGCCCGGCTCTACGAGGGCAACCCGCTCACGCGCCTCGGCCAGTACGGGCTGCTCGGCCTCGGGACCGTGCGCGCCCTTCGGGCACTCGGGATCGAGCCCGGGGTGCTGCACTTCAACGAGGGCCA
>Ga0070662_100001497_pt1 | contig 14384 bp, 9 predicted proteins | sample KBSC53metaG_FD_65648 | JGI IMG/M metagenome (GOLD analysis project Ga0070662, IMG submission 65648) | Corn rhizosphere microbial communities from Kellogg Biological Station, Michigan, USA - KBS C5-3 metaG | ecosystem: Host-associated > Plants > Roots > Rhizosphere > Soil ...
GACGCCACCTCGTCCGCCGGCAGCCAGAGCGTGAAGGTGCTCCCGCGGCCCACCTCGCTGTCCACGGTGATGCACCCGCCCAGCGCCGAAGCCACGCGCTGGCTGATGGCGAGGCCCAGGCCGAAGCCGCGCGCCGCGCTGGGCGTCAGCCGCCCGAACTCGCGGAAGATCTCGCCGTGCTGCTCGCGCGGGATCCCCGGTCCGGTGTCGGCCACGTCCACCGCCACCCACCGCCCGCGCCGCGGCGGCCCGCTCCCGTTGCCGTCGCCGTCGTGGCCGCGCAGGTCCACGCGCACGGTCACGTTTCCCTGGGGCGTGTACTTCACCGCGTTGGAGATCAGGTTGCCCAGCACCTGGCGCGCGCGGACCACGTCGGTCACCACCACCGGCAGGTCGGGCGGGAGTTCCACCCCCAGCTCCAGGCCGCGGGCCGCGGCCTGCGCGTGGTACTCGGCCACGATCTCGCGCGCCACGTCGCGCACGTCCACGGGGCGGCGCTGCACCTCGATCTCCCCGGCCTCGGCGCGGGCCAGCTCCAGCAGGTCGCCGATCAGCTCCAGCGCACTGCGGATGCTCGCGCGGATGCGGCCCACGCTCTCCAGCTGCCGCGGCTCCAGGTCGCCCAGGACCCCCATCTCCAGCAGCGAGGCGTGGCCGTCCGCCGCGCCCAGAGGGTTCTTCACGTCGTGGCTGAAGCCGCGCAGCAGCCGCACCCGTCCCTCGGTGATGCGCTCGAGTTCGGCGCGGCGCTGCTGCGCCTCTTCCATCAGGTGCACGCGGCGCAGCGCCACCGTGGCCAGGTCGGCGAAGGCCTGCGCGCGCGCCACCTCGTCGGGGGTGAAGGCGTGCCCCCGCGCCGCGCGCACCAGCACCAGCGCGCCGATCGCCTCGCCGCCGTCGGCCAGCGGCACCACCAGCGCGGGGCAGCCGGCGCACACCTGGGCCAGCTCGCCCGGTACCGGCCGCTCCGCGCGCGACAGGTCGGCGATGGCCTGCGGGCGCCCGCACTCGATCACATACTGCGCGAACGACCCCTCGTACGGGATGCGCGCGTCCAGCGGCGGCGGATGCTCCCCCGCGGCGGCCACCACCGCCACCTCGCCCTTGGCCGCGTCGATGCGCTCCACGAAGGCGCTCTCGGCGCCGGTGGCCAGGATCGCGTTCTCGGCGATGGCCGTGATCACCTCGTCGGTGGTGTTCCGGGCCGAGACCGCGCCCGTGGCGCGCCGCAGCGCCGCCTCCTCGCGCGCCAGACGCCGCGCCTCGTCGGCCAGCGCGCGCTGCCTCTGCCCCAGCCGCACCATCGCCACCGCCGCCGCCAGCCCCGCGACCGCGAGGACCACGCCCAGCACCTGCGCGATCTCCTCCTCGCGGTCCATCGCCGCGATCAGTCCTTTCTCGATGCGGCCGATCTCGCCGTCCACGCTGTCGCCGGCCGCCAGCACGGCGCGGTAGCGCTGCTCCTGGCGCGTGAAGTCATGCAGGAGCTCGGCGGACCCGGCGCGGCCGGCCAGCACCTCGCGGTGCGGGCGGCGCCACACGTCGCCCAGCCGGCGCATCTCGCGCAGCCTTCGGCCCACGGCGGGGTCCAGCGGGGCCGCCATCCGCTCCGCGCGGTCGTACAGCACGGCCTCGGAGTCGGCGGCCGCGCGCAGCCTCCGGAGAAAGGCGGTGTCGCCGTTGAGCTGGTACCCACGGAAGGCGCCCACCTGCTCGCTCTCGGTCATCTCGATCTGCCGCACCAGCGCCCGCAGCGGCTCCAGCTCGTGCTGGATGCGCGTCTGCAGGTTGCGGGTGCGCCACTCGAAGGCGAACGGCGCCAGTGCCAGCGCCAGGAGCGAAAACACGAGCAGCGCCCGCCACGCCGGCGCGGGCCCCGCGCCGGGGAGCGAGTCGTGTGCTGCCGGGTCGACCGTGGACTGCCGGGCCAGGGATCACCTCCGTTCTCGATGTCGTGATGGGGTGCCAACCGATTGCACGCGCCGGGCCGCGGGTTCAGGAGACTCTGGATCACGCCGTGGACGGCCGTGCCGCGGCGCATCGGATCCGTTTGCCCGGCGTCTCCCGGCCCGGTAGATTCCACCGCGCGCGCGGCCAGACAGCGCGCAGCCGTCGCTCCGCCCCCGAGTACCGCGGGGCGGAGTTTTTGTTGCTCATCCCGCCGTTCATCCGGCGGCCGCGGAACCGCGAACAGCGGTCACACGGAGGAGCGGAGAAGAACGGAGGAACGGAGCACTCCGCCGCGCGCGGGACGGACCCCTCCCTTTCCGCTTCCTCCATCGATCATTCGACGGACCCGCCGCGCTGGCGGATTCACGGAAATCTCATGAAGTACGTCGCCGTCTACCTTCTGCTGGTGGGAGTTCCGGCCGCGGGGCTCGCCGCCAGCCTGCGCGCGGGGAACCGCCTGCACGCGCCGCCGCACCTGTCGGGCGAGTGGCGCGTGGAGGGGATGCCGCTGGCGCTGGACGAGGGCGACACCGCCGGCGCCCTCTCCATCTCGCAGTCGGGCGAGCACGTGGAGGTGGTGGTCGGCCCCCGCACGCTGCGCGGCCGCTTCGCCGGCGACTCGGTGGCCGCCTCGCGCGGTGCGATGCGAATGGACGAGAAGGGGCCGTGCGTCAGCGGCGCGGTGCGGCTGGACGTGCGCGTGGACACCGCCGCCCGGCCGATGCGGCTGTGGGGAACGTGGCGGGCGGACGAGGCCGGATGCGAGCCCGTGCGCTTCGCCGCCACGCAGGCCGCGGACGGGGGCCGGTGATGCCGCGCCTCGGCCTGCTGCTGGTGCAGATCGCGGTGGTGGTGATCGCCGCGCGGGTGGTGGGGCTGCTCTTCCGGCGCATCCGCCAGCCGCAGGTGATGGGCGAGATGGTGGCCGGCATCCTCCTGGGCCCGTCGTTCCTGGGCGCGGTGGCGCCGGGGCTCGCCGCGCGGCTCTTTCCCCCGGCGTCGCTCGGCTTCCTGAACTCCATCAGCCAGGTGGGGCTGCTGGTGTTCATGTTCCTGGTGGGGCTGGAGCTGAACCCCCGCCTGTTGCGCGGCCGAGGCTACACCGCCGTGGTCACCAGCCACGCCAGCATCGTGGTCCCCTTCTTCCTGGGCTCGCTGCTGTCGCTGCGGCTGTATCCGCGGCTGTCGGACGCGTCGGTCACCTTCACCGGCTTCGCCCTGTTCATGGGCGCGGCCATGAGCGTGACCGCCTTTCCCGTGCTGGCGCGCATCCTCGCCGAGCGCGGGCTGATGCGCACGCGCGTGGGCACCGTCGCCATCGCCTGCGCCGCCGTGGACGACGTGACGGCGTGGTGCATACTGGCGGTGGTGGTGGCCATCGTGCGCGCCACCGGCCACGGCCTCCCGCCGTGGATGACCGTCGCCGGCTCGGGCGTCTACGTGGTCGCGATGATCTTCGTCGTCCGCCGCGCGCTGGCGCTGCTGGAGCGGCGGTACGAACAGAACGGCCGCGTCACGCAGGACATGCTGGGCGTGATCCTGCTGGTGGCGCTGGCGTCCGCGTGGGCCACCGAGGCGCTGGGGGTGCACGCGCTGTTCGGCGCCTTTCTGGCCGGCGTGGTGATGCCCAAGGGCGAGGGTTTCGTGCACGCGCTGACCGGCAAGCTCGAGGACGTGACGGTGGTGCTCCTCCTCCCGCTCTTCTTCGCCTTCACCGGGCTGCGCACGCGGATCGGGCTGGTGGAGGGGGCGGAGATGTGGGGCTACTGCGGCCTGATCGTGCTGGTGGCCGTGGCGGGCAAGTTCGGCGGGTCGGCGCTGGCGGCGCGGCTCACGGGGATGAACGGGCGCGAGGCGGCGGCCATTGGCGCGCTGATGAACACGCGCGGGCTGATGGAGCTGGTGATCCTGAACATCGGCCTGGACATCGGGGTGATCAGCCCCGCCGTGTTCGCCATGATGGTGCTGATGGCGCTGGCCACCACCTTCATGACCTCGCCGCTGCTGGAACTCGTCTACCCCGCCCGCCTGATCCGCCACCCGGACGCCCCCGGCGACACTGCCGCCGGCGATGCTTCGGCGGCCGCGGAAGAGGAGGACCTCCGGCTGATCGTGTGATCGCCGTACCGGCTACGGGAAGCCTCGCCAACGGCGCGAGGCTGCGGGGACGACGCTGGTGCGGACGCCGCGGCATGGTCCACCGCGGATCGCAACGAGAGAAGCCCCACCGCTGGTGAGGCTTCTCTCGCTCGATCTCCGTCCCCTGTCCCCTGTCCCCTGTCCCCTATCCCCTGTCCCCTATTCCCTGTCCCCTGTCATCTCACCAGCGGCCCCCACTGCGGCACGGGGCGGCAGAGACGCATCACGTTCGGGGGCGTGCCCGGCGGCGGCGGCGGGCCGGGGTCGATGCGCAGCACGCTGGCGTTGGGCAGGTGCAGCCCCTCCACCACGCAGAAATCCTTCTGCCGCGCCGCGAGCACGGGGTGCAGGTAGCGCGGAGCCAGGTCGCGGATGGCGTCGAACACCACGTACTGCGCATGGGCCGCCCGCGCGGCGGCGAAGAAGGTGTCGGGGTCGGCGCTGAGCGGGTAGGTGCGGCTCTGGTAACCGGAGAGCGCGTACCAGAAGGTGGCCTTGCGCGAGAGCGCCACCGCGCCTGCCGGCAGCTTGCCGCGCGTCATCTCGGCCAGCTTCAGGAAGTCGTGGTACTCGTCGTTCATGCAGGGGATGGTCTCGCCCGCGGCCATCATCGCCGAGCACTCGTGCCCCACGGCCACCACCCGCCGCGTTCCGGGGATGGCCAGGATCAGCAGCAGCGCCGCCGCCGTGGCGGGCACCACCCGGGTGAGCGAGGGCACGCCCAGCACCCCGGCCGCGCCGCGCAGCGCCTCGCCCGCGTAGCAGAGCAGCACCGGCACCAGGGGGAGCAGGAAGCGCTCGCCCGACCAGGTGGGCGGCCACACCAGCAGCAGCGCCACGTACAGCGGCACCCACACCTCCACCAGCCCCGGCCGCCTGAGCCGCCGCACCCACCCGGCCACCGCCAGCAGCGCCAGCGGCACGGTGACCATGCCGCGGAAGGCATCGCTCCAGAAGAAGACCACGTTCATGTGCATGCCCGTGTAGCGGCCGGCGTTGGTGGCCAGCCGCTCGAGCATTCCGCCCACGCCCACCTTGCCCAGCGCGGGGACGTAGGGATCCACGTACAGCAGGAAGCTGGTGTAGCCGGGCGCGCCGTTCAGGTGCCCCCACAGCCACCAGAGGAAGGCGGGCGGTAGGAAGACCGCCGCCAGCACCGCCAGGTCGCGCCACTGCCGCCGCAGCGCCAGCCAGGCCACCGCCGCGATCACCAGCGGCAGCCCGGCCGCGCGCACGAAGTTCCCCAGCACCACGCCGGCCACCATCACCCCCAGCCACCGCCCGTGCCGCCGGTCCACCGTGTCGCGCTCGCGCTCGGGCGTGCCCGCCAGGTGCGTGCTGGCCCAGAACGCCAGCATGGTGAGCACCCAGGCGGGCTGGTCCGACAGCTCCCAGTGGCTCAGGTCCAGCACCCCCGGCGCGAACGCCAGCAGCAGCGCCGCGCCGAACGCGATCCCCGGCGTGGAGGTGCGCCGCAGCCAGAGGTAGCTCAGCGCCACCGCGGCCGCCGAGCAGAGCAGCACCACCACCTTCATCACCATCCACCCGCGCAGCCCCAGCGTCCACAGCACCGCCAGGAAGGCGGGCCACAGCGGTGGATACTGCGTGTGCGGCCGCATCGCCGGGTCCCACAGCTCGATGTAGCGGTGCTTTTCGGCGAGCGCCTGGGCCAGCGCCATGTAGGTGGCGTTGTCGCCCCCCACGTACGGCGTGGGGTTGAACGCCATCACGGCCAGCACCAGGTGCAGCAGCGCGAAGCCGAGCGCCAGCTTCCAGGGCGCCGCCGTCAACAGCGTGGTGAACACCCCCGGCCCCGAGGCACGGACGGGGGGCGGCGAGGTGGCGGCCTTGCGTTCGGCGCGCCTGCGCTGGGAACGGGCGTGGGTGTCGGCCACGGCGTGGTCGGCGGATGGGATCGGGGCGGAGCGGTGGGCTGTACGAACCGGAAAGATAACGTGCGCGGCGGGGCACCGGGAGGGAGAGGACTATCCTTTCTTGCCGCGGCCCCGCCCTCCGCCGCCTCCGTGCCCACGGCCGCCACCGTGCCCGCGCCCGATCGGGTTCACCCGTGCGCGCACCTCGCGCGGCACCCGCACCGGCACCCTCGCCGCGGAGGTGGACGCAGCCGACCGCGCCGGCGCGGGGGCGGACGTTTCCGCGGAACCGCTCCCGGGTCCAGCTTCGGTGCCATCGTCCGCGGCCTGCGCGGCGGGCGGGCTCGCCGCCACGCGCCCCGCTCCGCGCCGGTAGACGGTGACGCGGGTGGCGACCACGAACCCGCCGTCCGGCCTCCCCTCCACCCGCACCGAGTCGCCCCGGCCGATCGCCGCGGGCTCGACCGGCGTGCTGTCGGGCTTGACCGTCCCGGTGCCCAGCCCCACCACCACGCGCAGGTCCGGCAGCGCCGCGTCGGCGGGGCGAACCAGCAGCGCCGCGCCGTCCTCCGACGCGGTGAGCACGGTTCCGCGCGCGTCCACGTCGGCGGGCACGGCGTCGTCCCCCGCCATGCGGATGCCGTTCACCAGCAGCAGCGGCGGGCCCTCCAGCGCCAGCGCGCGCGGAAAGGCGCGGCGCGTGGGGCCGTCGGTGCGCAGGCCGCGCAGCGCCAGGCGGGTGCCGGCGGGCACGTTCTGCAACAGCACGCTCCCCACGGTGTCCACGCCGCGCACCAGGCGCAGCGTGACCGGGCCGGCGCTCAGGCCCCGCAGGTCGAACGCGCCGCGCCGTACCTCGGCCTCGCGCCCCGCCTCCACCGCGAACACCGAGGTGGGCACCGCCGCCGTGTCGGCGAAGTCGCCGCGGATCGACACGCGCTCGCCGCCCTCGCCGCACGCCGCGAGCGCCGCCGTCAGCAGGGATGTCATCGGGATGATCCGTCTCATGGTCACGCGGTGGGGCAGGGACCGTGCCTCTGCGGCGCCGCCTCTCGGAAGATCCTAGCCCAATAAAGCCTGACGGTTGTGCAAAAGGGAGATAATAGTATTTTAAAAGAAGATCATGCACGATTTCTGCGTGATTCGTCTATAAACTGCTCGGTGCTTGGTGGAGGTGCCGAATGCTCATTCGCTTCAGGGTTGAGAACTTCAGGTCGATCAAGGACGAGCAGGAGCTGTCGCTCGTGGCGTCGGCGCTTACCGAGCATGAGGAGTCGCTCGTGCGGGTGCCGCAGTACGACCTCGATCTCCTGCGCGCCGCCGGGATCTACGGCCCCAACGCGTCCGGCAAGTCCACCGTGGTCGAGGCCCTGGGCTTCATGCAGCTGGCTGTGAGGGACTCGCAGATCCGCTGGGAGCCGCAGGGCGAGGTGCCCCGTACGCCGTTCGCGCTTCACCCGGCGTGCGTGGACTTGCCGTCGCTGTTCGCGGTAGACCTGCTGTTGGACGGCGTGCGCTACGAGTACGGGTTCGTGGCCGACACCTGGCGTATCCTGGAGGAGTGGCTGTTCGCGTGGCCACGCGGCCGGCGCCAGGAGTGGTTCACCCGCGACGTGACCCGCGAGGAGGAGTTCGTGTTCAGCCGGCTGCTGACGGGTGAGAACCGCGCGATCACCGCGCTCACCCGGCCCAACAGCCTCTTCCTGTCGGCCGCCGCGCAGAACAACCACGAGATGCTGTCACCGGTGCACCGCTGGTTCGCCGACCAGCTGCTGGTGGCGAGCGACCGGATGCGGCGGGTGCTGACCTCACGCGTGAGCCGCGGCTGCCGCGACGCCGCGTACCGGGAGCGCGTCTACGAACTGCTGCGCAACGCCGACCTGGGGATCAGCGGGCTTGAGTTGGTTGAGGACGACGCACCGGAGGCCGTGTTCGAGGAGCGGGTGGTGCGTTTCCTCCGTAGCGACGCCGACGTGCGGCTCCTGCACCGCGCCACCAGCGGGGCCGACGTGGCGCTGCCGTTCTTCGAGGAGTCGGCCGGCACGCGCACGCTGTTCGCGCTGGCCGGGGCGGTTGTCGAGGCGCTGGCGAATGGGGGGACGCTGGTGGTGGACGAGCTGGACCGCAGCCTTCATCCGCACCTCTCCACCCATGTTGTGCGCACCTTCGGCGACCCGGCGGCCAACCCGCGCAACGCGCAGCTGATCTTCAACACGCACGACACCAACCTGCTCGACGCCGGCATCCTGCGGCGCGACCAGGTGTGGTTCACCGATAAGGGCGACGACGGCGCCACACACCTGTTCCCGCTCACCGACTTCCGCGCCCGCAAGTACGAGAACCTGGAGCGCGGCTACCTGCAGGGCCGGTACGGCGCTGTACCTTCGGTGGGCATGGCCACGCCGTTGCGGAGCACCGCCGGCTGATGGCCCGGCGTGACCCTGACGGCGATCGCGGCCGCCCGCTGCGCCGGCGGGCGGCGTTTCGCGATCCCCTGCCGGCGATGCTGGTGGTATGCGAAGGACAGGTGACGGAGCCGCAGTACTTCGACGGCTTCCGCCAGACCCACGGGGCCAACACCGTGCGCGTGGTGGTGAAGAGCCCCGGCGGCGACCCCCGGGCGCTGGTGGAGCGCGCGGTGGCGCTGCGCGCCGAGGCTGCGGCCGAGGCACGGCGCGCCCGCGACGCGAACCTGGCGTACGACGAGGTGTGGTGCGTGTTCGACGTGGACGAGCACGCCCGCGCCCACGCAGCCCGCCAGCTGGCCGCGCAAGCGGCGGTGCACCTGGCGGTGTCGAATCCCTGCTTCGAGCTGTGGCTGCTGCTGCACTTGGCCGACCATGGAGCGCACGTGACCGCGGCGCAGGCCGGCCGTCTCCTGCGCAAGCACCTGCCGACATACGACAAGCACCTGCGTTTCCACGACTTCGTGGCGGGGTATCCAGACGCGGTGCGGCGCGCGGAGTCGCTCGGCCGGCGGGTGGCGGACGCGGGGCGGACGGACGGGAACCCGTCGACCGGCGTGTACCGCCTTACCGAGCGCATTCGGCAATTCGGAAAGGAGGCGCGGCTGCAGGACCGCCTTCCCGCACATCCACAGGGTAAGAGTCGTAGATCCGTCTCTTAGAGGCAATTCTGCCGGTTAAGGATCGGATTTTCGATCTTTGGGAGAATCTGAGGAGGAGAGGTCCCAGGCGTACCATCGTCAGGTCCGCGCGCTCGATCCTTCGGGACCGGCGCGCGGACGTGCGCTACGCCGCCACCGGCTCGCCTTCGCCCACCACCGCTGCGATGCGGGAGCGAACGGCGTCCATCAGCCGGTCGGAGCCGGTGGCGGCCAGGGCGGCCACCTGGTGGGCGGGGATCGGGTCCAGGAAGTGGATGTGGATCGGGCGCGGGGTGATGCGCCACGAGCCCTTGCGCATGATGTGGTAGCTGCCGGTGATGGCCGTGGGCACGACGGCCACCCCCGACTCGGCCGCCAGCATGAACGCGCCCTTCTTGAACGGCATCAGCCGGCCCGTGCGCGAGCGGGTGCCCTCGGGAAAGATGACCACCGCGCCGGGGCTGCGGCGGATCTTCTCGCCGGCCGCGCGCAGGCTGTCGATCGCGCGGTCGCGGTTGCCGCGGTCGATGGTGATGTGCCCCGCGCCCTCCATCGCCCGGCCGAAGAGGGGGACGCTCATCAACTCCTTCTTGGCCACGAAGTGGTAGTTCACCTCGATCACCGAGGCCAGCGCGAACACGTCGAACCACGAGATGTGGTTGGACGCGATCACCTGCGGGATCCCCTCGCGCACATTCTGGCGGCCGTGCACCACCAGCGGGCAGCCGCTGGCCCAGATCACCGAGCGCGCCCAGCGGCGGGTGACCGTCACGTACCAGGCGGCGTCCTTGCGCCCGCGCCGCGCCTGCCACAGCACGGCCGGCCCCCACCACAGCAGCGCCACGAGCGCCACCAGCGCAGTCCAGATGGTGCGAATCAACCGTTCCTCCCGCGGGTGATGTGGGGCGCGAGCCTGACGCCGGTGCCGTTGCTTCCGCAAAATAATCGCTCCGCGCCACCCTCCGCACCCCTCCCCAGCCGCGTCCACCGCGATCCACGAGGGAATCCTTCGCCGCGGGGCCGCGAACCCCGTCGCACCGGGCGAGTTCGCCTTCGTGACGCGTCGCTGTGCCCGCACCGCCCCCGGATTGGGGGACTTCGCTGCACCACCCTCATTTCCCGTCGTGGACTGGCTCGCGGGACACTCGTACGATGCGTACTTCCCGGCCCCTGCGGCCCGTGCGGTGTGGCCGACCTCCGTGGTGCGCGAGCTGGTGACGTGGGCGGGGGTGGTGCCGGTGGTGGCCGCCGTGGAGCTGACCGGCGAGCGGGCGGGCCTGCTGGCGGAGCTGTGGGACGCGGGGGTCAGCGAGGTGGTGGACCTGCGGCCAGCGCCCACCACCGCGGCTGATGGCCGGCCTGCGGGCGGCGCACGCGCGTCCCTTCAAGCTGCGGCTCGAGGCCGGGGTGTCACCGCGCGTGGGCGCCCGCGAACGCACGCTGCTGGGCTGGTGCGAGCGCGAGCGCCTGCCGGCGCCCAGGCGGCTGCTGCTGTGGCTGCGGATGGCGCTGGCCGCGGCGCTGCTGGAGCAGCCCGGCCGCCGCGTCGTTTCCGCCGCGCGTGGGGCCGGCTACGCGAACGACCACTCGCTGCGGCGCGTGCTGCGCACCGAGCTGGGCGCCGCCGCCGGAAGCGCGCCTCGCGACGTCACCGTGGCCCGCGTGCTGGAGCGCTTCGACGCCGAGCTGCGCCACCTTCGTGTCACCGCCGCCGCAGCATCCCCTTCATCGCGGTCAGCTCGCCGGCGCGCAGGAAGCGGGTGGCGACGAGCAGGGCGGGGAAGACGAGCAGCACCAGCGCGAGCTTCACCGCCACCGTCCTCCCGTCGGCCGGGGCCCAGCCGTGGCGCGCCAGCCACTGGTCGGCGAAGAAGACGGCGGCCACGATGGCGCCCAGGTGCGCCAGCCGCGTCCACTCGAAGGGCACCGGGTACACCTTGTTGCTCTGCCACGCGCCCAGCGCGGCCATCAGCGCGTAGCTGGCCGGCGTGGCCCAGGCGACGGCGACCATCGAGTGCCGCGCGGCCACGATGCAGACGGCGATGTTGATGGCCGCGCCGGCGCCCGCGATCCACGGCAGGATCTTCGTCTTCTTCTCGATGTACAGCCCGGCGGTGACGATCGCGTACATCCCGCTGAAGACGTAGCCCAGCAGGATCACCGGCACGATCGGCAGCCCCAGCCAGTAGCTGGGCTCCGACGGGAGCCTGTGGACCACCGGGACCGCCGCCAGCGAGGGGATCAGCACCGCCAGGCCCAGGAACGCGGCGGCGCAGATCAGCATCACGCTGGTCATCACCCGCGCGAACAGGCGCGGCGCCTGGGGGTCGCGGCCGTGCTGCAGGCTGAACGGCGTCCACGCCATGCGGAACATCTGCACCACCAGGAGCATGGCCACGCCCAGCTTGTAGTCGAAGTTGTAGATGCCCACCACGTCCTTCGACGCCATCCCGTACACCGCGCGCGCGGTGCTTTCGGGGAGCCAGTTGAGCACCATGCGGTCGCCGTTCTCCACCACCATCACCGCCAGCGTGGCGGGCATGATGGGGAGCGCGTAGTGCCACAGCGGCTTCCACTGCGCGCCGCGCAGCAGCGCCGGCCGGAACCACTTGGCCACCTCGGGAAGGAAGAGCGCGAAGACGACCAGGTTCCCCACCAGGTTGGCCACGAAGATCCCGGTGACGCCCCAGTGCAGCCCGGCGATGAGGACCACGTTCAGCCCCACGCTGATCAGCACGAACAGCAGCCGCAGGATGGCGTAGCGCTTGGCGTGCCCCGTCATGCGCAGGTGCGCGTAGGGGACGGCGATCAGCGAGTCGGTGTAGACGATGGCCAGCATGAAGCGCAGCGCCTCTACCGGCAGCCTGAAGAAGTGGGCCAGCGGAACGGCCAGGAGCAGCCCCGCCAGCAGCGCCGCGGCGCCCGCGAACCCCACGATCCCGAAGGTCATGGTGAACGCGCGCTGGCGCTCCTGCAGCGGTGCGTCCTTCACCTGCGCGGCCTGGCGCATGTACGCCACGTCCATCCCCAGCAGGAACGCGATGCCGAGGATGGGCGCGAAGGTGTAGACCACGCTCTGGATTCCGTTCTCGCCGGGGTTGAAGCGGTTGGCGTAGTACGGCTGCAGCAGGTAGCTCAGGAACCGCCCCACGATGGAACTGAGCCCGTAGATCAGCGACTCGCTCCCCAGCCGCTTCAGCTTTCCCGCGAACCCGCCGCCGCTGGCCCCCGTCTGCGCGGCCGCGGGCGCGCCGCCCTCCAGCGGGCTCTCGGTGTCGCCCGCCTCGGGCTTCACCCCCATGCCTTCTGCGGACGGTGCGCCGGACGTCGGGCCATCCGCCCGAAGCACCGAGCCGGCACCGATCGGCGGCTCGGCCGGGCGGAGGACGGTGCGGTCCTCCTCGCCGCTCGCGGCCGGCACGTGGTCGGGAAGGCGGATGGTGCGGTCGCCCGCGTACGAAGCCTGGTCGCTGGGGGACGCGACGGTGCCGCCGTCCTCGCCGCTCGCGGCCGGACCGGCGTCGGCGGGGCGCAGCACGGTGCGATCGTCGTCGGCGCCCGCGGACGGGAGGGCGTCGCCGACCGGGCGCAGGACGGTGACGTCGCCGTCGGCCGCGGGTGCGGCGGGGGCGTCATCGGGCGGACGGAGGAGGGTGAGGTCGTCGTCCGCGGGGACGGACGGTCCGTCCCGCGGGGTCAGCAGGGTGTCGTCGTCCTGGGGCGGGTTCCGGTCGCTCATCGAATCCTGTAGAAGAAGCGGGCGCGTCCGTGGCCCGCGATCGGCTGGCGGCGCGGGATCATCCGCCGTCCGCGTCTGGCAAACCGGGGGCCGCGGGGTCGGGCGGCGCGTCGAACCAGGCCGAGACCTCGTCCAGCGATTTGCGGCGCAGGTCGGGGACGGCGGCGTCCGCGGCGGGGTAGCCCACGGGCATCAGCAGGAACGGTTTCTCGTTCCCGGGCCGCCGCAGCAGCCGGGAGAGGAAGCCCATCGGCGACGGGGTGTGGGTGAGCGTGGCCAAGCCCATGTGGTGGATCGCCGCGATGAACAGCCCCGCCGCGATGCCGCAGCTCTCGGCGGTGTAGTAGTGCGTGCGCCGCGTGCCGCCCGGGCCGATGCCGTACGTCTGCCGGAAGAGGACGACCACGTACGGCGCGTCGGTGATGTGGCGCTTGACGAAGTCCGTCCCCAGCGGCGCCAGCGCCTCGATCCACTCCGGCGGCATGCGGCCGGAGTAGTTGATCCGCTCCTCCTCTTCCGCCGCCTCGCGCATCCGCCGCTTCATCTCCGGATCGGAAACGACGGCGAACGTCCACGGCTGCTGGTGCGCGCCGGACGGGGCGGTGGACGCCGCGCGGATCGCCAGCTCGATCAGCTCGCGCGGCACCGGTTCGGGCGAGAACTCGCGCACCGTGCGCCTGCGGTCGAGCTCGGCGTGGATCTCCCGCGCCCGCGCGAGCATCTCGTCCGCGGAGAGGCGGACGTGGCCCAGCGGGCGGAAGGCGTGCGGCGCGGGTGGCATGGGGACGGCCGGGTGGAGAGATGCGCGGCACGGGGCGGCGTGGCGCGGTGAAGCGGTAACCATACGCCGCGGCCGCCCCGGCCACAAATCTGGCCACGGCGATTCGTCTGCGGGCATTCAACGCGAACGGGAGCAGGGAAGTGGCTCCCCCGGCCCCCGTTGCGCGTGGTTTCGGCACCGCCCGCAGTTCCGGTGGCGGCCGCGGCGGTGGATAGATCCGTCGCATGCGCATCGAGGGGCAGCCGGGATCGCCCGGCTGCCCCCTTCCATCACCGCAACGCGTGGGTCCCCAAGGTCAGTACCCGGCGGCCGCGGGCTGGGGCTGGCGGATGCCGCGGAAGTTGACGAGCGTCTTGTCCGTGACGGGGAACGCCGCGTTCACCAGCGCCTGGTAGGTGGTGCCGTGGTGCTGGTACACGGCCTGGGCCGTCCAGAGGTAGTCGTCCAGGATGCTGGTGTTGAACACGCCGTTCAGCGCCTGGTCGCCCAGCGGCTGCGCGTACCCGATTCCCGCGGCCTGGTTGAACTTGTCCGTGAGCCACTCGTCCTCGGGCCAGCCCCAGGAGAGGCTGTACGGCGCGTAGATGTTCTGGATGTCGGCGAGCGACCACCACATGAACGGCGCGATGTCGAGCGTGTTGTGGTAGCGCCAGGGGAACTCGGGGTTGAACAGGCCGTTGAAGTAGGTGTTGAACCCGGCGTTCCCCGCGGTGAGCCCCGCGAAGCTGAAGAGCGCCATGTTGTGCACGAACCCGCCGCCGTACAGCGCGTAGTTCAGGTACCCGAACATCGGCG
>Ga0070662_100001516_pt1 | contig 14282 bp, 15 predicted proteins | sample KBSC53metaG_FD_65648 | JGI IMG/M metagenome (GOLD analysis project Ga0070662, IMG submission 65648) | Corn rhizosphere microbial communities from Kellogg Biological Station, Michigan, USA - KBS C5-3 metaG | ecosystem: Host-associated > Plants > Roots > Rhizosphere > Soil ...
CCGCGCCGTGGCGGACGCACGCGACGCCATCCTCCCCTCGTCCCCCGTCCCGCTCCTCGGCTCCGACCGCGATGCGGGCGCGATCGATGCCGCGCGCGCCAACGCCGCCCGCGCCGGCGTGGCGGAGGATGTGGCGTTCGACCAGCGCCCCGTCTCCGCCATCGAGCCGCCGGAGGGGCCGGGGCTGCTGATCGCCAACCCGCCGTACGGCGTGCGCGTGGGCGAATCGGACGCGCTGCGCAGCCTGTACGCCGCGCTCGGCAAGACGGCGCGCGCGAAGGCGCCGGGCTGGACCCTCGCCCTCCTTTCCGCCGACCGCAAGCTCGAGGGCCAGGCCGGCCTCGCGTTCGCCGAGCGCTTCCGCACCAGCAACGGCGGCATCCCCGTCCGCCTCGTCACCGCCGACGTGCCGACCTGACGGCTGACGGCCGGGTCCGGTTTTGAAGCCCGCGAAGGCGGGCTGCGCGCCGTCGCAGCGGCGAGTTCACTCGCACATTCCACCCGGACGCTGCCCTGAAAACGAACGGCCGGCACCCGCTCGGTGCCGGCCGTCCGCCGCTCCGGGACGAAGGCGCTCAGCGATTCGGCTCGCCGCGCTTGGTCCAGATCACCACCAGGCCGCAGTTGTTGCGGTTGCCCAGGAAGCGCCCGGGAACCTCGCTGGCGCCGCGGTACACCTCCACCCCCGCGATGTCCTGCGGCTTCACCATGTCGTCGATCTCGTCGCCCACGTTCACGGGCATGTTGTCGAGGATGATGGCCGGGGCGCAGTTGTCGCCGCCGCGGGTGATGGCCAGCCGGTAGCGCGTGCCGCCGGTGGGGATCAGCGACACGCCGGGGATGGTGCGGAAGATCTCGGTGGTCTGGACCGCCAGCCGCTGCTGGATGTCGGCCGCGGTCAGGAAGCGTCCGAAGCCCATCTTCTCGCGGTCGTAGAACCCCTCGCGGTCCAGGTCGGTGCGGTGCTGCGGCGCGCTGCGGCCGATCACGGTGAGCGAGTCGAGCGCCACCTCGCCGGCGGCCAGGCCGCTGACCAGCGGGATGTCGACCTGCACCGTCTGGCGCACGTCGATCTGCAGCCCCTGCGAGGTGTGCGTGGTGTAGCCGGCCAGGCTGGTGCGCACGCGGTACGTTCCCGGCTGGCGCAGCTCGAACGACACGAACCCGTCGCCGTCGCTGCGGGCGCGCGCCACCACGCGGTTCACGTCGTTCAGCATCTCCACGGTGGCGTCCTTCAGCGGCTGGCCCGTGGCCTTGTCGATCACGCGCCCGCCAAAGATCTGCGCCGAAAGCGGGGTGGCCAGCACGAGCGCGGCGGCGGTGAGCAGCAGGGCGGACCATCTCGGCTTCATGCGTACTCCGAACATCGCTGATGGGTGGGGTGCGGATGGGCCGGCGCGCAAGCCGCGCCCCGGCAGGAGCTTGGGACGCTCTTCGTACGTCCGACAGGGGGTCCGGGTTCCCCCTGGTCAGCGCGTCGCCGTGATCGCCCGCCACACCGCCGCCGAGATCTCGCGCCCCGCCGGCGCCGCCGACGCGGGCGAGACGAAGCCGTGCGTGAGCACCACCAGCACGTACGGCTCGCGCCCGGGGGGGTAGACGATGGCGGCGTCGTGCGCGATGCGGGTGATGGATCCCGTCTTGTTGGCGGTGCGCGTGCCCGGCGGCACCCCGGCCGGGATCATCTCGGTGAACTCCTGCCGGCCCAGGATCTCGGCCATCTCGCGGCTGGACTCGGGAGCCGCCGCGCGGGCGCCGGCCACCGCCTCCATCACCCGCATCAGCGCGTACGCCGAGGTGGTGTTGTTCATCCCCGCGCGGTAGGCGGGCCCGTCTTCCACCCCGCGCAGCACGTGCATCTCCCCCGCGCCGATCCGGGCCATCGTCCGCTCGATGCGGCGGGGGCCGGCCAGGTCGATCAGCAGGTTGGTGGCCAGGTTGCTGCTGCGCGTGATCATCCGCTCCACCAGTTCGCGAATCGGCAGGCGCTGGCCCAGGCGGCCGTAGAGCGTGGAATCGCTGTCGTCGGCCGGGTCCAGCGCGTACTCACTCCCGTCGGCGATGCTGCGGAAGCGGTTGCGCACCTCGACGGAGTCGGACAGCCGCAGCTCGCCCGCGTCGGCGCGGCGGAACAGCTCCATCATCACCGGCACCTTCATGGTGCTGGCGGCGTGCAGCGAGCGGTGCGCGTCCACCAGCAGCGAATCGCCCGTGCGCAGGTCCCGGAGCGCCACCGAGATCTCCGCCGTGTCGCCCGCGTGCCGCCGGATGATCTCGCGCACCTCGCGCTCGAGCCCGGCGAGGCGGGGCGAGGTGGCGGCGGGGCCGGCTGCGGCCGCGGTGCCCGGCTGTGCGATTGATGAAGGCGATCGGGCCGGCGGGGTGCACGCGGTGAGCATCCAGACTCCGACGAGCAGTGCGAGGCGTGGCATCGGCAGTCGCCTATCGCCGGCGAATCGGCGGAATGCGGCCGGCGAGGCGGCCCACGTTTTCCAGGACGTATCCGGCATCGGAGAGATGCAGTGCGGCAGTGAACTTCGTGAGTGAGTGCTTGAGCTGGTAGTCCGAAAGCACTCTGATTTCCAGAGCCGTCCGTGTCGCCAGATACGCCGCATAGTACATCCGGTTCGCCATCGTACGCGCGCAAACCTCGTCCGAGACAAGCGGCTGCCTCAGGCGATTGAGATCATGCGCTGCATGAAGCAAATCGTCAGGCTTGATGGACATCGACGGGAACGGCCGCAAGCAAGACGTGAGAAGCGATGCCGGGCGTCATCTGCTGGACGAACGCACTCGTGAATGCCTGATGAAGCTCCACGAGCCGGTCGAATCCGTTTTCAGGATCATCGAAGCAGTAATGCACTTCGAACACGATCATCTCGTCCCCCGACTCGGGATCCGTTTCGGTTTCCCGCCGCACGTACGCCGCCGGGCCGAAAAACTGCCGCGCGAGCGCCTCCGTCGCTTCGGCCGCTTCGGCGAGCTGTGTCTCGATGTCGTGCGCTTCGGCGGCGTGGGTGGCCATTGTCACCTTCCTGTTCGCGGAGTGCGGGCGTTCCGGTCCTTTTACGATTCGCCTACCGCCCTCGCACATGCGGAAACCGCCGGGCGAGCCGGCCGGCATTGTCGAGCACGTACCGCGCATCGGACAGGTGAACGGCGACCTTGAACCTGGTCGGACTCTCGTCGAGCCTGTAGTCCGAGGCTACACGATTCGCCCTGAGCCGTTTCAGCCGCTCACCGAGATGGCGAACATCCTCGTCCGGCGCATTCGTGAGCGCGTCCACGAGGTTAGAGTGCGTAACGTCGAACGTGGGATCGCCAAGATGGGTGCGGATCGCCTCGCGGATCGCGTGGTACGACGCGTAGTACATGCGATTCGCCATCGTACGCGCGCAAACCTCGTCCGAAACGAGCGGTGGCCGCAGGCGGTTCAGCGCCTGCGCCGCATCAAGCAGAGACTCCGGCCTGATCGTCATCGATGGGAACCGCTGTCAGGACAACGTTGGAGAGAACTTCGGGAGATACCGCGCGTACGAAGGCATCGGTGAACGCCTGGTGGAGTTCGACGAGCCGGTCGAATCCGTTCTCAGGATCGTCGAAGCAGTAGTGTACCTCGAACAGCGCCTCTTCCTTGCCGGTTTCCCGATCGACTTCGATGCCTCTGCGCAGGTACGCGGCGTTGCCGAAGAACTCGCGTGCGAGCGCCTCCGTGACGGTCGCGGCGTCGTCGATCTGCGCGGCAAGCGTCCGTTCTTCAATCGTCTGAACTGCCACTGGACACCTCGCGGTTGCGGTCCGCTGCCGCGTTGCGCGGATCGGGGAGCGTTGCGACCTGTTCTGCACGGGTGAGGCCCGCAAGCTAATCACGTTGCCGCATCGCCGTCAATCCCGTCCAAATTGCGCCACCGCTGCTCCGGGTTGACCAGGGCAGTCGCCTCGGTGTCGCGCAGGCCGGCAGGTTGCGTGAGTGGGGGCGGCGGCCCGATGCTGTACGGCACGTACCCGCCGCGAAACCCGAACGGCTCGATCTCGTGACGCAGAAGCGATCCCTCGCTACGGCGCTGGCGTGCGCGCTGGTGTGCGCGCCCGCCGCCCGCGCGCAGGTGGACACCCGGCCGCACCTGTCCTGGCGCACGGTGAACACGCCGCACTTCGCCGTGCACTACCCGGTGGAGATGGAGGCGTGGACGCTGGACCTGGTGCCGCGGCTCGAGGCGATCCACGCCGAGGTGACGGCCGTGGTCGGGTTCGCGCCCGCGCGCCGCGTCACCCTCGTGGTGGAGGACCCGGCGGCGCAGGCCAACGGGTTCGCCTTCCCCTTCCTGGACGAGCCCACCATCGCGCTGTGGCCCACCCCCGCCGACCCGCGCTCGGCGATCGGCAACACGCGCGACCCGGCCGAGCAGCTGGTGGTGCACGAGTTCACCCACATCGCGCACATGACGCGCCCGCCGCGCAACCCGCGCCAGCGGCTGTTCGTCCGTCTCCTGCCGGTAAAGTTCGGGCCGGTGGCCGCGCGGGCGCCGCGCTGGGTGACCGAGGGGTACGCCACGTACGTGGAGGGGAAGCTGACCGGGAGCGGACGCCCGTACAGCGCCGTCCGCGCGGCGGTGCTGCGGCAGTGGGCCTTGGAGGGAAAGCTGCCGCGCTACGAGCAGCTGGGTGCGCGGAGCGGCTACTACGGCGGGGCGATGGCGTACCTGGCGGGGTCGGCGTTCCTGGAGTGGCTGGTGGCGCAGCGCGGCGAGCCGAGCCTGCCCAACCTGTGGCGGCGGATGAGCGCCCGGCGCGACCGCAGCTTCGACGCGGCGTTCGCGGGCGTGTGGGGCGCCGGACCGGCGGAGATGTACGGCCGCTTTTCGGTGGAGGTGACCGAGCGCGCGCTGGCGGCCCGCAACCAGCTGACCGCGGCCGGGCTGGCGGTGGGCGACACGGTGCAGCGGCTGAACTGGGGCACCGGCGACCCCGCCGTGTCGCCCGGCGGCGCGCAGATGGCGGTGGTGCTCCGCGGCGCCACCTCGGCCGCGTCGCGCGTGGTGGTGTGGAGCACCGCCGACGCGCGGGTGGACACCGCGGCGGCCGCCCGCGCGCACCGGGCCCTGCTGGCGCGCGACCCCGAGGACGTGCCCGACATCCCGCCCGCGCACCCGGCCAGGCGCGCGCTGGCCACGCTCTACCCCGTCAACGGCCGCGCGCACGACTCGCCGCGCTTCATGCCCGACAGCGGCGGCATCCTGCTCACCCGCAACGAGCCGCTGGGCGACGGCGCCGTCCGCCCCGACCTCTTCCTGTGGGACTGGAAGAAGAAGACGACGCGGCGGATCACCCGCGGCGCCTCGGTCCGCTGGCCCGACCCCGCGCCGGACGGACGGAGCGCCGCCGCCGTGCAGTGCCTGGGCGGCGTCTGCGGCCTGGTCACGGTAGACCTGGCGAGCGGCGCGGTGCGGGCGCTGGTGCGGGCGCGTCCCAACCTGGTCTACTACCGCCCCCGCTTCTCGCCGGACGGGCGGCGCATCGCGGCCTCGGTGCAGGACGCGGGACGGTGGCGCGTGGTGCTGGTCGACGTGGCGTCCGGCTCCGTCACGCCCGTCGGCGGAGACGAGGGCGCCAGCCGCTACGACGCCGCGTGGCTCCCGGACGGGCGGGGGCTGGTGCTGGTCTCCGAGCGCGGCGGCATCGCCAACGTGGAGACGGTGGACCTGGCGTCGGGGCAGACGCGGACGCTCACGCGGGTCACCGGCGCGGCCGCCGCGCCCGAACCGGAGGGAACGACGGGGCGCATCTTCTACCTGTCGCTGCACGCGCGGGGGATGGACCTGATGCGCATCTCGCCCGACCGCGCGGCGCCCGGGCCGGTGGTGGCGCTGGACACCACGCTGGCGCCGGCCGCCCCGCGCGTGGCCGCGGCGGAGCCGGACACGCTGGCCCGGACCCCGCTCCCCGCGCCGCACGCGTACGGATTGGGGCCGCGCCGCTTCCGCATCCTCCCCACCGTGGCGGACGACGCGGACGGCGGCACGGCCGGGGTGGTGCTGCTGAACGGCGACCCGATCGGCCGGCTGACCTGGATGGCGCGCGGCGTGTACGGGCGTGCCGGGATGCCGCGCGGCGCCGCGCTGAACCTGGTCTACCGCCGCTGGCTCCCCGCCGTCGGCCTCGACCTGTTCTGGATGGAGCACGACCCGTCGGAGCTGCGCCGCAACCTGCTGCTGCACGCGGATTCGCTGGACGCGAGCTACACCGGGGTCGTGCTCTACGCCGAGCAGCCGTGGGCCGGCTCCGTGCTGCGCCACCGCCTGCGCGCGGGCGCCAGTGCCGGCTCGATCGAGGTGGCCGACCGTCCGGCGGCCGGACGCTATCTCACCTTCGCCGAGGCGGCGGGTGCCGTCACGCTCTCGCGCGCCGCGCAGTCGCTGGCGCTGTCGGGTTCCGTGAACGCCACCATGGGATGGACGGCCAGGGAGAGCTGGCAGCGCGGCGTGGTGTCGGGCGTTGCGCGCGTGGGGCTGCTCGGCCTCAACGCGCGCGGCCAGGCGACGTACGGAAGCGTCTTCGCCACCGCGCCGGCCTGGGAGCACTTCGCCGTGGGCGGCATGCGCCCGCAGCTGTTCGACGACGCCCTGCTCTCGCAGCGCTACCCGCTTCCCGCCGCGCGCTTCGGGGTGGTGCGCGGGCGCGAGCTGCTGGCGTGGCGCGTGAGCACCGACGTCGCCGGCCTGACGCCCTACCTTGCCGGCGCCAGCGCCGACGCGGCGCACAACGGGTGGTACCGCGTGGCCGGCGTGGAGGCGTCGCTCAACACCGCCTCGCAGAACGTGCTGCGCATCCCCGCGCTGCGTCTGCTGGCCGGCGCCGGCTATCCGCTCGACCAGCCCGACCGCCACCGCCTTCGCCTCTACGGCGGCGTCTCGTATCGCCCATAGACCCGGCCGGACGCAGGAACGGCAACAGCGGGTCACACGGAGCAACGGAGTAGAACGGAGCAGCGGAGAACAGCAACCTCCTGCCGGGTTGAGTTCTCCGCTGCTCCGTTGCCCTCCGTGTGACCCTTCGCCGTTCGGATCCCCCGTGCCGTGCCTGCTCCGATGCGCGCGGGGCTGCCGGTGAAAATCTGCACGATTATCCGTTGAAACGGTTGACTATTCAGAAATCTGGATATACATTCGTAGCAATGAATGGACTTTCTCGCGCCCGGGTCGGAGTGCTGGGCGCCACGGGATACGCGGGGCAGGAAGCGATCCGCCTCCTGGCAAAGCACGGACGCACGGAGATCGCCCTCGCCAGCTCGGAAAGCGAAGCGGGGGCGAAGCTGTCCAGGCTGGTGCGCGGCGCCCCCGACCTGGCGCTCACCCGCATCGCCGACGCGGACTTCGGCGAGCTGGACGCGGTGCTCTGCTGCCTGCCGCGCGGCGAGAGCGCCGCCTGGGTCAAGAAGGCGCTGGACGCGGGCGCGAAGGCGGTGGACTTCTCCAACGACCTGCGCGTGATCGACGGGTCTACGCCGGAGTGGGCGCGGGGAGCGGTCTACGGCCTGCCGGAGCTGCACCGCGACCGGATCGCCGGCTCCACGCTGGTGGCGAACCCCGGGTGCTACCCCACCGCCGCCATCCTGTCGCTGGCGCCGCTGGTGCGCCGCGGGCTGGTCGCCGGGCCGGTGATCATCGACGCGGCCAGCGGGGTGAGCGGGGCGGGGCGGGCGCCGAAGCGCGAGTACCTGCTGGCCGAGCTGGCGGAAGACTTCTCGGCCTACAAGGTGGGCAACGTCCACCGGCACCTGGCCGAGATGCGCGACCAGACCGCCGCGCTGAACGGCGGCGCCGCGCCGGAACTGGTCTTCACCCCGCACCTGCTGCCGGTGAAGCGCGGGATCCTGGAGACGATCTACGTCCCGCTCGCCGCCCCGCTGGACGAGCCGCACCGCCCCTGGCTGGATGATTATGCGGGCGAGCCGTTCGTGGAGGTGCTGACCGACCGGCTCCCCACGCTGGCGGACGTAACGGGGAGCAACCGCGTCTCCATCGGCGTGCAGACGGTGGCCGACACCACCCGGCCGATGCTGATCGTGGTGAGCGCCATCGACAACCTGGTGAAGGGCGCCGCCGGGCAGGCCGTGCAGAACCTGAACCTGATGTTCGGCTGGGGCGAAACGGAGGGGCTGGAGTGAGCCCCGGCGTGACGGTGGTGAAGGTGGGCGGCAACGAGGTGGACGATCCCGCGTGGGTCGCCCGCCTCGCGCGCGAGGTGGCCGGGCACGCCGGGTCGGTGGTCCTGGTCCACGGCGGCGGCAAGGAGGTCACCGCGCTGCAGCGCACCCTGGGCGCCGAGCCCGAGTGGAAGGACGGGCTCCGCATCACCACAACCGAGGGGATGCGCGCGGTGGCGATGGTGCTCAGCGGCCTGGTGAACAAGCGCATCGTCTCGGCCCTGCTGACGGCGGGAGCCGACGCGGTGGGGATCAGCGGCGAGGACGGCGGGCTGCTGCGGGCGATCGTGGCCCGCGGCGGGGCGATGGGGCGGATCGGCGAGATCGAGCGGGTGCGCGCGGAGCTGCTCCACGCCTGGCTCGCGCAGGGCCTGACACCGGTGGTCAGCCCGGTCTCGCGCGGGCGCGACGGCGGCGCGCTGAACGTGAACGCCGACGACGCCGCGGCGGCCGTGGCGGGCACTATGGAAGCGGCCGAGCTGCTCTTCGTCTCCAACGTCCCCGGCGTGCTGGCCAGCGGCGAGACGATTCCGGAGATCGCCGCAAGCGACGTGGAGCGGCTGATCGACGACGGGACGGCACAGGGGGGGATGGCGCCCAAGCTCCGGGCGGCGGCGCGCGCGGCGGACCGGGTAGGCCGGGTGCGCATCGGCGGCCTGGAGATGCTCAACGACAGCACGGCGGGCACGCGCATCTGCGCGGCCGGCCGGTAACGGGAAAGAGGCGAGAGAGATGACCACTGCCACGCTGGAAGCCACGGGCGCGCTGCTGGAGGTCTACAAGCGCACCGGCCCCGTGTTCGTGGCCGGCGAAGGCTCGCGGCTGATCGCCGAGGATGGGACGAAGTACCTGGACTTCGCCGCGGGGATCGCGGTGAACGCGCTGGGCTACGGCTCGCCCGTGTTCGCGAACGCCCTCCGCGAGGCACTGGAGACGGGGCTCGTCCACACCTCCAACCTCTTCCACACCCGCCCCGCCGCCGAGCTGGCCGAGTGGCTGGTGGAGCACTCCTTCGCCGACCGCGTGTTCTTCTGCAACAGCGGCGCGGAGGCCAACGAGGGCGCCTTCAAGTTCGCCCGCCGCTGGGCCGGCGAGCAGGGCGGCGGCGAGCACAAGACCGAGATCGTCTCGTTCCGCGGCTCCTTCCACGGGCGCACCATGGGCGCGCTGGCCGCCACCGACCGTCCGGCGTACCAGGCCCCGTTCAAGCCGCTGATGCCCGGCGTGCGCTTCGGCATCGTGGGCGACACGGCCGAGGCCGACCGGCTGATCGTGCCCGAGAAGACCGCGGCCGTGATCGTGGAGCCGCTGCAGGCCGAGGGCGGCGTCCTTCCCGTCCCCCCCGCCTTCCTCAAGGCGCTGCGCTACCTGTGCGACGAGGCCGGCGCGCTGCTGATCTTCGACGAGGTGCAGGTGGGTCTGGGGCGGACGGGAACGCTGTGGGCGCACGAGCAGGCCGGGGTGACGCCCGACCTGATGACGCTGGCCAAGCCGATCGCCGGCGGGCTGCCGATGGGCGCCGTGCTGATGACCGAGAAGGTGGCCGAGGCGATCCACCCCGGCGACCACGCCACCACTTTCGGCGGCGGGCCGCTGGTGGCCACCGCCGCGCTGGCCACGGTCAGGACGATCGGCGAGCCGGGCTTCCTCGCCGAGGTGCAGCGCAAGGGCCACCTGCTGGCCAACCTGTTCCAGCGCGTGGTCCTCGATCACCCCACGAAGGTGAAGGACGTGCGCGGCGCGGGGCTGATCTGGGGGATCGAGCTGGAAGGCCCCGCGGGCGACGTCGTCACGCGGGCGATGGAGGCGGGGCTGCTGCTGGTGAGTGCCGGTCCGAACGTGGTGCGCGTCGTTCCGCCGCTGGTGATCACGGACGACGAGCTTGCCGAGGGTGTGCAGATCCTGGACGAGGTCCTCTGATGCTACTGGAGACGTTCGCGGGCGCCGGGTCGTCCGCCACCGGGCTCCTCGACCCCGTCGAGTCGCAGCCCCATGCGCTGGTGAAGGGCGGGCCGATCGTGCGCCCGGCCCGCGTGGCCGACATGGCGCAGGTGGAGCCGCTGATCAACACCTTCGCGAAGAAGGACCTGATGCTGCCGAAGACGCTCGAGCAGCTCAGCCGCAACTTCCGCGAGTTCGTGGTGGCCGAGAAGGACGGCCGCATCATCGGCTGCGCCGCGCTGCGCGTGTACACGCCGCAGCTGGCCGAGCTGGGAAGCCTGGCCGTGAGCGAGGCCGCGCACGGGCTGGGCGTGGGCCGCAAGCTGGTGGCGGCGATCGAAGGCCAGGCGGCGCTGCACGGGATCGGGACGGTGTTCGCGCTCACGCTGCAGGACGTCTTCTTCCACAAGCAGGGCTACCGGACCGTACCCAAGGAGATGTTCCCGCTGAAGGTGTGGGCCGACTGCCGGCAGTGCCCCAAGCTCCATGCCTGCGACGAGATCGCGGTGGTGAAGGAGCTGTAGGAAGTACGAGGTACGAAGTACGAGGTACGGAACTGCGACAGGTTCCGCGAGGCGCGAGCGAAGTCCCGTACCCCGTACCCCGTACCCGTACCGATTTTCGAGCAGCAACGGCGTTCGCAGATAAAACCCAGGGAGCGAGACTGAGATGAACCACAACACCATCGTCCTTGCCTACTCGGGCGGGCTCGACACCTCGATCATCGTGCCCTGGCTCAAGGAGAACTACGGCGCGGAAGTGGTCTGCGTGGCCGGGGACGTCGGTCAGGGCGAGGAGCTGAGCGGGCTGGAGGCCAAGGCGCTGGCCAGCGGCGCGAAGGCGTGCTACGTGGAAGACCTGCGCGAAACCTTCCTCACCGAGTTCGTGTGGCCCACCCTGCGCGCGGGCGCCACCTACGGGCGCAAGTACCTGCTGGGCACCAGCATGGCGCGGCCGATCATCGCCCGCCGGCAGGTGGAGGTCGCCAAGCTGATCGGGGCGTCGACGCTCGCGCACGGCTGCACCGGCAAGGGGAACGACCAGGTGCGCTTCGAGCTGACCTACGCCTCGCTGGCGCCGGAGATGAAGGTGATCGCCCCCTGGCGCGAGTGGAGCATCCGCAGCCGCGAGGACGCGCTGGACTACGCGGCCGCGCATCACGTCCCGGTGGCGGCCACCAAGGAGAAGATCTACTCGCGCGACGCCAACATCTGGCACGTGTCGCACGAGGGCGGGCCCCTGGAGGACCCCAACTACGAGCCCACCGAGGACCTGTTCCTTCTCACCAAGGCCCCGTGGGACGCGCCGGCCCGGCCCGAGTACGTCACCATCACCTTCGAGGCGGGTACCCCGGTGGCGGTGGACGGCGAGTCGCTCAGCCCGGTGGCGCTGCTCCAGCGGCTGAACGAGCTGGGCGGGCTGCACGGCGTGGGCCGGGTGGACCTGGTGGAAGACCGCATGGTGGGGATGAAGAGCCGCGGGATCTACGAGACCCCCGGCGGCACCCTCCTCTACCAGGCGCACAGCGAGCTGGAGCAGCTGGTGCTGGACCGCCGCACCCTGGCGCTGAAGGACGCGATCGCGCCGCGCTACGCCGACCTGGTCTACGAGGGCCGCTGGTGGACCACGGAGCGCGAGGCGATGGACGCGCTGGTGAACGTGACGCAGCAGCGCGTGACCGGCGACGTGCGCCTCAAGCTGTACCGCGGCGTGTCGACGGTGGCCGGCCGCACCAGCCCGTTCTCGCTCTACGACGAGCGCTTCGTCACCTTCGGCGAGGACGACGTCTACAACCAGGCCGACGCGGCGGGCTACATCCGCCTGTTCGCCCTGCCCATGCGGGTGGCCGCGCTCAAGGACCAGGAGCGCACCCCGTCGCTGGTCACGGACCTGGCGGCGGACTGAGGAAGAAAGCCCCGAGGCCCAGGTCCGGAGTCACGGCTGCTCACCTGGGGACCTGGGGCTCAGGACTCCTGTCAGCAGGTGCCGCCACAGCTGATCTCGCAGGTGATCCGGTGCGAGGCGATGCAGCCCACGACCGTGCACTGCGCAGAGCAGGCAGCCACGGTGCCGCGGAGGGTGGCGATTTCAGGCGTCGTGGCGAAGGTGTCCACGCGCAGGGTGTCGAGGCTGAGCTTCTTCATCGGGGCTCCTTGTCGGGTTGACCGGGATGGACGGGCGGCGCCTTCGGTCCGTCAGGGACAGCTCGCGTTCTCGGTGTCGCAGGCGCAGCTGATCCAGCAGGTGCCGCCGAAGCTGACCGGGCATCCGGCGAGCGACTTCGCCACCATCTCCTGGCCGAGCACGGTGCCACGCGCGGAGAGGGTGCCGGACGTGGTGGCGAACGTCTCCACGCGTAGCGTGTCGAGGCTGAGCTTCTGCATCGTGGCGCTCGTAGTCGGAGTGTCTCGGGTTGGCGGAGAAGAACGGCCGGCCCGTCAGCCGCAGTTCGGACCGTCGGTGCAGGGACAGGTGGCGAAGCAGGTGATCCAGCAGGTGCCGCCGTAGCTCTCCGGGCAGTTCAGCACCGTGCATTGCGCGGAGTGGGCGGCGACGGTGCCGCGGGCCGCATCGACTTCGGACGTGGTGGCGAAGGTGTCCACGCGCAGGTTTTCCAGGCGGAGCTTTTTCATCGGGCTCTCCTCGGCGGGCTGACGAACGGATCGGCGGGCTGGACGAAGGATCGTAACAGAGTGTCGGGAAACGCACAACCAGTGTTCCCGACAGGGTTGTACGACTTGCCGCGTATCGAAGGGAAGGGAGCGATGTCCGACGCCGCGCTTCAGCTCGAGAACGGAAGCGAATCCGGCACCATCCGCCTGTGGGGCGGGCGCTTCGCCGCCGAGCCCAGCGTGGAGATGGACCGGCTCAACCGCTCGCTCCCGGTGGACCACCGCCTCTGGCGCGAAGACGTCGCCGGGAGCCAGGCGTGGGCCGGCGCCATCGCCGCCGCCGGGGTGCTCACGCACGCCGAGTGGCTCGCGCTGACCACGGGGCTCGACCGCGTGGCCGCGCGCCTGGAGGCGTGGAGCGAGGACGAGTGGAAGGCCGCGCCCGACGAGGACATCCACTCGCTGGTCGAGCGCCTGCTGTACGAGGAGGCCGGCGACGTCGCCGGCAAGCTGCACACCGGCCGCAGCCGCAACGACCAGGTGGCGACGGACAGCCGTCTCTGGGCATTCGGCGCCGTCTCGCGGCTCGACACCCTGCTACGCGACCTGCAGCGCGCGCTGCTGGAGCACGCCGACGCGCACCGGCTGACGGTGATGCCCAGCTACACCCACCTGCAGCGCGCGCAGCCGGTCAGCGCCGCGCACTGGCTGCTGAGCCACGCGTGGCCCCTTGCGCGCGACCGCGAGCGGCTGGCGCAGGCGCGCGAACGCGTGGCCGTGCTCCCGCTGGGCTCGGGTGCCATCGCCGGCTGCCCCTTCCCGGTGGACCGCGTGCTGCTGAAAGAGACGCTCGGCTTCCACGGCGTCTCGGGGAACTCGATGGACGCGGTGGCCGACCGCGACTGGGTGGCCGAACTCCTGTTCATCGCCGCCATGGTGGGCGTGCACCTGTCGCGGCTGGCCGAGGACCTGGTCCTCTTCTCGAGCGCCGAGTGGGGGTTCGTGAAGATGTCGGACCGCTTCAGCACCGGCAGCTCGCTGATGCCGCAGAAGCGCAACCCCGACGCGATGGAGCTGGCCCGCGGCAAGGCCGGCCGCCTGATCGGCGGGCTCACCGGCATCCTGGCCACGCTGAAGGGTCTTCCCAGCGGCTACAACAAGGACCTGCAGGAAGACAAGCAGGCGATCTTCGACGCGTTCGACACCCTGGAGTCGCTCCTCCCGGCCGTCAGCGGCAGCGTGCGCACGATGGAGATCGACACCATCCGCTGCCGCGACGCGGTGGACTCGGCGATGCTGGCGACGGACCTGGCCGACTTCCTGGTCAAGCGCGGCGTCCCCTTCCGCGAGGCGCACGGGATCGTGGGCCGGCTCGTCCGCGCGGCCGAGGAACTGGGGTGCGGGCTCGACGAGCTGGACGGCCGCTTCTTCACCCACCTTTCGCCGCACTTCGAGGGCGCCGACTTCCACGCGCTCTTCAGCGCCGAGCAGGCGCTGGCCGCGCGCGCCGGGATCGGCGGCAC
>Ga0070662_100001518_pt1 | contig 14278 bp, 13 predicted proteins | sample KBSC53metaG_FD_65648 | JGI IMG/M metagenome (GOLD analysis project Ga0070662, IMG submission 65648) | Corn rhizosphere microbial communities from Kellogg Biological Station, Michigan, USA - KBS C5-3 metaG | ecosystem: Host-associated > Plants > Roots > Rhizosphere > Soil ...
CCCGCACCCCCGCACCCGTATCTTCATTAATGCTAAGAAATTAGCGGACAGAACCCGCCGCCGCCGCGCGTTCCATCACGGACCCCTCGCCGTGGAACTTGTGAGCGTGGACGGCGGGTAGTACGGGGGAACCCACCTCGCGGAGCCTCTCCCATGCATCCCAAGCGACTTCTCTGTACCGCCCTGCTGGCCCTGGCCGCCGCGCAGCCCGTGCGCGCGCAGGGGATCATCGTCCCCGACTGCCGCGACTGCCGCACGCCATGGATCCCGCCGCACGGGCGGATCGGGCTCCCGGTGCAGTCGGTCGACATCCAGACCACCATCGAGGGGCAGGTGGCCACCACGCACGTGACGCAGGTCTTCCGCAACGAGACCGGCGCCACCCTCGAGGGCACCTACCTCTTCCCCATCCCTCGCGGCGCCACGGTGAGCGACTTCGCCATCTGGGACGGCGACCGGCGGCTGGCGGGCGAGGTGCGGCCGCGCGAAGAGGCGCGCCGCATCTACGACGGCATCGTGCGCCGGCGGCGCGACCCGGGGCTGCTGGAGTACGCGGGCGAGGAGCTGTTCCAGGCCAGCATCTTCCCCATCAACCCCAACAGCACCAAGAAGCTGGAGCTCACCTACACGCAGGTGCTGCGCGCCGAGGGCGGCACCGTGGGCTACCGCTATCCGCTGGGCGTGGGCCGCAACGCCAGCCCGGTGGAGCGGCTCACCGGCACGGTGGAGATCCGCGGGCGCGAGCCGCTGCGCACCGTCTACTCGCCCAGCCACGCGGTGGACGTGCGCCGCAGCGACGGCGAGCGGCGGGCGCGGGTGACCTTCGAGACCGCGCGCGGCGCCGAGCGGCGCGACTTCCAGCTCTTCTACGCACCCAGCGCGGCGGAGGTGGGGATGAGCCTGTTCACCTACCGCGAGCCGGGGAAGGACGGCTACTACCTGCTGCTGATCTCGCCTCCGAATGAATCGACCGCGCGCGAATACGCGGCCAAGGACGTGGTGTTCGTCCTCGACGTGAGCGGGTCGATGCAGGACGAGGGGAAGATCGACAAGGCGCGGCGCGCGCTGCAGTACGGCATCCGCGGGCTGAACCCGGCCGACCGCTTCAACGTGGTCGCCTTTTCGGGCGACACGCGGCTGATGGAGTCCGGCCTGGTCACCGCCACCGAGGCGGGGCGTCGCCGCGGCGTGGAGTGGGTGGGCGGCCTGCGCCCGGCCGGCGGCACCAACATCAACGACGCGCTGGTGGAGGCGATGGGCCAGTTCCCGCGCGATGCCGCCCGCCCGCGCATGCTCGTCTTCCTGACCGACGGGCTGCCGACCGTGGGCGACACCTCGGTGGACCGGATCATGGAGAACACCCGCCGGGCCCGGCGCGAGGGGGTGCGGCTGTTCACCTTCGGCGTGGGCTACGACGTGAACACGCGGCTGCTGGACCGGGTGGCCGCGGAGAACGGCGGCACCGCCGACTACGTGGACCCGCGCGAGGACCTGGAGCAGAAGGTGTCGCTCTTCTTCGACAAGGTGAACCACCCGGTGCTGTCCAACGTGCGGGTGGACATGGGCGCGGCGCGGACGGACCTCACCTATCCGCGGAACCTTCCGGACCTGTTCCGGGGGACGCAGCTGGCCATCGTGGGCCGTTACCGCAACCCGCAGGAGCTACGCGACGTGACCGTGCGGCTGAGCGGCACCGCGTCGCCCACGCACGTCTTCAGCTACCCCGGCCAGCGCTTTCCCCTGCGCGCCGAAGAGAACGACTGGCTGCCGCGGCTGTGGGCCACGCGGCGGGTGGGGTGGCTGATGGAGCAGGTGCGCAGCAACGGCGAGAGCCGCGAACTGCGCGACGAGATCGTGGAGCTGGGCACGCGCTACGGGATCGTTACGCCGTACACCAGCTTCCTGGCGCTGGAGCCGGGCGAGCGCGACACGGAGCGCCCCGTGGCGCTGCAGGGGGTGAGCGTGCAGCAGGGCGTCCGCCGCGGCCGGACGCCTGTGCCCGCCGGCGCGCGAGGCGTGACCACGGCGCCCTCCGCGCCGCCGCCGCCGTCCGTGTCCGTCGTCACCGGTGCCGACGCCGTGGCGCAGAGCCGCAGCGCGCGCGAGATGCAGGACGCGGTGACGGTGGAGGGCAATTACACCGGGGCCGGCGCCGGGGCGGTCCAGCGCGTGGGCGACCGCACCTTCTACCTGCGCGAGGGCGTGTGGACCGACGCGGAGATTCGCGCCGACACGCGGCTGCCGGAGACGACGGTCACCTTCGGGAGCGACGAGTACTACGCGCTGCTGACGCGGGTGCCGTCGCTGGCGCGCTACTTCGCGCTGGGCGAGCAGGTGGCGGTGATCGTGGATGGCCGCATCTACCGCGTCCGGGCGGCGTCGCACTGACCCAAGGATCGCTCAACGGCAACCGCGGGTCGCACGGAGCAACGGAGAAGACCGGAGGAACGGAGAACCGCACGTGCATCCCCCGTTTCCTCCGGGCTGGCTCAGGAGAGTTGATCGACGAAAAAACCGCGGACGGGGCACGCTGCCTCGTCCGCGGTTTTGTTGCGGGGGAGCCTCGCGCGGTCTGCGAGACTTTTCGTGGTTGTCGCTGCGGCGCTGCGGCTTCAGCCGCCGGGCCGAGACCTGCCGAAGCGCATCGTCCGGCGCATCGCGACGATTCTACCGCCGGCCCTGGGAGCGCATCAGGCGGCGCAGGTCGGCCTCGGCGGCGATGTAGCCGAAGGGCGCCCAGTTCTCGCCCTGGGTGATGCGCAGGAAGATCGCCTGCGCCTCGTCGCGCCGGCCGTTGTACAGGTGCCAGTTGCCCACGCCGTACGCCTGCGTCACCGCGTCGATGCCACTGCGGCCGTTGGCGTCGAGGAGCGAATCCGGGGGGAGCAGGCCCTTGTACAGCAGCAGGCGCCGGTAATACGCCTCGTTCTCGCGCAGGTGCAGCCCGGTGGGGATCGCCGCCAGCACCTGGCCGGCCTCGGGGGCGCGGCCGGCGCGGCGCAGCGACATGTACAGCCAGTCGGTGGCGGCCACGCGGCTCTCGTCGTTCCGCGCCAGCGACAGCGCGGTGCGGAACGCCGCGGCCGCCCTCGGGAACTCGCCGCGCAGGTAGTACGCCAGCCCCAGGTGGTAGTAGAGGTTGCCCTGCAGGGTGGTGAGCGGCTCGCCCGCGGCGTTGGGCTGGCCGTCGGGCTCCACCTGGTCCGGCCGGCCGCGCGCCAGCCGCGCGCCGCGCTCCAGGTCGCGCACCGCGTCGCCGAAGCGGCGCAGGGTGATCAGCCGGTGGCCGCGGTGGCGGTAGAAGCGCGCATCGCGCGGGTGCTTCCTGATCCCCTCGCCGAACAGGTCCACCGCCGCCCGGTACTCGCCCAGGTACGCCAGCCGCCGCCCGTACCAGAGGATCGCGTCCGCGTCGTCGGGGTGCGCCTCGTAGGCCAGGCGCGCGCTGTCGAGCTGCGCCTCCAGCCGCTGCCGGGTGTCCAGCGGAAGCTCGGGGGCGTACAGCGGCTGGCCCAGCAGCGAGCGCGTCTCGGGCGGCCCCGCCGGGCCCGGGCCCCCGCCCACGTGCGGCACGCACGCGGCCGCGGCCAGCAGCGCGCAGACGGCGAGCGCGCGGGCGGCGGGGCGGAGCGGGCGTGTGGACGGGTGCGGCATGCGGACGGGAACTCCCGGCGGGGTCGGGGCGTGGTGCGGGTTTCGTCTCAGGATACCGAGCCCGCGCGCGAAAGGGAAGACCACCGCGCGTTCTGCACCGGCCAATCGGAGCAGAAGCGCCGCGGATCGCTCCGCGGCGCTCTTGCCGGCTTCATCCAGGCGGCGGGGCTCGCCGCCGCATTCCGCCGCCGGTGATCGATCCCCGTTCTCTCTCTCTCGCCCCCTCAGTTCGCCATCGACAGCCGCACGGGCAGGGTGAGCTCGCCGGGCACGGGGTAGCCGTCCGCCGTGGCGGGGACGAAGGCCAGGGTGCGCACGTAGTACAGCAGGCGCTGGTCGGCCTGGCGCCCGCCGGGGCCGCGGTCCACGCGCGCGTCGGTCACGGTGCCGCGCTCGTCCACCCACACGTGCACCCAGGTGACGGCCGGATCGGTGACCAGCGCGTTGCTGACGCTGACCGTGCTCCGCTCGCGCACGTCGAAGGGGTTGCCGGCGGCGCGGTACGGCCAGTCGCGCGGCGCGGGGGTGCACGTCTCGCTGCGGGCGACGCGGAGGACGGCCTGCTCGCCCAGGTCCACGCGCAGGCGCACCCCCCACTCGTGCGGCGCGGGCGGCATCTCGCGCCGGTAGGCGAACAGCAGCCGCTGCAGCGTATCGGCCAGCGCGGGAGAAACGTTGCTGTCGATCAGGGCGCGCCGCACCTGCATCCCGTCGGGCGAGTGGCGGATGGAGAAGGTGACGTGCCCGTCCGGCCGCCCCGCGTCGCTCCACAGCCGCGCCGCGGCGGAGCGGAACGCCGCGTCGTCCACCAGCTGTCCCGCGGCGGGGAGGAGCGCGGGCGACGCGTTGGCGCGGCAGCTGCGGCCGCGCGTGGCCTCGCTCCCCACGCCGGCCGGCGAATCGTCGCGCGCCCCGGCGGTCCCGGCGGTGGCGCACCCCTGCGCGGCGAGGATGGCGATCGCGAACAGCGGAAGACACGGGATCCGGTTCATCGACGCGAGCTCCGGAAGACGGGGTCCTGGGGAGATGGAGAGGCCGCCGGCCGTGACGAGGCCGTGACGAGCCCGTTTCATTCTTACATCCGCTCTGTAACAAAGGCCAGCCCCGGCGCGTAACGATCGCCGTGGGGGCTGGACGTCGTACCTGCGGGGAGACGATCGAGATCCCGCGCCGCGACATCCTTGTACATCAGGGGGCATCGAAAATCCACAGCGGCGAGGGCGGCGATTCCGGGCAGAAGCAGCCGCTCGCAACTTCGTCCGTTCCGCGCACGTAGTGGCGGGGGCATCACTTCACGGGAGATGACGATGCCTCGGGTCGTGCTGTTGATCGCCATCCTGCTGCTGATCGCCGCCGCGGTGAACAGCATGCTGCGCGCGCTGGCCGAAATGCACGTGACCGGCCTGGACCACGTGCTGCGCGACGAAGACCCGCAGGTGCCCGCCGGATTGCTGGGCGACGCGCCGGTCGAGTGGATCCACCAGCGCCTGCTGGACGCCTACGCCTGCGAGCAGGACGGCTGGGCGGTGGAGCAGGTGCGGCGGATCGACGCGCGCCTGCAGGCCGGCGTGCCGCCGGAACAGCGGCTGGAGACGGTGATCCTGTGGATCCCCGAAGTCACCGCGTTCGTGATGCCGGGCCGCCACGTCTACGTCTCGCGGCGGCTGGTGGAGCGGGCGATGGACGACGAGCAGCTGGCCTTCGTGATCGCGCACGAGATCGCGCACCACCGGCTGGGGCACGTGCGCGACGTGGGCGGCGTGCTGGAGCGCATCCCCGAGCCCGCGCGCGGCATCGCCGCCAACCTGCTGGTGGCGCGCTCGCTGGTGCTGCACGGCGCCGAGCGGGAAGCCGACGCCGACGCGCACGGCTTCAACCTGTGCCTGGCCGCCGGGTACGACGGCCACCGCTGCCTGCGCTCGTTCGACCTGATGGAGGAGATCCATCTGGACTGCGGCGACGTGGAGGGCGTGTTCGGCCCCGACGCGGTGATCGAGGCCACGCTGGAGGACGGGCCCGAGTGGCTGATCCCCCTCCACGAATGGCTGTACGAGCGGCGCCGCGGCTACCCGTCGGTGCGCGAGCGCAAGGCGCGCCTGCGCGAGGCGTACGCGCAGGCGCTGGCGGAGGCGGCGGCCACGCGTCAAGCCGAGGTCGCCACCGGCGGCTGAAGCCGCAGCAACGACCACGGGAAGCCTCGCAAACGGCGCGAGGCTGCGGGGGCGAAATCGATGCGGGTGGCGAGGGTTCTCGCCGCCCGCGGTTGCTGTTCCACCTCCTCAGGTTGTTTTGGGGAGGTGGGGTTTCGCGGACCGCTGGATCGTCCGCGAAAACCCGGGAGGGGGCCCCGTGGCAGCGTCGCGCGCGAGGCCGTACTTTGGGGGCGCTTTCGAGGTCCGAACTCCCGCACCACGTCGCCGATCATGCCCAAGCTCCGCACTCTCGCCGCGCTGGCGCTGCTGGCGCTCCCCGCCGCGGTTCGCGCGCAGGCCGCCACACCGCCGCAGCGCTGGCTCCTGCGCCCCGCGCGCGTGTTCGACGGCGTGACCGCCCAGCCGCACGAGGGGTGGGGTGTTCTGGTGGAGGGCAATCACATCGCGTCCGTGGGCCCCGCGGCATCGCTCCCGGCCGCGGGGGCGCGCGTGGTGGAACTGCCGGGGCTCACGCTGATCCCGGGGCTGATCGAGGGGCACAGCCATCTGCTGCTGCACCCATACAACGAGACCGACTGGGACGAGCAGGTGCTCAAGGAGCCGCTGGCGCTGCGCGTGGCCCGCGCCACCGCCGCCGCGCGCGCCACCCTGCTGGCCGGCTTCACCACCGAGCGCGACCTGGGCACCGAGGGCGCCGGCTACGCCGACGTGGGGCTGCGCGACGCCATCGCGCAGGGGATCATCCCCGGCCCGCGGCTGATGGTGGTGACGCGCGCCATCGTGGCGAGCGGCGCGTACGGCCCGCGCTGGGCCCCCGAGTGGCGGCTGCCGCAGGGCGCCGAGGAGGTGAGCGGGGTGCCCGAGGCGATCCGCGTGGCGCGCGACCAGATCGGCCACGGCGCCGACTGGGTGAAGGTGTACGCCGACTACCGCTGGCAGAGCGGCGAGCCGGCGCGCCCCACCTTCAGCGAGGAGGAACTGCGCGCCATCGTGCAGGCGGCCACCGACGCCGGCCGCCCGGTGGCGGCCCACGCCGCCACCGCCGAGGGGATGCGCCGCGCCGCGCTGGCCGGCGTGGCCACCATCGAGCACGGCGACGAGGGGACGCCCGAGGTGTTCCAGCTGATGCGCGAGCGGAACGTGGGGTACTGCCCCACGCTGGCGGCCACCGAGGCGGTGCAGCAGTACCGCGGCTGGCGGAAGGGGCAGCAGCCCGAGCCGCCGGCGGTCACCCAGAAGCGGCGCAGCTTCCGCGCGGCGCTGGACGCCGGCGTGGCCATCTGCATGGGCGGCGACGTGGGCGTGTTCACCCACGGCGACAACGTGCGCGAGGCGGAACTGATGGTGGAGTACGGGATGACGCCGCTGCAGGCGCTGCTGGCCGCCACCTCGGGGAACGCGAAGATCCTGCGCATCGACAACCGCACCGGCAGCATCCGCCCCGACCTGCTGGCCGACCTGGTCGCGGTGGAAGGCGACCCCACGCGCGACATCTCCGCGCTCCGCCGCGTGCGCTTCGTGATGAAGGGCGGCACGGTGTACCTGGGGCCGGGGATGTAAGCCGAAAGCAGGACTGGATGGTCGTCCAGCAGGCATAGCCGGCCGGACGCACGGCGGCAACGAACAGAAGCCTCGCGGCAACGCGGGCTGAACATCGAAATCCCTCGGAAGCAGCACGCTCCGGGGGATGTACTCCCGCACGTCCCTGCTCACCCCCTGCATCCGCCGGAAGTGAAATGCGGCGCTTGCGCACAAGAGAAGAGGAGGTTAACATAAAAGTTAAGTCGGGCGGGCTGCCGGAGGATTTCGACGAACGCGGGTTGCTGCCGCCGGGTGAGTACGAGGTGAGCTTCCAGGAACTGCGGGAGTCGCTGCTGGTGCGGGGTCCGCGAACTCCGGTTCCGCACTGGAACCACGAGTGGCGGTGGTATCTGACCCAGCACGCCGAAACCCTGGTGGACCAGCTCTGGGCAGTGGGGATCCGGGATGTATATCTCGACGGCTCGTTCGTGGAGGACAAGCCGAAACCCAACGACATCGACGGCTATTTCGTCTGTGATCTGGAGCCGCTGGTGGACGGGTCGCTCACCCGGGCGCTCAACCTGCTCGATCCGCGGAAGGTGTGGACGTGGGACCCGCGCTCGAGAACGCCAGTACCACGGCTACACCAAGAAACAGCTTCCCATGTGGCACGCGTACCGCGTGGAGCTGTATCCGCACTGGGGGCAGAGCTCCGGGATCTGCGACCAGTTCGGAAACGAGCTGCAGTTTCCGTCCGCGTTCCGGCAGCGGCGCGGCACCCGCGAGCCCAAGGGCATCGTCAAGATCCGCCTTCCATTGCGAGAGCCATGATTCGCACCGAGCAGGAGTACCAGCGCGCGCTCGTGAGCCTGAAGCGCGACGCAGAGGTGATCGAGGCCCAGCGTAACCAGCTTCGCGAGCAGGGTATTTCCGGCGAAGGGGCGGAGCTCGCGCTGCAGCCCATGGAATCGTTCCGCCAGCAGCTGGAGGAAGAGGTCCGCGCCTACGAGCGGATGAAGCGGGGCGAGTTCGACGTGCTGCACAGCCTTACGGGGATCGGCCGGTGGCTGATCGGGATCCGGATCGCCACGGGGATGACGCAGCGCGAACTGGCCGAGCGGCTGGGTGTTTCCGAGGCGCAGGTCTCGCGCGACGAGCGGCATGAGTACTACGGCATCACGGTGGACCGGGCGCAGCGGATCCTGGAAGCGTTTGGGACCCGGTTCCGCATGGAGATCGAGGAGACGGTGGGGGCCGCGCGCGGGGAGGCGCTCTCCGGCGTGTGAGGCGGATCTCGAGAACCACGAATATCCATCCCGGCGGTTGAAGCCGCGGTCTACAACCACGCGGCGCCAGGCAGACCGATCGAGGCAGGAAAACCAGAGATCCCGGCGAGGTGGCAAGAGCCTCGCCGGGATCTGCGTTTCGTACCCTCCCGTACTCGGTACCTCGTACTTCCTTCAGCCGCGGACGTGGCGCTCGGCCTCGGCTTTCATGGCGGGGAGGGCCTGGCTGTGCTCCTCGTATTCGGGGAGCTTCTTGGCGACCTCGGAGTCGTACGACTGGAGGAAGCGCTGGAAGAGCTCCTTCGCGGCGGCCCGGTTGCCGCGGCTGCGCTCGGCCTCGGCGGCGCTGAACAGGCCGAACAGGTGCGTGGGGCTGGCGGCCAGCAGCGTGTCGGCCTGGGCGCGGGCGGCGGCGTAATCGCCGGCGACGAGCTGCAGCGCGGCCAGGTGATAGCGGCCGTCGGCATCCAGCGAGTCGACGCGCTGGTACGCCATGATCGCCATCGGCACGAACTGCCGCGCCTGCGTGCTGTCGCCGGTGGAGGCGGCGGTCATCACGCGGTTGAACAGGCGGTCGGCGGCTTCGCGCGGGCTCATGCTCGACAGGTCCACCGCGCCGGGGTTGCCGACGGGCCCCGCCGCTCCCGGCGCGGAGGCGGGGGTGGGGGCGAAGGGCGGCTGCACCGTAGCCGTCTGCTCGCCGCGGCCGCCCAGGCGGGGGACGAGCACCACGGCGATCAGCGCCAGCAGCGCCAGCCCGGCCACCGCCCAGGGGAGGACGGGCGCGCGGGTGGCGGCCGGCGCGGCGCCGACGCTGGCCGGGGCGCCGCACATGTTGCAGAACTTGGCCCCGCGCGGAAGCGGGTTGCCGCACTCGCGGCAGGCGGCGCTCAGCGCAACGCCGCAGTGGTCACAAAAGCGTCCGGACGCCGTGGCGCCGCACGCGGGACAGGTCTCGGCCATCGGGTTCCATCACCAGTTCAGGGGCTTGCCGTAAGCGCGCAAAGCTACGTGCCGCCCGCACTTCACACTAGTGCGGCGGGCGCTCCCACTCCGGACACCCGCGGCAGCAGAGGAAAGGCTTCGAGCGCTCATCCCGCCCGCGGCGGCGCACCGGTTTTTCCGAAAAGCCTCATGACGAATGGAGGCGCATCGAACGACCTTGTACAAAGCTGATATGCACTTGGGAGGCAAACGGACGAGATTGTGCAGTCTCAGGTCGATATCGTTTGGTGCGCTCTACCCGGCACGCGAAATGCGCCGTGCCGTACTCCCGACCATTCAGGACGACCGCGTCACCGGAAAGGGCGAGATGATGCCGAGGACCGTCGAAGCCCCCCAGCGCGACCTGCCGGCCCTGGCGCCCGCGCCGCGACCGATCCGCGCGCTGCCGATCGAGGTGGTGGAGCCGGACCCGGCCGAGCAGATCATCCGCCGCCTCGCGGCCGACCGCCTGCGCGACCTGGCCGACGACGGGGTGACGCTGGCCTACATGGCCCGGATGTACGAGATCGCGCCCGAGCAGATGGAACGCCTCCGCGACGAGCTCCTCCCCTCGCGCCGCTGATCGGCAGGTTCGGCGGATGCAATGAGGCCCGGCGGGACGCGTCCCGCCGGGCCTCATTGCATCTTACCCCCGCACCCCCGCACCGGGCACTCAGCACCGTAGTTATGCCGCCGACACCTTCACGCGCGGCGTGGCGACCTCGGGCTCGGGGGTGAAGTCCTCGCCGGGGTTGATGAAGCGGTCGGTCTCGAGCGCGTACTGGCGGTCGTGCAGCTCGCGGTAGCGGCCGCCCAGCGCCATCAGCTCGCGGTGGGTGCCGCGCTCCACCACCTCGCCGTGCTCCAGCACCAGGATCTGGTCGGCGCTGCGGATGGTGCTCAGGCGGTGCGCGATCACGAAGCTGGTGCGCCCCTGCCGCAGCCGGCGCAGCCCGTCCTGGATCATCGCCTCGCTCTCGCTGTCCAGGCTGCTCGTCGCTTCGTCCAGGATCAGGATGCGCGGGTCGGCCAGGATGGCGCGGGCGATGGCGATGCGCTGCCGCTGCCCGCCGCTGAGCTTGATCCCCCGCTCGCCCACGACCGTGTCGTACCCCTGCGGAAAGCCGCGGACGAAGTCGTCGGCGTGGGCGATCCGCGCCACCTCCTCGATTTCCGGGCGCGTGGCGTCGGGCCGGGCGAAGCGGATGTTGTCGGCCACGGTGCCGTCGAAGAGGAAGTTCTCCTGCAGCACCACGCCCAGCTGCGCGCGGTAGTCGGCCAGCTTCAGGTCGGCAAGGTCGCGCCCGTCCACCAGCACGCGGCCCTGCGTGGGCCGGTTGAACGCCATCACCAGGCTCACCAGCGTGCTCTTTCCCGATCCGCTGCTGCCGACGAGCGCGGTGGTGGTCCCCGCCCGGGCGTCCACCTGCACGCCCTTCAGAACTGGCTGGCCCGGCTCGTACTCGAACCAGACGTCCTCCAGCCGCACGTCGCCGTGGATGGTGTCGACGGCGTCGCGGGTGGCGTCTTCCTGGTCTTCGGTGGTGGTCTGCATGATCTCGCGGATGCGGTCGAGCCCCGCGAACGCCTCGCTGATCTGCGTGCTGATGCTGGAGATCTGCAGCACCGGCGCGGCCAGCAGCGCGGTGAAGGCGAGGTAGGCGAGCAGGTCGCCCTGCGTCATCGACCCATCCAGGATCGCGCGGCCGCCCACCAGGATCATCACCATGGCCACGATCCCGGTGACCGCGGTGGCGATGGAGGTGACCGCCGAGACGCCGGTGATCGTCCTGGCCACGTTGCGGAAGAGCCGGTGCGCCCCGCGGGTGAACACGCGCTGCTCGCGCTTTTCGGTGCCGTACGCCTTCACCACGCGGATGCCGCCCAGCGTCTCGTTCAGCCGCCCCGTCACCTCGGCGGTGATGGCGCCGCGCTCGCGGAACACGGGGCGCAGCCGGGTGAAGGTGAAGCCCATCACCGCGCCGAAGGCGGCCAGGATCAGCAGGATCCAGAGGGTGAGCTGCCAGTTGAGGTAGAGCAGCGCCGCCACCGCGAAGAGCGCCGTGATGGTGCCGCCCACCAGCTGGACCAGGCCGGTGCCGACCAGGTTCCGGATCCCCTCGGCGTCGGTCATGATGCGGCTGATCAGCACGCCGGTCTGGGTGCCGTCGTAGAAGCGCACCGGCAGGCGGGTGACGTGCTCCATCACGTTTCGGCGCATGTCGGTGATGGCGCGCTGCGCGGTGATGCTGATCACCTGCGAGAGCGCGAACGAGCCCGCCGCCTGGATCAGCGTGGCGATGGCGACCGCGCCGGCCAGCGGCAGCAGCAGGTCGCCGCGGTGCCGGCCGATCACGGTGTCGAGCAGGTACTTGGAGCTGGCGGGAAGCACCAGCCCGGCCAGGCGGCTCACCAGCGTGAGCAGCAGGCCGATCGCCAGGTGCCTGCGGTGGCGCCAGACCAGCGCCCGCGCCTCGCGCCACGCCTCGGGGCTGCGCGTGGCCTTCTTCTTCGCCGGTTTATCGCTAACGGGTGTCGCCAACGGTCGGTCCCTCGGTTTGATCGGGAAAAGGTCGAGCGTGTCGGTCGGTGGGAACCGTTGCCGCCCTGAATACACCGGATCGGCGGAAATGAATCTAGCTCCCTCCCGCGGTTCTCGCCCGTGGACGTGGACCGCTGAACTGCGGGGTTCTCACGGAGGGACGGAGGAACGGAAGGGGAACGGAGCAGTCCGCGGTTTCCGTTTCTCCGTTCTTCCGTGAGACCCCAATCAGACCTGTCTCCGGCGCGGGGCCTGGGAATTCACGATCAGGCCCGCGCGGCCGCCAGCGCGGCGGAGAGGCTCAGCCGTGGCCGCGAGTGGACGGGGCCCGGGCGGATGATGATCCCCACCGGCTCGTCAGCGGCGAGCGCGGGGCGCGTCTCGGGGTCCACGGGCACGCCGCGGGGCAGGGTCAGCAGCGCGAACATCGTCATCCCTCGTTCCTCTGGATTCCGGTCGATGCGCCGCGGCGGAGGAAGGGTCCGCCGCGGCGCGCGGGTCAGCTCGCGGCCACTTCGTCGAGCGTGGGGTAGTCCGCGTAGCCGTGGTCGCCGCCGGCGTAGAAGGTGGCGCGGTCGGGCGTGTTGAGCGGCGCGCCCTCGCGGTAGCGGCGCACCAGGTCGGGGTTGGCCAGGAACGGCACCCCGAACGAGACCAGGTCCGCCTGCCCGCCGGCGATCACCTGGTTGGCGGTGGCCGCGTCGTAGCCGCCGTTCACGATCAGCGGCCTGCGGAAGATGGCGCGGATCACGGGGGCGATGCGCTTCCCCGGCACCGCCATCGGCCCGGCCACCGCGTCGATCAGGTGCAGGTACGCCAGCCCGAACGGGTTGAGCGCGCTGGCCGCGTAGCCGAAGGTGGCCTCGGGATCGCTGTCGCTCATCCCGTTGGCCACGCCGTGCGGCGAAAGGCGCACGCCCACGCGGTCGCCGCCCCACACGTCCACCACCGCCTTCGTCACCTCGGCCAGGAAGCGCACCCGGTTGGGGATGCTGCCGCCGTACGGGTCGGTGCGCCGGTTGCTGCCGTCGCGCAGGAACTGGTCGATCAGGTAGCCGTTGGCGCCGTGCAGCTCCACCCCGTCGAAGCCCGCCTCGTAGGCGCGCTCGGCCGCGTGGGCGAACTGGGCGACCACGCCGGGGATCTCGTCCGTCTCCAGCGCGCGCGGGGTGACGTACGGCCGCATCCCCTGGTAGGTGAACACCTGCCCCTCGAAGCCCACGGCCGACGGCGCCACCGGCAGCTCGCCGCCGTGGAACGACGGGTGCGACACCCGCCCCGTGTGCCATAGCTGCGCGAAGATGCGCCCGCCCTGCCCGTGCACCGCGTCGGTCACCTTGCGCCACGCCGCCACCTGCCCGGTGCTGTGCATCCCCGGCGTGCTGGTGTACCCCACCCCCTGCGGCGACACCTGCGTCCCCTCCGTGACGATCAGCCCCGCGGTGGAGCGCTGGCGGTAGTACTCCACCGTCAGGTCGGTCACCACGTTCCCCTCGGCCGCGCGGCTGCGCGTCATCGGCGCCATCACCATCCGGTTGCGCAGCTCGTAGGGGCCCAGCTGGAAGGGCGTGAACAGGTTCCGTTCGCCGTTGCTTCCGCTCATCGCGTCCTCGTCCTTTCGTCGTAATCGCCGTTACAATCGAAACCGTATTCGTTACAGTTACGGATACGGACACACGAATCCCACCACCCGCCAGGACCACTCGCGGGCTCCCGCTCGTCCCTCTCCTCACCCGTGTGTCACGGCCGCGGCCGCGCCACCTCCTGCCTGCGGTCCGTCACCAGCCGCTCGCGCGGGCGTGCAAGGCCCAGCCGCGCGATCAGCGTTTCGCGCCCGCCGGGCTGCAGATCGACCTGCATCTCGCGCACCCGGTACCCCGCGCGCTCCACCCGCAGCGTGTACTGGCCGGGCGCGACCCGCGCGAACTCGAACCCGCCGGTCTCGCCGGTGGTCTCGGTGCGCACCGCCGCGGTGCTGTCGGCCGGCACCAGCGCCACCTTCGCGTCCGACACCGCGTTCCCCACGCCGTCCGTCACCCGTCCGATCACCCGCCCCGCCTGCGCCGCCGCTGGCGAGCTCAGCACTGCCGCCAGCGCCAATCCGACCAGGAAGCGTCCCATCGCACCCTCCATCGTCC
>Ga0070662_100001525_pt1 | contig 14262 bp, 8 predicted proteins | sample KBSC53metaG_FD_65648 | JGI IMG/M metagenome (GOLD analysis project Ga0070662, IMG submission 65648) | Corn rhizosphere microbial communities from Kellogg Biological Station, Michigan, USA - KBS C5-3 metaG | ecosystem: Host-associated > Plants > Roots > Rhizosphere > Soil ...
CGCAAAACTACCCACGACGATGATGTCGAGATCCTGGAATTTGTACCCATACATTTTGAAGCCGACGAAAATCTTGACGATGTCGTCCTTGCTCTGAGCAAGGTCGGGCCACAGTTTCAGCATCTGTTTGCGCAGATGCACGGCGGCCTCATACTCTTGGCCGGTGTTCACACCCAAAATCTCGATCACGGGTCACATCCTGTCTTTTTCAGGCGATTGCGGAAAGAACGGAAAGCGATGCCGCCGGCAGGTTGCCCCTCACCAGCAGTTCGTTCACCGGGATCACGAGCAGATCCGGCCAGGCCTCGCGCATTTCCGCGATCCTGGGATCCGCCGGATGGTCGCCGGTCAATCCGCCGGCGAGCGCGATCGCAAACCGCTGACCGTCCGATCGCATGGCGAGGATCGGGATCGTCACCGGTCCCATTCCGGGGACATCCACGTCGACATCCAGCCCGAACTTGACGTCATCAGCTTGCCGCTCGAGATCCTGGTAGAGCAGAAGGGTCGAAGCCTTGATCCGCGGGGGATCGAACGGCTGCATCTCGCCGCTGATCAGGTATGCGAGCAATTCCGCGCCGACGTGCCGATCGAGCAGGCCATGCTCGAACTTGTTCTTGAAGCTGCGCAGGCAGCGATAGCACGAGGCGTCGCAATTTTCTGGGCACGTTTTCATCAAGGTGAGCGCGCGCTGGAACAACTCTTCGCCATGGTGAGCCAACTGGCCGGAGAAGCCCGCGCCGCCGGGCAGGGTATCGTAGAGGAAGATCTCGGCCTCGAGACCGCTTATCCCCGCCGGCGTCACCGCCGGGCGATATTCCGCCATGAGTTCGCCGGGCTCGATCTCGAGCATCGACGAGGCCGCCTTCGCGATCGCCTCGCTCACCGTCCGCAGCGCGACGTCCGTTGGATAGAAGCCAGGCTTCAACTTAAGCGGCGCCGCCACGCGCAGCGAGAAAAGCGCGATGTCGGTGATAAAGTCCGTGCCCAAGACCAGGTGCCGGGTGGTGCCAGCCCCCTCGCACATCGGCTCCTTGTCGTCGGGATAGGGCTTCTTGTGAGGCCCGCCGAGCATCGCCGTGCTTTCTGCGCTGGCCTCGATCACCCCGCATTTCGTGCAGTAATTATAACCCTCCTTCTTGGGTCCCGTGTTCGACACCAGCAGATGCTTGCGGTCGGGCATGCCCCGGATCCGATCGTTGATCGCGATCCACTTTTCCGTGTCCGCTGGGGTCGGCATCGTCAGCTTCGCCCGGGTCGCATATGCCGTCTCGGGCATGTCGTCGGGCGAGGTCATCTCGTCCACATAGACGGGATGGGCGAAGCCAGGTGGGCGAAGCCAGTAGTGCGTCGGTCCGAAGGTGCCCTCACCACCGCATGCGTGACAGTCGTCGATCACGCCCGGCTTCAACCCCTCGTCGAGCGGTATCGTCTGAGCGAAATGGCATTCGGAGCATTCCCGATAGAGACGGCGGTTCTGCCACGCCTCCACGCGGTCTTCCCACATCGGCGAATAGATCGCCCCGGACGTGTAGCACTTGCCCGAAATCCAGACCGTCTTGCCCGGCGCATATTGCGACAGCGCAACCGGCAGCGATTGTGACGGCGCAAATCTCATCACCGGGCGGAAGGATGTCGATCGCTCGATATCGAAGACGTTGAACGGCGCGACGTCGGTCGGAAACGCGTAGCGAGGCAGCACGCCGCTATACAACAGGCGATCCAGCAATTTGCCGGTCAGCGCCTTCTCCGGCGGAACTTCCTCGCCTTCCTCGTCCTGCACCTCGACCGCCTCACCTTCGTGCTCCTCGAAGACCTTCTCACCGCTCAGAACCTTAGCCTTGAGCGCGCCGTCGATCGCCTTCAGACAGTCGATCGCCATATCGTCGAGGAGTTCTGTCCGGTCTTCCTCCGACAACTGGCTAGGTATCCAGTCGGCCACCGAATCGCGGAGCGACTTGGCATTCTTCTTCAGCCAAGCCTCGAAATCAGCGCGGTTGAGGACCTCGGCTCCCGACTGGAATCCGGTGACGGTCCCCAGCACCGAAAAGAGGTTCGGATCGGCATCAGGATCGAAGCCCGGAATCCGATCCTGATGATAGCGCTGGAGCAAATAGGCGCGGATGTGGCGACGCACGATGTCCGGGTTGTTGAGGGTGAGCTTCGGATCAACGACGGGCCCCGCGATCATGGCCTCGGGGTCGCTGAAATAATGCTCGTCGTGGCTATCGGCGCTTCCGAAGGCCACCACGGTCGCGACCGCATTTCCCCGGCGTCCGGCACGACCCGCGCGCTGCTGATAGTTGGCACGACCGGGCGGCATGTTCCTAAGCGCGACGCCGGACAGAGCGCCGATGTCGATACCGACCTCCATCGTGGTCGTGCTGGAGAGGATATCGATCGCCGTCGAGCGGTTGGCCGCAGTTCCCCAATCGAGCGCCACATCCTGGAACAGGAGTTCATTCTCTTCGGCCCGCGAGAAGACATCCTCGCTCTGCGACGCATTGAGTTGCGCGGTATGTTCCGCAGCGATCAGCGCCATCGGCCTCTGTTCGGGATCGTGCAACGCCGCGATGACGGGCGCGCGGTAATAGCCCTTCCGGGCAACGAACACGGGGTCCGCGGCGGGATCGAGCGGGATAACCTCACCACTACCGCAATCGAGGCAGTGTGGCAGTTTCGGTACGGGCCGGTGAACCGAACGGCATGCGCCACAGCGGACCCACTCGCCATTCATCAACAGGGAGAGGTTCTTGCCTGCGAGACGCTTGTACCCGCTCTCCATCTCCTCGGCGAAGATCTGCATCAGGGCCGGCTGCCATTGCTTGTCGAAGAGCTTGTAGGCGGCGGTGTCGGGAAGCACCCGGCGCATCGCCCTGAAGGAGCCTTTTTGTGATCGCACGCTGGTACCGCTTCCGCCGGCACGCCTGTACCAGGTGCTCGGCATGGAATTCAGCCAGAAGGCGTTCGACCGCCAACAGCGCAGCCACGCGCGGGCAAGAGCGATCTTGTCCTCGTTGGTTTCGGCAATATCCGGAATCGCCGGCAGTGCGTGAACCGCCGAAATCTTGTCGGCGCTCTCGCAAAGCGAAGCGAGCGCAAGCGCTTCGAGCCCGAGATGCCGGTCCCTAACGGTCTTGACGATGTCGTCGAGCAGACTTTCCGGAGTTCGGTCGGACCTGTTCTTCATCCACAGCATCATCAGTTGCATCGGGTCACCGAGCGCGCCGGCCTGAACGCCGGCTTCGATCGCGGCGTCGGCGGAGAAGTTCTCCCCGGCTTTCAGTTCGGGCCGAAGCCGGACGCCGAGCCCCTTGGACGCTAGAAGTGTCGCGAAATACAGATCTTCGAGATTGAGGTTCGGTTGGATCATCGAATGCTGACGGAGTCGGTCGAAGCCCCAGACGATCAGGGTCCGAAGCGCATCGCGCACCGAATAGAGCTGAAGGTTGGGCGCAAGCCGGGCCGCAACCTGACGGGAGTCGCTGAACACCAGCACCTTCCGTCCCCGAAGGGGAGCGAAGCTCGTTGCTGGCTGCGGCCCGGGAGGCTGAACCTGAATCTGGCGCGCGACGAGAGCCTGGAAAGGCTGGTCGCCTTTCGTCTGATGATCCTGGATCGAGGTTCGCCCAAAGGCTGCTGTATCGTCGCACACCGCGCAGGGCGTGAACTGGCCGCGGACTTCTAACCGATTGTCCTGCTTACCCTCATCGTCGACAGGCGGGGTGACACGATCCTTGCGCAAATATACGGTCCGGGTTCGCGGACCCTGGTTGAGCGGATTTATCCGCCCCGTCTCCAGATCATATTCCGCAATCTCGGCGAGGTGCTGATGCCGGGGCTCCTCCAGGAGGAGGTCGAGATCGAGAAGCGGCGCGGTCTCTATCCCCGGCATCCTGAGGCGCCGTCCCGGTTCGGACCACAAGGCATTCGGCGTATCGATGTCGTCGGAATGGGCGCGCGCGTGCGCGGCGCCGCAATTCCTGCACGTATAGAATTCGAGCACCCGAGAACCGCAGCCGCATATCTCGCGGGGCTGACTATACATTTTCCCGCAGATGCCCGAATGCTCATCGTCGCCAAGTTCCGTGCAATCGGGGTCCATGCATATCCAGAGGCCGGGCAGGCCCCGGTAGAAGTTGTGGATGCGGCAGGGCAGCAGACCGGGAGCCTCCGGGGTCTCGCGCGCAATGCTGCCGAGCGCGAGCAGCGTCGTCACGGCGCGATCAGCCTGATCGGGCGTGTCTGGGAAAAGCTCGGCGCCGAGGCTCGCCACCGGCCGCGCGGCCTTCATCGTCGTGTTCACCAACAGGCCGAGCGGCGGGAAGGTCTCGAGGGCGGCATAGAGATCACGGCCGATATCTCCTGTCGGCGTGATTCCGCGGTGATCGAGAACGGGCGCAACGGCCGCCCGGCGCTTCTCGACATCGGAATCATAGAAGCCGGCCAGATTGACGTTCGCCAACAGGTCCGCGTCGGCGCTGCCCCCCGGGGCCGCGTGCGACCGCAGATCGAGATCGCCAGTGACCGCCTCGAAGCTCTTGGCATCGACCCCGGTCAATTGCGATCCGAAGTCGCCCGCATGCTCCTTCTCGTTGAAGCTCGCCGTGGCGCAGATCACCTGAAACCGCTCGACGGGGATACCGAGACGCGCACGAAGCCGCCGCATGAGCAACCCGACTTCCGCTCCGGCAGCGCCCCGATAGAGGTGGGCCTCGTCGAGCACGACCGTGAACTTCTCGTCCGGGTTTGCAGCGAGCCACGCGCTTGTCTGATCGAAGATAGCCCGCTCGATCGGACGCATCAGCATATATTCGAGCATCGAGTAGTTGGTGACGAGCAGGTCCGGCGCGGCATCCTGCGCCTCATGGCGCGTGATCAATTCGGAATCCTCGGGCAGCGTGACCGCCCGCAACGGCTCACCGGTCTTCGGGTCCGCCCATCGTGATCCCTTCGCCCCGAACCATTTTTCGAGGTCGGGCTTTGCCGGCCACTTTCCGCGCGCTTTCAGTTCGGCGCGAAGCTTCGATGCGCGCTGCTGATCCTCCGATTGCGGACCCGACGCCTGCCGCTCGATCTCGACGTAGAAGCTCTCGAACGAGGTGAACTTCTTGCTGTCCCGCTTGCTGGTGCGAACGCCGGCATAGGGCGTGCGGCTCGTATAGCGCGCGAACGTCGGCGGCCTGCCAGCCCAGCCGGTGAACATCGCCGCCAGTCTCGGATCGCCGAAAATAGCCCTCAGGCGTCCAAGCTGATCGTTCACGAGCGCGTTCATCGGATAGAGCAGCAGCGCGCGGACGCCGGGCTGATCCCCAAATGCCTTCGGCTTCGTGGCAGCCTCGCGAGCGAACTTTCCAAGGATCGGCAGCAGGAACGATTCCGTTTTGCCCGAGCCGGTACCCGTCATGATGACCAAGTTCCGCCCGCCGATCAGCGAATGGCTGATGGCGTCCGCCTGATGCCGATACGGGGGGTCGAAAAGCAACCTTGGCTGCTTGCCATCGGTCTTAGCCAGCGCCGAATATACGGCGAGTGCGGCCGGAGGCAGGCCTTCGATCTTGCCGAAGTTTTGGCCGAGCTGATATTTTGGCGTAGATTCGAGATAAGGCACTTGGTGGGTGACGCCGGTCCTTTTCAGCAGTGTTTGGCGCTGGCTGATAAGGGTCGCGTCGCCGATATGGTAGGTTGCCTCGATATAATCCCTGAGTGAAGTGTGCAGTTGTTCGATCGTCTCTTGGATCGTCGCAGCCATACAATTCGGTCCTTACTCTTCACATTCGAGGAAAAGATATTCTTTGAGGAAGGTCTGCTCCGCCACAACAGCATCAAGCGGAAGGCAGAAAGACATCAGACATTTCTCCGGGGTCACCTCCCGTCCGATGGTGGAGAGGCGACGACGGGCCCAATCCGGCAACGGGAAGAACAGATCGAAGCGCTCGGTATCGTCCAGGGCGACCACGCGGTATCGCTGAGGCCGGTTCAGCAACGCGTCGATCGCAAGTTGGGCGCGCCATGCCATGTCGCAGCCTCGGTACCGGGAGCCGGGAACAGGAAAGTCGACGAGCTTCCTCAGTTCGCCGCGGTCGAGGCTCGCATAACCCCATAGGTCCGCCCCATAGGCCTGCGGGCGACGAACGATGAAGTTTCCGTCTTGCGTCGCCGGCGCGACCCACCGCGCCCGGTAGCTTCGCGTATCCTTCGTCCAGTCTAATATTCTCAGGCCGGCGACTTGCCCCGCCGGACCCTGTGCAGCCAATTTGGCATCGAGCCCGCTTATGAGCGACGTCGCGCTCTCCGTCTTCGGGTGGCGCATCCAAGCATTGAGAGACAACGGCCGCAAGCCACTGCTCTTGAGCACTCCCTCGATATCCTCCCCTGGCAGCGGTTCGAGCAATCGGGTCGGCCCGCGCGCCACGACGCGCTCTTTCCATGCGATCGGCAGAGGGAGAGCCTCATCCGGGGCAAGGCCCAGTATGTATGCCGCGCCCGAGGGATGCATGACGAAGGAAGGTGGTGCGGCGAAGACCCACGTCGCCTTCACATTCTCGTCGAGCGTGGAGACATCGCGAAATTCGAGCAGATCGCCGACGGCTACGAGCGCATCCACGTAGTCCTCGATCCGATCGGCGAGGTCAGGCACGTCAAGCGCAAGGGCACGATGGCTGCCCGTCATCGACGACACGAGCGTGCGCGGTGAGCATGGGCACAACTGCCCTGCCAGCCTTCGCAAACCCGCGAACCAATAGTCGCTGTCAGCCTCGGTCCCGGCGGGGAGGCCGAGATCGTGGCGGGCAGAGGCGATAATCTCGCCCATTTTCGCGATCTCGATCATCGGCGGATCGCCTGCGGCGCCGTCGGCTGCGCCTCGAACGGCAGAGAGGTTGCCATCGCGATGAATAGCGCAGCCCGCGTGAGGCTCAAGGCGCTCTTGGACGAAGCGATGCGCTCGGCGATCATCTCGGACCATTGGCCGCCGCGCTGCAGCCACGAGGCGACGTGCAGCGCATGGGAACATGCCTCGCGCGAGGCGATCTTGTACCTTTGGGCCAGTTCGATCAGATTCTTTGTGCGCTCGGTGGACGGCATGGACTGGTAATGGCCGACGTCCCTGGCCAGGATGAAATTGAAGGCCGGCGGCGCTCCGGTTGCCGCGGCGAAGCGCTTGAGGTCGGTCAAACCCTTCGGCGAACTCGAGTATTCGTCCTCTGCGTCGATCCAGTCTGCGCTGCAGACGAGTTCGCGCAGAGCATCACGAAGCGCCGCCGCTATTCTGTCGCGTCGATTGCTCGCAAGCGGACCCACGAGCTTGGCCGAAGACCACAGCGCGATCAGGTCCGCGATTTTCGGCATCGTAGACGGTGCGTAGGGGAGGTTCGCAAGGCTCGGCTCGACGAGCAGGCCATGCAAACCCCCGACGACGAAAGGCATGCTCACGATCAGGGCCTGCTGGATTTCCCCATAAGAGACAACGCAAAGCCCCCCCTCGTTCTCGGGCAGGAACCCCGCGATGGCGCGGTCGAGGCCGATGACGTCGGGCTTGGTTGGATGGGAAAAGGGATAGAAACTCAATGCAGGCGGAACGTCGCCCTCATGGTCGTCGACGAGGCGCAATGCCGTGCCCTGCCCCGTCTTATGCCACACCCACCGAAGGGGAGCGACGTCGCGCTGGAGATTGATCCGACGCTCGCCCAACTGGTCGCCCTCGACCACCAATTGTCCGGAAGCAGCCCGCAGGAATGCCCAAGGGTCGGTTTCTTTGGACAGAAATGTCGAGAGCGCGCGCTCCCAACGATCGACCATCACCGGTAATGCCAGCTCTGCGATCGGCTCGCTGGCGAGCTTCGCGCCTGCGGCGTCTAGCAGATCCACGCTCAAGCGGACGTGGTGATCGGCGGGTCCGAAAACCTGCAGCTTCACCTCGCCTTCCCAGAGACGGTCTAGGCTCGGTTCTTCGGGCTCGACGGTCGTGACCAGCCCGGTATGCGCAACCGTGCCCGCAATCCACGGCCGAGCATGTCGCATCGATATCTGAAGCAGGCCCGATATCACGGGGGCGGACTTGTCGCTCGGGCGGACCTCGACGGTCAAAGCATGGAGACCCACGCTTAAATTCGGGAATCTGAGCAATATCGGATCGGATCGTCCGTTGACGTCGACATGCACGAATTCCGCGTCGAGCCTTACGCAGTAATTCTCGACCGCAAAGTCGGCGAGGAGCGATACGCAGGGCGTCTCGCCATCCATCCATTCCGCAAAGCCTTCGCCATCCCACCGCCTCGCATCGAGACCTACAGGTGCGAGTCTCACATTCTTGGCGACGCCAAGGTGCAGCGCCCTGAGCGCTTCGACCTCCAGCGGTGCAAGTACATCCGGAAGGTCGAGCGCCAGCGCGGTCACACCCGTAGCGGTCAAACTGACCCCCTCGCCGAGAGACGGGTCAGCGATCGGATCGGACGAGACATAGATATACCGGCCGCTAGGGCGAACGACACGGCTGATAATCTCGCGCGCAAGGCCGTCTGAGCCGACCCGGAAGAGCCAGGCCGGACCCGGACTTATGCACCCGTCAACACGAAGCAGATGCTCCAGGACAGGCTGCTCGCGATCGAATTTGACGACGGGCTCGTTCGTTGGGGGCCAACTGGTCAGGACACGGCGCTGGTCCCCCTGCAGCAGCCAACCTGCAGGTAAGGCACCCTGCGAACCCGAGACTTGGCAACGGGTCTGGCGGAGAAACTTGTTCAGGTCCGAACTGATCTCCGCGATCGGCCGCAGCGAGGGCAATTCGATTACCAGCGTCCACTCACGAGCCGACACTCGACGCAGTGTCAGCGCGGGCCTGATTTCCGGCTTTCTTTCTTGGAGGGTCGGCTCCTTGCGCTCACCACCGCCCGCATTGGTTCCCTGATGGACGGATGATGTTCCATGCAGGCGAGCGCGCTCCACGACCTTCCGGGCATCCTGCAACCACGCACGTCCACTGCCAGCCTTCTGCAGATCGGTGACGATCCGATCGAGGGTGCCGGGATGAATGAAGCGTTCGACGGCTTCGGTCCTGCCTCCAAGAAGCGCGATCACGATCCTGCCAACGATTTCCTCCTGCTGGAGGAAATTGCGAAAGCGCGAACTCGCCTCGTAGCTCATCGTCGCGAGAAAATGGCCCAGTTCCGCCGGTGGGGTGTCGATCCGCTTGGCTAGAGCGTGACGCCAATCGTAAAGCGTCCTTGCCAATTGCAGTTGCAGATCGCGGGGCAGCAGCGCATGCGTGATCGGCCCGGCAATGATGGAGAACTGTGAGGCCCATGGCCCCGTCGGACTAAATCCGTCGAAGCGCTCGTGGAACTTTTCGAACCAGCGTCTTAGCGACCGTCGATAAAAATGTTGTGTCCAGCGGGGAGTTCTTCTTTCGAACGTTTCCCAGAATTCCTCGCCATCATAGTCGTAACCTTGCTCTGCGGAATAAACCACCCACAAGAGCCAATAATTCGACGTGCGTTCGCCCCTAGCCAATGCTGCGTTCAGTTGACCGGCTAGACTTTTTCGCTCATTTGCGTCCAGACCGTGCTCCAAGGCAAACACGGGGAGACCGTGAGCCTCGCGCAACCGCGCAAGAGCCTGAAAATGCGCTTCGAGCCGCGCGTTCCACTCCGCAAGATTGCTCGGCATCCCCAAGGCCGCAATTAGGACGCCATCACAATCGGAGCGGTCGGTGCTGATGCAAGCGGCGCTGCCAAGTCATTCTCGGCATTCATAGACCTATTCCCCCTTCGCGGCTCGACGCCGCCACAGCCCTTGGACGCGAATTAGAACTCAGGTGATTAAGAAAATCTAGCGAATTTGGGCGAAACCTTTTTCTCCGAACTGAATAAATCGATCTCTCGGCGGCCGTGATTACGCTCATTCCTAAGAATCGCCGTACCATCACCGAGTTTGTCCCACTCGGCGGCGAGATTCGCGCCGTGACACATCTCAGTCCGCCACCCGACTAAGCCGACTTGCGCAAACCTGCGCGAAGCCTGAACGAAAGGCCAGTATCAGAGAGGTCAAATTCGGCTCGGGATGACCGGTCTGTCGGCGCTGACGGACGTTAGATTTACTCCCGCGTAGCGGCCGGAATCGACGCTGCGTCGCTCCAGAGCTGACCGAGCACAATGTCCCCTTAGTAGGTGGGATGGTAATGAGGCCGACATGAATGCGCGCGCGCCCATCACTGCTTGAACACATTCTCGCGGTGCCATGCGAGAAAATGCGGGTGGGGGCGATCGGCATGGCGCAGCGGCGCTGTTGCCCGGCCCGTCTTGTGGATCATGGCCGAGATGCTGTCGCGGTCATTGGCCTGGCGAGAGATCAGAATGTCGAGATCGTCCGACAGGCTGACGAGGCCGCGATCGAATAGCCAATGCACGGTGCCGGAGAGCGCAATGCCGTTCTGAACGCTGTCGGGGCCATTGGCTTCAACCGGTCGGATATGCGCGGCTTCCGCTTCGGCGCGGCCCCCGCCGTTGATCAGCTTGAGGCCGGTGATGGCGCAGCGGGCATCATAGGCGCGCAAGATCAGCCGGCGGAATATGCGGTCGCGGTCCACCCGCGAGACGAGCACTTGTGTCCGTGTGCGTTCCTGTTCGAACAGGAAGGGCGCGGCCTCCTCGCGCAGTTCGGACATGGGCTCGGCTATACCGGTACGTGGCAGCAGGCTGTCCTGCTCTTCCAGGCCGAGATCGAGGATATGGTTGAAGTCGGCCGGGGAGATCGGCCGCACTGCCGATTGCGCCCGGCCCGAGATCTTACCGGCTTCGTTGAGCAGGCCACGTTCAGCCAAGCCATCGGGGCCGCTGAACGGAACGGGGTTGGCAAATTCCAGATAGCTGCCCGGTTCGATGAGCGCGACATACATGCCCGTCGCCTTGGGATCGTGGATGACCTGGCTGACCCGGGCTACCGCGAAATAGCCGCGCGAGGCGGCCAGCTTCACCGGCTCATAATAGAGGATCCAGTCGCCAATACAGGCATTCACGCGGCTGAGATATTGGGGTGGGAACTGATAGCGCTCGGCTGGGCTGTCATCATAGATGGAGTCGGATCGATGGATAAACACGCCAAAGGCCATGGCAGCTTTGCCCCCTAATCTGCTCATATTGTCCATGGCCTTTCCGGCACGGGTTCGGCAAGGTTTTATGGCCGGGCTTTTGCCTGAAAATGGCTGTTTTCCAATTTTATAGGCGCGGATGGCGTCTCGGCCTGCGGCCGACCGCGCTCTGTTCCACTTTGCTCCACCGAGCCTGCGCTGCGCTTGTCTCGTCCCTGCCGGGCGATGATCGCTGACGCGTGGGACACTGCCCTTGGCATGCCCAAGCGGTCATCGCGGCCTTGCCGCGCTGAGGTGGATTTGTTGGGCCGCCAGAAGTGCAGGGTGGGCGTCGGCCCCCTCTAGGCCCGTGCCGCCGGGCTGCAAGCCGGCCTTGCCGGCTCCTCCTCTTCGTTTCGGCCCACGGGTGCAGTCCGCCTCCCTGCCCGGGCCTGCCGTGCGCCTCTTCGCCGCCCACCCCGCCCTTCCGGCGGCCGGTGCTAGGAAGGTAGGAGAAAGCATATGAGCAAGGAGCTTGCATCGAACGGATCACTTTATGACGAGGTGACCCAGCGCATCATCGCGCAGTTGGAAGAAGGACGGTTGCCTTGGGTGCAACCTTGGGACAGCGGCAGAGCGGCGACGGGTTTGCCGCGCAATGCGGTGACGGGCCGCTGCTACTCGGGGATCAATGTGCTGATCCTCTGGGACCGGCTCTTTGCCTGCGGCTATGGCGTACAGCGCTGGCTGACCTACAAACAGGCGCAGACCTTGGGCGGTCATGTCCGCAAGGGCGAGGCAGGCACGACCGTCTGTTATGCTGACCGTTTCACCCCCAAGGATGAGCAGGAAAAGGCCCGCGACGAGCAACGCGAGGCCCGGCAAATCGCTTTCTTGAAGCGATTCACCCTCTTCAATGTCGCGCAATGCGAAGGGTTGCCCGAGGAGCTGATGGCCGGTCCGGAGGCCCGCTTGCCTGAGGAGCTGGTGCCACGGGCACATCGGTTGATCCGGGCCAGCGGGGCGGATGTCCGGATCGGTGGGGAGAGGGCCTATTATGCACCCAGTCCCGATTATATTCGTGTGCCCGATCAATCGGCCTTTCATGAACCGATCAACTGGTATCGCACCATCCTGCACGAGCTGGGGCATTGGACGGGTCATGCCTCGCGCCTCGATAGGCTTACCGGGGCGGGTTTCGGCAGCGCAGATTATGCCCGGGAAGAGCTTTGCGCTGAAATGGCGAGTGCCTTCCTTTGCGCAGAGCTGGGGATCGTGCCGACGGTTCGCCATGCCGATTATATTGGAACATGGCTGGAGGTGCTGCGCGAAGATAATCGCGCCGTCTTCCGCGCCGCCAGTCATGCCAGCAAGGCAGCCCATTTTCTGCTCGATTTCCTGCCCGATGAGGGAGGCGATCATGACTGACAGACGTCGGCATATGGTCGGATGGCGGCGCTTGCGGGCGCAGTTTCGCTATCGCGATATCGAGGACCCGCATCTGCGGCGGCTGGCCCGGGCCATTGATTCCCTGCCCGACGATCTGCACGAAATCTTCCGGCTGGCACGCTTCGAGAACCTTGCCATGGGCGAGATCGCAGAGCGGTTGGATATCAGCGAGGAGCAGGCAGGACTTCACCTCACCCGGGCCAGGGTGCTCGTCACCATGGATGCGGCGCGGCAGGCACGCGCCGCTGCCCGCTGGCGGCGGCTTTGGCCTTTCGGGCGGCAGCGATGATGCCCATTCGCTGCGCGGCCGGGCTGCAATGCAACCCGGCCGCGCCACTTTCTGCTTGGCATCATGGGATAAAAACGCGAGTCTGAACCCATGAAGACCGATCTCGATCATCTGCCCGAAGGCAAGCGCCGCGAACTGGCGCATGTGGTCGAGACCGTGCGCGCAGGGTTCGCCCGCGCCACCGCACAGCGGACCCAGCCCCGCTACCGCAACGGCAGGCTGCTCAAGATCATCCTGTTCGGCAGCTATGCGCGGGGCGACTGGGTCGAAGACCCGGTGGGCCGCTATTTCTCCGATTACGATCTGCTGATCGTCGTCAATCATGATGACCTGACCGACATTGCGGAGTTCTGGGAGAAGACGGAAGCCAAACTTCTGGCCGACCTGTCTGCGGGCACGATCCTGCGCACGCCGGTCAGCCTGATCTATCACAGCCTCGACGATGTGAACGAGAAGCTGCGGCTGGGTCGCTATTTCTTCATGGACATATTGCGCGACGGCATCGCCCTGTTCGAGGAGCCGGGCCACCCCTTTGTCGAACCACAACCGCTATCGCCGGAGCAGGCGCTCAAGGAGACGCAGGACTATTTCGACGAGTGGTTTGAAAGCGCTGAAACTTTCCTGAAAACGAGTCAGCTCGTGAAGGAAATGGATCGTCCGAAGGAAGCGGCGTTTCTCCTGCATCAGGCGACCGAGCGCTTCTATCATTGCCTGTTTCTCGTCCGCACTTTGTACAGCCCCAAGAGCCATAATCTGAACCGGCTGCGCGATCTGGCCGAGGAACTGGAGCCGTCGCTCAAAACCGTTTGGCCCCGCGAGACCCGTTTTGAGAAGCGCTGCTATTCCCTGCTGCGAGATGCCTATATCAAGGCCCGCTATTCACGCGCCTATCGCATCACCGAAGAGGAATTGGACTGGATCGCGCAGCGGGTGTCGCTGCTGCAAAATCTTGTCCGCGAAGCTTGCGAAAGCCGCATCGAAACCCTCGCCAAGGCTGCCTGAGCGCAGCGCGTCACGCCGCCTCCCTGGCTTCTATATCCAGCACCAATTGCCGCCCGTCATCATGCGGTTTGGCATGGATCGGACACAGCGTCTTGCTGCCACAGGCGAGCGTCATCCATTCGACTTTCCATTCAATCTGCGCCTGGTCGTGACGTCCATCACGCACGATCCTGACAATGGCCGCACCCTCCGCCGCGAGCGTGAAATGGCAGCGCCCGCTGCCAATATCATGATGGCCGCGCAGCAATGTCCCATCGGAAAAGGCGAAGGAAAAGCCGTCTGTCACCGCGCTGGCAGGCAGGTCGAATATGGTCTCGACCTCGCCGCTCAGCCTCAGCCTGCCGCCGTCCATTGCCTCGATCTGCACGCCCATGCCTGGCCCTTCCCTGAGAATCGCTATGGGCCTGAGAATAGAACATATAGGGAACATAAGGAAGGGGTGCCGGGTTAGGAGATC
>Ga0070662_100001527_pt1 | contig 14252 bp, 13 predicted proteins | sample KBSC53metaG_FD_65648 | JGI IMG/M metagenome (GOLD analysis project Ga0070662, IMG submission 65648) | Corn rhizosphere microbial communities from Kellogg Biological Station, Michigan, USA - KBS C5-3 metaG | ecosystem: Host-associated > Plants > Roots > Rhizosphere > Soil ...
GGCGCCGCTGGCCTTGCGGGCGAGTTCGGCGCTGGTCGAGGCCTGGCGGCTGATCTCGCCGATCGACATCGCGAACTCGTCGCTCGCCGCGGCCGCGGCGGTCACGCCGGCGGTGGCCTCGCTGAGGGACTGCGAAACGCGGCCGGACTGGTTGGCCGACTGCTCCGCGCTCGCCGCCATCGCAGTGGCGGTCGCTTGCAGTTCGCTCGAAGCGCTGGCGACGCTGCCGACGATTTCGGAAACGTTTTTCTCGAAGCCCTCGGTCAGCTTCTTCAGCGTGTCGAAATGGCTCTGGCGGTCGGCTTCGGTCTGCGCTTGCAGCTTCTGGAACTTGAACGCCGCCTTCTTGATCGTCAGCAGGGCGCGGGCAATGTCGCCGATCTCGTCCTGGCGGTCGCCATTCTCGACATCGACGTCGTGATGGCCGTCGGCCAGCTCGACCGCGCTCGCGGCGGCGCTCTGCAGCGGACGGACGATGTCCTGCTGGATGAATTGCCGGGCGAACCAGACGGTGCCGGCCGCACCGAGGGTCAAGACCGCCAGCACGCCGAAAGCCCAGCCGGGCGCGCCACCGACGCTGGTCAGCACGGCGACGGCGAGAAGACCGTTACCTGCGGCGAGGAAAGCCTGCGCGGCCACCACGGTGCGCATGCGCTGGGCGATCGAACCGATCCCGAAATAGCCGATGTCGCGCCTCGTAGGCGCACGGCGAACGGAATGACGCTCGGCGCGCTCGCGGTCGAGTTCGTCGGCCTCAGGCACTTCGGGCGTGTGCGACATGTCCATGATAATCGTCTCCGGTCTCGGTCGTCTTCGTAGCCGCCGAATGGTTCATATTCAGTTGACGCGTGATCTCATCGGCCGGGATGGCCTTGTAATACAGCCAGCCCTGGATGGTGTCGCAGCCGGCGGTGCGGACCAGCGCGGCCTGGGCCTGCGTCTCCACGCCCTCGGCGGTCACGAACATGTTCATCGCGCGGGCGACGGCGATGGAGGACACCATCATCGCCCGGCTGCCGGCGTCGTGCGCCGCCTCGACGATCAGCGAGCGGTCGATCTTGAGTTTCTCGAAGCGGAACTTGCGCAGGAACCCGATCGACGCGTAGCCGGTGCCGAAATCGTCGAGCGAGATGCCGACGCCGAAACCGCGGATCATGTCGAGCGCGCGCCCCGCGATGATTGGGTCGCCGACCATGAAGGTCTCGGTAATCTCCAGCTCGAGCCGCTCGGGCGGGAAGCCCGTCTCTTCCAGGATGTGGCCGAGCTGAACGGGGAAATCGGGGTTGCGCAACTGGGCGGGCGAGACGTTGACCGACAGCTTGATGTCGTCCCAGCCGAGCGCGTCTGTACAGGCCTGGCGCAAGGCCCAGCGCCCGATCAGGTTGATCAGGCCAGTCTCCTCGGCGATGGGGATGAACACCGCCGGACTGACGAAAGTTCCGTCCGCCTGTTCCCACCGCATCAGCGCTTCGACCGCGACGATCTCGCCGCTCGTCGCGTCGACCAGGGGCTGATAGTTGAGCGTGAATTCCTCGTTGGCGATCGCTTGGCGCAGGTCGGATTCGACTTTTTGGGAGACCTCGCGCTTGCGGTCGAAATCGGGGCTGAACCAGGTGCAGCGCATCTTGCCGCCGGTTTTCGAGGCATACATCGCCACGTCCGACTGGCGCAGCAGGTCGGACGAGCTGGTTCGCTTGAGGCGGCAACTGCGCGACAGGCCGATGCTGGCGCCGATGCTGATCTGGCGGTCTTCGATGCCGATCGGCTTGGCCAGGCGTTCGAGCAGGCGGCGGCACAGGCCTTCAAGGATGTTGCCGGCGATCGGCCCGATCACGACCACCGCGAACTCGTCGCCGCCCAGCCGGTACGCGTGCGCCTCGCTGCCGCACATCTCCTGAAGGAGGGTGGCGCAGTCCTTGATCAGTTTGTCGCCGACGAAGTGGCCGTAATGGTCGTTGACCGACTTGAAGCCATCGAGATCGACCAGCGCCAGCGCGACTTCGTCGTCCGCCTCGGCGAGGCGGTTGATGTCCAGATGCAGCGCGCGGCGATTGGGCAAACCGCTGAGACTGTCGGTGAGGCCGAGCCGCTCGAGGTTGCCGATACTGGACAGACCGATGCGCAGGAACACCAGCACGGCCGCCCCGTACAAGGCCAGGCTGACACCCAGAGTGCGGTAGCTTGCCGGATTGGCGAACAGGCCGCGGGCGGCAAGGTACAGCACGGCCCCGGCAACGATCGCGGTCAGCACCGCGATCGGCGCGAACACCAGCATCCTGGACGACAATTGGTCCCGTCGGATCGTCCTTGCCACTCTCTTCCCCTTTGGCAGGGTCAATACGGACCTAGGGCTTAAGGAACGTTAAAGTCGGCGTTTACCGTGGTGATCAAAGCCTTACGCGGCGTTTGCGCGCACCGGCCGCTCGGCTGCCGGCAGTGGTTCGTACAGCGCGAAGCGTTCTTCCGAGGGACGGAAGTAAGCACCCTTCTCGAGCACGGTCTCGCCGCCGCCGAGCAGGAGCTTGCCGTCAGGAGCCAGCGCCTCGGCGAGGCGGGCGAACGCGCGGCCCCGCACCGGGCCGTCGAAGTAGAGCAGCACGTTGCGGCACAGGATCAGGTCGAACTGTCCTGGATAGGGCGCCGGATGGAGTACGTTGTGGACTTCGTAACGCACCATCTGCCGCAAGTGGTCGCGCGCGCGCCAGCCTTCGGGTGTCTCGGTGAAGAAGCCGAGCATCTGCCCGACGCCCAGTCCGCGCTGGATCTGGAAGTTGGAGTAAGTTGCACCGCGCGCGAAGTCGACCGCGGAGGCGGAGACGTCGGTTCCCAGAATCTCGATGGTCCAACCGTCCCAGCGCGCCTTCTGTTCGAGGAAGGTCATCGCCACCGACAGTGTCTCCTGCCCGGTCGAGCAGCCGACGCACCAGATGGCGAGCTTGCGGGTCGCGGCGCGCTTGGCGCTCATCTGAGCGAGCACGCCGCTTGCCAAGTGATCGAAGATCTGTCGGTCGCGGAAGAAGTAGGTCTCGTTGTTGAGCAGCGCCTCGACCACTTCCTGCGCGAGCGAGGACTCGTCGGGCTGGGTCAGCAGCACGACCAGGTCCTGGTTGCTGGAGATGCCGCGATCGCGGAACAGTCCGGCCAGTGCCGGCGCGATCCGCCAACGGCGGTCGTCGGTCAACTTCTGGCCAGTGCGCGCTTCGAGCAGACCGGCGATGATGCCGATCGCGATGTCATCGGGATCCATCAGGCGCTCCGCCCGGTGGCGGCGGCGGCGGCGATGCGTCCGGCGATGTCGAGCGGATGGAGGATCGCCGAAGCCAGGCCGGCGCGGGCGACCGAGCCCGGCATGCCCCACACGGCCGAAGTAGCTTCGTTCTGGACCAGGATCGTGCCACCCGCTTCGGCGAGCTCCTCGGCGCCGAGCGTGCCGTCGCGGCCCATGCCGGTCAGCACCACGCCAAGCGCCGCGGCGCCAAACACCTCGGCGATCGAGGCGAACATCGGGTCGACCGAGGGCATGCAGCCGCTTGGGGCAGGCCGGCGCTCGAGCTTCACGGCCACTCCGCTCGGCTTGCGGATCACGGTCAGGTGGGCGTCGCCCGGCGCGATCAGGATGCCGTCGGGCACGGGTGCCATCCCGTCTGCCGCCGGGACCGTCTCACGCCCGGTCAGCTCGCGCAACTGCTGCGCGAAGGCGGGGATGAACGATACCGGGAGGTGTTGGGTGATCAGAATCGGAATGCCGAGACCCATCGGCAGTGCGCCGAACAGCTGGCCGATCGAATGGATGCCGCCGGTCGAAGCGCCGATGGCGACGATGCGGGCACGTTCGCGCGACGGGCTGCGCAGCGTCGGCGTGTTCGCCGGTCCCTCGGCCGCAACCGCCTTGCGCAGCGGCCGGCGGCCCAGTGCGCGGATCTTGGCGAGGAGCTTGTCCTTGTAGTCGCGGTCGAAGCCGCCCGAAGCGGGTTTTTGCAAGGTGTCGGCCGCGCCGAGCGCGAGCGCCTCGACAGTGTGTTCGGCGCCGTCGGCGGTGAGGCTCGAGACGACCATGATCTTGGCTTCGCGGGCGCGTTCGATCATCTGCGGCAACGCGCCAAGGCCGCCCATTCCGGGCATCTCGAGGTCGAGCAGGATCACGTCGACCCGCTGGCTCGCCAGCAATGTCAGCGCGTCCTCGGCGGTCGAGACCGCCGCGGCCAGCTCGAGGTCCGCTTCTTGGTCGACCAGGCGCGAGAAGGCGGCGCGGACGATCAGCGAATCGTCGACGACCATCACACGGATTTGGCGGCCGCGCTGGAGCGCAGGCCCCTGCCCGGGGGCGCCTAGCGGGGAAGAGTAGCCCAAGCCCTCCTCCTTAAGCGGCGCCGACCAGCTGCAGTTTGATCTGCAGCGTATCGTGGTCGAACGGCTTCATCACGTATTCGTCGGCCCCGGCGTCGATCGCCTCGCGGATATGCGCGACGTCGTTTTCGGTGGTGCAGAAGACAACCTTCGGCGACCGCCCGTCGGGTCTGTCGCGCAACTTGGTCAGGAATTCGATCCCGCTCATCACCGGCATGTTCCAGTCGAGCAAGATCACGTCCGGCATCGCTTCGGCGCACTTGGCGAGTGCCTCCTGGCCGTCCGCGGCCTCGTCGACCTCAAAGCCAAGGGTTTCGACGATGTGCCGCGAGACCTTGCGGATGACCCGCGAGTCATCGACGATCAGGCAGTTCTTCATGGCTTTCGATCCCCTATGTTGGGTATCCGATACGCGCTTGACGGTAAACATTGGCTTACGCGGCCTTCCTTTTTGCAGGGCCTTCGATCAGTTTTGCGGGGTCGATCACCAGTGCAGGGCCAGCGCTCGTCTCGACCATGCCGAGCGCGGCGCGGGCCCAGCCCGGCAAAAGATCGGAGCGGATCTCGCTCGGTTCGATGTCGAACGGAACGACTTCCTCGACGGCATCGACCACCAGTGCGTAGAGGAAGTCCTCGAGCTCAACCACGACGGCCAGCATCAAGGGCCCGTCGGCCTCGGCCAGCTCCAGAGCGCGGCGGCAATCGACCACGGTCATAGCCCGGCTGCGCAGCGCGGCCAGGCCGGCGATGTGCTCGGGCGCGCGCGGGACGGGCGTGATCCCGTCAAGCTCGACGACCGAGCGGATGATCTCGGAAGCGAACGCGGCGCGCTCGCCGGCGATCGAGACGAGGAGGAGTGAACGGTCCATCGTCAGACCTCCACGGTTGAGACGTTGGCGGAACTGGCCAGTAGCGCAGCCGCGTCGAACAGTTCGACCGGACGGCCGCCGATCAGCGCCAGGCGCTGCCCTCTGCCTCCGTCGGCAACGACCACCTCGGCCGGATCGAATTCGCACAAGTCGACGATCTCGGCATAGGCATAGGCGCGTTCTTCACCTGATTCGCCGACGCGGAACAGGTTGATCTCCTCGCCTTCGGGCTTGAGGCCGCCGAGTCCGACCAGCGGCACGATGCGGCCGTCGATCACCGCTTGCGCGGAGCCGTCCTTGGCGCTCCGCAGTGCGGTGACCGCCAGCTTCTCGATCCGTCGAACCGCGTCCATCTCGACCGCGCGTTCGGTTCCATCGAATCCTCGGAACATCAGCGCCGGCACCAACTCACGCTCCTCTACGCGTTCGTGGCGCAGGTCCCGCCGTAGCGAGCGATCCTTGACCTCGCGGACCATGCCGGCCGAGCGGGCGATACCGGAAATGTCGAGCATCGGCACCGGGCTGCCGTCGTCCAGCTGGGTCGTCCCGACGTAGAACTCGCAAGCCATGAGCACCGGCGCGATCGGCTTGACTACCAGTTCCTCGTGGTTGTGGATCGCGTCGACCGCCAAGCCGAAGGTATCGCCGCCGACCAGCCGGATGAGGACGTAGAGGCGCGCCTCGGGCGGGCACGTCGATTCCACGCCGAGGATCTCGTCGAGGCCGACGCAGGCGATGCGCTGCCCGCGCACGGTGATGAAGTCGCGGCCGCCGATTTGTGCGCGGTCCATTTCCTCGCCGGAAGCGCGAACGATCTCCTCGACATATGAACGCGGCAGGGCAAACGTCTGCCGACCGATGCCGATCGTCAGCGAGGGCACGATGCTGAGCGTCAGCGGGATGTTGAGCATCATCCGGGTTCCGGAACCCGGCGTGCTGTCGATCATCAACGAGCCGCCGATCTTCTCGATGTTGGCGCGGACCACGTCCATCCCAACTCCGCGGCCCGATACGGCGGTGACTTCCTTGGCGGTGGAAAGGCCTGGCTCGCAGATCAGCGCGTTGCGTTCACGGATGCTGAGAAGCTTCGCATCCTCGGCAGTGAGCAACCCGGCGGCGATAGCCTTCTCGACCAGCTTGTCGCCGTCGATGCCCTTGCCGTCGTCGACAATGCCGATGCGGATCTCGCTGCCAGTCTGGCGAGCGGAAATCTGCAGCATGCCGATCTCGCGCTTGCCGGCCGCCTGGCGCTCGATCGGAGTCTCGATGCCGTGGTCGACGGCGTTGCGGATCAGATGGACGAGCGGGTCGCGCACGACCTCGATCATCTCGCGGTCGATTTCGACGTCGCCGCTCTCAATCTCGACCATGACTTGTTTGCCGAGTTCGTGCGACAAGTCGCGCACCATGCGTGGGAAGCCGGAGAACAGCGTTTCGATACGCTGCATGCGGATACGGGTGATCGCCTCGCGCAGATCGGCGAGGATCGCCGAGAGGCGGTTGAACGGCGCTTCGAGCCCGGTTGCGCCTTCGTGCTGGATGATCCGCCGAGCGAGATCGTTGCGCGCCACGGCCATGTCGGACACGCCGCTCATCACCCGGTCGAGCAATTCGACCGGCAAGCGGATCGTCCGCGGAGTTGCCGCCTGGCGGCGCTGAGCCGGGGTGAAGGCTGCCGCACGCGCGGACGCGCCTTCATCGGCGGTGCCGTCGAGCGCGGCGATCAATGGAGCGTCGTCGATCTCGGGCTGTTCGCGCCCGTCACCGATCGCGTCGACGATCTCGGCGATGCGGTCGATCACCGCCAGAACCGCGCTGACCAACCCCTCGTCCGCCTTCCGGCGGCCGGCACGCACGTCGGCCAGCGCATCCTCGGCGGCGTGGCTGAGGCTTTCAAGCCGCGGGAATTCGAAGAAGCCGCAGTTGCCCTTCACCGTGTGGACGAAGCGGAAGATCGCATCCAGCCGCGCGCGGTCGGCCGGGTCGGCTTCCCACGCAACGATCTCGCCCGACAGCGCTTCCAGCATGTCGCGCGATTCGGCGATGAACTCGGCCAGTAGGTCTTCCATCAGGCTTCGGCCCCCTTACGCAGCCGTTATGCCGGGAGATGGTTAAGCGGCAGTTACGCAAAAGACCCGGCGGGTCCGCGGTCGATTCGGGAGCCTTAACCCGTAAAGTAATTGCCCGACGGCAAGCGGATCGTCGCCTCGGCATCGTCGAAGGCGATGCCGGGCGGGTCGCCACCGGCGGCGACTGTCTCCATCGCCCGGCGCAGCGCCCGGCGCTGCATGGCGATCCCCTTGTCCGAGGTCACCAGGTGCTCCTCGCTGTGCAGCGAGATGGCGCCCTGCCCAGCTTGAGCCTCGTAGTCGCCCGGCTGGTCCTGCCGCTCTTCCAGCGTGCGCTGGTGCCACGGCTTGAAATATTCGGCCTGCAGCCCGCGCATCGGCCGGCGGCCATCGGGCGACATCGCCGCGCGCATCGCCATAAGAATGCGGCTGTGGCCGTCGTCCACGGGCACGGAGATACCGATGCCGTTCGCACGGCCGGGCCGCATCGCCACGTCGGGCACGCACATCACGTTGGGCAGGATCCAGGTCGACACGCGGTTGACGTGCCGGCCGTCCTCCAGGTCGCGGTGCGCCTTGTAGATCACGCCGCCGTCGATTTCCTCGAACTCGACCGTCGGCATCACCGCAAACTCGCGCACGAACTGCGTGCCTGAGAAAGTCGTGTGCAGCACCTGGACGTGGAAAGGGTCCATCACGTTGTCGTTCATGTGCAGCCAGCTGTACGGCACCACTTCGGGGCCGTTCATGTCACCGTGCGAGCCGAGCGAGTTGTCGAACGCGAGGTAGTCCTCCCCTTCCTCGAGCGGCTCCATGCTGTCGAAGCGCGGCAGCACCGGCATCTTCTCGGGCGGGCCCATGTAGGCCCAGATCAGGCCATAGCGCTCGCGCACCGGATACCAAGGCTGCCGGTGCTCGGGGCGGCAGAGGTAAGGGTTCGGCTCGCACGGCTGTTCGATGCAGTTCCCTTCGACGTCGAACTTCCAGCCGTGGTAGCAGCAGCGCAGGCCGTCGGCCTCGACGTGGCCCCAGAACAGACTTGTGCCGCGGTGCATGCAGCGTGGGTAAAGCAAGCCCGGCCGGCCCTCGCCGTCGCGGAAGATAATCAGGTCTTCGCCGAGAATGCGGACCTCGCGCGGGCGTGTGATGACGTTGCGGGCGGCCAGGAGCGGCTGCCAGTAACGCCGCATCAGTTCGCCCATCGGCGTGCCCGGCCCGACTTGCGTCAGCGCCGCTTCAGGGTGCTGCGCCGGGCGGCCGTAGGCGGTGCCTTGGGGAACCTGCCCGGCCTGGGCGGCTGGATCGACAACGGTGGCCATCGGCGGCTCCTCTTTCCCGGAAACCGCACTGTCGATCAGCAGACGGACAAAATCAACGATTCGCGTGGCGCAAGGCGTCGAGAAGACGATCGAGAAGCGGCAGCTGGCTGCCGAGCATCGCATCTCGCGCCTCGCCGATCTTCATCCATCGGGCAGCGTCGATTTCCGGAAACGCGACGGTCTTGCCACTTCGGGGCGGCCATTCGAGTTCGAAGCTGTTGCTGACCAGGCCGGCCGGATCAAAATCCTGTTCGGCCGCAAAGGCTGTCACCAGCTTGCCGCCGCCCTGGCGGATTTCGCCCAGCGGCAAGAGCTCACCCGCCAACCTGAGCCCGATCTCCTCCTCGACCTCGCGCCGGGCTGCGGCCTCTGGTGCCTCGCCGGCGCCGACCAAGCCCTTCGAGATTTGCCACGCGCCACGGTCCTGGCGGCGCCAATATGGGCCGCCCGGATGGACCAGCATGACCTCGACTTCGGGCGTAAGCCTATAAAGGAGCACTCCGGCGCTGTGTGCTGACATGGGTTCTGATGCGTTCTCGGGTGGCATTGCTGCCGAAACGCTCTCCTCCTCGCCTTTGCCCCCGGTCACCCTGTCCCGGTCGATTCATCGTTGCGCGCGATCCGGCGGTCCGCTGATCCCTGCGTCGGTCTGTTCGATGGAGCGGATTGTGCCGTCCGGATTGAAATACAGATACTCTACCGCCACTGCACGCCGCCCCGTGGCACCCTGCAGCGCTCCGATCGACAGCAGCGCGTCGTGGTAGAAGAAATACCACTGCCCCTTGAATTCGATGATGCCGGGGTGGATCGTGTAGCTGTTGCGGGTCTTGCCGGTGATCAGGCCGCGATAGGTCCACGGCCCGGTGACCGCCGGAGCGGTAGCATAGGCGATCCGTTCCGCGCCCTGCTCGACTTCGTCGATCGACGCGTAGGCCAGGTAATAGAGGCGGCCGCGTTTGAAGAGCCAGGGCCCTTCGGTGTAGTTGGGCAGCTTGATGGTGGTGATCGGTCCGTCGAGTTCGATCATGTTGCGCTTGAGTTTCGCCAGGTAACAGGTGAAGTGCCCCCACATGAGCCAAGGCGTGCCATCGCTGTCGATGAAGACGGTCGGGTCGATGTCCTCGTCGTAATCGCGGCCTGCCGTGGTCATGCTGTTGGTGACGAGCGCGCTCCCTCGCGCATCGACGAACGGCCCCGCGGGATTGTCGGAAACGCCCACGCCGATGGCGAAGCCGCGGTCGGGCAGCTTGTGCTTGACGGGGGCGTAGAAGTAGAACTTCCCCTCCTTTTCGATCGCTTGCGCCGCCCAGGCGCTCTTGCTCGCATCGGCCCACGCGAAGTCCGTCTCGCGCATCACCGGGCCGAGCGGCTTCCAGTGGCGCAGGTCTTTCGACGAAAAGCCCAGCCAGTCGTCCATCGCGAACAGAACTTTGCCGGTCGCTTTGTCGTGGCTCGTGAAGAGATAGGCCGTATCGCCAACGACCAGCGGTGCCGGGTCGGCCGTGAAGTCGCTGGTGATCAGCGGGTTGCTGCCTGGCGCATGATGGGCGGGCGAGGTCGCACAGCCGCCGAGCGTCGCGCAGGCAAGCAAGAGGCTAACCGATAGTCTTTGCGTCATTTCCCCTCCGGACCAAGCCACCCGCTTGCTGGTGGGCCTGCGGCCCCAAAGCGGTTGACAGGCAAGGGATTACTCCCACAAATGATCAATCAACAAGCACGATAACGCTCTACGGCATGGGGGTTGGGATGATGGCGCCTGATTGCACGACACGGCGCGAGGTTTCTCGCCTTTTCCGTGCCATGATCGCCGCCCTCGCGCTCGCCTTGCTGGCCGCTCTCGCGACGCCCGGGGCAGCTCAGGTCCAGACCGAAGTTCCGCCACCTGTGGAGGGTGCCGGCCACGCCGTGATCGAGCGGATCAAGGTCCACTCTCCGGCCATCGAAGGCAACCTCGAGGCCAATTCGGCCGATCGCGACGTGATCGTCGTGCTCCCGCCGAGCTATCGCGGCGACCCGTCGCGGCGCTATCCCGTGGTCTATGCCCTGCACGGCTATTCGATCGGCGCCGAGCAGTGGATCAAGGAAATCCACGTCCCGCAAGTCATCGAAGGCGCGTTCGCCAAGGGCGTGCCCGAAATGATCGTGGTGCTGCCAGACAGCAAGACCGTCCACAACGGCTCGATGTATTCCAGTTCGGCCACCACCGGCGATTTCGAGAACTTCGTCGCGCACGACCTCGTGGCCTATATCGACGGCCACTACCGTACCCTTCCCGACCGCCACAGCCGCGGCCTCGTCGGCCATTCGATGGGCGGGTACGGCGCCACCCGCATCGGCTTCAAGCATGCCGATACGTTCGGCGCCCTCTACATAATGAGCCCGTGCTGTATGGAGGCACGCCCCGCCGGGGGCGCGCTGACGCCGCAGATGCTCGCCAGCATGGCTACGCTCAAGCCGAGCGACGACATGTCGAAACTCCCGTTCCCGGTCCGCGGCCTGTTGGCGATGGCCTCGGCCTGGTCGCCGGACCCGGCCAAGCCGCCACTCTTTGTCGACTTGCCTTACGACAAGGACGGCAAGCCGATCGACGCCGTCTTCGACCGCTGGACCGCCAACTCCCCGTTCGCGATGCTCGACCAGTACGTCGCCAACCTCAAGCGCTACGCCGCCATCGCGATGGACGTCGGCGATCAGGATACCCTCGAGGCAAACACCCGGCGGCTCCACGAGAATCTGCTCACGTACGGCATCGCCAACAGCTTCGAGGTCTATCAGGGCACCCACACCAGCCGAGTTGCGTTCCGCATCCAGGACAACGTGCTGCCATTCTTCGGCAAGAACCTGGCCTTCGCACCCCCTGGGCCGCCAACCTCGCCGGTAGCGGCGAACGATCACGGCAGCGGACCTTATCCGGCGATCATGGAAGTCGACCCCAGCCTCCCGAGGCACGTGATCTACCGACCCGAAAACTTCGCCGGAATGAAGGGCAAGAAACTCGGCATTTACGTTTGGGGCAACGGCGCCTGCACCGATGACGCGGCGAGTGTGCGCAATCACCTGATGGAGATCGCCTCCTACGGCTATCTCGTGGTCGTGCCCGGCTTCATCGGCGAGCAACTGGAAGCTGCGCGCAAGGCCCGCCCGCCGGTTCCCGCAGGCGCGCCATTCGCGGTGCCGACCACGACCCAGGACTTGCGCGACGGCCTCAACTGGGCGCTGGCCCAGAACGGCCAAAGCGGAAGCAAATACCGCGGTCGGATCGACAACGGCGCGGTGGCGGTTGCTGGGTTCAGCTGCGGTGGCGTCCAGGCGCTCGACCTTGCCTCGTCCGACAAGCGCGTCGCCGCGCTGATCGTCGACAACAGCGGCATCTTCCCCGACGATGCGCCGAAACTTCCCGGGATGGCGCTGGGGAAGTCGGCGCTGCAGAAGCTGCACACGCCTGTACTCTATCTGATGGGCGGACCGAGCGACATCGCCTGGGCTAACGGGACCGACGATTTCCGCCGGATCGACCAGGTGCCGGCGATGCTGGTGGCGCTGCCGACCGGGCATGGCGGCACCTACTTCGATCCGCACGGCGGCGCGGCGGCTTCAATCAGCGTCGACTGGCTCGAATGGCAATTGCGCGGCGATAGAGCCGCCGCGCGCACTTTCACCGGAGAGAATTGCCGGATATGCACCGTCCCCGGCTGGACGATCGAGCGAAAAGGCTTCTGACGCCATCAGCTGTACGAGATCGCCGCCTGCTCCGACAATTGCGCCGCAGCGGTCTTGAGCGTGTCGATCATCGGTTGGCGGACGAGGTGGAACCGGGCCGAGGGCAACGTGATACCCAGGCAGCCGAGGACCTCACCGTCGGGGCCGAATATCGGGCAGGCGATACCGGCGATATCGAAACTCGGGTCGAAATAGCGGGCGTAGCCCTCGGCCCGGATCGTCTCGAGCGCGGCATCGATCTCGAGTTTGCTCGGAGTCGGCCGGCCGGTCAAAGGCCCGACGCTTTCCTGCGTCAGCACCTGGTCGATCTCCTCGGCGGGAAGATATGCCAGGATGGCCCGGCCCAGCGAGCCCCATGGCAGCGCGACGTCGATGCCCAAGTCGACGCTGTAACGCAGGCGGTGCGGGCTTTGCACGGCGAGGGCAATTACCCCCCGGTGCGAGGCTGGGTTGTAAACGACGAGCACCGCCGTCTCCTGCCATTCGGCCACTAGCCGCTCGAGGAACGGCTGGGCGCTGCGGCCGATGTCGAACCGTGCGACCAGTTGAGAAGCGAGAGCGTAAAGCTCGCGGCCCGGGCGGTAAGTCTGTGCGGCGCCGCGCTCGACCAGGCCAGTGTCGACGAGGATCTTCAGCAATCGATGGACGCTGCTGGGGGGCAGTGCGGACCGGGCGGCAAGGTCGCTCAATGTGAAGGGATGCGGTCCGGAGGCGATCAGCTTGAGGATATGAACCAGCCGTTCGCCCGAACCCCGGGGTTCGTCGCTCATGCGGCAGTTCCTGGTTGCATGAATCGCATCATCCTACGCCCCCACCTCCAACTATGACGATTGCGCCCCGACGTCGACCGGGTTGCGATCATTCCGCGAGTATTCGAATCCGAGCGCGCTCGTTGTGGCGAGCGCCAATCTCATCAACCGGGTCGCCCAGAGGTGCTTCGACCCAGCACGGTGCCGTTGGCGAGCTTGACGCCGGAGAAGCTGCCGCCCTTGCCGCCCGAGCGCAGCGGGTGGACGTAGAGCGTCACCCGGTCGCCGGGTTTGATCGTGGTGCGCTTCCAGCCTTCCTGCACCAGGTTGTTGGGCGCGGTCATCTCGATCGCCCAGTGCTCGGTGCCGTCGGGCACCTTGATGTCGGCTTCGATGAAGCTGTGCGGGTTCTGCCACTTGAACTGGGTGATCGTCGCGTCGAGCGCGACCGTCCGGGTCATGTCGAACATGGCATAGGAATGGTGCGCGGCGGCCGGCATGGCCATGAGCGCCAGCGCCGGGAGCAGCCATCGGGTGAGAGGTTGGGTCATCTCGCGGCTCCTAAACGCGGGGAACGTTCACCGGCGTGCCGTCCTTGGGCAAGCCGGAATCGAGCACTTTGCCGCTGGCGAACTTCAAGTCGAGGAACAGCCCGCCGTGCTGCCCGTCGCGCAGCGGGTTCATCCGCACGCTGACCTTGTCGCCCATCTTCACCGCCGAACGGCTCCAGCCCTGGCGCTTCAGGTTGTTCGGGCTGTTGAGTTCCAGGCTCCAGCGCGTGACCTTGCCGCCCTCCGGCACGTCGATCTCGAGGAACGCGTGCGGGTTGGTCCACTGGAACTCGTGCACCGTGCCCACCAGCGTCATCACCTTCTTCTGGTCGAACATCGCAAAGCTGTGATGCGCCGCCGCCGGCATCGCCGCCACAGCCGCGCCCAGCAGCGCCAGGGCGATCAGCCTACTTCGCATTTGGGTCTCCTTTGAGCTCGGTCTGGCCGCGCTCGTTAGCCGTTTCGCTGCCGAGCTCGGTGCCGGGCAGGTGCTCGTTGTATTGGAGGATGCACTCGGCCTCGTTGATGTCGGTCTGGTCTTCGCGCAGCCAGCGCTTGGTCGAGCGCCATTCGCCTTCCCACATTTGCGGGTCGGTCATGATGTATTCGATCTGCATCGTCTTGCCGC
>Ga0070662_100001539_pt1 | contig 14228 bp, 14 predicted proteins | sample KBSC53metaG_FD_65648 | JGI IMG/M metagenome (GOLD analysis project Ga0070662, IMG submission 65648) | Corn rhizosphere microbial communities from Kellogg Biological Station, Michigan, USA - KBS C5-3 metaG | ecosystem: Host-associated > Plants > Roots > Rhizosphere > Soil ...
GCCAGCGTTTCGGGCTCCAGCTCAATGCGGGGATCCGACTGCTGGCGCTCTTCGAGCAACATGAGTGCGTTTTTCATATTAGCGCTCCGCGACCCGAACGGTCTGTGGCTTGGATGGGTGACGGTTGACCAGGCGGGCTTCCTTCTTGCCGAGCCGCATCACCAGCGTCTCCGGCACCTGGTCGACAACGACGAACTGTCCCTGCGTCCGGTAATTGACGAGACCTTCGCGGCCCTTCTCGTCGCGCTCAAAAAGAGCGGGCATGGCAGCGCCTGCATTCCACTGAAGGTAAAGAGCGCGGCCGTCATCGTAATAGCGGGCGGGAAGGATTTCCTTGTCGCCCTTCCGCTTCCAATCATAGTTCAGCTTCGGAGGCGCGGCCGCCGGGACCGGTGCCGGCGCACTTGCCAGCAGGCTCGGATAGGCGAGCCGCTGCGGCGCCGTCGGTACCGGCTTAGCGCCGTAAGTGAAGCGCAGATTGTACATCGGCGCATTGCCCGACGAAGCGACGCTGAGGTCGAACAGATAGGTGCGCTGGTCGGTGATGACCGTCATGTTGGTCTTCGCCTTGGCCATCAGGGGCTTCAGGAAAAGCAGGTTCGCGCGCTTGTTGGGCGTGACTTGCCACGCAGCGGAATCGCCGACCGCGACATTTTCGATCGACTCGCCCTGGGCGAATTCGATCATCGACTGATAGCCGAGCCGTCCCTGAACCTGGACGACCTTGTCGGCCTCATAGTGGACGCTCTTCAGCCGCGGATCGACGGCGGCATGAGCGGTGGCGCTGAAAAGAGCCAAAGCCAGGACAGCGGCCGGGATCTTCATCATGAATGGGTCCTCTGAAACTGAACGTTACGTGGGCGATAGTGACGGCTCAGACTGCCTAATCGCGGGTCCAAGCGTGGAGATGGTGCAGCGGCGCCAGTCGTGCCTTCGGCCGACTGCGTCGCGGGAGCGTAAAGCGGATGCGTCGGTCCAGGTGCGCGCTCGGAAGCCGGGGATGCGCCGGCCGAGGCCGCGCTGATGATCGAGCGCATGCGCGGATCGCTGTTGCCGCCTGCTGCCGGAGCAGGCTCAGCAACGACCGGCAGGTTTAGCGAACCGTTCTGTGCAGCAGCAGCAGCAGCCGCGGCTCCCGCCTTGCGATCGCGTGCCGAACTGAACGGCAGCTGCCAGCCGGCGACCATGGTGCCGGCAATCTTCAGGCACAGCGCCATCAGAGCGCAGTAGACCGCGGCCGCAAGGAACAGCGTGGTGGTCAGCCGAAGCGGGACCTGGCCACCGGCGGCGGCCAGCGAATCCAGCATCGGCGAAAGCATCGCGATGGTCGCACCGCCTATCAGCACGGCGAGCAACGGCGTGAGCGCAAACAGAACCGCGGCCTTGATCCATCCTTCGAACAGTCCCCGGCTGCCCTCGAACAGGCCGCAGATGATGAAGATCGGACCCAGCGCCAGCATGGCCGCCAGCGCGATCCTCGCAACCAGCAGGACCCCGACCGTGCCGAGCAGAAGAAGCAGAGCGGAAAGCCAAAGCAGGTCCGGCCCCGAGGCAATCGAAGTCGACTGCTGTAAGCCGGTCGTACTGACCTCGGTGAGGGCCGCGGCCTGAGCCACCACGCCGAAGATCGTGTCGAGCCGGTCGGCGAACAGTGACGTCGCGCTTCCTGGCGATCCGATCAGCAGGCTCGCAATCTGGTCGGGTGCTCCAACCAGCAGGTTCCAGATGACGGACTGGTAGGCGACCCAGGAGGTGGCGAAGGTCAGCGCGATGCCGAGCGTCATCATTCGCGGCGTCAGGCTTGAGACGGACAGCGACGTGCGCCCGGTCAGAAGTCCGATCGCGTAGAAGGCGATGTACAAGGTCAGCGCAAGCGTCAGCGCCTGGCCGAGAAGCGCGTCCGATCCGAACAGGCGCGAAAAGGCGAACGATGCCGCCTCGCCGCTCATGCAGTCGACGACGCGCAGCGCCTCGGCAATGCCCGAAGGACCGCCGTCGCCGAATGTCGGGCACGTGCTCACTCGGCTGCCTCGAGATACATGCCGGCCCCGTCGGAATCGTCGCCCGGCCAAGGCGCCCGAGTCAGCAGCGGGTACCAGTGCGCCGGATCGTCACCCACGCTGGCGCGAATGGCGTCGAGCCGGCGGACGGTCGCCTCGCGGCCCGACAAGATCATCAGCAGTTCGGGCATTCCGGACAGGTCCAGACGAACGACGACACTGTGATTGGCATGCCGGATCAGGAAGCAGCGGCTGTGCGCCGGCAGCGAGCGGATCAACTCCAGCTCGTGCGCCGAGAGGCCGAAGCCCGCGCAATAATCTTCCGTCTTCGCCTTTGGGTTGGGCATGAAGATCATCGTGGCGGTCTGCTCGACCAGAGCCGCAGAGATGCGGCTGTCGAGCGCATCGCGCGCCGACTGCGTCGCGAAGCCGACGATGGCGTTGCGCTTACGAAGCGTCTTCAGCCAGTCGCGGATGCGGGCGGCGAACACGGGATCATCGAGCGCCTTCCAGCCTTCATCGATCAGGACGGACGTTGGTTCGCCGTCGAGCCGCTCGTCGATGCGGTGGAAGAGGTACATCATTGCCGGCGTGCGCAGGCGCGGGCTGTCGAGCAGCGCCGTCATGTCGAAGCCGAGGATGCGCGAGCTAAGATCCAGCTGATCCTCGTCATTGTCGAACAGCCAGGCATGCTCGCCATTGTTGACCCACGGGTCCAGGCGCGACTGGAGATCCCCAGCCTCCGGCCGGCGGCGGCCGCCTAGAAGCTCCTGGAAGTAACGCAGCCGCCGGAACGCGGGGTCGTGATCGAAGCAGGCGTCGACGGCAGAGGCGATCGAAGCCAGCTCTTCCGGACCTTCGGCATTCAGAAGCACGCCGAGCCAGTCGCGAAGGAAAGCCTTGTTCTCGGCCGTGTTCGGCAGGCGCAGCGGGTTGAATCCGGTCGGCTCGCCCGGGCGAAGCACCGAATAGTGACCGCCGGCGGCACGCAGGAAGATTTCCGCGCCGCGATCCTTGTCGAAGAAGATCGTTCGAGGCGCAAACTTCTGCGCCTGCGCTGCGAGGAAGTTGAGCACCACGGTCTTGCCCGATCCGGACGGACCGATGATCGAGAAATGGCCGAGATCGCCTTCGTGGAAATTGAAGAAGTAGGGCGTCGAACTGGTCGTCTCGAGCACCGAAACCGCATCGCCCCAATGGTTGCCGGTGGACTGGCCGACCGGGAAACCGTGAAGGGAGACGAAGCCCGCGGCATTGGCCGTCGAGATGAGGGCGCGCCGAACGATGTAAGCCTCATTGCCCGGGAACTGGCCCCAGAAGAGAGGTTCCAGGTTCACGTCCTCGCGCACTGCGATTGCGCCGATGTCGGCGATCGCCGCGGAGGCGTTCGCCATCGCCGTGTCGAGCTCAGCAAGATCGCCGGCGCGGACGAGTAGGCTGAAGTGATGGTCGCCGAACCCGGCTTGCCCCGCGCCGAGGGCGTCGCGTGCGGACAGCATCTCGCGACGCTCCGTCCCGCTATCCTCTTCGCTCGCCTTCTGCCGGCGAAGCGCGAGATCGATCCGCTCCCGCGCGATCTGCCGGTCGGCAGGCGCGAAGGTCTCGGTCAGCACCAGCTCGCAGGGCAATCGCAGGATGTTATCGATCAGGCCCGGACGCGTTTCCGCAGGATATTCCTTGATCGACAGCATGGCGGCGAAATTGCGGCCGCTGGCGCCGGCGGTCTCGAGCGCATCGAGGCCGAAGCTGATGCGCTTGTATGGAATATGGTGACCGAGGTCGCTTCCGTCCGAAGGCAGAACGACCGGACGCATCTCACCATTGTAGATGCTGGAGAGGAACTCGAGCGGCTCCGAGAGCTCGCCCGTCTCCGTACGGTAGCAGGACAGCAGCCGCGCGCCGTAAGGCTCAAGTCCCGCGAGAAGCGAGGCGGTGGCCGCCTCAAGATCGCGGATCGCGCCGGGATCGTCCTCGCGCGCCCGTCCGAACTTGCGCTGGATACGCTCCGGCCAGCCCGTCTTGCCGCGTGCCGGGCGACGGACAATCGTCAGGAATTGCTCGTTCACGAACAAACGCCTGCCCGCCAGCCGCGCATCCCACTGCTTGCCGATGGCAGCGCAGAACGGAGATTCGAACTCACCGCCCGACGCGACGGTCACGCGGCGGCGGACCACATGGTGGTAGAGCACGAAACGGGCGTCGAGAACGCTGCGCAGAAGGACTTCGCGCACGGCGAGCGCATGGTCGAGCTGGTCGGCGTCCTGCGTCTCGAACTCCATGCCGCCGATGTGCAGCGTGCGCATGACGGCGCCGTCGCGAAGCCGGATGGTCGCGTCGTCGATGTGCCGATCGAACGGCAGGCGATCCCCAGCGCGAGCTTCCCGCTTCGTCCACTGGGCTGGCCCGGTCCACTTCATGGACAGACTCCTCAAGGCAAATAGCTGTTGCAGCCCCAGCGCTTGTGATTGCGCACGCGGGGGCAGCGGCTGACCTTCGTCAGCCAGAGATCGAATACCCGCGGCTCGCGCAGGCACAGGAAGTATCCGACGGCATGGATGGCTACAGCCGCCGGAAGTGCGAGAAACGACCGCGTCAGGAGAAAGAGCTCCGTCGTCACGGCAGCATTGATCACGAAGAAGTTGAAGGTGACCCCCGCGAACATCTGCGGCCTGGTGAGGGCGCGGAAGAGCGGTGCGCGCATCCGCTAGCCCGAGACCGCTGCGGTGGTCTGGATGCCGGACACGATCGCGGCCGACCCGAACAGGATGAAGCATCCGATGATCACGGTCGCACCGAAGCGCCAGTTGAGGCGGCCGGTGAGCATCATGAATCCGACCATCGCAACCGCGATGACGGCGACCGACGTTGCAACATTGCCGAGCAAGGTTCCCTGCAGCCAGCTGAGCGCCGACACGATCGGGCCGGAGCCCTGGGGATTTGCCTGCGCCATTGCCGCGGTCGGAATGGCTGAAGCAGCAAGTGCGACCGTCGCTTTGACAATCTTCACTGAGGTTTTCCTTCTTGAATTGAATTGGCCGCAAGGCGCGCAACAATGGCGCGGACATATGCCTGCGTTTCAGGAATCGACGGAATTCCCCCTGCCGTCATCACCCGCCCCGGACCGGCGTTATAGGCCGCGAGCGCCTTCTCAACGTTCCCGTCGAAACGGTTCAGCTGCTGGCGAAGGTATCGCGCACCCCCCGAGAGATTCTGTACCGGGTCACGAGGGTCAACGCCAAGGTCCCGCGCTGTACCGGGCATCAATTGCGCCAAACCGATGGCACCTGCGCGAGATCGCGCGGACGGATTCCAGCGGCTCTCCTGCCAGACCACGGCTTCGAGCAAATAAGGGCTGATGTCGTTGGCCTTCGCCACCTCCACCAGCGCAGTCGCGTACGCACCCGACCAGCCCTGTTCGGTCAACACGGTGACCGCCGTAGCGGGTACCTCCGCGCCATCTCCGATTGCTTCGACCGGATCGGTCCGATCGGTCGACGCCCAGGTTGCATTGGGCGAGTCCGACAGCACCTTCACGGCGCCGCCGGTACCTATTTCAAGGACCTCTGCCTGGGCCGCGCCGGCAGAGCCGAGCGCGGCCGCGAGGGCGATGAGGCGAACGGCGATCACGGCTTGGGCACCAGCCTTTGCGGATGCGTCCAGGACTTCACGCCGTTGTACGTCGGCTGAGCCGCGCCAACGAGATCCTTGCCGTTTCCGAGCTGACCGCCTGAGCAGCTAAGCAGCCTGTTGATGCAGTTCTGCCACCACATGTCGTGGACCGTCGGGTCCCACGCCATGAAGAAGTCTGCGTGGAACGTATGGCCCTTGGGCTGACCGGGAGCCATCATGTCGGAAGACAATTCCCAAAGCGACGTATTGTCGCCGCTGGCCACGGTGTACCAAGCGCCCATCGTGAAGGTTGGGATGTTGTACGGGTGGCTCGACGGGCACTTCAGATAGCCCCACGTACCGTAGCTGGCATACGCCACGTGGCTGCGGTGATCGGCACTATCCAGATTCTTGCCGTCCCAGCACTCCGGCGCTTCGATGACTGCGCCCAATTGGTTCCCGGCAGGACAGTTGGCGAGCGCTGTCGAAAGAGTCGTGTAGTGGCCAGGCTTGGCCGAGGGACCCTGGCAGTTGAACCAGGCGCCGCCGGTCTTGATCTGGTTGATACCCGTTGGATCCCACCCGAAGATGAACCTGATACCGTTGGGGAGCTGGACCGCCTTACCGAAGTATTTCGGCGCGGACGGATTGCTTACTGTCGGATCGGACTGCGGGCGCTGCTTGTAATAGATCGACACGTAGTCCGGCCGGACGACATTGCCTTTCCCGTCGAGCATCGCAGGCATCCAGTAGGCCGAGCGGTTCGCCGCCACACCCTTGCCGGTCCAGTTACAGGTGCTGTCGCCCCCGGCCCTCAAGCTCGCATAGGTCGAGTTGGCGTCGGCAGCGACGTTCCCGTAGAACTGGTGAAGGTGGCTCTTGCCGGGCTGGCCGGGGTAGAGGATCGGGTCATCGTAGCTGAGCTGACCGGCCCCGCAAATGAAGCGGAACGCGCCGACAATATCAGGGGCGCCCGATCCGGGGTTGGACCCTGAATTCCAGATCGCGGTGTTGACGTCGAAGTTTGACGCAATCGCGGCCAAGCCCCCCAGCGTCGGGCTCGACAACCCGCTGCCCGGTGCTGGTGCCGGTGCCGGTGCCGGCGCGGGCGCCGGCACCGGCGAAGGTGTCGGGGCTGGGCTGGCAGGGCTGTCCGGGGCGTTCGACGGAGGCGCAGCCTCGGCTGCGTCTTCCTTGGAGACCTTGCAGCCCGGCAAAACGGCAATAAGAATGAGCGGCGCGGCGAGCGCCTTAACGGTAAACCTCAATTTGGTGCTGACCCTCCCAGGTCCTCAATTGAACCATCCCCCTGCCCAGGACTGTTGCCCTGAACGCGACAGTCAACAAGCTAGTGGGGTCTAAACCACGGTGTGTCGGTATTTTTTACAGGCGAAATGAGGAACGCCGGAAGAGTAACGTAAATATTGTGTTAAGCCTGGAATAAGCCTCGCCCCGTCTACTGAAAGTTCTGTCAGTAAGCGCCGAACTTGATATTCGATTCGACTCCCGCTTAGCTGCCTACCGCGGGTTCATGAGCTCAGCAGCCTCGCGAACCCTTTGCGCCTCCGACAAAGGTGCGACCAGGACGTAGTCACCGGTTGCGACGACGATCAGGTTTTCCACCCCGATGGTCACGATCCGGGGACCTTGTGAGCGAATGAGGCTCCCTCGAGTGCCGATCGCGAACGAGCGGGAATCGACCACGTTGCCCTCTGAATCCTTATCCGCGAGGTCATAGACGGCGGCCCAGCTGCCGACGTCCGACCAATCGAGTTTGATTGGGACGACGGCAATGCGGCTGGAGTGCTCCATCACTGCATAGTCGATCGATGTGGAAGGACAGGCCTGAAGCGCCCTCCTGTCAGGTGTCGTCCGATCGCCTTCGACCGACGCGGCGCGCGCCGCCGCCTCGACGGCATCGTGAATTGCGGGCGCGTGGACCTTCAATTCATCAAGGAAGCCGCCAGCCGAGAAGAGGAACATGCCGGAATTCCAGAATGCGGCCCCGGATCGCACTAGCTCCGCCGCTGCCTCCAGCGTCGGCTTTTCCACAAAGGAGCTGGCTTCGCACACGCCCTCGGCAATCTCCCGGCCCGCAGTGATGTATCCGTAGCCCGTCTCGGCATGCGCCGGCCGGATCCCGAATGTGACCAGGTAGCCTTGCTGCGCGATCGGAACCGCGCGCCGTACGGCTTCGAACAATGGCTCGGGATCGCCTATGTGATGATCGCTCGGAAGGATAAGCAGCACCTCGTCCCGATCGACGGCCATTGCGGCCAAAGCGACCGCGGCCGCGGACCCGCGCGGACAGGGTTCGAGAAGCAATCGGGCGCCCGGCGCGAGTCGCGCAACTTCATCGGCCTGACCCGCCGCGCCGACGATGATCGGGGGCAAGAAAAGCTCGCCATCCCGAACCCGCGCGAGCGTCTGCTCGACCATCGTGCCGCTGCCGACGATCTCGAGGAGATGCTTCGGGCGTTTTTCCGTCGAAATCGGCCACAATCGCGTTCCTCCGCCTCCCGCGAGAACGACCGGCTGGACTCGTTTCACCATGCGCTAGCCATATCGCCCCAGCCGCGCCCGTCCAGCCGAGGACGAAAACACCTGTGCAATCTCGACACATACTGTCTCTATTCGAGACGAATTAAAGTCTTGAGTTGATTCGGAACCTTAATTCTGAGTTAATGGTTTTCCCTGAGCCCGAGTACGACGCGTCGGAGTCGATCGGCTCCCCTTAGCCAGGCTTGTGAATGAGCGTTCCTGTACAGTCATCCCGCACCGGACGCCGCTTGAATGCAAGCGGACGTGCCCGCCGCGCGAAACGCTCTGCGGCCCGACGCCGGCGCCAGATGTTCCTGTCCGGGGCTGTCGCGTTCACCGCAGTTGTCGCCGCACCGCTGTCCGTCGCTTCCTATCTCGGCGTCGAATCGAGCATCCCGGGCATTGCGGCTGCCAAAAGCTTCATGGCCATGATGTCCGAGCGTTCTCCCGGGGATCGGACCAAAGCCGAGCTCACCAGGACGAAGCACCGCACCGCCCCCGCGCCGAAGCAGCGCGCGTTGGGCAAGATTACGCCGCCGCCGCCGCCGAAGGAATTCGTCGAGGCCATTGCGCCGCCTCCGCCAAAGGTTGCCGAGGGGGTGCCTGTGGCCATGGCGCCGACGACACTCGGCCCGCTCATTGTCGGTCCATCCACGCCTGGCGGGATCATCATCCCGACCTCCTCGCCGATCCCGGGCGGAACCGGCGGCTCGACTCCTCCGGGGACTGAGGAGCCGACTCCGACTAATCCAACCGAACCGCAGCCGCCTCCGGGCGACGACCAGCCGCAGCCGCCTCCGGGCGATGACGGACTGACGCCGACGCCTACCGGGCCGCTGCCTACGCCGCCGGTAGTTCCTGAGCCGGAAACCTGGGCTACCATGATGCTAGGCTTCGGGCTTACCGGCTTGATGATGCGGCGGCGCAGGAGGAAAGCTGCTGCACTCCGCTTGGCCTGATCCATGACTCGGGGGTTATTCGTCGCCGTCGTTTTAGCAGCGCTGGCAACCGCTGCTGCTGCCGCTTGGTCGAGCCGGATCATGGAGCGGCCGCAGCTGGTCACGGCTCAGCTCGAAGATTTGCCCGACTGGGGTGACAAGGAGCGAACGTTCCTGACCAAGGCCCAAGTCTTCCAGGCCCGGGCAGAAGGTGGGCTCGACCGCGACGTCCAATCGGTCCTGAACGTCCGCAAACGAATGAAATTCGGAGATTTCGTCTGGAACGACCGCAATGTGCCGAAGGGCACGGTCTGGGTCCGGGTCGATCTGAAGTCCCAGATTCTTTCCGTCTTCCGCGGGGGCCACGAAATCGGAACCGCGGTGATCCTGTACGGCGCCGATGAGAAGGAGACGCCGGACGGCAGGTTCCCGGTCCTGGCGAAGATCAGGGACCACAGGTCCGCCACCTACGACGATGCGCCCATGCCCTACACGCTGAGGCTCACTGATGATGGCGTCGCCATCCACGGCAGCAATGTGCGCTGGGGCGCGGCAACTCATGGCTGCATCGGGGTACCCGTCGAATTCGCAGCCAAGCTCTTCGACGAGGTGGGCAAGGGCGATCAGGTCGTCATCGTTCGCGATAAGAAGCCACTCCAGCTTCCATCCTGAAAATCGCAATGATCCGCGGGACGATCCGTGGCCGGGCTCGCGTAAACTCTTTGATTACCATCAACTGCGAAAAGGCAGGAGCTCAATTGAGGATGCTCCATGTCTCGTTCGCGTCAGCGCCGAATTGCGGTTGCCGTTGTCTTGCTTCTCGCAAGTCCGGTCCTGCAAGGCGGCCTAGGCCCGCAGCAGAACTTCGAAGAGCGGCTGCTTGCCGCCCATAACCGCGAGCGCGATGCCATCGGGACTGCTCCGCTGAAGTGGGACCCCGTGCTCGCGCGCTCGGCCCGTGATTGGGCGCAGTACCTCGCCCGGACCGGGCGCTTCGAGCATTCGCCGGACAGTCCGTGGTGGAGTGACCCGGAAGGTGAGAACCTTTGGGCCGGCACCGTCGGCTACTACCAGGCTGAATCGATGATCGGCCTGTGGGCCGCAGAGAAGCGCGACTACAAGGCGGGCGTATTCCCGAACAACAGCCGCTCCGGGCGGGTGGAGAACGTCAGCCACTATACGCAGCTCGTCTGGGCGAACACCGGCGCTGTTGGCTGCGCTCTGGAACAGGGCGCCGAGGAGGACGTGCTCGTCTGCCGCTATAGCCAGGCCGGCAACGTCCTCGGCGAACGCCCCATCTGATCATGCTCGAACGGGTCCTCTTCGTGGTCACGATCGCCGGTGGAGCGACGCTAGGCGTGTTCTGGCCGCTCAGCAAAAGCGAGACACCGGCCGCTACCTCGGCGCTGGAAGTGACCCTCGACCGAAGCGCCGACAAGCATTTCTACGCGAACGCGAACGTCAACGGGCGTGACATCCGCTTCCTCGTGGATACCGGGGCAAGCGAGACGGCCCTGACCGAAGACGATGCGCGGAAGGCCGGGATCACGATCGATCCTCAGCAATATGAGCTGCTCGGACAAGGTGCGTCAGGCATCGTGCGCGGCCAGTATATCGAGCTGAAGACCATCGAACTCGGCGGCATCCACGAAGAGAATGCCAAGGCGGTCGTCGTCCAGGGCGCGACCGTTTCCTTGTTGGGCCAGCCCTTCCTCGAGAGCATCGACGAGATCGTCATCCGGAAGGGCGCGATGGTCCTTAGGGACAAGAAAGACACCTAGCCTACCCTCCGCCAGCATGTCGCGTTCCGGGACATGGCCCTTCGGCCTTGTCGTCTGGACTCTTCTTGCCCGATAGGGCTGCCGGGATGGATGGATATTCGGGGCGCGCCCGTGCAAGCTAGCGCCTCGCAGCGTTCCGTTTGAGGGTGGGTGTCCTGGAGATTTGTTCCTTGAGTTTCGGGGCGCCAGCCAAGGCCGCACGTACGTGATCGGCAAAGTTCCGCGCGAGTTGGTCGTGCGGCTCAGCTGGACCACCTCGTCGTTCGGCATCATCCAGCTGCTCCGCTTCACCAACAATATCATTCTGGCCCGCCTGCTCTCGCCTCCGCTGCTGGGCCTGATGCTGATCGTGAACTCGATCCGCACGGGCGTCGAACTGATGTCCGATGTCGGCATCAATCAGAGCATCGTTAGTCACCGCCAGGGCCACACGCCGGAATTCTACGACACGGCCTGGACGATCACCGCTATCAGGGGCGTCGTTCTAGGCGCCTTTTGCTTCGCCTTCGCCGGCTTCTTCGCCAGCTTCTTCGAGAAGCCGGAGCTGGCGACAGTCCTGCCGGTCATCGCGCTCACATTCGTCTTCACCGGCTTCCAGTCGGCGAGCACGGCCCTGCTCCAAAAACAGGGATTGGTCGCACGCATCGCGACTTTCGAAGTCGGCGTGGCCGTTCTTTCATTGGCGGTGCACGTCGGGTTGGCGCTCATCACACCGACGATCTGGGCGCTCGTGCTCGGCAGCGTCATTACTAGCGGCGCAATGCTCGTCACCAGCTATCTCGTCCTTCCCGGCGTCCGCCACCGCTTCATCATTGACCGAACCAGCGCGCGGGAGATCATCGTCTTCGGCAAATGGATCTTCCTCTCGTCGATCATCTACTTTCTCGCGATGAACTACGACCGGCTCTACTTTGCGAAGCAGATCCCGCTCGAATTGCTCGGCGTCTACGCGATTGCCCGGTCAATGGCCGACATGCTGACGATGCTGGTCAATCGGACCAGCACCTGGGTGATCTTTCCGCACGTCGCGTCCATGGAATCGACCGCGCCGGAAGTACGGGCGAGCCTGCTTCACTCACGCCGGACCGTGCTGCTGCTCGTGGCTCTGAGCTTCGCAATCTTCGTTGCGATTTCCGACGGCATCATCCGGCTCCTCTACGACGCGCGCTACGAGACTGCGGCCGAAATATTGCCACTGATGCTCCTCGGCGTCTGGATCTCCATTCTCTGTACGGTCAACGATTCCGTGCTGCTCGGAATGGCCCGGCCGGCGTACAGCGCGATCGCCAACGCAGCGAAACTCCTGACCTTCGTGGTCGGCGTGCCAATCGCCTTCCATTATTATGGGCTCATGGCCGCCATCGTCGTCCTCAACGCCGGCGAGGTCGTTCGCTACGTGGTGCTTTGGCTTTTCAGCAGGCGGAAGCATCTCGCCTTCGGCCGCGATGACTTCGCTCTGACCGCCTTGTTCCTGATCGCCACCGTGGGGATCCGCGAACTGCTGTTCGCTTCCGGCCTCGCGAGCGGAATCGAAGGCCTATTCCCGTTCCTGCAGCCGGAAACGTGGGTCAGGTGAAACAGGAGCGGTTCACGCTGGTCCATGCCCTGCGCGGCCTGGCCGCGCTGTGGGTCGTCTTTTTCCACGTCAGCACGGCCGGCCACATCTCCGGGCTTCGCTCGCAGCTGCCCTCTTGGGCCGACCTATTCTTTTCCGCCGGCCACCTCGGCGTCGCGATCTTCTTTGCCTTGAGCGGCTTCGTCATCACGCATTCGGTCGCCGGCGCATCGATCACGGCCAGCTATATCGGCCGCTTTGCCCTACGGCGGTCCATCCGCCTCGATCCGCCCTATTGGGCATCGATCCTCTTCGTCGTCGTCGCCGGCTACCTTTCCGCCCAGGTGAAGGGAGAGGGGTTTCAGTTTCCGACTTTCCCGCAGACGCTGGCGCACCTCTTCTACCTGCAGACCTTGCTTGGCTTTCCGCAGATCAACTGGGTCTACTGGACCCTGACCTACGAGATCCAATTCTACCTCGTCCTCGTCCTGCTGATCATGGCTGCACAGAGGATGCGCGTCGCCCCTCCCCTCGTCGTGCTCCTGCCCTTCCTCGCGACCATCGCCTACTGGCTTGGCCTGATGACCCCGCCGACGGGTCTGTTCGTCGATCTATGGCACGCCTTTCTCGCCGGCGTACTGGCCTATTGGGCGAAGACCAGCCGGCTGGCGCTCTACTCCTTTATAGGCGTCTGCGCGCTGTCGCTTGCTCTGAGGCCCAACGATTTCACCATCCTCAGCATCGGCACGGCGATCCTACTGCATGTCGCATTCCGGACGGGCTACATCTACCGGGGCCTCGACTGGCGCTGGGTCCAGTTCCTCGGCACGGTTTCCTACAGCCTGTACCTGATTCACAATCCGATCGTCGGAGGCGTGTCGTTTCTCTCCGCGCGCTGGATTGGATCGGACTTTGTCACGCTGGTCCTCAGCGTGGCGGCCAGCATCGCGGCTGCCGCAGCCTTCTGGTACCTGCTCGAAAGGCCGTCGCTGGCGCTCGCGCATCGGATACGCGTGAAAAAGCCCGGCAAGCAGCGGATGTCAGATTCCGGCACAGCGGCGCTGATGCCCCAGAATGCAATTGGCGAGCTGCAAAACCAGCCGCTAGACGAACCTCGCGGCAGCTAAAGGGGAATTTGTGCAGGCAAGCAGTGGAAGGACGACCATCGCCGTCGCCATCTGCACCTATAAGCGCAACGAGCCGCTGGCCGTGCTGCTGGAATCCCTGCTCGCCTGCGCCGAGCGGGTGCGTGAACGAGCTGCGGTCGGCGTGGTCATCGTTGACGATGCGAAGGAGGAGGTGGCCCGTCCTGTGGCCGAAGCCTTCGACGGGCGGTTCGAACTCGGCCTTCGGTATGAGGTGTCGGGGAAGCAGAACATCTCGATGGCGCGAAACCTTGCGATCGAAACCGCTATGCACCTCGCCGACTGGACGGCGATGACCGACGATGATTGCGAAGCCCCCGACCATTGGCTCGAAGCGCTGCTGAAGACTCAGGAAGGGACCGGGGCGGATGCGGTTACGGGAAGGATGGTCCGCCGCGTACCCGACGGCTCTCCGCGCTGGATCACGGACGAGCCTTTCCTCCAACTGGGAGTTGAGCAGTTCGAGGACGGCACCGAAATGCCGAGCGCGGCGACCTTCAATACGATGATCTCCAGCGGCTGGCTGAAGGCTAACCCCAAGATCCGCTTCGCTCCCGCCTATGGCGTGGTCGGGGGCGAGGACATGGTGTTCTTCCGGGCTGCGAAGGCAGCGGGCCTGTCGATCCGATTTTCCGAGCTGGGCTTCGTTTATGAGAACG
>Ga0070662_100001540_pt1 | contig 14217 bp, 13 predicted proteins | sample KBSC53metaG_FD_65648 | JGI IMG/M metagenome (GOLD analysis project Ga0070662, IMG submission 65648) | Corn rhizosphere microbial communities from Kellogg Biological Station, Michigan, USA - KBS C5-3 metaG | ecosystem: Host-associated > Plants > Roots > Rhizosphere > Soil ...
GCGGCGCGGAGTTGTTGCAACAGGCCGGCGACGCGCGTGGGCTGGAGGTGGCGATCGAACCGGTTGCCAACGTCGCCGAGGCAGCCGCAAATTTCGCAAGTTCGCTGCCGGTTCTCGGGGACTTCCACCGAGGCGTCAACGTCACCCTCGGCCTGCCGATCGTGCACACCTCACCCGATCATTGCAGCGCGCTCGGTGTCGCAGGCAAGGGTATCGCCGATCCTGACGCGATGATCGCGGCGATCCGCATGGCTGGGGAAATCGCCGCGCGCCGAGCGGCCGCGTGACTCTGCCTGCGCTGCGCGAGGTGATTGCGCGCCACGGCCTCAGCGCATCGAAGGCGCTCGGGCAGAATTTTCTGCTGGACGAACAACTGCTCGACCGGATCGCGGCGATCCCCGGCGACCTCACGGACAGGGCGGTGCTCGAGATCGGCCCAGGTCCCGGCGGGCTGACTCGTGCTCTCTTGCGCACGGGGTCGCGGGTCACCGCGATCGAGATGGACCGGCGCTGCCTGCCGGCCCTGGCCGAGCTGGGGGAGGCATTTCCCGGGCGGCTGCGGGTGATCGAGGGCGATGCGCTGGCGACGGATCACGACGCGCTTATGGGCGAACCCTATGCTATCGTCTCCAACCTGCCGTACAATGTCGGCACCGCGCTGCTGGTCCGCTGGCTATCGGGGGAAGGTTGGCCTCCTGGCTGGACATCGCTCACGCTGATGTTCCAGCTCGAGGTCGCCCAGCGGATCGTCGCGCCCCCCGGCAGCGACGCCTACGGCCGGCTCGCGGTGCTCGCGCAATGGCGCTCACAGGCGAAGCTGGAAATGAAGGTTCACCGCAGTGCCTTCACGCCGCCGCCCAAAGTGATGAGCGCGGTAGTGCATCTGGCCCCGGCCGCGATGCCCGAAGGAGTGTCAGCCAAGATACTCGAGCGCGTTACCGAGGCGGCTTTTGGACAGCGCCGCAAGATGCTGCGGCAGAGCGTGAAGGGCCTGCCCGGCGCGCTCGATGCGTTGGAAGCGCTGGGGATCGATCCGACCCGCCGGGCCGAAACGCTCAGCGTCGCGGAATTCGTCGAGATAGGGCGGAAGCTCGGCAGCTAGTTCGTGGCCGTTTGACAGGCCGTGCGCAGCGGCTAAGCGTGGTTTCGAATGAAACCGCTGGACCATGACGAGAGGGCGCTGATCGAGCTCATCGACCAGACCGCGATGCTCGCGCAGACCGAGCGTTGGAGCGCGATAAACAGCGGCACGGGCAATCCTGGTGGACTAGCACGGCAGGCTGAAGAGCTTGCCAATGCGTTCGCGGCGCTGCCGGGCGACGTCGAGCTGCGCGAGCCGGCTCCCGTCACCGCCGTCGATGCAGCTGGCCGCGAGATCGAACGCGAGCACGGGCGCCATCTGGTGCTCAGGGTTCGCCCCGGGGCCGAGCGGCGCTTTCTGCTGACCGGCCACATGGACACAGTCTACCCCATCGATCACCCGTTCCAATCCGCGACCTGGCGCGACGACAACACATTCAATTCGCCCGGTGCCGCCGACATGAAGGGTGGACTCGCGGTCATGCTCCACGCGTTGCGGGCCTTCGAAACCAGTCCGGCGGCATCCATGGTGGGCTACGATGTGCTGATCAATTCGGACGAGGAGACCGGCTCGCTCTCCTCCGCCGGGCTGATCGCCGAGCTGGCGCGCGGCAAGGCGGCGGCGCTCACTTACGAACCCTCGGCGCTCCCTGATGGCACTCTGGCCCATGCACGCGGTGGGAGCGGCAATTACAGCGTCGTCGTCACCGGCCGCTCGGCCCATGCCGGGCGCAATCCGCAGGAGGGACGCAACGCCATCGTCGCCGCCGCTGCGCTGGTGCTGGAGTTGAAGGCGCTCGAACACGGTGACCTCTCGGTGAACCCGGCGAAGATCGACGGTGGTGCCGCCAACAACGTGGTGCCCGATCATGCGGTGCTGCGCTTCAATATCCGGCCCGGAACGGCCGAGGCGGCTACCGCCTTCGAGCACGACCTGCATGCCTTGCTGCGTAACATCGAGAATGACCAGGACGTCTCGATCCGCCTCCACGGCGGGGTGTCCCGCCCGCCCAAGCCGGTCGACGCCCGGGCACAAAAACTGTTCGACCTGGTTGCCGAAACTTCCGCCGCGCTGGACCGCCCGCTGGGCTGGCAAGCGAGCGGAGGCGTATGCGACGGCAACAACATCGCCGCCTGCGGGGTTCCCGTGGTCGACACGATGGGTGTGCGGGGCGGGGCAATCCATTCGCCAGACGAGTACCTGATCGTGTCCTCGTTGGTGGAGCGCGCCGGGCTCTCGGCAGTGGTCCTCCATCGCCTGGCCAGGGGAGCGGCGACATGACCTACCTCATCCGAGCCGCAGCGACGAAGGATCTCCAGGCGCTCTACGAAATGGCCAAGAGCACGGGCGGCGGCTTTACCAACCTTCCCCCGGACCGCGACGCGCTCGCGGCCAAGCTCGACCGCTCGGCCGCGGCGTTTGCCAGCCCCGACGACGAGCTCGGCGACGACCTGTTCGTGTTCATGCTCGAGAACGACAAGACCGGCGAGGCGCGCGGCACTTGTCAGATATTCTCGCAGGTGGGACAACAACTGCCGTTCTACTCGTACCGCCTCAACGCGCAGACCCAGCACTCGAAAGAGCTGGATCGCACGGTTCGCGCGGAACTGCTCAGCCTGTGCACCGATCTCGAAGGATCGAGCGAGGTCGGCGGGTTGTTTCTCCATCCGGGTGAACGCTCGGGCGGCAAGGGCATGCTGCTTGCCCGCAGCCGCTATCTGTTCATCGCCATGCACCGCATGCGCTTCGCCGATCGCATCCTGGCGGAACTGCGCGGGATCATTGACGAACGTGGCGGATCGCCGTTCTGGGACGGGGTCGCGGGGCGGTTCTTCGGCATGACCTTCCAGGAGGCCGACTATTTCAACGCCATCAACGGGAACCAGTTCATCGCCGACCTGATGCCAAAGCACCCGGTCTATGTCGCCATGCTGGACGACGACGCGCGCGCAGTGATCGGCTTGCCGCACCCGAGCGGGCGGGCGGCGATGAAGATGCTCGAGGCGGAAGGCTTCGCCTACGAAGGTTACGTCGATATCTTCGACGGCGGACCGACGATGACCGCGCGGACGGGCAAGGTCAGGAGCATCGCCGAGGCGCGTCCTGCCCGGGTGGCCGAGACCGATCTCGACATTGGCGAGCGGGCGATCCTCGCCGCTGGCCATTTGACTGACTTCCGCGCCTGCGGCGGCATGCGCGAGATGGGCGAGGGCGGCGTCATAGCGATCGACGAAAACACCGCGCGCGCGCTCGGCGTGGGTGAAGGCGACGAGGTCTGGAGCATCGCGCGTTGAAGCTCGTCGAGATCAACTTCGACGGGATCATCGGGCCGACGCACAACTACGCGGGGCTCAGCGTCGGCAACCTGGCCGCCGCTGCTCATGCCGGAGAGGTTTCATTTCCACGGGCGGCGGCATTGCAAGGCCTGGAGAAAATGCGCGCCAACGTGACGCAGGGCCTGGCGCAGGGCTTCTTCGTGCCTTTGCCGCGCCCGAACCACGACTGGCTCGACGTGCTCGCGGCGGACGATACCACCGACGCCGCGCTGCTCGCCGGCGCGTGGTCCGCCAGCTCGATGTGGACCGCCAACGCCGCCACCGTCAGCCCGGCGCCGGATACTGCGGACGGGCGCTGTCATCTCACGGTAGCCAACCTCGTGACGATGCCTCACCGCGCACACGAATGGCCGGATACGTTGGCGCAGTTGCGCCTCGCCTTCGCCGAACCGGCGCATTTCGTGGTCCACGCGCCCGTGCCGCCGTGCTTCGGCGACGAAGGTGCGGCAAACCACATCCGCCTGACATCGGGGCACGGTGAGCCGGGGCTCGAGATATTCGTCTATGGCAAGCCGGGCGGCCCATTTCCCGCCCGCCAGAGCGAGCAGGCGAGCCGCATCGTCGCGCGCCGGCACGGTCTCGATCCCGAGCGAGTGTTGTTCATCGAGCAAAGTCCCGCAGCGATCGCCGCGGGCGCGTTCCACAACGACGTTGTCGCCGTCGGCAATGAAAGGGCGCTGTTAGCGCACGAACAGGCGTTCGCCGATCCTGCGGCGGCCTACGCCACGATCCGCGGAAAATTGCCGGAAGTGGAGATCGTCATCGTCCCGGCTGCGGAGATCAGCCTGGCGGAAGCGGTGCGCTCGTATTTGTTCAACGGCCAGCTGGTCACGCTGCCGACCGGGGAGATGGCGCTGATCGTCCCGACAGAGGCTTGGGGCAGTGCTCCGGTGCGACTCTGGCTCGACTCGATGCTCGCCGGCAGCGGGCTGATTCGCCAGGTGATTCCGGTCGATGTGCGCCAGTCGATGGCCAACGGCGGCGGTCCCGCGTGCCTGCGATTGCGGGTTGTCGCCGACCCCGAGACGGTCGACGATCGCTTCCTGCTCGACGACGAGAAGGCTGCGGTGATCGAGCGAGTCATCACTCGAGAGTGGCCCGAAACCGTTAACCCGGCCCAACTCCGCGACGCGGAGTTGGCCGACCGGGTGCGCGATGCACGGCTGGCCCTGCTTGAGGCCCTTAACCTTAACGCCCTTGCCTGACGTCCCCTGTCGGGGCACGTTACAAACTGCCATGCGTTAACCGCCGGAATGTGCATAAATGCGCCCTTGGCACGAACTTTGCTGCCAAAGGCGTTAAGGGACCTGAATGCTTAAGAAGATCGCTCGACTGTTTGTGATCAAGACTCGCTGGGAAGCGTTCCTCATCATCTATGCTCTCGCCCTGGGGGCGACGGAGCGCGGGTCGCATTACCTTCAGCAATATCCCGGCTACGGCGGTTATCTGCTGTTCCTCGCCTGCACCGGCGCCGTGTTCATGGCCGGAGCGAAGATACTCGACTGCCTGAAGTTCGAGCAGGCCCGGCGCGGCGTCAACGGACCCGCCGATTAGCTAGAGCGCTTCGAGCGCCGCTACCAGTTCGTCGAAATGTCCGATCAGCGCGTCGGCGCCGAGCTCATCGGGCGGGGCATCATGATAGCCCTCGCGCAGCACCACAACCGGCACCTGGGCTGCCCGTGCGGCGCGCACGTCGAAGCTGGAATCACCGACCATCGCGAAGCGGCGGCCGCCGCATAACCGCAGCGCCTCGTCGAGCATGTCGCGCTTGGGCTTGGAGCGGCCCGGGCCCAGTGTGTCTCCGCCGAGGATGCAGTCGAAGCGGTGGGTGAGGCCGAGCTCGTCGAGCAGCTTGCGGGCGAGGTATTCCTGCTTGTTGGTCACCACCGCCAGCCGGCACCCACGCGCCTCGAGCGCTTCGAGGGCGGCAAGGCAGCCGGGGTAGGGGATGCTGTGGTCAGAGGTGTGGCGGTCGTAATGGGCGATGAGAGCGTCGTAGAGCTGCTGGAAGGTGTCGTCCTCGACCTTGCCTCCTGTGCGTTCGAGCGCGCGGCTGAGCATCGCCCGGGTGCCGCCGCCGATCACCTCACGCGTCGCTTCCTCGTTCAGCGGTGAGCGGCCGACGGTGGAAAGGGCGTGATTGACTGCACGGCACAAGTCGGGCGCGGTGTCGATCAGCGTGCCATCCAGGTCAAAGCCGATGGTGTCGAAGGGGAATTCGGGCATCGCCGGGGCGAGTGCCAGAGCGATATGGAAACCGCAATCAAATGGTGGCATGCCCCCGCGCGATGACCGAGACCCCCGAGATATTGCCGCGTCCGATCGCTGCCATCGTGCTTGCCGCGGGCAAGGGCACCCGAATGAAGAGCAGTCGGCACAAGGTGCTGCACGAGATCGCCGGCCGGCCCATGATCGAGCACTTGCTCGCCTCGCTGGCAGAGCTGAGCCCGGAACGGACCGTGGTGGTGGTCGGCGACGGGCGCGAGCAGCTCGAGGCGCGGCTGGCGGGGCGCGCGACGCCGGTGGTGCAGGAACCGCAGCTCGGCACCGCGCACGCGGTGCAGCAAGCCCAACAGGCGCTCGCCGGGTTCGCCGGCGACGTGCTGGTGCTCTACGCCGACGTACCGTTCGTGCGGCCGGGGACGATGCGCGCACTGATCGATCGGCTGCGTCTGGGCGGCGACACTGCCGATGTCGTCGTTCTCGGGTTCGAGCCGGAGGATCCGCTCGAATACGGCCGGGTTATCGCCGATGGCGGGCGGATCAATTGGATGGTCGAGCACAAGGACGCGAACGAGCAGGAGCGCGCCTGCCGGTTGTGCAACTCCGGCGTTATGGCAGTGCGTGGCGAACTGCTGTTCGACCTGCTCGCCCAGGTCGGTAACGACAACGCCCAGGGCGAATACTACCTGCCAGAAATCGTCAACGTCGCGATCAAGGCGGGCGGAGCCTGCGCCGTCGTCACCACCGACGACCCCGACGAGGTAGCCGGAATCAACAGCCGCGCCGAGCTCGCGGATGCCGAAGGCCGCTGGCAGCGCGAACGTCGACTCAGTGCGATGGCCGAAGGAGCGACGTTGATTGCGCCCGAGACGGCGTTCTTCGCCTGGGACACCGCGCTCGGCCGCGACGTGACGATCGAGCCGAACGTGGTGTTTGGCCCAGGCGTTACCGTCGGCGACGGGGCGACGATTCATGCATTCTGCCACATCCACGGCGCCGAGATCGGCGAGGGCGTCTCGGTCGGTCCGTTCGCGCGCCTGCGGCCGGGAACGAAGCTGGCCAAGAACAGCAAGGTCGGCAACTTCGTCGAAGTCAAGAACGCGGAATTGGGCGAAGGGGCAAAGGCCAATCACCTGACCTATCTCGGCGACGCCACGGTCGGTGCGGGCGCCAACGTCGGCGCCGGAACGATCACCTGCAACTACGACGGCTACTTCAAGCACAAGACCGTCATCGGCGAACGCGCTTTCATCGGCTCGAACAGCGCGTTGATCGCGCCCATCAGCATCGGCGCGGATGCGATCGTCGCGGCGGGAAGCGCGGTCAGCCGTGACGTCGCCGCGGGCGAATTGCGTATGGTGCGCGCCGAACAACTGGTGAAGCCCGGCTGGGCCGACCGCTTCCACGACGCGATGAAGAAGAAGAAAGCCGAGCAGAAGAAATAGCTTGCCATGATATCATGATATGATATCATCATATCAATGACCCGTATTCTCGCCGATCTTCCCGACGAAGACATCAAGTGGCTTGATGCCCGTGCCGCCGCCCAGGGCAAGTCGCGCGCTTCGGTGCTGCGCGAGGTCGTCGCGAGCTACAAGGCCCAGTTACAAGGCGACGATACGAATTGGATCGATCAAGGTTTCGGTTTGTGGGCGAGGCACGGCATCTCGATCGATCCAGTCGATTATGAAAGGCGACGGCGGGCCGAATGGACCCGGCCCTGGGATGACGACTACGAAGAGGTTCGGGCGGATTCGCCGGATTTGTTCGACCCGGAGGACGATCGCCAAAGGCAAATCTATCTCGCCATGCTGGACGGCAAATATCCCAAGCCCAAACGGCCGCCAACGGCGTGAGCGGCTTTGCTTTCGATGCCAATATCGTGATCGACGCGCTTGTCGGATATCCGCCGGCGCGTGCCGAGATACAGCGGGCGGTATCCGGTGGGTCGCGGGCGTGGATCAGTCGAATGGCCTGGATCGAGGTGCTGTCCAAGGGCGACGAGGCCGTCATAAGAGGCGCACTCGCGTTCTTGTCCCATTTCGCTCTGGACGAAATCGATGATGAGATCGCCCTTCGGGCAGCAGCCCTTCGCCGCGAGCGCCCTCGGCTGAAGTCGCCCGACGCCATAATTCTGGCATCCGCCCAAATTCGCGGGCGCGTGCTGGTGACCCGCAACATCAAGGATTTTCCGGCAGCCATGCCGGGTGTCCGCGTTCCCTACGTATTCTAGCGAAAGTCTGACCTCATGTGCGGAATTATCGGCATCGTCGGCAAGGAACCGGTCGCGCAGCGGCTGATCGACGGGCTCAGGCGAATGGAATACCGCGGCTATGACAGCGCCGGAATTTGCACTCTCGACGAGAACCGGCTGATCCGCAGGCGCGCAGAGGGCAAGCTGGTCAATCTGGTGTTCGAGGTCGAACGGCATCCGGCACCGGGGACGGTCGGAATCGCCCACACTCGCTGGGCGACGCACGGCGCTCCGACCACCAACAACGCCCACCCGCACGCCACGCAGGAAGTCGCGCTGGTCCACAACGGCATCATTGAGAACTTCCGGCCGCTGCGCCAGGAACTCGAAGCCCGCGGGCGCAAATTCGAAAGCGAGACCGACACCGAAGTCGTGGCGCATCTCGTGTCCGAGCAAGTCGAAGGCGGAAAATCTCCGCAGGAAGCGGTTAGCGCGGTTCTCCCACGGCTGCGCGGCGCTTTTGCCCTGGCGATCGCCTTTCGTGCTCACCCCGAGCTGCTGATCGGCGCCCGCCTCGGCTCGCCTCTGGTGGTCGGCTATGGCGAGGGCGAAACCTACCTCGGCTCCGACGCACTCGCATTGGCGCCGCTGACCCAGAAGATCGCCTATCTCGACGAAGGCGACTGGGTCGTCATCACCCGCGACAGTGCGACGATTTTCGATAAGGATAACAAACAGGTAACCCGGGACATCACTACCTCCGGCGCGTCGGCCGCGGAGATCGAGAAGGGCGCCTACCGCCACTTCATGCAGAAGGAGATTTTCGAGCAGCCGACGGTGGTTGCGCAAACCTTGCGCAGCTACCTGCGCCCGCTCGAGCAGGAAGTCGCGCTGCCGCAGATGGATTTCGACATCAGCGGCATCGACCGGATCACCATCGTCGCCTGCGGCACCTCGTATTATGCGGGAATGGTGGCGAAATATTGGTTCGAGCAGTTCGCGCGTGTCCCGGTCGACATCGATTACGCCAGCGAATTTCGCTACCGCGAGCCGGTCCTTCCATCCGGCGGCCTGGCGCTATTCATCTCGCAAAGCGGCGAAACGGCAGACACCCTCGCGGCGCTACGTCATTGTAAGGCCGAAGGGCAAACGATAGCCGTGGTAGTCAACGTGCCGACCAGTTCGATGGCGCGCGAAGCCGATTTGCTGCTGCCGACGCACGCCGGGCCGGAGATAGGCGTCGCGAGCACCAAGGCCTTCACTTGCCAACTGGCGGTCCTGGCCGCGCTCGCCGCGCATTTCGCGGTGCGCAAGGGGCGCCTGTCTCGCGAGGAGGAGGCGAGTATCGTCCGCCATCTGCTCGAGGCGCCGGCGTGCCTCAACGCAGCGCTCAATCACGACGGCGAGATTGCCGCGATGGCCCATCTCATCGCCCCCGCGCGCGACGTGCTCTATCTCGGCCGCGGGCCCGATTTCCCGTTGGCGCTGGAGGGTGCCCTGAAGCTAAAGGAGATCAGCTACATCCACGCTGAGGGCTATGCTTCAGGCGAGATGAAGCACGGGCCCATCGCACTGATCGACGAGGCTGTGCCGGTGATCGTTCTCGCCCCCTCGGGTCCGCTGTTCGAGAAGACTGTCTCGAACATGCAGGAGGTGCGCGCGCGCGGCGGCAAGGTCGTGCTCATCTCGGATAGTGCGGGTATCGCGGAGGCCGGCGAGGGCTGTCTCGCCACGATCGAGATGCCGCGCGTTCACCCGCTGATAGCGCCGCTGGTCTATGCCGTCCCGGTGCAGTTGCTTGCCTATCACGTCGCGGTGGCCAAGGGCACCGACGTCGATCAGCCGCGCAATCTCGCGAAGTCGGTAACCGTCGAATAGATCGTCCGAATTCGCTCGGGCGTCGTCAGGGCTTTACGCTGTCTCAACCATTCATGCGCTAGCGCTGTGTGCGTGACGGACGGCCCATCGGACCTGCCGCAACTGCCGCTCAAGCTGCCGTTGCTGGCACTCATCGGGCTCAGGCCGCCCGAACAGGGCGACTGGGCGGCGCTGCGCGCGCTCCAGTACGGGCAGATCCATCGCGTGTCGCGCAGTCGGGCGATCGCCCACGCGATGGCCGCGATCATCACCGTCGGCTTATTCGTCGGCAAGGTGCCGGCAGGAATACTGGCGGCGTGGGTTGCGACCCTTGCTGCCGCGGTCTGGAACGCGATCCGTATCGACCGGAGCTTGGCGGATATCGACCGGCGATCGATGACTCGCCGCGAGTTCTGGCGTCAAGCGCTCGGAATGGCCGGAGCCGCAGCGGTCTGGGGCGTCGCGCTGCTTGCCTTCCCGCCATCCGGCTCGCCGGCCGATCATTTGGCGCTGTGGTCGCTCGCGGCGATGCTGATCGCGGGATCGACCTTCGCCATGGCGCCGGCGCCGATGTCGATGATCGTATTTTCCGGGGTGACGGGTGGGACCGCCTTGCTGTCCTTCGTGTGGAGTGGCGACTACACCTCGGCGTCGGTTGTCGGGGCCTTCGATGCCATCGCCATCGCCGGCGGCCTGAATGTCGCCCGCACCTTCCTGACCTCTCAGATCGCCGAGGCGGGGGTCGTCGAAAAGAGCGAAGTCGTGTCGCTGCTGCTGCGCGAGTACGAGGACAACGAGGCCGACTGGCTGTGGCAAGTCGACACCAATCGTCGTGTCCGCGGGGCCAGCGCCAGGTTTGCTTATGCGCTGGGCAGCGAGATCGCCGAAGTGGAAGGCGAATCGTTCATCAAGCTGATGGCGGGGACTTGCTGGGAAAACGGCCAGTTCCCGCCGAGCCTCCACGACCTCGCCGAACGGCTCAAGCGACGCGAAAGCTTCTCCAACCTGCTCGTGCAGGTCGAGGTCGCGAGCGGCCGCCGCTGGTGGGAGATCTCGGGCACGCCGATGCGCGACGAGAAGGGCACGTTCATCGGCTTCCGCGGCGTCGGCTCGGACGTGACGCTGCAGCGAGAATCGTCGGAGAAGATCGCCTACCTTGCCCGATACGACACGCTGACCGGGCTGCCCAACCGCCTGATGGTCACCGAATCCCTCAAGGACGGGCTCAAGTATGCCGAGCAATGGCGGACGCGCTGCGCGTTCCTGATGATCGACCTCGACCGATTCAAGGCGGTCAACGATTCGCTCGGCCACCAAATCGGCGACCAGATGCTGGCGCAAGTCTCGCAGCGGCTTGAGTCGCTCGCGACCGACAACGAAATGTGCGGCCGGCTCGGCGGCGACGAGTTCGCGGTTGTGATCCGCGACGCGTCCGACCGCAAGGCTGTCGCCGGCTTCGCCCAACGCGTCATCCACGCCCTGTCGCAGCCTTACGACGTCGAGAACCACAAGCTGTACATCGGCGCCAGCGTGGGTTCGGCGATGGGGCCGCGCGACGGCACCACGGTCGAGACGCTGATGCGCAACGCCGACCTGGCGCTCTACCGCGCGAAGGACGCCGGCGGCGGCGAGCACTGCGTCTACGAGCCGACGCTGCACGCACAGGCGGAGGAGCGGCGGCAACTCGAGTCCTCGCTGCGTTTCGCCACCGCCAAGGGTGAGCTGCTGCTCAACTTCCAGCCGGTGGTGGACTCCAAGAGCGAGCACGTTGTCGCGTTCGAGGCGTTGGTCCGCTGGCAGAGCCCGGAGCACGGCTTCGTCAGCCCGGTCAAGTTCATCCCGCTGGCCGAGGACACCCGGCTGATCGTCCCGATCGGCGAATGGGTCATGCGCGAAGCGTGCCGCCAGGCCGTCGAGTGGCCGGACCCGATCAAGGTCTCGGTCAACGTCTCGGGCGAGCAGTTGCTCGAGCCCGGCTTCTCCCAGACCGTCGTTCGCGCTCTCTCCGACAGCGGCCTCCCCGCCAACCGGCTCGAGGTCGAGGTGACCGAGAGCATCTTCGTGCGCGATGCGCAGATCGCCCGCCAGGCGCTCGAGGAGATCATGGCGCTCGGCTGCACCATCGCCCTCGACGACTTCGGCACCGGTTACTCCTCGCTCGGCTACCTCCGCGCGATCCGCTTCTCGACCATCAAGATCGACCGCAGTTTCGTCCAGGGCGCGGCGCAGAGTAGCCCGGAGTCCCTCGCCATCATCCGCGCCGTCGTCGCGATGTGCGACAGCCTCGAGATGACCACCACCGCCGAAGGCGTGGAGACCGCGGCCGAAGCGGCGATGATCCGCGACATGGGCTGCACCAAGATCCAGGGTTACTACTTCGGCCGCCCCATGCCCGCCGCCGAAGCGCTGGCAGTGGCCCAGCGCTCCAAGCAAGGTCTCGAAGCCGCCTGATTTGTTTTCGCCTCAAGCGCCGGCGCGGACCATCCGGCCCGCTTGGCTACCGCGCTACCGCGCGACGGCCGATCGGCCTTGCGGTCCGCTCGTCGCGGACCGTCAAGCCGCCACCAAAGCCTTCACAGCACTCTCGAACAGCGCTCGCCCGTCGGTTCCGCCGAGCTCGGGCTCGATCGCGCGCTCTGGGTGGGGCATCATGCCGAGCACGTTGCCGGCGGCGTTGAGCACACCGGCGATCGCGCGCTGCGAGCCGTTGACCTGGTCGCCATAGCGGAACGCCACCCGGCCTTCGCCTTCGAGCCGGTCGAGCGTGGCTTCGTCGGCGAAATAGTTGCCGTCGTGGTGCGCCACGGGGAGCATGATCGTGGCGCCTTGCTCATAGCCGGAAGTGAACAGCGACTGGCTGTTCTCGACTACGAGCGGCACCGTCCGGCAGACGAACTTGAGCTGCGCGTTCCGCATCAGCGCGCCGGGCAGCAAGCCGCTCTCGGTCAGCACCTGGAACCCGTTGCACACGCCGAGCACCGGCACGCCCTTGTTCGCGGCCTCGACCACCGCGCGCACGATCGGGCTGCGCGCGGCCATCGCCCCGCAGCGCAAGTAGTCGCCGTAGGAGAAGCCGCCGGGCAGGCCGATGAAGTCGAGCTGCTCGGGCAGTTCGGCGTCGCCGTGCCACACCCGGATCGCCGCGGTGCCGGAGACCTTCTCCAGCGCCACCGCCAGGTCGCGGTCGCAGTTGGAGCCGGGAAACGTGACGACGGCGGCGCGGAAAGCCATCAGGCGGTCTCCAGCTTCTCGATGCGGTAATTCTCGATCACCATGTTGGCGAGCAGCTTCTCGCACATTTCGCGCAAGCTCTCGTCGCCGGTGCCCTCGGCGACCTCCAGCTCGATCACCCGGCCGACCCGGACATCCTCGACGCCCTTGAACCCGAGCCCCTCCAGCGCATGGTGCACCGCGCGCCCTTGCGGATCTAGCACCCCGGGCTTGAGGCTGACGAGAATGCGGACCTTCATGGGCGGACCTTCCGAACGGGGGTTAGTTGACGAAATACATACCGGCTTTCGCGCGCGCGCACCCTATGGCGATTGACCGGACGAGCGGCAAGGGGAGAGCGCCGGTTTCCCGCCGCCGCGCCGGGACCCTTGCTGGGCCAAACGTCAGGCAAAAGCCGCGCCAACGACGCTGTCGGTCAAGTTCGTCATTTTGGCGCGCGTCGAGCATGAAAGGTTTCTTCGCCTGGATCGAGATTGAAAAAGGCGAGGTGAACATAGCGGGAACATTTGATGTAGGAAAGCGATTTCACCGGCATAGTCACGGCGCCATCAACCGATAACCGACCGCCGGCTCGTTGACGATCAACTCGGGCTTCGCGGGATCGCGCTCCAGTTTCTGTCGCAGAGCGCGGATGGCGACGCGCAGGTAGTCGATCTGGTCGGCCTGCGCCGGACCCCAGACCGCGCGCAGCAGTTGCGCGTGGGTCAGCACACGGCCCGCCTGTTTGGCGAGTTCGGCCAGCACCGCGTATTCCTTGGGGGGCAGGTGCACCTCGCTACCGTCGCGCTGTACCGATCGGCGGTGGAGGTCGATGGTCAGGGGCCCCACCTCGATCGGTTCCTGCTCGGAGCCCGGACTGAGATCGAGCAAATTGTCCACGTAACGATCGAGCTTGGCCGCTTCGTCGGCGATGACGGCAACCTGGGCCTTGTCGATCGAGCCCGCGCGCCTGAGGGCCCGCGCGGCGACAGAGATAGCGGTGAGGCGCGGCTTGATGTCCTCCCCGATCGACGAAAGCAGAGCGGCGCGGATCCGGTCATGCTCGCGCATGGCGACGAACTCGCGTGCTTCGCGCTCGAGGCGCGCGCGTTCGAGCGCGAGCGCGACCTGATCGAGCAGGTTTCCGAGGAGCGGCAACTGGTCATCGGCGACCGGCGCCATGCCGTCGTCGCGCGCCAGGCCGGCCGTGGCGGTCACGTCTTCGTTCGACGCAACCGGATGGAATTGCCAGTCGGCGAGATTGACCCGTCGCACTCCTCGTCCGGCCGGCTCGCCAGTGTTCAAGGTCAGCGCCG
>Ga0070662_100001557_pt1 | contig 14165 bp, 10 predicted proteins | sample KBSC53metaG_FD_65648 | JGI IMG/M metagenome (GOLD analysis project Ga0070662, IMG submission 65648) | Corn rhizosphere microbial communities from Kellogg Biological Station, Michigan, USA - KBS C5-3 metaG | ecosystem: Host-associated > Plants > Roots > Rhizosphere > Soil ...
GTGAAGCCCTTTTCGAGCGCGGCCGAGTAGATGAACGGCTTGAAGCTCGATCCCGGCTGCCGCCAGGCCTGGGTCACGTGGTTGAACTTGCTCTTGCTGTAGTCGAAGCCGCCGACCAGCGACTTCACGGCGCCGGTCTGCGGATCGAGCGAGACGAAGGCGCCTTCCACCTCGGGCACCTGCGTCAGCGTCCAGTCGTTCTTCGCACCGCGCACCACGCGTACCACCGCTCCGCGGCGGATCTGCGTCTTCGGCCCGGCCTTGTCCGACAGCCCCGAGGCCACAGGCTTCAGGCCATCACCGGTGACGGTGACCGTCTCGCCGGACTGCAGCACCGCGATGACCTTCTTCGGCGCTGCCTCGAGCACCACGGCGGCGCGCAGTTCATCGTTGTCGGGGTGTTCGGCCAGAGCCTCGGCGATGCGTGTGTCCAGGTCCTTGGGGTCGGCGGGCAAGTCGATGTAGGCTTCCGGGCCGCGATAGACCTGCCGGCGCTCGTAGTCCATCAGGCCCTTGCGCAGCGCGCGGTAGGCCACGACCTGATCGTTGGCGTTCACCGTCAGATAGACGTTCAGGCCCCGGGTGTAGGCCTCCTCGCCGTACTGGTTGAACACCAGTTGCCGGGCCGCTTCGGCGATGTATTCGGCATGCACCGGCATTTCGTTCGGCGTGCGGTACTTCAGCGGCTGTTTGCGGGCGGTTTCGGCCTGCTCGGCGGTGATGAAGCCGTTCTCCTGCATCCGCTCGATGATGTACTGCTGTCGCACGGTGGCGCGGCGCGGGTTGGCGATCGGGTTGTAGGCGGAGGGCGCCTTCGGCAAGCCGGCCAGCATCGCCGCCTCGGCCACGGTAACGTCCTTCAGCGGCTTGCCGAAGTAGATCTCGCTCGCCGCCGCGAAGCCGTAGGCACGCTGGCCGAGGTAGATCTGGTTCATGTAGACCTCGAGGATCTGCTCTTTCGTGAGCAGGCTCTCGATCTTCAGCGCCAGCAGGATCTCGTAGATCTTGCGCGTGAACGTCTTCTCGGTGGAGAGGTAGAAGTTGCGTGCCACCTGCATGGTGATGGTGGACGCGCCCTGGCTGCGTGACTCGCCGAAGTTGGCCAAGCCGGCGCGGATCACGCCGACGTAGTCGACCCCGCTGTGCTGGTAGAAGCGGGCATCCTCGATCGCCAGCACCGCGTCCTGCATGACCTTGGGAATCTCGCGGATCGGCGTGAAGTGCCGTCGTTCCTCGCCGTATTCGCCGAGCAGCACGTTGTCAGCCGAATACAGCCGCATCGGCAGCTTGGGGCGGTAGTCGGTCAGGCCGCTGATCTCCGGCAGGTTCGGGTAGGCCACCGCCAGCGCGATGCCGATCAGGATGACCCCCGCGAGGGCGGCCGCCAGCAGGGTGCCGAACGCTCGAGCGATCAGGCCAACGATGAATCGCGCCCAGGTTGGCCAGGAAGAGGGGAGGCGGGATATTGAATTCTTCGACGCAGGCTGTGCGGCTCGCTCGGCTTCGCTCATGGGTTTCCCTGATACGGGTCCGTCGCATTATAGGAACGGCAATCTCGGGTTTCGGCCATTAGCGTGAACTCCTTGGCAGCTCTCGCGTACTTCTTCGGGTCAACCCGTATCCGGCGTTTGCGGCTTGTTTCAGCTCGTTCTCCAAAGTCGACGTTTCACAACGTAAGCAGCGGCGAGGGCGGGCATTTTTCTTTGTTGCACAAAGGCTTTACTGCTAGCATTGAAGTAACTTATTAACAGTCCGGCGCACTGTGGGACACGTTGGGAGACACCGCCGTGAGCTTTCTTGATGTGCTTCTAGGCCGAAAGCATCCTCCGATGATCGGCCTGGATATCAGTTCTTCGAGCGTCAAGCTCGTTGAACTCGGGCAAGGCGCCTCCGGCGAATATGTGCTGGAGCGTTTTGCCTCGGAGTCATTCGAAAAAGGATGGATTGTCGACGGCCAGATCGAGAAATTCGACGAGGTTGCCGATGCTGTCCGCCGAGTGGTTCAGAAGAGCGGTACCAAGACCAAGCATGTGGTCATGGCGATGCCGCAGTCGGCCGTGATCACCAAGAAGATCATGCTGCCGGCCGGCCTGCGCGAGGAAGAGCTCGAACTGCAGGTCGAATCGGAGGCCAACCAGTACATCCCGTTTTCGCTGGACGAAGTCAGCCTCGACTTCTGCGTCATCGGGCCGAGCGCGACGTCGCAGGGCGACGTCGAGGTGCTGATCGCCGCTTCCCGCAAGGATCGCGTGCAGGACCGGCAAGGCCTGGCTGAAGCCGCGGGCCTCAAGCCGGCGGTACTGGACATCGAATCGCACGCGTCGCGCCTGGCGATGAGCCGTGTGATCGGCGCTCTTCCGAGCGAGGGCAAGGATGCGCTCGTCGCACTGTTCGAGATCGGTGCGGACACCACTAGCCTCAAGGTGCTGCGCGACGACGACATGCTCTACGACCGGGACCAGGCCTTCGGCGGCTCCCAGCTGACGACGCTGATCTCGCGGCAGTACGGCTTCTCGTTCGAGGAGGCCGAGCAGAAGAAGCTCTCCGGCGATCTGCCGGAAGACTATGAGGCGTCGATCCTGTCGCCCTTTGTCGACAGCCTTTCGCAGGAAATCGGCCGGGCGTTGCAGTACTTCTTCACCAGCACGCCGCATCACAAGGTGCACTACGTGATGCTTGCAGGCGGGACGGCGACCTTGCCGGGCTTGAAGGAGCGGGTCACCGAGTTGACCGGTTTTGCGTCGATGGTGGTGAACCCGTTCGACAACATGAAGCTCGGTTCGAGCGTGCGCGAAGCGAAGGTGCGGCGCGAGGCGCCGGCCTACCTGACCGCCTGCGGTCTGGCGATGCGGAGGTTCATGCAGTGATCCTCATCAACCTGCTGCCTCATCGCGAGGAAAAGCGCAAACGCCGCAAGACGGCCTTCTTCGTGGGAATCGGCGTCTCCGTGGCGCTCGGGCTGGGGGCTGTCGGCGTCTGGTACCTGGTGCTGGAGCAGATGACTTCCGCGCAGCGCTCGCGCAACCAGCTTCTGGCTGGAGAGATCCAGCGGCTCGAGTCGCAGATCAAGGACATCGCAACGCTGAAGGCTGAGATCGAAAGCCTCAAGGCACGTCAAAAGGCGGTCGAGGATCTCCAGACCGACCGGAACACGCCGGTCTATCTGCTCAATGAGCTCGTGAAGCAGACGCCCGAAGGTGTCTACCTCACGTCGATCAAACAGGTGGACCAGGTCGTCACCGTGTCCGGCATCGCCCAGACCAACGAACGGGTCTCCGAGTTCCTGCGCAACACGCTCTACAACTCGGCATGGCTGGAGCGGCCCGAACTGGTCGAGATCAAGGCAGCCAATGTGGTGGCCGGCAAGGACCAGCGTCGCCTGTTCGATTTCTCGATGCGAGTGACGCTCAAGCGTCCGCAAGCGGCGGCCGCGGGCGCAAGCGCGCCTGTGTCGGCGCCGCGCAAGTCCTAAAGGCGTTTCATGGCGACGAAAAACGCATCCGCCAATCTTGATCTGGGCCGCCTGTTCGAGCAGGCGGGCGACCAGTTTCGAGGGTTGAATCTCAATGAGCCAGGCCAGTGGCCCATCCTGCCCCGGTTGGCTGCATGGTTCCTGGTGTCGGTACTGGTTGTGGTGGTCGGCTATTTCGCGCTGCTGTCGAGCAGCAGCGACGAACTCGAGGCCGAGCGCAACAAGGAACCTGGCCTGAAGCAGGACTACCGGGCCAAGCTGGCACAGGCCGTCAATCTGGGCGAGCTGCGCAAGCAGAAGACCCAGGTCGAGGAATATGTGAAGCAACTGGAAAGGCAACTGCCGGGCAAGGCCGAGATGGACGCCCTGCTGTCGGACATCAACCAGGCCGGCATTGGTCGCGGCCTGCAGTTCGAGCTCTTCCGGCCGGGGCAGTCGGTGGTGAAGGACTACTACGCCGAGCTGCCGATCTCGATCCGCGTCACCGGGCGCTATCACGACATCGGCGCATTCGCGGCCGACGTGGCCAACCTCTCGCGCATCGTCACGCTGAACAATCTGTCCATTTCACCGGTGAATCAAAGGGAAATCGGCAGTCCGCTCGCGATGGATGCCACGGCGCGCACCTACCGGTACCTTGACGCCAACGAAATCGCCGAGCAGAGGAAGGCCGCCGATGCCGCGAAGCAGGGGGCCAAGAAATGAGTCAACGTTTCTTGCCTCGGGCAGCCCTTTCTCTTTCTCTCTGCATGTTGGGCGTGGCACTCACCGGCTGCAGCCCTGATGGCGACGAACTTCAGCAATGGATGGAGCAGCAGAAGCGCGAGGTCAAGCCGAGTGTTCCGCCGCTGACCCCGCCGAAGAAGTTCGATCCCGAGCCCTACGCGGCAGCGGAGAAGGTCGAACCGTTCAGCTCTCAAAAGCTGTCGTTGGCACTCAAGCAGGTCGCGCAACAGTCGAATGCGCTGTTGTCTGCCGAGCAGAACCGGCGGAAAGAGGCGCTCGAAGCCTACCCTCTCGATGACATGAGGATGGTCGGCAGCCTCAACAAGCATGGGCAGCCCTATGCGCTGGTCCGGGTCAACGATCTGCTGTACCAAGTGAAGGTCGGGGATCACCTCGGCCAGAACAACGGCAAGGTCACCAAGATCAGCGAAACCGAAATCACGCTGCGTGAAGTCGTGCAGGACGACACCGGCGAAGGGATTGAGCGCACCACCACCCTCCAGCTTCAGGAGAAGGCGCGATGAAGAGCAAGCAGGAGAACCGTATCATGAGGAAGTGGCGCGCCGGTGCATTGGCACTAGTGCTGAGCGTCGGCGGATCGATGTCCGCTTGGGCTCAGGCCGTGGTCCAGTCGATCAGCAGCTCCCAGCAGGCGGGCAGCGAGGTCGTCCGTATCGAATTGAGTGAGCCTTTGGCTGCTGTGCCCAATGGCTTCACGGTACAGACGCCCCCTCGCATCGCGATCGATCTCCCGAATGTGAGCAACGGCCTCGGAAAGCCGAGCGTCGAAGTAAACCAGGGCAATCTCCGCTCGGTGAACCTGGCTCAAGCCGGCGAACGCACGCGGCTCGTGCTCAATCTCCGGCAGGCGGCAAGCTATACCGCACGCCTGGAAGGCAAGACGTTGCTGCTGGTGCTGGAGACGGCTGGGGCTGCCCAGGCGGCCACCGGTGGCAGCGAAGCGGTGCATTTCGCGCCCAGCCTCAACACGCAGCCGCTGGCGCTGAAGGACATCGACTTCCGTCGAGGCCAGGACGGCGCAGGCCGTGTGGTCGTGACGCTGCCGAACAACCAGGTTGGCGTCGACATCCGCCAGCAAGGGCAGAGCCTGGTGGTCGAATTCCTGCGTTCCAGCGTGCCCGACAGCCTGCGCCGCCGACTGGACGTGACCGACTTCGGCACACCGGTGCAGACAGTGGCCACGAGCCAGAGCGGCGACCGTGTCCGTATGGTCGTTGAGCCTCGCGGCACCTGGGAGCACTCTGCTTACCAGAGCGACAACCAGTTCGTGCTCGAAGTGCGGCCGGTGAAGCTCGATCCCAACAAGCTGACCCAAGGGCCTGGGTACACCGGCGAGAAGCTGTCGCTCAACTTCCAGAACATCGAAGTCCGCGCGCTGCTGCAGGTGATTGCTGACTTCACCAACTTCAACGTGGTGACCAGCGATACGGTGACCGGCAGCGTGACGCTGCGCCTGAAGGACGTTCCGTGGGATCAGGCGCTGGACATCATCCTCCAGGCCAAGGGCCTCGGCCTTCGGAAGTCGGGCAACGTCATCTGGATCGCGCCCAAGGAAGAGCTGGTTGCGAAGGAGCAGGTCGATCTCGAGGCGAAGAAGAAGATCGCGGATCTGGAGCCAGTCCGAACGCAGTCGTTCCAGCTCAATTACACGAAGGCTGAAGATGTAGCGAAAGGCCTTACTGGCCAGACATCTGGTCAGGGCGGGGGCGGCGCGAACAACTCCCGCATCCTGTCGCCGCGGGGGAGCGTGATCTACGAAACGCGTACCAACCAGCTCTTCGTCAGTGACATTCCGAGCAAACTGGAGGAGATCCAGGCCATGATCACCAAGATCGATGTGCCTGTCCGACAGGTGCTGATCGAAGCGCGGATCGTGGAGGCCGACGATAAATTCGGCCGCGCGCTCGGCGTGAAACTGGGTGGATCGGATCTCCCGATCAACGGCAACTCCTCCGGCGTAGGCTATAGCGTCGGCGGCAGCAATCGCATCGTTTTTGGCGGCAATACCAATGCTGTCGCGGGACAGACAGGGCAGCCGGGCGGTTCAACTGAATTGGCGAATACCAACTTCGTCAACCTGCCTGCGAACACCAGCACCCTGGGTGGCGCATCGGCGGCGACTTTTGCGCTGTCGTTGTTCAGCGCGTCGGCTCAGCGCTTCCTGAATCTGGAACTCTCTGCGCTGGAGGCTGACGGCAAGGGCAAGATCGTTTCGAGCCCGCGCGTGATCACCGCCGACCAGGTCAAGGCGCTGATCGAGCAGGGCGAAGAACTGCCTTATCAAACGGCGACCTCCAGCGGCGCAACCGCGATTCAGTTCCGCAAGGCCAATTTGAAGCTGGAAGTCACGCCGCAGATCACCCCCGAAGGCAACGTGATCCTCGACCTCGATGTCAACAAGGATAGTGTGGGCCGCAATACATCCGCTGGCTTTGCGATCGATACCAAGCATGTGAAGACCCAGGTGCTTGTGGAGAATGGCGGCACCGTGGTGATCGGCGGCATCTTCACGCAGAACGAGCGTGAGGACATCAACAAGGTGCCCGTGTTGGGGGATGTGCCGTTCTTGGGGAATCTGTTCAAGAACAAGGTGCGGCTCAATAACAAGACGGAATTGTTGGTTTTCATCACCCCCAAGGTTGTGACCGAGCGAGCAGCAGCGCGCTGAAGCGAGGAAAGAGGAGTAGCTGGAATGAAGCTCTTTAAGGGATTGGCACTGCTGTTCGCATGCTTTGCAATCACCAGTTGTGGAGGGGGTAAATCCACCTCAGACACAACGACAACGCCATCCACCACGGCGAGCAAGGTCGAGGTGTTGGCGAGCGCCACCAGTGTGGGTTCTGGCGGCGACACGGTGACCGTATCCGCGTTCGTTAAAGATGCGAACAACAATGCGTTGGCAGATACCGTTGTGTCCTTCGCTACCGATACCGGGACGCTGACCAGCGTGAGTGCGAAGACCGACAGCAGCGGCATGGCTTCTGCCAGTTTTGCGACCGGGGCAGACAAGAGCAACCGCACGGCAGTCATCTCCGTGACTTCTGGTTCCGTCTCAGGGCAGATTTCGCTGCCTATCGAAGGGACCAAACTTTCCATCTCGGGAGCAACGACACTCGCGCTGAATGCGACGACGACCATTACGGTGACAGCGACGGATTCGAAGGGAAATCTTGTTTCCGGTGCTCCGATCAGCGTGGCGAGCACGCTGAACAACGGGCTGTCGGCAAGCAGCGGAACGACCGATGCCAACGGTCAATTCTCGGTCGTCTATACCGCTAGTACTGCTGGGTCTGATACGGTGACCTTCTCCGGTCTTGGTACGAGTACGTCGATCGGTTTGATCGTCAGCGGCGAGGACTTCACCTTCTCCTCCCCAGCGGCAAGCACACAGGTCATCGTGGGGCAAAGTCAGACGCTGAGCGTGCGCTACCGCCAAAACGGCGTCGCTCAGGCGGGGCGCACTGTCAACTTCGCTGCCACGATCGGAACGCTCAGCGCTTCCAGCGCCGTCACTGACGCTAGCGGTGTTGCCACTGTCAATGTGAGTTCGACTTTCGCGGGCTCATCGACGGTCAGCGCGACGCTCGTCGGTGGCACCGCTCAGGCCACTTTGCCGCTTGTTTTCGTGGCTACCGTTCCCAGCAACATCGTTGTTCAGATCACGCCGACAGCGATTGCTCCGAATAGCGGCACCTCGACAAACAATCAGGCGCTGGTCACAGCGAAGGTTACCGACGCGAATGGCAATCCAGTTGCTAATCAGACGGTGAACTTCAGTCAAGTTCAGGATCTGAGCGGCGGACAACTTCAACAGGCATCTGCCACCACCGACAGCAACGGCAACGCCAGCGTCAAGTACATCTCTGGCGCCGCGAGCACGTCGAGTGGTGGTGTCATATTGAAGGGTACCGTGGCAGCGAATACAGCCGTCAACTCGACTGCGTCGCTGACCGTTAACCAGTCCGCCCTGTATATCGCGATGGGAACCGGTAATGAGATCGGCTCGATCGGCACACCCGCCACCAGCTATCAGAAGGATTGGGTGCTGTATGTCACCGACGCCAATGGCGTTGCGGTTCCCAATGTGGCGTTGACCATCAAAGTCCTCCCGCTTGCCTATCGCAAGGGCAGCCTCGCCTGGGGCGGGAAAGTTTGGACTTATGACCTTGACATCAACGGGGGGAGTACCACTGCGGACGAGAGCGCAGGCCTCTATGTCGAGTGCCCGAACGAGGACACTGACTACAGTGGTCAATACACGACCGCCAAAGATTCCAACATGAACGGCAAGTTGGATCCGGGCAATGTCATCTCTGTTTCCCCCGGCACCATCAACACCGATGCGGCCGGTCGGGCCACCGTCTCAGTGATCTATGCGGAAAGCTATGCACCTTGGGTCAAGGTCAAGCTCGTGGTGACGGCGGTGGTTTCCGGCACTGAGTCGTCCAACTCTTCCACTTTCGTGGTTCAGGGTTCGTCTGAGGACTTTACCGATCAAACCACGCCTCCCGCCGGTGTGATCAGCCCCTTCGGCGAGCGAGCCTGCGCTTCGAATCTCTAGAGTGCACGTTTGTCTGGTCGGCATGCCCGGCGGTGGCAAATCCACCGTCGGGCGTCACTTGGCGAAGCAGCTCGGCTGGCCTTTCGTCGACAGCGATGCAGAGATAGAAAAGCGCCTGGGGACGTCCATCCGGGCGTTTTTTGATTCGCACGGTGAGAACGCTTTCCGCGACATCGAGCAGGAGGTAATCGCCTCCATCGCGGTCGGCCCGACCTGCGTGTTGGCCACTGGGGGGGGAGCGGTCCTGCGCGAAGCAAACCGTGAGGCGCTGCGTACTGCCGGAACGGTGCTCTACCTGCGCTCGACGCCTGAGGAGCTTTTTCGGCGTCTGAAGCACGATACCCAGCGCCCGCTGCTGCAGGTGAAGGATCCCCTCAAGCGCCTGCGCGAGCTGCACCAGGAGCGCGACCCGCTCTATCGGCAGACGGCACACTTCGTGATCGAGACGGGGCGCCCGTCCGTGCCGACCCTGGTCAACATGATCCTCATGCAGCTGGAATTGGCGGGGCTCGTCGATCCTCGGAGGCAGCAGCCAGAACCTGCGCCGCACAAGCCGGCTCGGTGATCGCCGGCTGCGGCAGCGGCTCGTCTTACACTCGTGCCATGAGTGCCTTGCCTTCACCTGCTTCCGTGTCGATCGATCTGGGCGATCGCAGCTACGACATCCACATCGGCTCTGCGTTGCTGGCAGCGGACGCATCATGGGCCGGCCTGCCGAAGGCGAGCACGGCAGTGATCGTCAGCAATACAACCGTCGCACCGCTTTACGCCGAGCGGCTGCAAGCCGCGCTCAAGCCGCAATATGGCCGTCAGTTCCTCGTGGAGTTGCCCGACGGCGAGGCGCACAAGAATTGGCAGACGCTGAACCTGATCTTCGACCGGCTTCTTGCCGAAGGATGCGATCGCAGGACGGTGCTGTTCGCGCTCGGCGGTGGCGTGGTCGGCGACATGGTCGGCTTTGCGGCCGCCTGCTACATGCGGGGCGTTCCCTTCGTCCAGGTGCCCACCACGCTGCTGGCGCAGGTCGATTCGTCGGTGGGCGGGAAAACCGCGATCAATCACCCGCTGGGCAAGAACATGATCGGCGCGTTCTACCAGCCACAACGCGTGATCTGTGATCTGGACACCTTGGACACGCTGCCACCCCGCGAGCTCTCGGCCGGCCTGGCCGAGGTCATCAAGTACGGCCCGATCGCGGATGCTTCGTTTCTTGAATGGATCGAGCTCAATCTCGATGCCTTGCTCGCTCGCGACAAGTCGGCGCTCGCGCACGCGGTCCGCCGTTCGTGCGAGATCAAAGCCTGGGTCGTCGGGCAGGACGAGCGGGAATCGGGAGTGCGTGCGATCCTGAACTTCGGACACACCTTCGGGCATGCGATCGAAGCAGGCCTGGGCTATGGCGAGTGGCTGCATGGCGAAGCCGTGGGCTGCGGGATGCTGATGGCCAGTGCGTTGTCCGTGGAGCTGGGGCTGATGCCGCCCGATTTCCTTGAGCGGATGCGGCGATTGATCGAGCGGGCGAGGCTACCGGTCGTGGGGCCCGCGCTCGGGGTGGAGCGCTATCTGGAGTTGATGCGGGTGGACAAGAAGGCCGAGGGCGGCGACATCCGCTATGTGGTGATCGAGTCGCTGGGACGGGCAGGGATGCGTCCAGTGCCCGATGCCACCGTCCGTGGCGTGCTCGAAGCGCATACCGCCTGAGCCGCATCGACACGTGGCGCTTGCCGTCTACGCCAGCGATCCCAGCCGTTCACGCGGCCGGCGCTTTCCCGAGCCGCCGGCGCCTACACGCAGCGAATACCAACGCGATCGCGACCGGATCGTCCACAGCACCGCATTCCGGCGGCTGGTCTACAAGACGCAGGTCTTCATCAACCATGAAGGAGATCTGTTCCGCACCCGCCTGACCCATTCGCTGGAGGTGGCGCAGCTCGGGCGTTCCATCGCACGGACGCTCGGTCTGAACGAAGACCTGGTCGAAGCCATCGCCTTGGCGCATGACCTTGGGCACACGCCCTTCGGCCATGCCGGGCAGGACGCGCTCCACGATTGCATGGCGGCCCACGGGGGCTTCGAGCACAACCTGCAGAGCCTGCGCGTGGTCGACAGGCTCGAGCAGCGCTATGCCGATTTCGACGGCTTGAACCTGAGCTTCGAGACGCGCGAAGGCATCCTGAAACGCTGCTCCAAGACGAATGCAATTGAGCTCGAAGCGATCGAACCCGGCGGCGTCGGCTCGCGATTCCTGAACGGCACCCAGCCCAGTCTGGAGGCGCAGTTGTGCAACCTGGCCGACGAGATCGCCTACAACGCTCACGACATCGATGACGGTGTGCGCTCCGGGTTGTTGTCGCTCGACCAATTGGATGAGGTCGCGCTGTTCTCCCAGTTCAAGCACGCTGCGCTGGCGGCGCATCCCGGTTTGGCCAAGCAGAAGGGGCGACGCCTTTTGTTCGAAGCCATCCGCAGGATGCTGTCTCAGCAGGTGTATGACGTCATCGCTGCGACTCGCGAAGCCTTGGATCGTTGCGACCCGCGCAGCGCGGACGAGGCCCGAGGCCAGGGGCCACTGATCCGGTTCAGCGAGCCGATGCGTCAGGCCAGCGTCGAGCTCAAGCGATTTCTGTTTGGTGGGTTGTACCGTCACCCACAGGTGATGCAGATGACCGACCAGGCCAAGCGGGTGGTGAAGGATCTGTTTTCGGCTTATCTCGCAGCTCCGCAGGAGATGTCGAGTGACTTCGCCGCGGAGGAGAACCGCCCCCGTGCCGTCTCCGACTACATCGCCGGCATGACCGACCGGTTCGCGATCCGGGAACACGAGCGACTTACCGGGCAGCGATTGTTCTGAATCCCTGGCTGAAAAATTAGGGTCTGAGTCGATAAAATCGGCCACATGGCCCGACTTCCCCGACTCTCCGTTGCCGGACAGGTGCATCACATCATCCACCGTGGCAACAACCGCCAGCCCGTCTTCGCCGACGATCAGGACCGCCAGGCATTCCTGGACTCACTCCGGGAGGCATCCGTCCTGCATGGGCTCGCAGTCCATGCCTATGTGCTGATGGACAACCACATCCACCTGCTGGTCACGCCACGAACCGACGACTCGCTCAGCAAGGCCATGCAGACGCTGGGACGACGCTACGTGTCGAGCTACAACCGCCGACACGGCCGCAGCGGCACCCTCTGGGAGGGGAGGTTCCGGGGGGCGGTGATCGAGAGTGGCCGCTACTTCCTCACTGCCATGCGGTACATCGAGCTCAACCCGGTGCGGGCCGGCTGGGTGAATCGTGCCGACGATTGGCGCTGGTCGAGCGCCACCCACCATCTGGGCGGGAAACGTGATCCGCTGGTCACGGATCATCCGCTGTACTGGGGTCTCGGCAACACACCGTTCGATCGCGAAGCCAGCTACCGAGCCGCCTTGGATCAGGGATTGGGCGAGTCGGAGATCCGGGCGATCACCGAGGCGGCGACCAAGGGGTGGGCTCTGGGATCTGCAGAGTTTCTGCAATCGCTGGCGCAGATGACCAGCCGCCCGCTGGTGGCAAGAAAACGTGGCAGGCCACGGAAGATCGTCGACTCGAATCTGTCCCCAAAAATAAAAGAAGAAAACCCCAACGACTGCAAAAAGGAAACTGACCCTTTTTAATAGCGCTTGAGGCAATTGTTGCGCTGCATTAGTCTTCGGGTCATCCCTGACTTTGATGGAGCGCGCCATGACGACGGCAGCCTCGAGTTCGGCCTCCGCCGAAGAAATCCAAGCCCTGGCGCAGCAGGGTCTGTACGACCCCACCCAAGAGCACGACGCATGCGGCGTCGGCTTCGTGGCGCACATCAAGGGCCAGAAGGCCCACGGCATCGTCGAGCAGGGTCTGAAGATCCTCGAGAACCTCGACCATCGCGGCGCCGTCGGCGCCGACAAGCTGATGGGCGATGGCGCGGGCATCCTGATCCAGATCCCGGACGAATACTTCCGCGCCGAGATGGCGCTGCAGGGCGTGGAGCTGCCGCCGCCGGGTGAATACGGGGTGGGGATGATCTTCCTGCCGAAGGAGCACGCCTCCCGCCTGGCCTGCGAGCAGGAGCTGGAGCGCGCCGTCAAGGCCGAGGGCCAGGTGCTGCTCGGCTGGCGCGACGTGCCGGTCGACAAGGACATGCCGATGTCGCCCGCGGTGCGCGCCAAGGAGCCGGTGATCCGCCAGATCTTCATCGGCCGCGGCCCCGACGTGATCGTGCCCGACGCGCTGGAGCGCAAGCTCTACGTGATCCGCAAGACCGCCTCGAGCGCCATCCAGGCGCTCAAGCTGACGCACAGCCGCGAGTACTACGTGCCCAGCATGAGCTGCCGCACGATCATCTACAAGGGCTTGCTGCTGGCCGACCAGGTCGGCCAGTACTACAAGGACCTGCAGGATCCGCGCACGGTGTCGTCGCTGGCCCTGGTGCACCAGCGCTTCTCGACCAACACCTTCCCCGAGTGGCCGCTGGCGCACCCGTACCGCATGGTCGCGCACAACGGCGAGATCAACACGGTCAAGGGCAATTTCAACTGGATGCGCGCCCGCGAGGGGGTGATGAAGTCGCCGGTGCTGGGCGACGACCTGAAGAAGCTCTACCCGATCAGTTTCGAGGGCCAGAGCGACACGGCCACCTTCGACAACGCACTCGAGCTGCTGACGATGGCGGGTTACCCGCTGGCCCATGCCGCAATGATGATGATCCCCGAGGCGTGGGAGCAGCACACGCTGATGGATGAGCGCCGCCGCGCTTTCTACGAATACCACGCCTCGATGCTGGAGCCCTGGGACGGCCCGGCGGCGATGGTCTTCACCGATGGCAAGCAGATCGGTGCGACGCTGGACCGCAACGGCCTGCGCCCCGCGCGCTACATCGTCACCGATGACGACATCGTGGTCATGGCGTCGGAATCGGGCGTGCTGCCGATCCCCGAGAACAAGATTGTCAAGAAGTGGCGCCTGCAGCCGGGCAAGATGTTCCTGATCGACCTGGAGCAGGGCCGCATCGTCGACGACGAGGAGCTGAAGAACCAGTTCGCGTTCGCCAAGCCTTACCGGCAGTGGATCGAGAACGTGCGGGTGCGCTTGGACGAGATCGAGGCGAAGGCGGAGCCGCTCACATTCAAGGAGTCGCTGCTCGATCGGCAGCAGGCCTTCGGCTTCACGCAGGAAGACATCAAGTTCCTGCTGAGCCCAATGGCGGTGGCCGGCGAAGAAGGCATCGGCTCGATGGGCAACGACTCGCCGCTGGCGGTCTTGTCGGACAAGAACAAGCCGCTGTACAACTACTTCAAGCAGCTGTTCGCGCAGGTGACCAACCCGCCGATCGACCCGATCCGCGAAGCGATCGTGATGTCGCTGA
>Ga0070662_100001559_pt1 | contig 14158 bp, 10 predicted proteins | sample KBSC53metaG_FD_65648 | JGI IMG/M metagenome (GOLD analysis project Ga0070662, IMG submission 65648) | Corn rhizosphere microbial communities from Kellogg Biological Station, Michigan, USA - KBS C5-3 metaG | ecosystem: Host-associated > Plants > Roots > Rhizosphere > Soil ...
GCCGAAGGCCGCGAGATCGACTTCCGCAACACCATCATCATCCTCACGTCGAACGTCGGCTCGTCGAGCATCATGCAGGCCTGCCTGAACAAGCCCGCCGAGGAGATGCCCGATCCGGATGCGCTGGTCGAGGCGCTGCGGCCGCAGCTCTTCAAGGCCTTCAAGCCGGCCTTCCTGGGCCGCATGAAGACGGTGGCGTACTTTCCGATTGGCGACGAGGTGATGGTCTCGATCATCAAGCTCAAGCTCGACCGCATCGCGCGCCGCGTGCGCGAGAACCACAAGGCCGAGTTCAGCTACGACGAGGGGCTGGTCGAGGCCGTGCTGGCGCGCTGCACCGAGGTGGATTCGGGCGCGCGCAATGTCGACCACATCCTCAACGGCACGCTGCTGCCCGAGGTGGCCGACACCGTGCTCGCCCGCATGGCCGAGGGTGAGCCCATCGCGCAGATCAAGGTGACCGCGGCGAAGGATGGCCGCTTCAAATACAAGGTGAGCTGATGGACCCGATCCAGCTGATCCTGCAGGCGCTGGGAGGCGCCGCCGGCATCACGCAGAACCAACGCCTGCTGCGGCTGCACACGCCGCTGGGGCCGCAGGTGCTGCTGGCCGAGCGCGCGGAGGTGATCGAAGGCATCGGCCCCGACGATGGCGCGCCTCATGCGGGCTTCAGCATCCGCCTCACCGCGCTGTCGACCGACACCTACCTTGAGCTGGACGACCTGCTCGGCCAGCCGGTGCTGCTGGAGCTGCTCACCGCGCAAAGCCGCAGCGACCTGCGGCCCTGGCATGGCCATGTCACCGGCTTCAGCCTGCTGGGCAGCGACGGCGGCATGGCGCGCTACGAACTCGTGATCGAGCCCTGGCTGGCCTTGCTGCGCTGGCGCCAGGACAGCTTCGTGTTCCAGGACATGACGGTCATGCAGATCGTCGATGCCGTGTTCCAGCGCCACAACGGCCAAGGCCAGCTGGTGCCCGCCTGGCGCTGGGAACTGGCCGATGCGGCCGCGTATCCCCGGCGCTCGCTGTGCATCCAGTACAACGAGAGCGACTTGGCGTTCGTCAGCCGGCTGCTCGCCGAAGAAGGCCTGTTCTGCTGGTTCGAGCACCAGGGCGATGCGGCTTCGGCCACGCTGGGCCAGCACACGCTGGTGATCGCCGACCACAACGGCTGCTTCAAGCCCGCCGCGACTGCCCGGGTGCGCTTCACCCAATCGGGCAGCGCGTCGTTCTCGGAAGACGGGCTGCAGAGCTGGCAGGCCGCACGCCGCCTGCGCACCCACAGCGTCGATCTGGCCAGCTTCGACTACCGCAGCCTCGGCCTGCGCGGTGTGGCCGCCCAGGCTGAAGCCGCCGGCGACGTGCCGCTGGCCGCGATTGACGTGCCCGGGCTGTATGCCTATGAAGACAGCGTCCAGGGCGAGCGCCTGGCCGCCGCCTGGCTGCAGGCGATGCAGGCACCGGCGGAGCAATGGCGCGGCGTCGGCCAGGTGCGCAGCCTGTGCCCCGGCAGTACCTTCGAAGTGCTGGAGCACCCCAGCGGCGACGCCGGCCCCTTCGTTGCGCTGCAGCTCACGCACCATGCGCGCAGCAACCTGAGCGCCGACATGCAGGCGCAGCTGCAGCAATGGCTGGGCGACCTGCCCGCGTGGGCGCGCGTGCCCAGCGCGCAGCGCGGCCGCTTGGCCAACGCCGGCGAGGAGCCGCTGTACCGCGTGCAGCTGCAGGCGCAGCGCAGTGCGACGCCGGTGCGCGCCCCGGCCACCGCATCGGGCCCGCTGCACCGCCCGACGATCCACGGCGCGCAGACGGCGCTGGTCGTCGGCCTCGACGCGCCGGTGCACACCGACCGCGATCACCGCGTGAAGGTGCAGTTCCACTGGCAGCGCGGCAGCGCGTCGTCGCACGCGCTCTCGCACGACCAGGGCTGCAACGCCCCCGCCTCCGATGCCTCGGGCACCTGGGTGCGCGTGAGCGAAGCGATCGCCGGTGCCAACTGGGGCAGCCACTTCGTGCCGCGGCTCGGGCAGGAGGTGGTCGTCAGCTTCATCGACGGCGACATCGATCGCCCGGTGATCACCGGCGCGGTCTACAACGGCGTGGGCCAGGCGCAAGCCAACGGCGGGCAGGACGGCCAGGGCAACAGCGTGGCCGCGGGCAACGCCAACGCCACCGGCAACGCGCCGGCATGGTTCCCCGGGCAGCAGCCCAGCGGCGAGCTCGAAGGCCACCGCCACAACGCGGTGCTCAACGGCTACAAGAGCCAGGAACTGGCCGCCAGCGCCAACGGGTCCGGCGGCTACAACCAATGGGTGCTCGACGACACGCCGCAAGCCAACCGCATCGAGCTGTCGAGCACGACCGAGAGCACGCGGCTGCAGCTGGGCCACCTGCTGCAGCAAAGAGACAACCAGCGGCTGCAGCCGCGCGGGCATGGGGTCGACATCACCACCGCGGCCTTTGGTGCGGCCCGCGCGGGATCGGGGCTGCTGCTCAGCGCGCACGGCCGGCAGCCGAGTACCACGACGAGCCAGCAGATGGACACGCGCGAGCCGCAGGCGTCCATCGAAGCAGCACAGGACCTCTATCTGACCCTGGCCGATTCGGCGCAGAAGCACGAGACGAAGCTGCAGGGCGAAGCGGAGCCGAAGAAGCTGGCCACGTTCGCCGCGCAGACGGCGCTGACCGAAAGCCTCAAGGCCATCGACGGCAGCGAGGCGAATGGAGAAGGTGGTGAGGACAGCATCGGCGGCGGGCTGGGGCGCCATGCGAGCTTTGGCCGGCCGGACATGGTGCTGGCCGCGCCGGGCGGCGTGGGCTGGTTCACGCCGGCGAGCGGCGTTGTGAGCGCCGGTCAGACGACGACGCTGGTGGCGGGGAAGGACCTCACCACCACCGTGCAGCGGCATCTCGCGACGGTCGTCAAGGACGGGTTGGTGTGGTTCACGTACGGCAAGGCGCAGGACGCGAAGAAGCCAAATGCCGAGACGGGGATCAGGCTGCATGCGGGTACGGGCAGCGTGAGCGTGCAGGCGGCGAGCGCAAAGGCGCTGATGGCGGCGGACAAGAAGGTCGAAGTGGCCTCGGTGACCGACGCGGTGACGGTGGGATCACCCAAGCATGTGCTGCTCAGCGCCGGCGGGTCTTCCATCCGTATCACGAATGGGAGCATCACTCTGACGACCGGCGGCCCGGCTGTTTTCAAGGCGGCAACCAAGGAACTCGGAGCAGCCGCCAGCGCAAGCACGCAACTGACGCTTACGCCGGTGGGCTCACTCTACGACGAGCAATTCGTCGTCAAGGACGAGCACACCGGCGAGCCCCTGGCCTTCCTGCCGTACCGGATCACCGACTCCTCCGGAAAGGTCATTGCCGAAGGCAGGACCGACGAGCACGGCAAGACACTTCGCGTGCTGACCGCGAAGGCCGAGAAACTCCAGCTCTTCTACTAAATCAGTACAGCGCTTGCGATGAGCTTCGATCCCACCATCCCCACATCAGGCCCAGCGGATTCCCCCGCCAAGACCGGAACGACCAACGTCACTCGCGGCAGCGTGGTGGACTCGTTGTATACGCCGCAGCCTGTGCTGTTTTTCAGACCAGATACCGGCGAGTTCATATTCGTGCCACTTTCGGATCTGACCGGTCTGGAAAACGAATGCCGGCGTCTCGATGCGGCCATCGTCCAGTTCCATTCCGCCAATTCGGCTCTTGATACCGCATTGGCGAAGGCGCATCAACAAGCTGCGCAGATATTGACGGCTCATGCCCAGGGGGAGGCTTCGCGCAAGAGTCTGGAACTTTCGTACAAGCAGGCCATGGAGGCGCGCAAGCAACTCTATGGTGAGTTGAAGCCTCTGGCCAAACTTGATGCAGGACGAAACTCCGTCATTGAACTCATCCCAATTCTGAACACCAAGGACAAAGGCAAAACGACGCAGTGGTTGCGCGGAAAGAAGATGACCTATGTGAGGTCAGACAAAATCAAATCGCACTGGAAAACCTACCCTTTGCGGGCCGACCAGACTAAAGCAGCGACAAAGAGCGTTCTCAAGAAAGACGAGTCGGGCCGGACGAAGCTGGACAAGGAGTCGCTTGTCAAAGGCGTTACCGAACTCAAGAAGAAGTACAAGTCCGAGTGGCTCAAGGTCGAAGAGCATGCAGTGCAAGGAGTACTGTCTGACTGGGCAGAATCGTGGAACAAGAAGCTGAAATGGGACTTTGCCAAGGAGCATCCTGACGCCGCGCTGGCCCAGTGCGTCGACTTGTCGGCCTCGGCGCAATTGATGCGCTATCTCGCCGGCGTAGGTCTCAGCACGGAATGGGACCCCCTCACGGGGAATTGCGCGATCAAGGCAAGCGCCCGAGCCGAGTTCGCGGTGGCGGAAGCAAAGGCGGCCGCGGCACTTTACTTGCCCGACAAGATCGGGTGGATGTGGACTTTCAATGGAGACGATGGAAAGCCGTATCCCTTGGGAGCCATTCGCTTCAAGGCAGAACTGGCTCTCACGGGTGCAGCAGGCGCCAGCATCGTCGCTGAGGCGAGCCTGTCCGTCGACTACAAGGACGAGAAGCGCAAAGACGTCTTTGGCGTCAAGGGCGCTGCAATAGACGCGTCGAAGAACCCAAACGACAACCGCGGCCTCACCATCAATCAAAAGCCGGTGGATCCCGGTGCGGCAGTAGAGCTGGAGGCCTTCGCCGGTGCTAAGGCGGACATCAAGCTCGTAGGCAGCATCCAGTGGCTGAACCCGGAAAAACTGACTGCCGACTATCAGGACTTCGCCAAGGTTGGCCCCTCAGTGGCAGGCCTGGCGGGCATTGGCGCCGGAGTGCTGCTCGAGCTGACGTATGTTGCGGGCAAGTTTCGCTTCAAGGTGATGGCAAATGCATGTCTAGGTGTGGGGGCGAAGGGCAAGCTGGAACTGGAGGTCGACCTGCGCCTCATCGCAGAGTTCGTCGCTTGGTTCTGCTATCAGCTCTACCACGCGGACTACCAGAAGCTTTCGTTCGTCAAGAAGCAGGTTTTCGACCTCATCGTGAAGATCCAAGTACTGCTGCTTGACGCAGCGACGCAGGGTTATCGGCGCATTGAAGAATTCGTGGGCAAGGAAATCATCGAAATTGAACAGGTATTCGATGATCTTCTCGATGCGCTCGAACGAGAAGAGCGACGAGTCGCGCTCATGAACAGGATCCTTTCAGATCCCGACGCATTGCTTGGTGCCACCCCCGAGACGAAAGGCATCGTTCTCTACCAATTGACCCGTCACGACTGGAGGCTGGATGGGTTGGATGGTCGAAACCACGGCGGGGGATATTACAGAGCGCGCAAGCGGGCTATCAAGACAGTGCTTCGATACGCACAAACGAAGCGAGGCTTCGACAACACGATCCAGCACATGACTCCCCGTGGTACCAAAGGTGATCTAGCGAAGAACAAGGCTCAGCTGATGGCCTTTTTGAATATGGCGATCGTGGGAGATGCCGATGACGATGAGGAAGTACAGGACTTTTACGGCAGGCTGCACGCCTCACTCAAGGACGCCCCCTCCGTTGGCTACCCGCTATGCGCCAACGACTCTTGGCAATACGAACTGCAACGGGGTATGGACCTTCACCCAACGTTGGCGAGCTTGCCAAATATTGCGATGGAGACCGTCGCCTAGGGAACAACGGGACTGGCGCGATTGACGACACAACGAAAGCCGGAACGCACATCTCGTTCGGACTTGACTTGCCCGTCATGTCCGACAAACGGTCGAGCCATGGGTGCGCGCCTCTCACGGTACATCGTCATTGCAGTGTCTGCTGAACGGGCATCAATCCCTCGTTGCACCTTTTCAGTCCCAGTAGCCGGCCCCCGGGGGTTTTTGCGAGGTGAATGGCTGTAGTAGTCGGGAGAGAACCAGTCGTCAGCCCATTCGAACCCGCTCAGTCCCATGTCGTACAGCCCAAGGGGAGAAGGAGGAAATCTCCCATTGGGATGGACGGAGGGAGAGGGGACCGAAGGCATGAACTGCTCGTACTGCTCATCGCTCGCGACGCTCTTTCCTACTTCAAAGCCGCCATCGCTCGTTGCCCAGACGACAAACTTGCCACGATCACGCGCTGCGTATTCCCATTGCGCTTCGGTTGGCAAGTCAAACGGCAGATGGGTCATCTCCCCAACCCAGCGGCAGTAAGCTTTCGCCTCCGCCCAATTGACGCCAGCGGGGACTCCTGGCTGAAGCCGATATCGCGCGTCAAACCTTGCAGTTGCAATACGCGGAAGTCCTTTCGCATCGGTGTACACATCGAAGTCTTCGTAGGTCACCTTGTACCTGCCGATAGAAAACCCGTCGAGTTCGACTTCATGCAAAGGCAAAGCTTCAGACTGCCCCGTATATGGAAGGCGATCTGCACTATGAACTTGACCGAAGTCTCCCATCTTGAAACTGCCCCCCTGCACAAAAATCAAATCCTCGACTGACTTTCGAAGAAGCCCCTGAATGCGACCAGCGATAGCGTCACCCTGAGGAACAGTCGCCGCTAACGAACCAGCCCAGGTCATAGTGACCGACAGACTGCACATCAGGACGAGCAGCCGGGTTGAGGCCAGGACCGCCGAGGCACGGCGAGTGAAGCGATGGATCATTTCAAAACCGGTTCGCCATGGAATGCAGACATTGTCTGCAAATAACGTCCTCGACCTCGTTCTCGTCGTGAAGTCAGGGCAAATTCTTCAGAATTTTGTTTCTGCCGAGAGCCTGTTCGATCACGCGGCTCGCTCTTGCGGTGTCAGCTCTGGGCGATCTCGCGCAGCGCCCCGCACAGCCGATCCACATCCTCCAGCCGATGATCCGCCGACAGGCAGATCCGCAGCCGTGACGTCCCCACCGGCACGGTCGGCGGCCGGATGGCCGGCACCCAGATGCCGCGGGCTTCGAGATCGGCCATCACCTTCAGCGCAGTGGCGTTGTCGCCCAGGATCAACGGCTGGATCGCGGTGTCCGACGCCGGCGCTTCCCAGGGCAGGCCCTGCAGCCCTTCGCGCAGCCGGGCATGCAGCACCTTCAGATGCTCGCGTCGCCAGCCCTCGGCTTCGATCACGCGCAGGCTCGCGCGCAGCGCCTCGGCGATGAGCGCCGGCGCGCCGGTGGCGAACATGTAGCTGCGCGCGCGCTGCATCAGCCATTCGATGGCCGGCACGCTGCCGGCCACGAACGCGCCCGACACCCCCGCCGCCTTGCCCAGCGTGGCCATGTAGATCACCCGAGAGGCAATCGTCGATGGCTTGACGCCCCAGTGCGAGAGATAGCCGCGGCCGCCCTCGCCCAGCACGCCGAAGCCGTGGGCGTCATCGACCATCAGCCAGGCGTCATGGCGCTCACACAACGCCAGCAGCTCCGGCAGCGGCGCGAGGTCGCCGTCCATGCTGAACACGGCGTCGCTGATCACCAGCTTGCGGGGCGCGGTGCAGGCCCGCAGCTCACGCTCGAGCGCCGCCATGTCGTTGTGCGGGTAGACGTGGATGTCGGCGCGCGAGAGCCGCGCCCCGTCGATCAGGCACGCGTGGTTCAGCGCATCGGAGAACACCGCGTCGCCGCGGCCGACCAGCGCCGCGACGCAGCCGACGTTGGTCGCGAAACCGGAGTGGAAATACAGCGCGCGGGGCATGCCGACGAACTCGGCCAGCTCGCGCTCGAGCAACTCGTGCGCCGGGCTGTGGCCGCTGACCAGCGGCGATGCGGTGCTGCCCACCCCGTAGCGCTCGGCCGCTTCGCGCGCCGCAGCCACCAGCGCTGGGTGCTGCGCCAAGCCCAGGTAGTCGTTGCTGCAGAACGCGAGGCGCGGCGCGCCGTCGACCGTGAACTGGCCGTGGTCGCCGAGTGTGGCCTGGCGCCGGTGGCGCAGCAGTTGCCTGGCTTGCAGCTCGGCGAGGGCAGGCGTGAAAACGTCGTTGAGATCAGGCATCTTGGGGGAGTTGTATAGGCAGGTCGGCAGGCGACACGCCGGGCTGCCAGGGCCAGTCGGCCAGCAGAGGGGCCTGCAGTCGCCTGCGCAGGAAGTCGAGGTTGGCTTGTGGCTCGCGCATCTGGGGGTCGACGCGGTTGGCGATCCACCCCGCAAGGCGCAAGCCGCGTGAGGCGATGGCCTCCTGCGTCAGCAGCGCATGGTTCAGGCAACCGAGCCGCAGCCCCACGACCAGGATAACGGGCAACGCCAGCGCCTGCGCCAGGTCGGCGCCGGTGACGGCATCGTCCAGCGGGACGCAGAAGCCGCCGGCACCCTCGACGATCACCGCATCGCTGAGCGCGCGCAGGCCATTGAAGCGCCGCACCAGCGTCGGCACGTCGATGCGCACGCCTTCGCGCTCGGCCGCGATGTGCGGCGATACCGGCGCCCGCAGCAGATAGGGGTTGTCGAGCTCCGGCGACACCGCGAGGCTGCTGGCGGCCCGCAGCGCGAGCACGTCTTCGTTCTGCCACACGCCATGCTCATCGCGCTCGGCGCCGGCCGCCACCGGCTTCATGCCGACGCAGCGCAACCCGCGCCGGGCCAGCGCATGCAGCAGCGCAGAGGTCGCCCGCGTCTTGCCGACACCGGTGTCGGTGCCGGTCAGGAACCACGCGCTCATGACGCAAGCGCGCGGTCGAGCGCGCGCAGCGAGCCGTCCACCAGCTGATGCATCGCCGCATCGTCGATCACGTAGGGCGGCATGAAATACAGCGTCGAGCCGATCGGCCGCAGCAGCAGGCCTTCGGCGAGCGCGGCCTGGTGAAAGCGCGACGAGAACGCGGGGTCATCGGTCGCCACATCCCAGGCCCACACCATGCCGAGCTGGCGTGCACCGCGGACACGCGCATCCTCGGTGAGCGGCGTGGCCAGGCGCGTCAAGCGTGCGGCGGTGTCGCGGTTGCGCTCGAGCACCGGCTCGTTCTCGAACACATCCAGTACCGCCAGCGCGGCCCGGCAGGCCAGCGGGTTGCCGGTGTACGAGTGCGAATGAAGGAAGCCACGCGTGGTGCGGTCGTCGTAGAAAGCGTCGTACACGGCATCGGTCGTCAGCACCGCGGACAGTGGCAGGTAGCCCCCTGTCAACCCTTTCGACAGGCAGATGAAATCGGGCCGGATCCCGGCCTGCTGATGCGCGAACAGCGTGCCGCTACGGCCGAAGCCCACCGCGATCTCGTCGACGATCAGGTGCACCTGATAGCGATCGCACAGCTCGCGCGCCAAGCGCAAGTATTCGGGATCATGCATCGCGAAGCCGGCCGCACATTGCACCAGCGGCTCGACGATGAAGGCCGCCGTGCGCTCGTGATGCCGCTCCAGGTAGGCCTGCAGGGCCTGCGCCTGGCGCCGCGCGAAGGCTTTCGCATCCTCGCCCGGCGCAGCCTGGCGCGCATCGGGCGACGGCACGGTGGCGCTCAGACGCACCAGCGGGCCGTAGGCCTCGCGGAACAGCGCAATGTCGGTGACCGATAGCGCCCCCACCGTCTCGCCGTGGTAGCCACCCGCCAGGCCGATGAACTCGCTTTTCTGCGACCGGCCTCGGTTGCGCCAGCTGTGCGCGCTCATCTTCAGAGCGATCTCGGTGGCGCTGGCGCCGTCGCTGGCATACGAGGCGTGGCCCAGGCCGGTCAACCGTCCCAGCCGCTCAGACAGTTCGATCACCGGCTCATGCGTCAGCCCGGCCAGCATCACATGCTCGATGCGTTCGAGCTGGTCCTTCAGCGCCGCCTTGATGCCCGCGTGCCCGTGGCCGAACAGGTTGACCCACCAGGAGCTCACGCCATCGATATAGCGCCGCCCTTCGGCGTCGATCAGCCACACGCCTTCGCCGCGCACGATCGGCAATAGCGGCTCGCGCTCGTGGCGCTTCATCTGCGTGCACGGATGCCAGACGGCGGCGCGGCTGCGCTCGCTCAGGCGCAGGTTGTTGTCCATCACTCTCCCTTCGGATTCAGCGGATGCCGAGCAGCTTGTGCGTCTGCAGGCTCAGGGTCCAGCGCGGGTGCGCCAGGCACCATTGCACCGCCCATTCGGTGTTGTGCTTCACCAGCGGGCCGTCCATCGGCTGCACGCGGTGGTGGCGGAAGGGCAGCGCCTCCAGCTCGGCCATGTCGAGCGCGGGCTGTGGCACCACGACCTTGAGCTCGTCGCCCGCGCGCTGCACCAGCTGCGCCCCGGCCTTCGGGCTGATGCACAGCCAATCGATGCCGGCGGGCGCGGCGACCGTGCCGTTGCTTTCGACCGCCACTTCGAACCCACGCGCGTGCAAGGCGTCGACCAGCGGCGCGTCCAGTTGCAGCAACGGCTCGCCGCCGGTGCACACGACGAAAGGCCGGCCCCCGCCACCGGCCGGCCAGAACGAGGCGACGTGCGCCGCCAGCGCTTCGGCCGTTTCGAACTTGCCGCCGCCGGTGCCGTCGGTGCCGACGAACTCGGTATCGCAGAACTGGCAGATCGCGTTCGGCCGGTCGGCTTCGCGCCCGGTCCACAGGTTGCATCCGGCAAAACGGCAAAACACCGCCGGCCGGCCGGCCTGCTGGCCTTCGCCCTGCAGGGTGTAGAAGATTTCCTTGACGCTGTAGGTCAACTGCTTTCCTTGAAGATGCCGGCGGTCAGCGCCGGGCGCCCCAGCCGGCCCACGACAGCGCCAGCGCACAGGCCAGCACCATCGCACCGTAGGTGGCCATCTTGCCGTCGTGGCCAAAGACCATCAGCCCGGCCACCAGCACCACCGCGCCTGCCCCGGCCGACCAGCCGAAGAGCCGCGCCAGCCGCACGCCGGCCAGATCGCGCCGCCACAACAGCTTGCTCATGAACGCACCGAGCAGGCCGACGCCCAGCGCCGGCATGAAGAAGTTCACGAAGTGAATCAGCGCGTCGATCGGGCCCAACGGGGTGCTCCAGGCGGCTTGAGGAATATCAACGGAAGGGGCCGGCTATCGCCGCGATAAGTACTTGATTCGACGCGAAATTTTATAATGCGCCGATGAGCGTCATTGCCCTGGGCCTGAACCACACCACCGCGCCGCTGGATTTGCGCGGCCGGTTCGCGTTCTCGCTGGAGCAAATCCCGCAGGCGCTGCTGAATTTCCGCGAGCGGCTGGCCCGCGCGCCCGGGGTGGCCGAAGCCGCTCTGCTGTCGACCTGCAACCGTACCGAACTCTATGTCGCCGGCGCTCCCGGCCGCACCCAGGAGCTGGTCCGGCCGGCGATCGACTGGCTCGCCGCCCATGGCGGCGTGCAGAGCAACCAGCTACTCGACCACACCTACGTGATGGAAGACAAGGCCGCCGCGCGCCATGCCTTCCGCGTGGCCTCCGGCCTCGATTCGATGGTGCTCGGGGAGCCGCAGATCCTGGGCCAGATGAAGCAGGCGGTGCGCGAGGCCGATGCCGCCGGCACGCTGGGCACCACGCTGCACCAGCTGTTCCAGCGCTCGTTCTCGGTCGCCAAGGAAGTGCGCAGCTCCACGGAGATCGGCGCCCACTCGATCAGCATGGCCGCCGCCTCGGTGCGCCTGGCCTCTCAGCTGTTCGAGGACCTGCGCGACATCAACGTGCTGTTCGTCGGCGCCGGCGAGATGATCGAGCTGGTCGCCACGCATTTCGCGGCTCGCACACCCAAGGCGATGGCGGTGGCCAACCGCACGCTGGAGCGCGGCGAAAAGCTTGCCAGCCGCTTCGGCGCCCAGGCCCTGCGCCTGGCCGACCTGACGCAGCGGCTGCACGAGTTCGATGCCGTGATCTCCTGCACGGCCAGCTCGCTGCCGATCATCGGCCTGGGCGCCGTCGAGCGGGCGCTGAAGGCGCGCCGCCATCGCCCGATGTTCATGGTCGATCTCGCGGTGCCGCGCGACATCGAGCCCGAGGTGTCGCGCCTGTCCGACGTGTACATGTACACGGTGGATGATCTCTCGGCCCTGGTGCAGACGGCCGGCGAGAAACGCCAGGCCGCGGTGCAGCAGGCCGAGGCCATCATCGAAAGCGGCGTGCAGAGCTTCGCGCACTGGCTGTCGCAGCGCGCCACGGTGCCGCTGATCCAGGCGCTGCGGGCGCAGGCCGACGACTGGCGCGCCGCCGAGATCGCCCGCGCCCGCAAGATGCTCGCCAAGGGCGAAGATGTCGAGGCGGTGCTCGATGCGCTGTCGCGCGGCCTCACCCAGAAGATGCTGCACGGCGCCCTCGCCGAGCTGCATGCCGCCGACGCCACGCAGCGCGAGCAGCTCGCGCAGACCGTCTCGCGCCTGTTCCTGCGCCAACACCCCCGCGATCTCAGCCGCGAGCCCGGCGGCTTCGAGCGTTAGCCCCACGGCCGCCAACCCCCGCGCGATGTCGCGCGGCGCGCTGCTGCCCTTTCCGCATCCCCCATGAAAGACTCCCTGCGCCAACAGTTCGAACGCCTCGCCATGCGCCTGGCGGAGCTCGACGCCAACCTGGCCGATCCGCAGGTCGCGGCGGACATGAAGCGCTACCGCGCGCTGTCGCGCGAACAGGCCGAAGCGGCCGAACTGGTTCAGCGCTTCCGCGCCTACCAGCAGCGCGAGAGCGACCTCGCCGGCGCGCGCGAGATGCTCGACGACCCCGACATGGCCGAGATGGCACGCGAGGAGATCGCCAGCGCCGAGGCCGATCTCGCGCGGCTGCACGCCGAGCTGCAGACCGCGCTGCTGCCGCGCGACCCCGACGACGACCGCAATGCCTTCCTCGAGATCCGTGCCGGCACCGGCGGCGATGAATCCGCGCTGTTCGCCGGCGACCTGGCCCGCATGTACCTGCGCTATGCCGAGCGCCAGGGCTGGCGCTGCGAGGTCATGAGCGAGAGTGCGTCCGACCTGGGCGGCTACAAGGAGCTCGTCGTGCGGGTCGAAGGCGAGCGCGTCTACGAGAAGCTGAAGTTCGAGTCCGGCGGCCACCGCGTGCAGCGCGTGCCGGCGACAGAGTCGCAGGGGCGCATCCACACCAGCGCCTGCACGGTCGCGGTGATGCCCGAGCCCGACGAAGCCGCCGAAGTCACGCTGAACCCGGCCGACCTGCGCATCGACACCTTCCGCGCCAGCGGCGCCGGCGGCCAGCACGTCAACAAGACCGACAGCGCGATCCGCATCACCCACCTGCCCACCGGGCTGGTCGCCGAATGCCAGGACGACCGCTCGCAGCACCGCAACAAGGCCAAGGCGATGGCCGTGCTGGCAGCGCGCCTGCGCGACAAGGAGCGCAACGAGCGCGCCGCCAAGGAAGCCGCCACGCGCAAGAGCCTGATCGGCAGCGGCGACCGCTCCGACCGTATCCGCACCTACAACTTCCCCCAAGGCCGGCTGACCGACCACCGCATCAACCTCACGCTGTACCGCCTCGGCGCCATCATGGATGGCGAGCTGGATGAAGTGGTGGCTGCGCTGCAGGCGGCACGCGCCGCCGAGCAGCTGGCGACGCTGGAAAGCGGATCGGCATGACCACCGTCGCCGGTGCGCTGGCGCACGCGCGGCAGCTCGGGCTGGCGCAGTTGGATGCGCAGCAGCTCCTCGCATGGCTGCTCGCACGCTCCCGGGCCTGGTTGCTCGCGCACGATGACGACACGCTGCTCCCGGACCAGGCCGCCCGGTATGCCGAGCTCTGCGCGCGCCGTGCTGCCGGCGAACCGTTTGCCTACCTCGTCGGCGAACGCGAGTTCCATGGCCTCACACTGCACGTGACGCCCGCCGTGCTGGTGCCGCGACCCGACACCGAAACGCTGGTGGATTGGGCACTCGAGTTGCTGGAGAAGGATCTGGGCGCCCACCCGGCACCGCAGGTCCTCGACCTGGGCACCGGCAGCGGCGCGATCGCGCTCGCGGTCAAGCACCATTGCCCGCGGGCGCAGGTGCAAGCGCTGGACGCGAGCGAGCCCGCGCTCGCCATCGCGCGCTCGAATGCGGCGCGGCTTGAACTCGACGTGGCCTTCAGCCTCGGCGATTGGTGGGCGGGGCTGGCGGGACAGCGTTGGCACCTCGCGCTGAGCAACCCACCCTACATCGCCGAGGACGACGAGCACCTCCCCGACCTTCGGCACGAGCCCCTGCAAGCATTGACGCCGGGAGGCAACGGCCTGGGCGCGATCGAACGCCTGATCGAAGCGGCGCCGCAACACCTGGAGCCCGGCGGCTGGCTGCTGCTCGAGCATG